>Ga0182012_10000373_pt1 | contig 50675 bp, 45 predicted proteins | sample 612S2SmetaG_FD_120486 | JGI IMG/M metagenome (GOLD analysis project Ga0182012, IMG submission 120486) | Permafrost microbial communities from Stordalen Mire, Sweden - 612S2S metaG | ecosystem: Environmental > Terrestrial > Soil > Wetlands > Permafrost | place: Sweden: Stordalen | collected... | reverse complement strand
TCCCGACGCCGACTGGATCCACCTGCCCGACCCGATCGCCGAGGCCATCCAGGCGCTCTCAGGGAGGATCGGCGCGCTCGAACGCGCCGTCTCGGAGCTCTCCGACGCCGATCCCGCGCCGCCCGCGGAGGTACGCCCGCTGCGCCCCGTCAGGGGCACCAACCCCGCAGGGGGCTAGCTGCCGCGGCCCCGAGCCGCGGGGCCGCTCCGCCCTCCGGCGGCGTATCTATGCTGGGTGGGCCATGGCCCACAACCCGCACGCCGAGCACCTGCAGGAGCTGCTGCACGGCCTCAACGAGCCCCAGCGCGAGGCCGTCACCCACGGGGAGGGCCCGCTGTTGATCATCGCGGGCGCCGGCAGCGGCAAGACCCGGGTGCTCACCCACCGGATCGCCTATCTGATCTACACCGACCAGGCACAGGCCGGCGAGATCCTCGCGATCACCTTCACCAACAAGGCCGCCAGCGAGATGCGCGAGCGCGTGCAGCGGCTGCTCGGGCACGGCACGCGCGGGATGTGGCTGCTCACCTTCCACGCTGCCTGCGCGCGCATGCTGCGCTCCGACGCGGAGCGCCTGGGCTACACCCGCCAGTTCACCATCTATGACCAGGCTGACTCGCGCCGGCTGACCAAGCGCTGCGCGGATGCGGTCGGCGTGGATCCCAAGCGCTTCACCCCCGCAGCCATCCAGAACCAGGTCTCCGCCGCCAAGAACCGCCTCTGCGACGCAGAGCAGTACCGCCAGTCGGTGGGCTCGGCGTTCGAGGAGATGGTCGCCGACGTCTACGAGCTCTACGAGCGCGACCTGCACCGCATGAACGCGATGGACTTCGACGACCTGCTGTTCAGAACCGTCAACCTGCTGGAGCTCTACGAGGACGTCCGCGAGCGCTACTGCAGCTCCTTCCGCCACGTGCTCGTCGACGAGTACCAGGACACAAACCGCGCCCAGTACCGGCTGCTGCAGCTGCTCGTTGGCGCAGGACCGTCCCCCGCTCAGGATGACCCGCGCAGAGCCGCGCGCCCCGGCTACGCCGGCCCGCTCGGTCACCGCAACCTCGCGGTCGTGGGCGACGACGCGCAGTCCATCTACAGCTTCCGCAACGCCGATGTGCGCAACATCCTTGACTTCCAGGACGACTTCCCGGACGCGCGCGTGGTCAAGCTCGAGCAGAACTACCGCTCGACCGAGACCATCCTCGCCGCGGCCAACTCCGTGATCGCCAACAACCGCGGCGGGATCGCAAAGCGCCTGTGGAGCGAGCTCGGCCAGGGCGATCAGATCCAGCTGCGCGCCCTCGAGGATGACCACGCTGAGGGGCGCTTCCTGGTCGGCGAGATCCAGCGCCTGCTGGACGAGGGCTCCTCGCGAGCCGAGATCGCGGTGCTTTACCGCACCAACGCGATGTCGAGGGTGATCGAGGATGCGCTGGTGCGCAGCGAGATCGCCTACCAGGTGATCGGCGGCACCAAGTTCTACGAGCGCGCTGAGATCAAGGACGCGATCGCCTATCTGTCGCTGCTGGTCAACCCGTTCGACGTCGTGAGCTTCACGAGGGTGGCCAACTCGCCGCGGCGCGGCATCGGCGCCACCACGCTCGCGCGCGTGATCTCCCATGCCCAGACGCTGGGCGTGTCCGTCTGGGAGGCAGCCGCCTCACCCGAGCAGGTGCCGGGCCTCGGCGCCGCCGCGGTCAAGGCGCTGGGTCGCTTCATGGAGACCATGGAGGAGCTGCGCCGCCGGCCCGGCTCGCCGGTGGGTGAGCTGATCGAGTCGGTGCTCTCCCAGACCGGCTACGTGCAGGCGCTGGAGGCCGATCGCACGATCGAGGCGCAGGGGCGCATCGAGAACCTCGAGCAGCTGGTCGAGGTGGGCCGCGAGTTCGACGCAGGGGCGGGGGAGGGGGAGGACGCGCTCGAGGTGTTCCTGGCGCAGGTCGCACTCGTCGCAGACGCCGACACGCGCAGCGACGACGAGGGCCTCGTGACGCTGATGACCCTGCACAACGCCAAGGGCCTGGAGTACCCCACGGTCTTCATCGCCGGCTGCGAGGAGGGCGTCTTCCCGCACGCTCGCGCGATCGACGAGGGGGGTCTGGAGGAGGAGCGACGCCTGTTCTACGTGGGCGTCACGCGCGCAATGCGCAGGCTATACCTCACCTACGCGCGCAGGCGCATGGTCTTCGGCTCGCAGTCCTACGGCATGCGCAGCCGCTTCCTCGACGAGATCCCCGCGGACCTGCTCGATGAGCCGCAGGCCAGTGTCTTCCGGCCCGGCTTCACCGGCGCAGGCGCCTCGGGGCCGCTCGCGGGATCCGCCCGTGCGCAGGGCGCCGGTGGCGAGTGGTCGCGCTCGCGCGTGCTCGACGGGCCGCCCGCACAGGCGCGCTTCCGCCTCGGCGAGGACATCGTGCACGCCGCGTTCGGCGATGGCGTGGTGACGGGCGTGGAGCCCGGCGGGGTGATCGTCGTGCGCTTTGCCGGCGACGGCTCCGAGCGCAAGCTGATGGCCGAGTACGCGCCCGTCACGCGACGCTGAGGCGCGAACGCTGCCCGCGGCCGCCACCGCATACCATCTGCTCCCGGATGAGCGCCACCATCATTGACGGAAAGGCCATCGCGGCGCGGGTGCGCGCGGAGGTGGCCCGCGAGGTCGCGCTGTTCACCGAGCACAGCGGCCGCGCGCCCGGGCTGGCGACCGTGCTGGTCGGCGATGACCCCGCCTCGGCGGTGTACGTGGCCGGCAAGCAGCGCGCGTGCACCGAGGTGGGCATGGTGCCGTTCGACCGCAGGCTTCCCGCAGATGCCTCCCACGAGCAGGTGGCCCAGGAGCTGCACGCGCTCGGCGCCGACGCCTCCGTCAGCGGCATCCTGCTGCAGCTGCCCGTGCCCGCGCATCTCGACGGCCCCGCTCTGACAGCCCTGATCGGACCCCAGAAGGACGTCGACGGGCTCACACCGGTCAACGCCGGGCTGCTCTCGCTCGGACGTCCCGGCCTGCGACCGTGCACGCCGCTCGGGGTGATGGAGATGCTCGCCGACACCGGCGTGGAGCTCGAGGGAGCCGAGGCTGTGGTGGTCGGGCGCTCCAACCTGTTCGGCAAGCCGATGGCCCAGCTGCTGCTCGCCCACAACGCCACTGTGACGGTCTGCCACTCGCGCACGCGCGACCTGCGGGCCGTGTGCGCGAGAGCGGACATCCTGATCGCCGCGGTGGGCCGAGCGCGTCTGATCGGCCGCGACTTCGTCAAACCGGGCGCGGTGGTGATCGACGTTGGGATGAACCGCTTGACACCCGAGCAGGCGGGCAACAAGAGCGGCCTCGTGGGCGACGTGGACTTTGACGCCGCCGCGCAGGTCGCCTCGGCGATCACCCCGGTGCCCGGCGGGGTGGGCCCGATGACGATCGCGCTGCTGCTGTCCAACACGCTGGCCGCGGCGCGCCTGCAGGAGAGCCCGGCATGAGCCCCAGGCGGCTGCGCGTGGGCGAGCTCACGGCGCTGGCGGGAAGCGGCCTTCTGATCGCCTCGCTGCTGGAGCGCTGGTATGAAAGCCCGATCGGGCAGCTCGACGCATGGAACACGTTCGGGCCCGCCGTGGTGCTGCTGCTGGCCGCGCTGTGCGCGGCGCTCGCGATGGTCCTCAGCGCGCTCACGGAGCGCTCCACCGCACTGCCCGTGTCCACCGCCGTGTGGTGCGTTCCGCTCGGCCTCGCCGGTGTGCTGGCCGCGGTCGTGCGCGTGCTCGAGCGCCCCGATCACGCAACCGAGGTCTGCATAGGCGCGTGGCTGGCGCTCGCGGGAGCCGTGCTGATCCTGATCGGAGCTTGGCTCGTGCTGCGCGACGAACGGCCCTCGATGTACGAGCCCGCGCGGCCCCAGCCGCGCCCGCGGCCCTAGCGCCCGTCCCTGGAACCTAGAATCCCCACCGTGATCACCCGCGACGAGGTCCTGCACGTGGCGCGCCTGGCGCGCCTGGCGCTGGCGGAGGAGGAGATCGAGCCGATGGCGCGCGAGCTCTCCGCGGTGCTCGACCACGTCGCCAAGATCGCCGAGCTGGACCTCGACGGTGTGCCCCCGACCTCGCATGTGGTGGAGGTCACCGGTGCCCTGCGTCCCGACGTGCCGCGCCCGTCCCTGCCGCGCGAGGTCGCGCTCGCGCAGGCACCCGCCTCCGGCCAGGACGGGTTTCTCGTGCCGAGCCCGCAGGCCTAGAGCATGCATGCCACCGACCTCATAGGGCTCAGCGCCACCGAGGCCGCGCGCGCCCTCGCCGCGGGCTCTGTCTCGAGCGCCGAGCTGTTCGAGACCTACCGAGCCCGCGCGCAGGCCGACCGCGACGCGGGCGAGCAGGGGCTCAACTGCTTCACCTGGGTCGCCGACCAGCAGCCGCCGGACGCCGCCCCCGGCGCGCTCGGCGGCGTCCCGCTGGCGGTCAAGGACCTCTTCTGCACCGAGGGCGTGCCCAGCCAGGCCGCCTCGCGCATCCTCGAGGGCTATCGCCCGCCCTACAGCGCGACCGTCGTCACGCGCCTGCGCGAGGCGGGCGCGCCGCTGCTGGGAAAGACCAACCAGGACGAGTTCGCGATGGGCTCATCGAACGAGAACTCCGCCTTCGGCGCGGTGCGCAACCCCTGGGACCGTGAGCGCGTTCCCGGAGGCTCCTCCGGCGGCAGCGCCGCCGCGGTCGCCGCAGGCCTCGCGCCGTGGGCGCTCGGCACGGACACCGGCGGCTCGATCCGCCAGCCCGCCGCGCTGTGCGGGATCGTCGGGCTGAAACCCACCTATGGCGCCGTCTCGCGCTACGGCATGATCGCGTTCGCCTCCTCGCTGGATCAGGCCGGGCCGCTCACCCGGAACGTCAGCGACGCTGCGCTGATGCTCTCCCACATGATCGGCAGGGACCCGTGCGACGCAACCTCGCTGCAGTTCCCGGGCGCGGTGTCCATGCCCTCCGCCGAGCGGCTGGACGGCGTGCGCGTGGGGGTGCCGGCGGAGCTGACCGGCGATGGCATCGAAGACGGCGTGCGCACCGCGTTCGAGGCGGCGCTCGAGCTCGCGCGTGAGCTCGGGGCGCAGATCAGCGAGGTGAGCCTGCCACACGCCCCGCATGCGCTCTCCGCCTACTACGTGATCGCGCCCGCCGAGTGCTCCTCCAACCTGGCCCGCTTTGACGGAGTGCGCTACGGCGCGCGCGCCCAGGATCCCCGCGATCTGCTCGACATGTACACGCGCACACGCCACGACGGCTTCGGCGCGGAGGTCAAGCGCCGCGTGATGCTCGGCACCTACGCGCTGTCCTCCGGCTACTACGACGCCTACTACGGCCGCGCCCAGCGCGTGCGCACCAGGATCGCCCAGGACTTCGCTGAGGCGTTCGGCAAGGTGGACCTGATCCTCACACCCACCAGCCCCACCGTCGCCTTCCCTCTGGGGGAGCGCACCGGCGACCCGCTTTCCATGTACCTGAGCGACTTCTGCACGATCCCCATGTCCCTCGCCGGGATCCCGGCGATCTCGATCCCGTGCGGGCTCAGCGGCGGTCTGCCGGTGGGGCTCCAGCTGGCGGGCCCCGCGTTCAGCGAGAGCCGCATGCTTGAGAGCGCGCACGCGCTCGAGCGCGCGATCGGCTTCGACGGCGGTGGCGCCCGTGTCTGAGCCGCCGGGCACGCATGCCGGGCCGCCGGGCACGCATGCCGGGCCGGGCGCGCCCTCCGGCGTCGCCGTGCACGGCTCCGCGGACGCCGCGGCGCCGGGAATGGAGCCGGTCATCGGCCTCGAGATCCACGTGCAGCTGTCAACCGCCACCAAGATGTTCTGCTCGTGCGAGCTGTCCTTCGGAGAGCCCGCCAACACGCGCACCTGCCCGGTCTGCCTGGGGCTGCCCGGCAGCCTGCCGGTGGCCAACGCCCACGCGATCCACCTCGGCCTGATGATCGGCCTGGCACTCGGATCCGAGCTCGCGCCGCGCTCGATCTTCCATCGCAAGAACTACTTCTATCCGGACCTTCCCAAGGGCTACCAGATCTCCCAGTACGACGAGCCGCTGTGCCGCGGTGGGCGGCTGGGTGATGTGCGCATCCACAGGGTGCACCTGGAGGAGGACGCCGCGAAGCTGATCCACGTCGGCGCGAGCGGACGCATCCACGGCTCCGACGCGAGCCTCGTGGACTTCAACCGCGGCGGCACTCCGCTCGCTGAGATCGTCACCGAGCCGGATCTGCGCAGCGCCGAGCAGGCCGGCGAGTGGCTGCGGCTGCTGCGCACGACGCTGCGGCGCCTGGGTGTGAGCGACGTCAACATGGAGGAGGGCTCGCTGCGCTGCGACGCCAACATCTCGCTGCGCCCGGCCGGCAGCGAGATGCTCGGTGTGAAGACCGAGCTGAAGAACATGAACTCCTTCCGCTTCATCGAACGCGGCATCAACGCGGAGGTCGCGCGGCAGGGCAAGATCCTCGCGGGCGGCGGCAAGGTGGTGCAGGAGACCCTCCACTTCGACCCCTCCTCCGGCGCGATCACATCGCTTCGCTCCAAGGAGGAGGCGCACGACTACCGCTACTTCCCCGAGCCCGACCTGCTGCCGGTGGCGATCTCGGCCGAGATGCTCGGGGAGGCGCGCGCGGCGATGTCCGAGCTGCCCGCCGACCGCCAGCAGCGGCTGCAGGTAGAGGTGGGCCTGGCTGCCGAGAGCGCGCGGCTGCTCGCCTTCCGCGGCGAGCTGGGTGACTTCTTCGAGGCCGCACTGGCCGCCGGCGCCGATCCGGCGCCTCCGGCCCAGGCGCTCGCCAACTGGGTCACCGGCGAGCTGCTCGCCCGTCTGCCCGACGGCGCGGATCCCGCCGAGAGCCTGCTCACACCGCAGGCGCTGGCGCGGCTCGTGGGCCTTCTCGCGGCGCGCAGCATCAGCAGCGGTGTGGCGCGTCAGGTGCTCGAGCAGCTGCTCGCAGAGGGCGGCGAGCCCGAGGCGATCATCGAGCGCGACGGCCTCGCGGCGATCGGGGGCGGGGACGAGCTCGCCGCCGTGGTGGCCGCGGCGATCGCCGCCAATGCGGATGCCGCGGAGAAGATCCGCCAGGGCAACGCCAAGGCCAGCGGCCCGATCGTGGGCTTCGTGATGCGCGAGACAAAGGGGCGCGCCGACGGAGCGGAGGTCGCACGCCTGATCGAGGCGCAGCTCCGCGCCTGACCGCCGCCCGGGCGGCCCAGGCAACTCGCAGAGGCCGCGCGTGCTTATTTTGGACTCCCGGCCAAAGGCAACGGGGCCCTGGCGCGCAAATATGCTGGCCATGGACCGTTTAGCAGCCAACTCAAGCGTCTCACCTCCTCGGCGGTTCATTCTGCTGCCCGAGGACTCGGCGGGCAGGACTAGCCAGGGCGGGCGAATCCGCCGCTACCAGTTGACCAGCCTCGGTATGGGGCCGGGTCGCGTTCGTTCAGGTCTGGGTGGCACAGGCGCTGGACAGCGAGCCGGTTCCCGGGGCAGCGGTCGGGCTGGATCGATGTAGTTCCTCCTCCTCATACATCTGTGCCGGCTCCCCTCGGCCGGCGCGAGCGGCAGGCGGCCGGGCAGGGGTTGTTCATCCTGTCCGGCCGAGCTGCCTCTGCAGTGACCGGCCCGGACCGATGCAGGCCCTCAGTCGCGGTACGCTGGTCTGCATGAACGACTCAACACCCACATCCTCTCCACGGTCATTTGGCAGGACCGTCGTGGCGGCCCTGGTGTTCCTGATCGCCGCATACCTGCTGTTCGGGCTGATCATCCACCTGGTCTCATTCCTGCTGAGCACGCTCGTGTTCATCCTCGCGGTGGTCGCCGTCATCTGGGCCCTGCGGGTGCTGCTCTAGAGCGGTCGCAGCCGCCCATGGCCTACATCCTGATCGCCGTGGCCTTCGGTATCTCCGGAGGCATCGTCGGCAAGATCAAGGGCAGCTCGTTCCTGCTGTGGTTTTTGATCTCAGGCCTCGTGCCGGTGCTCGGCCTGATGGCCGCGATCGCCTACCGCTTCGAGCACGACGAGCTGCGCCGTGAGTGCCCGAGGTGCGGCAAGGTCACCAAGATCTACGACGCGCTGTGCACGCGCTGCGGCACCGAGCTGGAGTTCCCGGAGGTCGCCATCGCGCCGGAGTCCTGGCAGCGCACGCCCGCCGCTCCGCCCCCGTGAGCGCTCGCGGTTTCGCGCCGCGCCAGCGATGTGAGATCTCGCCGGCATCAGGGTCGCCTACGTAGATTTCGGCCGCCCTAATCCGGTTCTTGACCTACGCTGTTGCGTGGCATGAGCGCCGAAGCCGACACGACCAAGCAGCCGGCCGACTCGTTCGTCGCCCGCCTGATCCACCGCTGGGGCTTCACCGACGAGGCCGAATTCGTCCTGCGCGTGGTGCAGCCGGGGCTCGTGGGGATGATCGACGGCACGATCTCCTCGCTCGCCCCGATCTTCGCGGCCGCGATCGTGTCGAGCTCGCACACGGCCCTGGTCGTGGGTCTGTCGGTCGCCCTCGGCGCGGGCGTGAGCATGGGCTACTCGGAGGCCCTCTCCGATACCGGCGAGCAGACCGGGCGCGGCTCGGCGGTCGTGCGCGGGTCGATCACCGGCGGCATGACCACGCTCGGGGGCATCTTTCACACGCTGCCCTTCCTGATCTCCGACGTGCACAAGGCGCTGGTCGTGGCCGGGATCGTGGTCGCCACCGAGCTGCTGGTGATCGCGTGGGTGCGCAAACGCTTCCTGAAAGTCTCGATGCGCTCTTCGGTGGCCTACATCGGTGTGGCGGCCGCCATCGTGCTCGGGATCGGCGTGGCGCTCGGAGCCTCCTGAGCCGCGCCCGGAGCGGCAAAACCCGCTGGTAGACTTCACATCTCTGGCGCGGGAGCGAGGCTCCCGTGCAATTTGCCCTTCCGGCACGAGATGGTGAAAGGAGGTCGAAGATGCGGGCTGTCGATGCACTGATGGAATGTCTCAAGGCGGAGGGCGTGGACGTCGTCTTCGGCCTGCCCGGCGGAGCCAACCTCCCGACCTACGACGCCTTCGTGGACGGCGGCATCCGCCACATCCTCGTGCGCCACGAGGCCGGCGGCGGTCACGCGGCGGAGGGCTACGCCAAGGCCACCGGCAAGGTGGGAGTCGCGTTCGCCACCAGCGGCCCCGGCGCCACGAACCTGATCACGCCGATCTGCGACGCGATGATGGACTCTGTGCCCGTGGTGTTCATAACCGGGCAGGTGCGCACGGAGCTGCTCGGCACCGACGGCTTCCAGGAGGCGGACACGATCGGCATAACGATGCCCGTGGTCAAGCACTCCTTCATGATCCAGCACCCCCAGGAGATCCCGCGGGCGATCCACGAGGCGTTCCACATCGCGCGCACCGGCCGCCCGGGCCCCGTGCTGGTCGACATACCGCAGGACCTCTCGCGGGCGGAGATCGACTATGAGCCCGTGGCCGATGTGCGGCTGCCGGGCTACCAGCCCCGCGTCGAGGGCAACCAGAAGCAGATCCGCCAGGCGGCCAAGGCGCTGGCCTCCGCGCAGCGCCCCGTGATCTACGCCGGCGGAGGCGTCGTCAGCGCCGGCGGCTCGGAGGAGCTGACAGCCTTCGCGCTGTCCGACCGCTTCCCCGTGACGTGCACCCTGATGGGCCTCGGAGCCTTCCCGGCGCCGCACCCGCAGTGGCTGGGGATGCTCGGCATGCACGGCACGCGCGCGGCCAACTACGCCATGGACGAGGCGGATCTGATCTGCGCCGTGGGCGCCCGCTTCGACGACCGCATCACGGGCAAGCTGTCGGAGTTCGCCCCGCGCGCCAAGTTCATCCACATCGACGTCGACCCCGCGGAGATCTCCAAGAACGTCCCCGCGCACATCCCGATCGTGGGCGACGCCAAGCACGTGCTCGGCAAGCTCGCGGTCGAGTATCGAGCGATCGGCGCGGACCCCGCGCGCATGGACGCCTGGTGGGGCCGGATCGACGGCTGGAAAGCCAAGCACCCGCTCGGCTACGAGGACTCGACCGACGCGGAGATCAAGCCGCAGTACATGATCCAGGCGCTGTATGAGGCCACGGGCGGGCAGGCGATCGTCACCAGCGACGTCGGCCAGCACCAGATGTGGACCGCTCAGTACTACGACTTCCCCGCGCCGCGGCGCTGGATCAACTCCGGCGGGCTGGGCACGATGGGCTTCGGCCTGCCGGCGGCGATGGGCGCCCAGGTGGGGTGCCCGGGGCAGATCGTGTGCTGCGTGGCGGGGGACGGCTCGGTGCAGATGAACGCGCAGGAGCTTGCGACCTGCGCGCAGAACGAGATCCCGATCAAGGTGTTCATCATGAACAACGGCTATCTGGGGATGGTTCGCCAGTGGCAGGAGCTGTTCTGGGACGGGCGCTACAGCCACGTCGACATGGGCGAGTTCCCGGACTTCGTCAAGCTGGCCGAGGCCTACGGAGTCACCGGGCTGCGCCTGCACGACAAGCACACGCTGGTGGCCGACATGCGCGAGGCGATCGCGATCCCCGGCCCGGTGGTGGTCGACGTGCGCGTCACACGGGAGGAGAACACCTATCCGATGATTCCGGCGGGCTCCGCGGCCCGCGAGATGGTCGGGTGAGCGCGGTGATGGGAGAACCGGGAACCAAGGCGCCGCTCAGCCTCGAGGAGCTCGAGGCTGCCACCAGCATGCGCACGGGCCGCAAGCACGTGCTCTCGATCCTCGTGGAAAACAAGTCGGGTGTGCTGACGCGCATCGCCGGGCTGTTCGCCAGGCGCGGCTTCAACATCGACACGCTCACCGTCGGCCCCACCGAGGACGAGCAGATATCCCGCGTCACGCTCACCGTGGACGGCGCGCTGCACCCGATCGACCAGGTCACCAAGCAGCTGCACAAGCTCATCAACGTCCTGAAGATCCGTGACCTCGAGCCCGCGGACACGGTCGCTCGCGAGCTGGCGCTGTTCAAGGTCGCCGCCGACGGAGTGCAGCGGGGCGAGCTGATGCAGATCGCGGAGATCTTCCGCGGCAAGGTCGTGGACGTGACCAAGCGCGCGGTGATCATCGAGATAACCGGCACCACCGACAAGATCGCCGCGTTCGAGAGCATGGTCCGGCCGTTCGGGCTGATCGAGATGATGCGCACGGGCGAGATCGCGATCTCGCGGGGTCGCAGCGAGACCTAGTTGGCGCTCGCAACCGGCCAGCGCTCGCCCTTCACCCTCAGCGAGGCCGATAGCGCCCGCCTGCTCGACCGCCTGAAGCGCGCGGTGATGCGCTCACGTCGCGCCGGCGCGCCCGGCACGACGCTGGCGACGCTGAGTGTCGATCTGCCCGGCGGGATCGACCCGTGCGCGGTCGCCTACGCCTCGCGCCGGGCGGGCGAGCGCTGGTTCCTGTTCGAGCAGCCCGACCGCGGCGGCGCCGCCCTCGCCGCGCTCGGGCAGGCCGCCGTGATCGAGGCCACCGGCCCGCAGCGCTTCAGCGCGGTCGCCACTCGCTGGCGCGAGCTGTGCGCGCACGCCGCCGATGCCGCCGCGGGCGAGCAGGGCGAGAGCGCCGGCGGCGGGCCGATCGCGGTGGGCGGGTTCGCCTTCGCCCCCGACGGCGGCGCCGCGCCGCACTGGGATGGATTCCCCGCCGCCTCGCTGACCGTTCCCGAGGTTGCGCTGATCCGCTCCGGCGCCACCGCGGAGGACCCGCGGGGGGGCGGCGAGGCACGGCGCGTGCGCATGACACTCGCCGCGTGCGCGGCCGCCGACGACGTGCCGGAGCAGCTGCTGGCAGGGCTTCAGCGGCGCCTGGGCGAGCTGTGCGAGCGCGAGCTGCCGCTGCTGGACCCCGACCCCACCGGGCGCTTCCAGCTCGCAAGCGCCATGCCCCCCGAGCACTATGAGCAGGCGGTGGCGCGCGCGACCCAGATGATCCGCGCGGGTGAGCTCGAGAAGATCGTGCTCGCGCGCGAAGTCCAGGTGCATGCGCCCGCGGCCTATGACCCCGGGGCGGTGTTCGGTGTGCTGCGCGCGGAGTTCCCGTCCTGCTTCGTCTTCTGCGTGGGACGCGGCGAGGCGACGCTGATCGCCGCGAGCCCCGAGCTGCTTGTGAGGCGCGAGGGTCATCGCGTCAGCACGCTCGCGCTGGCCGGCTCCACGCGGCGCAGCGCCGACCCCGCGGTGGACGACCACCTCGGCGAGCAGCTGCTGCGCGACGACAGCTACCGCGAGGAGCATGCCATCGTCGCACGGCGCATTGCGCGCACGCTGCGCCCCCACGCGGTCTGGGTCACCGCAGCGCCCGAGCCGCGGCTGGTCAGGATCGCCAACATCCAGCACCTGGCCACGCCGATCCGCGCGCAGCTGGCCCAGCCGCTCGACGCGCTGGAGCTCGCCGGCCTGATGCATCCCACACCCGCGGTGGGAGGCGAGCCGCTCGGCGTGGCAGCGCCGTTGATCCCGGCGCTCGAGGGCCTGGACCGCGGCTGGTACTCGGGGCCGGTGGGCTGGACCGACGCAGCCGGCGACGGCGAGCTGTGCGTGGCGCTGCGCTGCGCCCTGCTGCGCGGCAGCCTCGCGCGCTGCTATGCCGGCAACGGCATCGTCGCGGGCTCCGAGCCCGCGCGCGAGCTGGCCGAGACCGAGGTCAAGCTCGCCGCGCTGCTGCCTCTTCTCAGCGGCTGAGGGCCGCCGGAGGCACTCGGCTGCGCCGCGCCCGGGAGCCCAGGCTCCGATGCCGCGCTCAGGCGCGCAGCGCGTCCGATCGCGCGCTCAGGCGCGCAGCGCGTCAGAGACCGCGCTCCATACGCTGCGGTGCAGCGCCACGTTCTGCGCGCGGTCGCTGCGCACCTCGATGATGCGCGAGCCGGGCAGCGAGAGCGCCCGCTCGACCGCGCCGCGGAAGCCCTCGCGGGTGGCCACGCGCTCGTGGGCTAGGCCGTACAGCGCCGCCGCGCGCGCGAAGTCCAGGCCTGTCGGGGTCAGAATGTGCCCCGCATAGATCTCATCCTCCAGGGCCATCGGGTTGCCCGACACGGGCAGGAAGTCAAAGATGCCGCCGCCGCCGTTCTCGATCAGCACGATCGTCAGCGAGGCGCCGGTGCGCCGGGCGCCCAGCAGGCCGCCCAGATCGTGGGCGAGCGCCACGTCGCCGATCAGCAGCACCACCGGCCCGCCGCCCGCCGCCGCTGCGCCGAGGGCCGAGGAGACGGTGCCGTCGATGCCGTTGGCGCCGCGGTTGCACAGCACGCGCGGGGGGGCCGCGCGCACCGGCCAGAACGTCTCGATGTCGCGCACCGGCATCGAGGAGGCCACGAACAGCGTCGCCCGCTCGCCCAGCAGCACCCCCAGCTCCGCCGCGATCGCGGGCTCGGAGACCCCGTCGGCGCCCAGCACCCCCTGGATCGCCTGCGCGGCGCGCTGATCGGCGCTGCGCCACAGCGCCAGCCACTCGCCCTGCCCCTCCGGCGCGGCGTGCGGCCCTCCGGGCCCGGCGTGTGCCTCCCCGGGCCCGGCGTGCGGCCCCGCGGCCCCGTCGTCGTGCCCGCGCTGCGCCTTGGGCCATTGCGCGGCAAGGCGCTCGAGCGTGGTGGAGGGCTCAAGCGCGAAGGAATGCGACACGCAGGAGTCCGGGTCCTGCCACGCGCCCTCCGCGTCCAGTGCCACCTGCGCCACGCCGCTGAGGCCCGCAAGCCATGCTCGCAGCGGCTTTGACACCGGCAGGTCGCCCACGCGCAGCACCAGGTCCGGCGCCAGCTGCGCCGCGCGCTCGCTGTCGCGGAGGATCGCGTCGTAGTGGGCCACCGCCGCGTCCCCGCGCCGCGCGCCCGAGAGCGGGTCGGCGAGCAGCGGCCAGCCGGCCGCCGTGGCCAGAGCGGCGGCCGGGGCGCCCAGCGCCGGTGGGCGCTCGTGGCGGCCGGCCACGATCACGCCGCGGCGCGCGCCGGCGAGCAGCTCCCGCAGCCGCTCGTGAGCACCGGCGTCCTGCGCGAGCAGCGGCGGGCGCCGCACGTACGGGGCGCCGTCGGCGCGCGCGGTGGCGTCTCCCGGCAGCGCCGCGTCGATGACCAGCGGCTCGCGCAGCGGGAAGTTCAGGTGCACAACGCCCGCCCGGCCCTCCAGCGCCGTCCAGTAGGCGCGGCAGGCAAGCGTGCGCATCCAGCGGAGCTGCGCCTCGCCCGAGCCCTCCACGTCGACCTCGAAGAACCACTTCGCCGCGGCGCCCATCAGCTTCAGCTGGTCGATCGCCTGGCCCGCGCCGTTCTCGCGCAGCTCCGCCGGGCGGTCCGCGCTGAGCAGCAGCAGCGGCACACGCGCCTGCTGGGCCTCGATCGCCGCCGGCAGCAGCTCCGCCGCCGCCGTCCCCGAGGTGCAGGCCACCGCCACCGGCAGCCCCGACGCCTTGGCGAGGCCAAGCGCGTAGAACGCCGAGCAGCGCTCGTCGATGTGCGAATAGCACTCCAGCGCAGGCTCGCGCGCGAGCGAGAGCACCAGCGGCGCGCTGCGCGAGCCGGGCGAGGTGCACGCAGCGCGCATCCCGCAGCGGCCAAGCTCCTGCGCAAAGGCTCTCAGAAGCAGATATGTGTCGATGCCGGAGCTCATAGGATTGGGGGGTGCCGGAGCCCCTGGTCCTTCTGCACGGATTCAGCGGAACCCGGCATGCCTGGGACGGCGTGGCGGATGCGCTCGACCGTGAACGGTATCTGCCCGTCGCACTCGATCTGCCCGGGCACGGGGAGCAGAGCGATGCGCCGCGGCCGATCACCTTCGAGGGCTGCGTCGCGAGCGTGCTCGACCGCTCGCCCGCGCGTTTCGCGCTGGCCGGCTATTCGATGGGCGGGAGGGTCGCCCTGCACCTGGCGCTCACCGCCCCCGAGCGCGTGAGTGCGCTCGCGCTGATCGCCTGCAATCCGGGTATCGAGGACCCCGCCGAGCGCAGCAACAGGCGCCTCGCCGACGAGCGTCTGGCCGAGGACCTGGAGCGGATCCCGTTCGAGCAGTTCATCGAGCGCTGGCGCACCCAGCCGCTGTTCGCACAGGATCCCCCGCGCGTGGGCGAGCTCGCGCGCGCGGACCAGCGCCGCAACGACCCGCTCGCGCTCGCGGCCGTGATGCGCGGCCTGAGCACCGGCGCGATGGCGCCGTTGTGGGCGCGCCTGGGGGAGCTCTCGATGCCGGTGCTGGTGGTGGCGGGAGAGCGCGACGAGAAGTTCCTGGGGATCGCCGCACGGATGGCGGCGCTGATCCCCGGCGCGCGGCTGCGCGTGCTGCCCGCGGGCCACGGCGCGCCGCTGGAGTGTCCCGGCGAGCTGGCACTTGCGTTGGCGGGGCTGCAGGGCTAGTACGGCTCGACGCCCAGGCCCGGCCTGGCCGGCACCGCGATCGCTCCGGCCCGCGGTGGAAGCGGGTCGGGCAGGTCCGCGAACAGGCACAGCGTGGCCAGCCCGCAGTGGGGCATCGGCCCGCGCGAGGCCAGTGCCGCGGCCGCGTGCAGCGCCGCCGCGACCCCCAGCGGCCCATCCAGGTTGGAGGCCAGGTAGACCTCCGCGCCCGACGTGCGCACCAGCGCCGCCGCCGCCAGCAGGCCGCCGATGCCGCCGCAGCGCGAGATCTTCAGGCACACCGCGTCCGCCGCGCCGGCAGCCAGCGCACCGGCCTCCCCGGCTGTCTCGTCGATCGCCACGCGCACCGCCACGCGCTCACGCACCTCGCGCACGCCCGAGAGGCCGTGGGTGGGCTCCTCGACCAGCTCGAGGCCCGCGGGGGACAGCGCCTCGATGCTCGCCACCGCCTGCGCAACGCTCCACGCGCCGTTGGCGTCCAGGCGCAGCTCCATCTGCGGGCCCGCTGCGGCGCGCGCGGCCGCCACTCGTCCCGCGTCGTCGCCCAGGCCGACCTTGACCTTCATGCAGCCGAAGCCTTCGCGCGCCGCGCCGGCCGCCTGCTCGGCCACGCCCGCCCGATCCTCCGCGCTGAGCGTGGCGTTCACCGGCACCTGCGCCGCCGGCGCATCGCTCAGCATGCTCGCCACCGGCTGCCCGCTGCGCCTGCCCGCCAGGTCCCACAGCGCCATGTCGATCGCCGCGAGCGCCGCCGGCAGATCCTCCTGCTCGCGGCACGCATCAAGCAGCTGCGCGCCGCGCATAGCGCGAGCGCCGGGCGCCTCGATCACCCGCGCGTAGCGCTCCAGCGCAGAGGCCACCGCCTGTGTGCTCACCCCGTCATAGGCCTGCAGCGGCGCCGCTTCACCGTGGCCCGTGTGCCCCGAGGAGTCCGTCAGCGAGACCACGAACACCTCGCGCTCGGCAACCATCCCGTAGGAGGTGGCCATCGGCGCCGCCAGCGCCAGCGCACGGCTGCGCAGCGCGACCTTCACGCGCCGATGCCGCCGCCGGCGAGGATCCCAGCGCTGAACAGCACGCAGAAGGCGAGCTGCAGCGCGCCCGTGCGAGCAAGCGCGCCGTTCAGCGACGGGCCGTCCGTGCGAGAGCGCACCACGCCGATCACTCCTCCGGCCAGGGGGATCGCAGCCCATGGCAGCAGCAGCCACGCGCTCATCGAGCCCAGCACCCACGGCAGCGGCGCGGTGATGAACGCCCCGGCAACCATCGCCGTGTAGAGCATCCTGGTGCGATCTCGACCGAGGCGCACCGCCAGTGTGCGCTTGCCCGCACGGCGGTCGGTCTCGAGGTCGCGCACGTTGTTGACCACCAGGATCGCGCTCGCCAGCAGGCCCACCGGCACCGCGCACACGAACGCCTGCCAGGGCAGATGCTGCACCTGCACGAAGTAGGAGCCCGTGACCGCCACCACGCCGAAGAACAGGAACACGAACAGCTCGCCCAGTCCCTCGTAGCCGTAGGGGCGCGGCCCGCCCGTGTAAAGGACGCCCGCGAGAATCGACGCGGCGCCCACGGCCAGCAGCAGCGGGCCTGCGACCGCCACCAGATACGCGCCGCATGCGACCGCAAGTCCGAACGTCAGGTAGGTCGCGCGCAGCACCTGGCTGGGCGGTACGAGCCCGCCGGCGGTCACGCGCACCGGCCCCAAGCGATCCTCGGTGTCCGCTCCGCGGCGGGCGTCGCTGTAGTCGTTCGAGAGGTTGGTGCCCACCTGGATGAACAGCGCGCCGAGCAGCGCGGCCACGAACGCCAGCGGCGCGAACGTGCCGTTGCCCAGCGCCAGCGATGTGCCCACCAGCACGGGCGCGACCGCCGCCGGCAGAGTGCGCACGCGCGCCGCCATCACCCAGATGCGCGCCGTCGAAGGGTTCACGCTCGTGCCCCGCTCAGGCGCGTCTGGGGAAGCGCGAGAAGTCCGCTTTGCGCTTCTCGCGATAGGCGTCGCGGCCCTCCTGGGCCTCCTCGCTGCCGTAGAACAGCAGGTTGGCGTCGTGTGCGAGCTGCTGCACGCCGGAGAGGCCGTCCTCGGCCGCGTTGAAGCTCGCCTTCAGCAGCCGCAGCGCAAACGGCGAGAGCGCCAGCATCTCGCGGCACCAGCCGACGGTCTCATCCTCCAGGCGCTCCAGCGGCACGACCGTGTTGACGAGCCCCATCTGCAGCGCCTCCTCGGCGGAGTACTGCCGGCACAGGAACCAGATCTCCTTCGCCTTCTTGGGCCCCACCAGGTTCGCCAGCAGCCCCGCTCCGAAGCCGCCGTCGAAGGAGCCCACCCGCGGCCCGACCTGCCCGAAGCGCGCGTTGTCGGCGGCGATCGTCAGGTCGCACACGAGATGCAGCACGTGACCGCCGCCGATCGCGTAGCCGGCCACCATCGCCACCACCGGCTTCGGCAGCCGGCGGATCTGGATGTGCAGGTCGGTGACGTGGAAGCGGCCAACCCCCGCGCGCCCCGCCGCGTCCTCATCCAGGTAGCCTGAGTCGCCGCGAACGCGCTGGTCGCCGCCCGAGCAGAACGCGTCGGGGCCCTCGCCCGTCAGCACGATCACGCCGACCTCGGGGTCCTCGCGCGCATCCTCGAAGGCACGGGACATCTCGACCACGGTGCGCGGGCGAAACGCGTTGCGGACCTCCGGGCGAGCGATCGTGATCTTGGCGATCCCCCCATCGGGGGCAGCGGACTTCTCGTAGCGGATGTCGGTGAATGCACCCGGGCCCTCGGGGCCCGCCGCTGTCCAGATGACGCTCACAGTCGCGAAGGCTACCTTTCCGCAACCAATTCACCGGCGCCGACGTCGCCGACACCGGCCCACCGTCATGTCCTTGCATCGGCCTTGTTTGCGCCGATCCCGGTGGAGGTCTGAGCGATGCTCGCCGACCGCACCGACGCCAATCCTTCAGGCTCTAACGCCCGCAGAAGAGACAACGGCCGAGGGAGAACAACCCTCAGCCGAAGTCAAGACACGGTCCACCTCCGCGGAAAGGTGGTGCGGCAAGCCTAGCGCCCACTGACAATGCATCGCGGAGGACGGCGGTGGCGCGAGCCAACAGATCCTCGCCCGCCGGGGGCAAACCCATAAGCCCCCGTCCGTCCCGCTCCGATCAACCCACCGCGCCCTGAAGGCGGGGCCAAGGTAAGTCGCCGAGCGAACCGACCGGATTTGATCCGGCTCACTGGCAGTCGAGTGAGGAATCCCGGTTCGTGCTAAGCCGAAAGGCGGTGAGCGGTCGCCAGGTCGGAGCACACACCGTTGGATCCTCACGATCGCTAGATATCCCGCTGACCTGTCTCTGGCTGGGTCTGCGGCGTCTGCACCCATACGCCAGACCAGAGGGTGAAGTGCGCCCAAAGCCGATTCCGGCCAATACCCCGTTTCGGACTTTTGGCCGGATTCCGCTAGCCGTTCCGCCTCGCTTGCCGCCGACGAATCGTGGGCTGGTAGGCTTGGCGGGGTCGGGCATCCACACACGGACCGGGGGAGAAGGTAATGAGCATGGCGAAGGCCACACATCTGGGAGCCGCAGCGGCCTGCGTGATGGTGATGGCGGTGCCCGCCGTAGCCCAGGCCGCACCCAAGAGCTACGTCCTCTCACACCCCAAGCGCGAACACTGCCGGCCGCACTACGTCAAGAAGCTCGAGCGGGTCAAGAAGCGTGAGCACGGCAGGACTACCTACGTCAAAGAGACGTTCTGCGTCTACCGTGCGCCCACGCCTGCACCTATGCCAGAACAGGAACAGACGCCGACTCCAACGCCGACTCCAACGCCAACTCCGACTCCGACGCCGACTCCGACTCCGACGCCGACTCCGACGCCACCTGCCACAACGGCAACAGGTGTTGTCGTGGTCGAAGGTAATGGGCCACCGACGTTCGACGACTTGGCCCCGTTGGTGGTATCCAACGGCAAAGAAGTCATTGGGCTACCTGTGACGGTCACCGTCCAAGATCGGCGGACCGAAGAGCCGGTCGTTTCCTTCACGCGGAACTCGAACGGCGACAACCCCTGCTCCGTGGTCTATGACTTCAGCGAAGGCTGGAACTTCTATGGAGAATCAGAGCGAGGGTGGGAAGCCTGCCCGTTCCGCCTGTTTCACGTCCCCGAAGGCCACATTCTGGACATCCAAGCTTCATTCGCTGGCAACTCCCAGTACGCCGCATCCTCAAGCGAATACGAATTCTTCCTGTAGCGGCGACTACCCCGTCCGGTCAACGAGGGAACTCGCTCGATGCTGCGGACCAGCGCGTAGCTTCCGCACTCGGGTAAGAGCGAGAACGACGGGCGTGCCAACTCGCTCGATTCCGTGCGCACGGAACGTCAGGCCACGGAACGCAATCCTGGAGAAGATCCGGGCGTGTTGACGTTCGGGGAGAGAAACAAATGACCCTGCGGGTCGCCCGGCGATCAGCCGGGCTCGTCGGGGCCCCCGGCATCCCCCTGGCGGACCTAGCAGCCGAAACTCGCAGTCAGCCAAGCAGCCGAGCGGTTCATACATCAATCGGTCATATGCTGTATAGTTGCGTAGACAAGCGGCCCCGCGCGGAGGCAACCGCCGGGGCCATGGCACAGGAGGTGAGCTCCCATGCGAGTCATAGGTTACGTACGAGTGAGCACAGACGAGCAAAAGAACAGCGGGGCGGGCCTAGCGGCACAGCGCGCGGCGATTGAGGCCGAGTGCGTGCGGCGGGGCTGGCAGCTCGTCAGCGTCGAGGAGGATGCGGGCTACAGCGCCAAGGACTTGAAGCGTCCAGGGGTGCAGATCGCCCTAGAGACGCTGCGACGGGGCGATGCGGGCGCGCTCGTCGTCGCGAAGCTCGACCGTCTCTCACGGTCGATGCTCGACTTCACGGCAGTAATGGCGAAAGCGAGCAAGCAGGGGTGGGCGCTGGTCGCGCTCGACTGCGCCGTGGACACGACTACTCCGGCGGGTGAGGCGATGGCCAACGTGCTCGCAACCTTCGCGCAGTTCGAGCGGCGCCTCATCGGTCAGCGCACCCGAGAGGCGCTAGCGGCGAAGCGTGCGGCTGGAGTCCAGCTAGGCCGCCCAACCACCATGCCCGACACCGTCCGAGCGCGCATCGCCGGGGAGCGCGACGAAGGCCTTACGCTCGCCGCGATCGCAGATCGCCTCAATGCCGAGCAAGTACCGACTGCCCAAGGGGGTAGCCGCTGGTGGCCCTCGACGGTTCGTGCGGCGCTCCGCAGCGGTGGGGCGGTCGTCGTCGAGAACGCCTCATGAGCGAGTCTGAGCGGACCCCAGCCGTGATCTACGCGGCCAAGAGCACCGAGGACACGCACGGGTCGATCCCCGACCAGTTCGCCGACGGGCACAAGCTGGCAGTCGTTCACGGCTTCGCGGTCGTCGCCGAGCGACACGACGAGGCGAAGTCCGCCTATCACGGCGACCGAGGCCCTGGCTTGGCCGACGCGATGGCCGAGTGTGAACGCCTGAGCGCCGAGCACGGCTCTTGCGCTCTGATCGTTCAGCGCAGCGACCGTCTGGCGCGAGGCGATGGTAAGCAGGCCCGCAGTCTCGTCGAGATCGTCCTCTGGGCGATCAAGCACGACGTGGAGCTGCACAGCGTCATGGACCCTGAGATTCTGGCGGGCGGCGACATGGCGCTCCTGATGAGCGCCGTTGGCGCGATGAAGGGCCACGGCGAAAGCAAGGTCAAGAGCGAATCGGTCAAGAAGGGCATGAGCCGCCAGGCTGCGAAGGGCCGGTTCGTCGGCGGGCGTGTGCCATTCGGATATCGAGGAGTCGGCAAGGGCGGAGACCGCAGGCTGGAGGAAGTCCCTGCCCAGGCTCAGGTCGTTCGCTCGATCTTCGCCGACTACGTCGCCGGTGTGAGTGCGCGGGAACTCACACGGTCCCTGAACGCGGACGGTACGCCGGGACCCAGCGGGAGGCTATGGCAGCGCAGCGCAGTCGTCCGGGTCCTCGGCAACATCACCTACTTGGGAAAGGTCCGCGCCGGGGACGAGCTGCTCTCGGGGCACCCGGCCATCGTGGACGAAGTCCTGTGGCAGCGCGCCCAGGCGATCCGGGCGGGCAATCTAAAGCGGAAGCCCGGTCGTCACCCTGACGGCGGCCATTTGCTTGTCAAGGGGCTGCTCCGATGCCACTGCGGTGCGGCCATGAAACCGATGCGGGAGAGGCACGGCGTCAGCCGCTCTGCATATCGCTGTGCTGGCCGCATCGAACACGGCGCCGAGTTCTGCGCTCAGCCGGGCATTCCTCGCGAGTTTGTAGACGAGCCGTTGCTGCGTCACCTGCTCGACCGGTACGTGGACCTCGAGGCAATGCGCCGACGGATCGCGGACAGGATCGACTCAGGCCTCGTCAACGCCCGTAGGTTGGTCGCTGTCAGGGAGGCCGAAGCTGCCACGCTCGAGCGTGCCTTGACCGCGACGGAGCGAGCGTGGGACGCGGGCGAGATCGACGCCCGGCAGTATGCCAAGCGGGAGTCTCGGTTGACTGATGAGCTAGATGGAGCCCGCGCTGCCCTTGAGCAGGCCCAGAGGGCCGCTGAGAGCGCCAGCAGAGGCCTAATGGGCGGCGATCCCGAGCAGGAGCTACTGGACCACCTAGCCGCACTGAAGGCAGCCGTAGCGAACGGCATCGAGCGTGCCCCCAACCTGAATGCGCTGCGCAACGTGCTGAGCGAGCTGTTCGAGTCGATCGCTCTCGTCGCTCCTGACCTCGACGGCGGGCCCGGCTTCGAGGCGTGGACGCGCGCGCTCGATGGTGAGGGCTTCGTACCTTTCAAGGACGCCGCCGTCGCGGTCGACTCCGCCGACCGGCAGCGCTACTGGTTGCTGCCCCATTTCCGCTGGTCGGCGGTTGATCGCGAGCGCTTCGAGCCGATGCCAGTCGAGTTGCCTGGTCCCGCACTTTTGGTCGCGAAACCATAGCCTGTGGGACATGCTGATCGAGGGCTGGCTCGACCGCGCGGCCGTGCAGGCCCCGGACAGGACTGCCCTGCAGACGCCCGAGCTCAGCTGGAGCTACGCCCAGCTGACGGCGCTGGCACGGCTGGGTGCGCAGCGCCTGGCCGAGCGGGGGGTGCTCCCCGGGGACCGGGTCGCGCTTGCGCTCGCGCCCGGCGCTGACTTCGTGCAGGCACTGCATTCCTGCCTGCTGCTGGGCGCGGTGGCGGTGCCGGTCGACCTGCGTCTGGCCGCCGGCGAGCAGGAGCGCATCGCCGCCGGTGCGGCCGCCATCATCGACGAGCCCCTGGGAACCGACGGCGGCTGGGCATGGCCGGCGGTGCGCCACGACCTCGATGCGCCGGCTCTGATCGTCCACACCTCCGGCACCACCTCGGCGCCGCGCCCCGTCACGCTCACGTACGGGAACCTGCTGTGGAGCGCTCTCGGCTCGGGGGTCGCGCTGGGAGTCCACCCGGATGATCGCTGGCTCTGCGCGATGCCCCTGTCGCATGTGGGCGGGCTCTCGATCCTGGTGCGCTCGGCCATCTATGCGACCACGGCCGAGGTGCACGAGCGATTTGACACCGATCGCGTCCTCGAGGCGCTCCGCAGCGGCCGTGTGAGCCTCGTCAGCCTCGTCGCCACCACACTCGCGCGGTTGCTCGACGGCGGCCTGACGCGCCCGCCGGGCCTGCGCTGCGCGCTCACCGGGGGAGGCCCTGTGCCCGCGGCGCTGATCGCGCGCTCGCATCAGGCGGGCGTGCCCGTCGCGCTCACCTACGGGCTCACCGAGACCTGCTCGCAGGTCAGCACGACGCCGCTGGCGGAGCTGGGGGGCGCACCCGCAGGCGCCGGCCCGCCGTTGTTCTGCACGCGCGTCGCGCTCGCGGGCGACGGCGAGATCCTCGTCTCCGGGCCGACCGTCTCGCCGTCGGCGCAGCTCACCGACGGCCGGCTGGCCACCGGCGATCTCGGGCGCATCGACGAGCGCGGGCGCCTGTGGGTGACCGGCCGCAAGGCAGACACGATCATCAGCGGCGGCGAGAACGTGGCCCCGGCCGAGGTCGAGGCGGTCCTCGAGGCCCACCCTGGGGTGCTCGAGGCGGCGGTGATCGGGCGAGCGGACGAGCGCTGGGGGGAGCGGGTGAGCGCGCTGGTGGTGGCTCGAGACGGCTGGCGCGTGGACGAGGATCAGCTGCTCGAGCACTGCCGGCGCTCGCTGGCCCCGTATAAGGTCCCGCGGGAGATCATGAGGAGCGAGAGACCACTGCCGCGGACGGCCTCGGGCAAGCTGCTGCGGCGAGAGCTCGCTTGAGCCGCTTCGACCCCGCAGCCCATCGCGAGGCGAGCCTGCAGGGCTGGGAAGCAGCCGCCCCGGCATGGGTTGCCCGTCAGGAGCAGATCCGCACCTGGGCTGCGCCCGTCTCGCAGTGGATGGTCCAATCCGCCGACCCGCAGCCGGGCGAGCAGGTGCTGGAGCTGGCCGCGGGCGTGGGGGAGACCGGGCTGCTCGCGGCGGAGCTGATCGCGCCGGTGGGCCGGGCGATCATCTCCGATCAGGCCGAAGGGATGCTCGAGGGCGCCCGCCGCCGGGCGGCGGAGCTGGGCATCTCGAACGTGGACTTCAAGGTCCTCAACGCAGAATGGATCGATCTGCCGCTGGCCAGCCTCGACATCGTCCTGTGCCGTTGGGGCTACATGCTGATGGCCGATCCGCTGGCGGCGCTCGGCGAGAGTCGCCGCGTGCTGCGTCCGGGGGGCCGCCTGGCGCTCGCGATCTGGGACTCGATCCAGGTCAACCCATGGGCGCTGCTGCCGGCGCTTGAGCTGAGCGAGCGGCATCTCGGAGCAGGCCCGACGCAGCCCGCTGCGCCCCCGGAGCCCGGCGCCGCCCGCCAGCCCGGCCCGTTCGCGCTGGGCGACGCGGAGATCGTCGCCGGCCTGCTGGAGCAGGCGGGCTTCACCGAGGTCACGCTCGACACCGTGGACCTCGTTCAGCATCACAGCGACTTCGACGCGATGTGGGAGTCCCAGCTGGACATATCGCGCACGCTGCACGACGCCGTGATGTCGCGTCCGCAGGCGGAGATCGAGGAGATCAGGACCGCCCTGGCGGCGCGCTTGACCGACTACACGCTGCCCTCGGGCGAGCTGCAGCTGCCGGGTCGCACGCTGGTGGCCCGCGCCAGCGCCTGAGGGCCGTCGCCTTGCCGCCCGGCGAGTTTGGATAGCCTGCCCGCCATGATCTACGACGACGATGCAGACCTGACGCTCCTCGACGGCAAGACCGTCGCAGTCATCGGCTACGGCTCCCAGGGGCACGCGCACGCCCTCAGCCTGAAGGACTCCGGCGTCAAGGTGGTCGTGGGACTGCGCGAGGACTCGCCCTCGGCCGCCAGGGCGCGCGAGCAGGGCCTTGAGGTGTGCTCGGTGGTCGAGGCGTCCAGCCGCGGTGACCTGGTGATGATCCTGTTGCCCGACGAGCTGCACCGCCAGGTGTGGGAGGCGGAGATCAGCGACGGCATCGCCGAGGGCAACATGCTGCTGTTCGGGCACGGTTTCTCGATCCACTACGGCGAGGTCCAGCCGCCGGCGGGAGTGGACGTGGGCATGGTCGCGCCCAAGGGGCCCGGCCACCTCGTGCGCCGGCAGTTCACCGAAGGCAGCGGCGTCCCGGGGCTGATCGCCATCGAGCAGGACGCCACCGGCAACGCCCGCGCGCTCGCGCTGGCCTACGCCAAGGGCATCGGCTGCACGCGCGGCGGTGTGATCGAGACGACGTTCAAGGACGAGACCGAGACAGATCTGTTCGGCGAGCAGGCCGTCCTCTGCGGAGGCGCATCGGAGCTGGTGCAGGCTGGTTTCGAGACGCTGGTGGAGGCCGGCTATGACCCGGAGATGGCGTACTTCGAGTGTCTGCACGAGCTGAAGCTGATAGTGGACCTGATGCACGAGAAGGGCCTGGCGGGCATGCGCTACTCGATCAGCAACACCGCTGAGTACGGCGACTACACCCGCGGAAAGCGCGTGATCACCGATGAGACGCGCGCCAGCATGCGCCAGATCCTCAAGGAGATCCAGGACGGGGACTTCGCGCGCGAGTGGATCGCGGAGAACCGCGCGGGGCAGGAGAACTTCAAGCGCATGCGCGCCGAGCAGGCCGACACCCAGGTGGAGCACGTGGGCGAGGAGCTGCGCTCGCACATGAGCTGGATCAAGCCCGCCTTCTAGAGCGCCCGGGCGTGCTCGCCTACATCTTCTGGCACCGGCCGCACCCGGACACCGCCGCCGAGGTCTACGAGCAGGCGCAGCTGGCGTTCCACCGCTCGCTTGCGCACAGCCCTCCGGTGGGCCTGTGCGGCTCGGCGTGCCTGCGCGCCGCGCAGGCACCGTGGCTGGCGGGGCAGGACGAGGCACAGACCTACGAGGACTGGTACCTGCTCGAGGACTTCACCGCGCTGGGGGTGCTGGGGGAGGCCGCGGTCGGCCGCGGGCACCGCAGCGCGCACGACGGCGCGGCGCGCCACCTCGGTGCGGGCACCGCGGGGCTCTACGCGCTGGCCGAGGGCGAGCGCGCCCGGCTGGGGCGCCCCGGCCCGGTGCTCGGGCAGGCGGACGTGGCGGTGTGGGTGGGGCGCGCCGCCGGGGCCGCCGTGCCCGCGGGCTCCGATGCACAAGGGCTGCTGGGGGACCTGCTCGGGGACGGCGCGGACCCGCGCGCCGTGACGCTGTGGCGCCGGCAGCTGGTGCTGGGCCCCGCGCCGGAGTACTGCCTGCTCGCGGGCGAGGTGCCCGCCGGCGTGGGCGCCGCCCGCCTGCCCGCCGGCTGGCAGGCACGCGCCTGCGCACGGGAGCCCGTCTGGGATGGCAGCTGACACGCTGATCGGCGCGGAGCTCACCGCAGGGGAGTTCCGCCGCCAGGAGAGCAGCTTCCGCGACTGGGTGGGACCGGACCCCCGCAGCGGAGCGCTGGGCGAGCGCCCGCCGCTGGAGGCCCAGGCCGGGCGCTACCACCTCTACCTGTCACTTGCGTGTCCGTGGTGCCACCGCGCCGCGATCGTGCGCCGGCTGGCCGGGCTCACCGACGCGCTGGGGGTGTCCTACGCGGCGCCGTTCCGCGACGAGCGCGGCTGGGCGTTCACCGGTGAGGCGTTCAGCGACGGGCCCGGCGGGCGCTACACCGATGAGCTGCACGGCTGGGAGTTCATGGCGGAGGGCTACATGCGCAGCGACCCCGGCTTTCAGGGGCGCATCACCCTGCCGGCGCTGTGGGACACGGTGACCGGGCGGATCGTCAACAACGAGTCCAGCGAGATCATCCGCATGCTGGCCGACCCGCGGTCGCTCGGCGGCCTTGGGGCCTCTGGCGGGCTTGACCTTTATCCGCATGAGCGGCGGGCGGAGATCGACCTCATCAACGCGCGGGTGTACGAGACGGTCAACAACGGCGTCTACCGCGCCGGCTTCGCCAGGCGCCAGGACGCCTACGAGCAGGCGTTCAAGGAGCTGTTCGACAGCCTGCAGTGGCTGGACGGGCTGCTGGCAGAGCGCCGCTACCTGCTGGGGGACCGGGTAACCGAGGCTGACTGGCGCCTGTTCCCGACGCTGGTGCGCTTCGACGAGGTCTACAACCTGCACTTCCGCTGCAACAGGCGCAGGCTGGTCGACCACCCGCGGCTGTGGGCCTACGCGAGGGAGCTCTATCAGTGGCCGGGCGTCGCCGCAACGGTGGCGATGGAGCAGATCAAGCGCCATTACTACACCACCCACGACGAGCTGAACCCGAAGCGCATCATCCCCGTGGGCCCCGGGTATGACTGGAGCGAGCCTCACGGCCGCTCGGCCTAGCCCGGTTCGCTACACTCGCCTTCGCCGTCGCGACTGGCGCTCGGGTGGAGTGCACCACCGGGAAGCGATGGCACAGCACCGCCGCGCGCCTGGGCAACCTCTGATCATCGATATTCCCTCGACGTTCGAGCAGCGAGGAGCCCCATGACCAGCAGCACCCCCACCGAGCAGACCCGCCTGGAGATTCCACCGCAGCTGCGCCCGCAGGACGGCCGCTTCGGCTGCGGGCCGTCGAAGGTACGACCCGAGGCGCTCGCCCGCCTGGCCTCCGACGGCGCCGCGGTCATGGGCACCTCCCACCGCCAGAAGCCCGTCAAGTCGATCGTGGGGGAGATCCGCGCGGGGCTCTCCGAGCTGTTCGCCCTGCCGGACGGATACGAGGTGGCGCTCGGCAACGGCGGCGCCACGGCGTTCTGGGACGCTGCCGCGTTCGGGCTGGTGAGGGAGCGCTCGGCGCACCTCACCTACGGAGAGTTCTCCAACAAGTTCGCAACGGTCACCGCCGGCGCGCCATTCCTGGGCGAGCCGCTGAGGATCTCCGCCGAGCCCGGCGCCGCCCCCGATCCGGCGAGCATCGGCGGCGAGGCGGCCGCAGCGGGAGCGGACGCGCTGGCATGGGCTCACAACGAGACCTCAACGGGTGTGATGGTCCCGGTGCTGCGCCCGGAGGGAGCCGGCGAGGCGCTGGTGCTGATCGACGCCACCTCCGGCGCGGGCGGCCTTCCGGTGGACATCTCCGCGGCTGACGCCTACTACTTCGCGCCGCAGAAGAGCTTCGCCGCGGACGGCGGCCTGTGGGTAGCGCTACTCAGCCCCGCGGCGCAGGAGCGCATCGCCGAGCTTGACGCCTCCGAGCGCTGGATCCCGGAATTCCTCTCGCTGAGCACCGCGCTGGATAACTCCCGCAAGGATCAGACGTACAACACTCCCGCCGTGGCGACGCTGTTCCTGCTGGCCGATCAGATTCGCTGGATGCTCGGCCTGGGCGGTCTGCCGGGCTGCGTTGCGCGCACTCGCGCCTCCTCGGAGCACCTCTACGCCTGGGCGGAGGGAACCCCATACACGACGCCCTTCGTCAGCGACCCCGCCAGCCGCTCGCTGGTGGTCGGCACGATCGACTTCGAGGACTCGGTTGACGCCGCGGCCGTCGCTGCGACGCTGCGCCACAACGGCATCGTGGACGTCGAGCCCTACCGCAAGCTGGGCCGCAACCAGCTGCGGGTGGGCATGTTCCCCGCCGTCGAGAGCGCCGACGTGCAGGCGCTGACGGCGTGCATCGACTGGGTCGTCGAGAGGATCTCCCAGTGAGCCCCGCCGCGAGCGCTGCGGACGGTGCCGGGCGTCCGCGCGTGCTGGTCAAGGAGAAGATCGGAGAGTCCGGCGTGGCGCTGCTGCGCGAGCATTTCGACGTCGATCTCGGTGTGGACTGGAGCGAGGAGCAGCTCGCCGAGCGCCTGGGCGAGTACGACGGCATCCTGATCCGCTCGGCCACCAAGCTGACCGCCGAGCTGATCGAACGCGGGACGCAGCTGCGCGTGATCGGCCGCGCCGGCGTGGGCGTGGACAACGTCGATGTGGAGGCCGCCACCCGGCGCGGGATCGTCGTGGCAAACGCGCCTGAATCCAATGTGGTGACCGCCGCCGAGCACACCATGGCGCTGCTGCTCGCGCTGGCGCGCAACGTGCCGCAGGCGTACGTGTCGCTGACCGAAGGAAAATGGGACCGCTCGAAGTTCTCGGGCGTTGAGCTGTATGAGAAGACGCTCGGCATCCTCGGCTTCGGCCGCATCGGGCAGCTGGTCGCCCAGCGCGCCCGCGGCTTCGGCATGCGCGTGGTGGCGTTCGACCCCTACGTGAGCGCCGACCGCTACCGCGAGCTGGGCGTCGAGAAGGCCGAGCAGGCCGCCGGCATCTACGCGCAGGCCGACTTCATCACGATCCACCTGCCCAAGACGCCCGAGACGCAGGGCTTCCTCGGCGAGCAGGCGTTCGCCGCTATGCGCGACGGCGTGCGCGTTCTGAACGTGGCCCGGGGCGGGCTTATCGACGAAGCCGCGCTGGCGCAGGCGCTCGACTCCGGCAAGGTGGCGGGCGCCGCCCTGGACGTGTTCCCCAGCGAGCCGATGACCGAGAACCCGCTGTTCGCCTATCCCAATGTGATCGCCACGCCGCATCTCGGTGCCTCCACGGCAGAGGCCACCGACAGGGCGGGCTACCAGAGCGCCGAGCAGGTCGTGGCCGCGCTCACCGGCGGGGTCGTGTCCACCGCGGTGAACATCCCCGCCATCGGGGCCGAGGACATGGACGTGCTCGGGCCGTTCCTGCCGCTGGCCACCCAGCTCGGGCGCCTGGCCATGGAGCTCGCCGAGGGCAGCTCGGTGGAGCGCATCGAGGCCGCGTTCCTCGGGCGCATCGCCGACTTCGACACCCGCCTGCTGGGCATCGCGGTGATCATGGGCGCCCTGCAGGGGCGCACCGAGGAGCAGGTCAACCTTGTCAACGCCCCGTCGATGGCCCAGCAGCGCGGCATCGTCTTCGAGGAGAAGTCAGTTTCCGAGGCGCAGGACTTCAACGAGCTGATCCGCGTCACGGTGGTCGCCGGCGGCCAGCGCGTGGCGGTGGCGGGCACGGGCATCGGCCCCAACCGCGTCCCGCACCTGGTGGAGGTGCAGGGCAGGCGACTGACGATCGAGCTCGCCCCGCATGTGACGGTGTTCCGCTACGAGGACCTGCCGGGCATGATCGGCAGGGTGGGCACGAGCTTCGGCGAGCACGGCGTCAACATCTCCTCCGCGGCGGTTGGGCACAGCCCCGATCAGGCGGAGCAGGGCGATGACCGCCGCCTGGCCGCGATGGTCGTCACCACCGATGCGCCCGTGCCGGCCGAGGTGGTCGCTCAGATCGCCGCCTCGGAGGGGTTCGTCAACGGGTGGTCCGTGGATCTGGGCTGAGCCGCGGCTGCGCAGTACCCGCGCGGCGCCGATCGCATAACCTGCGAGCACGGGCGAGCTAGCAGGGGGTCTGAAGCGATGCGGGCTGTGGTCATCACCAAGCACGGCGGGCCGGGCGTGCTGCGGGTACAGGAGCAGGCCGATCCCGTGCTCGGCGCAGGGCAGGTGCGCATCGAGGTCGCCGCGGCGGGGATCAACTTCGCCGACGTGATGGCACGCCAGGGCATGTACGCGGACGCGCCCAAGACGCCGTGCGTGGTCGGCTATGAGGTCGCCGGCACGATCCTCGAGCTGGCGGACGGCGTGGAGGGCCTGCGCCTCGGAGAGCGCGTCTTCGCGGGCACCAAATTCGGCGGCTACGCATCCCAGGTGGTGACCGACGCCGTGAACGTGTACCCGCTGGCCGAGGATCTGAGCTTCGAGCAGGGTGCCGCCATCCCTGTCAACTACGCCACCGCCTGGGCGGGTCTGATCGCATACGGCAACATGCAGCCCGGCGAGCGCGTGCTGATCCACTCCGCCGGGGGCGGCGTGGGTATCGCGGCCACGCAGATCGCCAGGAGCCGGGGCGCGGAGGTGTACGGCACCGCCTCGCCCGGCAAGCACGAGCGCATCAGCGAGTTCGGCGTGGAGCACCCGCTCGACTACACACGGCCGGGCTGGGATCGCGGCCTGCCGCCGTTCGACATCATCATGGACGCCGTCGGCGGCGCGAGCTTCCGGCGCAGCTACAACATGCTCCGCGCCGGCGGCAGGCTGGTCGCCTACGGCGCATCCTCCGTCGTCTCCGGCGAGCGCAAAAACGTCGTCACCGCCCTGGGCACCGTGGCACGCATGCCGCGTTTCAACATGATCAAGCAGATGTCCGAATCCAAGACCGTGATCGGGCTGAACATGCTCAGCCTGTGGAAGGAGCGCGGCTCTCTGAAGCCCTGGATAGAGCCGGTCGCCGAGATGCTGCGCGACGGCACCGACATGCCCGTCGTCGCGAGCGCCTTCCCGTTCTCCGAAGCCGGCGCCGCGCAGAACGTGATAACCGAGCGGCGCAACATCGGCAAGGTCGTGCTGCTGCCCTGACCGGCACCGGGGCGCCGGGCACGCCAGCGATCGCGCGCCCAGCCCCGATGCGCCCGCCGCCCGGCGCGCGAACGCGGGCCGCGCGTGGTGCTAATCTCGAAGCCGATGTCGTTGCACACCTCGCTTCTGCAGCTTCTCCTGCTCCCCCCTCGGGGGGAATAGCGCGTGGCGGCCGCGTAGCCGCAAACCCAGCAGAGAGGAACCCAAAGCGAGATACAGAAGGAGCATGACGACATGAGCACCGGTGCCGACAGCCGCAGCGACGCAGACCGCGTCACCATCTTCGACACAACCCTGCGAGACGGGGAGCAGTCGCCGGGGATATCGCTGAACAAGCAGGAAAAGCTCGAGATCGCCCACCAGCTGGCGCGGCTGGGGGTCGACGTGATCGAGGCCGGATTCCCGATCACCTCGCCCGGCGATTTCGAGGCTGTCCAGGCGATCGCCCGCGAGGTGGAAGGCCCCGTGATATGCGGGCTGGCGCGAACCAGCAGGCAGGACATCGAGGCCGCATGGAACGCCGTGCGCGACTCAGAGCGCCCGCGCATCCACACCTTCCTGGCCACCAGCGACATCCACATCGAGCGCAAGCTGCAGACCACGCGCGAGGACGTCAAGGGCCAGGTCCGCGCGGCCGTGGCGCAGGCGCGCGAATACACCGAGGACGTCGAGTTCTCTCCCGAGGACGGCTCGCGCTCGGACGTTCAGTTCATGGCGGAGGTGGTCCAGATCGCCCTCGATGAGGGCGCCACCACCATCAACGTGCCGGACACCGTCGGCTACACCATGCCGCGCGAGTACGCGGCCATGTTCGCGGAGCTCTACCGGCTCGTCCCGGGCCTGCGCGATGTGGTGGTCTCGGTGCACTGCCACGACGATCTGGGTCTTGCGGTCGCCAACTCGCTCGCCGGCCTGGAAGCCGGCGCGCGCCAGGTGGAGTGCGCGATCAATGGCATCGGCGAGCGCGCCGGGAACGCATCGCTGGAGGAGATCGTGATGCTGCTGCACACCCGCGAGCCGCGGCTGGGGCTGTGGACCGGTGCGGTCACCACCGAGATCGCGCGCACCAGCAGGCTGGTCTCGCGGCTGACCGGCTATCAGGTGCAGCCCAACAAGGCGATCGTGGGACGCAACGCGTTCGCGCACGAGGCGGGCATCCATCAGGATGGCGTGCTCAAGGAGCGCGCCACGTACGAGATCATGGATGCCACGACCGTGGGGCTGGCCAGCAACAGCATCGTGCTGGGCAAGCACTCGGGCCGCCATGCGCTCAGCAAAGCGCTGAAGGAGATGGGCTTCGACATCGACGGAGCCGCCCTGAACACCGCCTTCAAGCGCTTCAAGGAGATAGCCGACCGCAAGAAGCAGGTCACGGCCATGGATCTGGAGGCGCTGGTGACAGACGAGCTGCGCGAGGAGATCGCCGGCTACACGCTCGACTGGTTCGAGGTGGAGGCCTCATCCCAGCGACCACCGCACGCGCGCGTCTCGGTGAGCCTGCCCGACGGAGGCACCGCCACCGGCACGTTCGTCGGCGATGGGCCGATCGATGCAGTCTTCCAGGCCATCAGCGCCGCCGTGGGGGTGCCCGCACAGCTGCGCGACTTCACCATCGGCGCCGTCACCGAGGGCCAGGACGCGCTCGGCGAGGTCTCGATCGTGCTTGAGGTCGGTGGCGCCACGGGCGCCGGGCAGGGCATCTCAACCGACATCATCGACGCCGCCGCACGCGCGTACCTGCGTGCGCTGTCGGTGGCCGTCGCCAGGGCGGCTGTGGGACTGCCCGAGGCCACAGCGGGCTGACGGGCCGCGGTGGTGAGAGCGCGCCCCGCTCCCGCCACCGCAACCCGGCCGCTCAGTGGAGATCGACCGCGTTGTGCGCGGTCGCCCAGACCTGTTCGACGCCTTCGTCGATCAGCCTGGGGGTGGTGCTGCTCCGGGTGCCGCCCGTTCCCAGCGAGGACTCGAAGTTGCTGCCCCACGCGTACAGCTGGCCGGTGGCGCTCAGGCCGAAGCTGGTCGCCCCGCCCGCGGCGATCTGGGCGAAGTGCAGCCCGGTCGCCACCGGGTGCAGCTCCTTGGCTTCGTTGCCGTTTTCGCCCAGCTGCCCGGCCTGATCGGCGCCCCAGCCGTAGACCTGCCCGCCGACCAGCGCGAGCGTGAAGTCGTCGGTGGGGATGTTGCCACCGCAGGAGACCTGGCTGGCGGGCCCGGGAAGCGGCACGTGGTAGGGCGTCGAGACGCTGGCGGATTCTTCCCCGTTGCCGACCTGGCCGTCGGAGTTGGCGCCCCAGACGTACACCGCGCCCGACCTGGTCAGCGCGCAGGAGGTGCGTTCGGCCGAGGAGACTTCGACGACTTCGGTCAGCCCGGGGACATGCACGGGTGAGCCGCTGGATGAGATGCCGGCGACGCCGAGCTGCCCGGCGTTGTTGTCGCCGCACGTCTCAACTGTGCCGTTGGCCAGCAGCCACACGGTGTGATGCTCGCCCCCCACGACCTGTACGGCTTCGGAGATCCCGGGGATCTCCGTGGGCGCCATGTTGTAGCCCCTGAACTGCCCCATGCAGGCGCTCGGGCCCGACAGGCCCCACGCCCAGGCGTGTCCCGTGGAGTCGATCGCCACGCCGACGAACTCGGCCTGGCCGATGGCCGTGGCGGTGACGCCCGACGGCAGCGGAAGCGGCACTTCAACGGCTGCGAAAGGGCTGCCGGGAATTTCTTCACCGAGCTCGCCGAGACGGTTGTTGCCCCATGCCCAGACGGTTCCGTTGGCCTCCAGCGCGTAGCTGCTGGCGTTGCTGGCCAGGACCGCCTTGACACCGGAGAGGCCCGCGACGGGCGTCGGTACCGGTGCCGCCGTTCCCAGGCCGAAGGAGCCCCAGCGCATGACCGAACCGCCTGCCAGCGCGGGCGTCGCCGTGGCGGCGAGGGACGCGGCGGAGCACAGGAGCAGGTTCAGAATCAGCGCGGTCCGACGACCGCGAATTCTCTTGGATAGCACGCTCTCAGTTTCCTTTCTGGTGCCTGGTCGCGGCCATCACCCCCGACCGCCGACGGCCAAAACCTACCATTGCGCGCGGAAGCCTGCTGTGAACGAGCGGTTTACGGCGCCGGAGAGGGGTGCCTCGCTCGGTGGATGGAGCATCACGCCCGCCACGCGCTCCACGGCCCTGAAGCCGAGCGATTCGTACAGGCCGAGCGCGTGGTAGCCGGGGTCTGCGCAGATCACCAGGCGCTCCGCGCCGCTGATGAGCGCCGCCTCGACGACCAGGCGCGAGCAGATGCCGCGGCGCCTGTGCTCCTCGGCGGTCTCGACAGATTGAAAGCGCCCGCGCCCGGCGGTGACCACGACGCCGCAGCTGCCCAGCACCTCACGGCCGCCGCCGTCGAGCGCCACGTACCACGCGCCGCGCCCGGCGAGGAACAGCTCCCGCAGCTCGCGCTTGCGCGTGCGGATGAACTGCCGGTGTATGTCCTCGTCAAAGCGCCGGTCGCGGCCCGCCACCTCCAGCTCGATCACCTGCTGCCACAGCCGCTCGTCGGCGCCCGGGGCGGGATCCAGCGTGCGGATTCGCGCCGCTCCGTTCTCGCGCGGGTGCGCTCTCAGCTCGTGCGGCCCGGCGATGAGTGCCACGATCTGCTCGAGCTCGTAGCCCGCCGCCACGAACTCCTCGCGAGCGCTGCCCAGCGACCCGTCGGTGCGCTCCCAGGCGAAGGTGCGGTGACGGACGCGCGGCTCATCCGCGAACTCGGCCTCGAACGTCGCGTTCCAGCGCACGCGATCGCCGGGGCCGGGGGGATCGTCGAAGATCAGCAGGTTGCCGCTGTAGTGGCCGGGGTTCCCAGGCGAGCGCACCACCAGGTGATCCGCGCGCCGCCTCACCACACGCTCGCGCGCCAGCACGTCGATGTCGGTGGCCAGCGCCAGCGAACGCGGTACCGGGCCGCCGCCGCTCATCGCAGCGGCAGCGTGAAGTGCAGGCTGGTGATGCTCATGCGCTGGCGAAAGTAGAAGCGGTGAGCCTCTGCGCGGTGGGTTCCGGAGTCCAGGTCCAGCACGGTGGCGCCCGCCTCGCGCGCGCGACGCGCCAGCTCGTCAATCAGCGCCGCGCCGTGCCCGCGCCCGCGCTCGCGGCCGTCCGTGACGAGGTCATCGACGTAGAGCTTCCGTAGCGCAACGGTGCTCGCCATCAGCCGCCAGCCCGCCACCGCCACGCAGCGCCCGTCCTCGTATAGCGCCGTGAAGCGAAGGCCCTGCGGATGGCCCTCCGCGTACACCTCTGCCAGCTGCTCCGGGGTGAGCTCGGTTCGCAGCTGCGACAGCACCGCGAAGGCATCGCCCTGCAGGCGGGAGTCTCCGGGCTCCAGGTCGACGAACCTCATCCGCGCGCCAGCCTAGCCGAGGCGCCGGGCGCAGTCCGGAGCGCCGCCGTATGTCTGTGATAGCGTACGTGCGTATGGTATCGGCACACAGTGCGAAGGCGACCGCGCGCCGCGGGCCGAGCGCGGCCGGCGCGCCCGAGAACCTCGACCCGGCCGTCATCGGCGCGCGCGTGAAGGCGCTGCGCGAGTCATCCTCGCTGTCGCTGCGCGAGCTCGCGCTGCGCAGCGGCGTCAGCGCGCCGATGCTCTCGCAGGTGGAGCGAGGGGAGACCAGCCCCACCCTGACGGTGGCCGCTCGCATCGCCGCGGGCCTCGGCCTGCGCCTCTCACAGCTGCTGCGCCTGGACGAGGAGGGGTCCGTGACGATCGTGCGCGCCTCCCAGCGCCAGCGCGGCGGCAACCGCAGGCGCGGCCACAGCTTCGAGGTGCTCACCTCCTCCCAGCCGGGACAGCGCGCGGAGCTCTCGCGGCACACGCTCGCCCCCGGCGGCGCCACCGGCGCCGCCGACGACCCGCCCATGCACGAGCCCGGCAGCCGCGAGACCGCGCTGGTCGAGCACGGGTCGCTGACGCTGATCAGCGACGGGCACCCATACAGCCTCGGCGAGGGCGACTGCGTGACCTTCGACGCGGACCTGAGCCATCACTTCGAGAACCCCACAGCCGCCGAGGCGTCGTTCCTGGCGGTCGTCTCCGCGGGCCTGAGGCGCAGCTAGATGGCCAGCAGCATGTTCGAGAAGATCTGGGAGGCGCACGAGCTCGCCGACGGGCTTCTGTACATCGACCTGCATCTCGTGCACGAGGTCACCAGCCCGCAGGCGTTCGACGGCCTGCGCCTGGCGTCACGCCGCGTTCGCAGGCCCGACCGCACGCTTGCAACCGCTGACCACAACACACCCACCGACGGCACCCCGGTGGCTGCGCGCATCAGGGACGAGCTCTCGCGGGTACAGGTGCAGACGCTCGAGCGCAACTGCGAGGAGTTCGGCATACCCGTCTACTCGCTCGGCTCCCCGCGCCAGGGGATCGTGCACGTGATCGGCCCCGAGCTGGGCGTCACTCAGCCCGGTATGACGATCGTCTGCGGCGACTCGCACACCTCCACCCACGGCGCGTTCGGGTCGCTGGCGTTCGGCATCGGCACCAGCGAGGTGGAGCACGTGCTGGCGACCCAGTGCATGGTGCAGAGCCGGCCGCGCTCGATGCGCATCCGCTACGAGGGGCAGCTCGGCTTCGGCGTCACCGCCAAGGACCTGATCCTGGCGACGCTGGGACAGCTGGGCGTGGGCGGCATGACCGGCCACGTCGTGGAGTACGCGGGACCCGCCATCCAGGCGCTGTCGATGGAGGGTCGCATGACCGTTTGCAACATGACCATCGAGGGTGGCGGGCGCGCGGGGATGATCGCGCCGGACGAGACCACCTTCGCCTGGTTCACCGATACCGAGCGTCCGGGCGCTCCGCGCGGGGAGGAGCTCGAGCGGGCGATCGAGCGCTGGCGTCTGCTACCCAGCGACGAGGCCGCTCAGTTCGATCGCGAGGTGGTGATCGACGCGTCCGCCGTCTCGCCGCAGGTCACCTGGGGCACCAACCCCGGCATGGTGCTCCCCGTCACCGAGCGCGTGCCCGCGCCCGAGGACTTCGCCACGGCAGCCGAGCGCGAGGAGGCCGAGCGTGCGCTCGAGTACATGGCGCTGACGCCCGGCACTCCGATCGAGCAGATCCCCGTGGACCGTGTGTTCATCGGCTCGTGCACCAACTCGCGCATCGGCGATCTGCGCGCGGCCGCGTCGGTCATCGCCGGGCGCACCGTCGCCGAGAGCGTCAGCGCGATGGTCGTGCCGGGCAGCCAGCAGGTGAAGGCCCTGGCGGAGGCCGAGGGCCTGGACCGCGTCTTCCGCGAGGCGGGCTTCGACTGGCGCGTGGCGGGCTGCTCGATGTGCCTGGGCATGAACCCCGACATCCTCGCCCCCGGCGAGCGCTGCGCGTCGACCTCCAACCGCAACTTTGAGGGGCGCCAGGGCCGCGGCGGGCGCACGCACCTGGTCTCGCCCCAGATGGCTGCGGCCGCAGCCATCGCGGGCCACTTCGTGGACATCAGGAGCTGGGCGTGAGCGCGCAGGTGGGCGCGAGCGCGGGCGAGGCGCAGGGCGAGGCCTGGCGCGAGCAGGGGCTGGTCGGCAGCTACCTGGAGCGCCGCCAGATCCTGCTGCCGCTGATCGACATCCAGGAGGAGCTGCTAGGGCGGCTGCTCGGCCGCCTGCAGCGCCCGGTCGCCCGCTTCCTGGACCTCGGCTGCGGCGACGGCGCGATGGCCGAGCTTGTGATCGAGCGGTTCCCGCACGCAAGCGCCATGCTCGTGGACTTCTCCGAGCCGATGCTCGCGCGCGTGGCCGCCCGCATGGACCGCTGCGCGCCCGGGCGCTGGCAGTCCATGCGCGCGGACCTGCGCCGCGCGGACTGGAGCCGCGCGCTGCCGGCCGGCCCCTTCGATGCCGTGGTGTCGGGCATGGCCATTCACCACCTGCCCTCCGAGCGCAAGCGCGCCCTGTACGCGGAGGTGTTCGCGCTGCTCGCCCCGGGCGGGCTGTTCCTGAACATGGACTACGTCAGCGTCCAGGGCCCGCTGAGCGGGCTCTTCGACGAGGAGATGCACGCCAAAGCGGCGGCGCACGCCCAGCGCTCCAACCGGCAGGGCCACGAGCACGCCGTCCGCGGCGGCCACGGCGGCCACGGCGAGGATGCGGTGGTCGATGACCTCGACAGCGACGAAGACCAGCCCGACAGCCTGCCCGATCAGCTGCGCTGGCTCGGCGAGGCGGGCTTCGCCGAGGCTGAAGTGCACTTCAAATGGGCGGAGGCTGCGATCTTCGGCGCCGTCAGGCCCGGTGGCGGCGCATGAAGGCCATCGAGACGATCTCCGGGCCAATCAGCCGGCTGGACCGCTCCAACGTGGACACCGACCAGATCATGCCCAAGCAGTTCCTCAAGCGCGTGGAGCGCACGGGCTTCGGGCAGTTCCTCTTCTACGACTGGGCCAAGGAGCCCGGCTGGGACCTGCCGGCCAACCCGATCCTGGTGGCCGGCGAGAACTTCGGCTGCGGCTCCTCCCGCGAGCACGCCCCGTGGGGACTGCAGGACTACGGCTTCCAGGCCATCGTCGCCCCGAGCTTCGCCGACATCTTCTACTCCAACTGCACCAAGATCGGGCTGCTGCCGATCGTGCTGCATGAGGACCACTGCCGGGCGCTGGCGCACGCGGGGGAGGGGCAGGTCGATCTGCGCGCGCAGCAGGTGCGCTACAGCGGAGCGGACGGCGCGCTCGTGAGCGTGCCCTTCCAGATCGATCCGGAGATCCGCCGCAGGCTGCTGGAGGGACTGGACGACATCGGCGTGACGCTCACCCACGCAGAGGCCATCTCCGCCTACGAGCGCGAGCGCGAGCGCAGCGGCCCGGTCACCACAGCGCTGTGAGGACGGCGCCGTGAGCAGCGCCGCTGTGAGCGCAGCCGGCGGGCGAGGTCCTCGATCGCCGCACGCATCCGGCGGCCGGTAGGCCGCCCCATCACGGGCGCCTCAGCGCTGCGCGTCTGCGAGCAGCTCGTCCAGGATCTCGCCGAACGCGCCCAGCGCCAGCGAGAGGTGGCCATACTCGCTGCGAAGCTCCGCGCGCGCGCCGGGCGCGTGCGCCGCGAGCCACTCGCCGTGGGCGTGGGGGACGAACTGGTCCTGCGCTCCCTGCCAGATCCGCACCGGCCGCTGGATCCGCGACAGGTCCGCGATCGCAGCCACGTCCGCGGCACAGTCGGCCACGCAGCGACCCCGCTGAGAGCTCGACCTCGAGGCTTCCTCGTGGCCCGCCGATCATGATGCGCTCGGACATCCGCCGCCAACATACCCGAGCGCCCGGCCCTGGCCGCGCCACCGCGGCGTGCCGCCACCGACTGGTAGCGTCGCCGTCCATGGCCCACCGAATCGTCACGCTTCCCGGAGACGGGATCGGCCCGGAGATCATGGCGCCCACGGTCGAGCTGCTGGGCCGGCTGGGTGATTTCGATTTCGAGCAGCACCTGTTCGGGGGCGCGTCCATCGACGCGCACGGCACAGCGCTGACCGACGAGGTGCTGCAGGCATGCAGGCGCTCGGACGCGGTCCTGCTGGCCGCCGTGGGCGGTCCGCGCTGGGACAGCACCGACCCCTCGCGGCCACGGCCCGAGCAGGGGCTGCTGGGACTGCGCAAGGGCCTGGGGCTGTACGCCAACCTGCGCCCCGTCAAGCCCATCCCGGCGCTGTACGACGCCTCGCCGCTGAAGCGCGAGCTGATCGAGGGCACCGACCTGCTGGTGGTGCGCGAGCTCACCGGCGGCATCTACTTCGGCGAGAAGACCCGCACGGCAACCAGCGCGTCAGACCTCTGCAGCTACTCCACCGAGGAGATCCAGCGCATCGCGCGCACCGCGTTCAGAGCGTCCCGCGGAAGGGTGGCGAGCGTGGACAAGGCCAACGTGCTCGAGACATCGCGGCTGTGGCGCGAGGTGGTGGGTGAGCTGGCCGCACGCGAGTTCCCCGGCGTGGAGCTGGAGCACATCCTGGTGGACAACGCAGCCATGCAGCTCGTGTCAGCGCCGCGGCGCTTCGACACGATCCTCACCGAGAACATGTTCGGCGACATCCTCTCCGACGAGGCGGCCATGCTCACGGGATCCATCGGCATGCTGCCCAGCGCCTCGCTGGGCGATCCCGACGCGGGCGCGCCGGGGCTGTTCGAGCCGGTGCACGGCTCGGCGCCGGACATCGCCGGCAGCGGCGCGGCAAACCCGCTGGCCATGTTCCTCTCCGCCGCCATGCTGCTGCGCCACGGGCTCGGGTTGGAAAGCGAGGCCGCGGCTGTAGAATCGGCGGTGCAAAAGGCGCTGGGAGAGGGATTGCGCACCGCCGATCTGGGTGGAGAGGCGGGCACCGAGCAGGCCGCAAGGGCTGTGCTCGCAAACATCGAATAGGAGCACGTGAACGTGGAGCCCACCGACCTCATCTGGATGAACGGAGATCTCGTCGCCTGGGAGGACGCCAAGGTCCACGTGCTGACGCACGGCCTTCACTACGGCACGGGTGTGTTCGAGGGGGTGCGCTGCTACGACACCGAGCTCGGCCCGGCGGTGTTCCGCAACGCCGAGCACATCGACCGGCTGCTGCGCTCCGCCGAGCTCTACTACATGCCCGTGCCCTACAGCGCCGAGCAGCTGCGCTCGGCGACGCTGGAGCTCGTCGCGCGCAACGGCCTGAGCTCCTGCTACATCCGGCCGATCGTCTTCCGCGGCTACGGCCAAATGGGGCTCAACCCGCTGGAGGCGCCGGTGGACGTGAGCATCGCGTGCTGGGAGTGGGCCTCCTACCTGGGAGAGGAGGGCAAGACCAACGGCATCCGCGCCAAGGTCTCGTCCTGGCGGCGCATCACGCCGGACTCGCTGATCCCGCACGCCAAGGCCTCCGGGCAGTACCTCAACAGCGTGCTGGCCAAGATCGAGTCGGTCAAGGCGGGCTATGCGGAGTCGATCCTGCTCGACGATCACGGCCACGTCTGCGAGGGCACCGGCGAGAACGTGTACATCGTGCGCGACGGCGAGATCGCCACGCCGGGCCAGCACAACTCGATCCTCGACGGCATCACGCGCCGCTCGATCGTTCAGATCGCGCGCGACCTGGGCTACACCGTGGTCGAGCGCAACGTGGCGCGCGCGGAGATGTACCTCGCGGAGGAGATGTTCATGTCGGGCACCGCCGCGGAGCTGGTTCCGGTGGTGGAGGTGGACGATCACCGCATCGGCGACGGCCGGCCGGGCGAGATCACGCGCGTGCTGCAGGCGGCGTTCGACGATGTGATCCACGGGCGCAGTGAGCGCTACCGCGAGTGGCTGGACGTGGTCAGCCCGCGCTCGGCGAGCGCAGCGCAGTCAGCGCAGAACGGCGCGTCCGCGGCGGAGCGAATTACCGGCGCGAGCGGCTAGGGCGCTCGCGCGCGGCCGCTCCCAGCACGCCCCCACCGCCGCCCGCGCAGCACGCCCGAAAGGATTGCCCCGATGAGCACGCAGACGCCCCGCATCGAGCTCTATGACGCCACCCTGCGAGACGGCATGGGCGGTGGCGGGCTGACTCTGACCGCCGAGGAGAAGGTCCGCGTCGTGCACGCGCTGGACGCGCTGGGGGTGCACATGATCGAGGCCGGGTTCCCCTCCTCCAACCCCAAGGAGCAGGAGCTCTTCGAGCTGCTGGCGCGCGAGCAGCTGCACGGCTCGCAGGTGGTTGCATTCGGCATGACGCGCAGACGCGATGCCACCGCCGCGCAGGACGAGGGCCTCGCGATCCTCGCGTCCTGCTTCGCGCCTGTGTGCACGCTGGTGGGCAAGGCGTCGGTGCTGCACGTGGAGAAGGTGCTGCGCGTCTCGCGCGAGCAGAACCTTGAGATGATCGCCGAGTCGGTGGCCTTCCTGGTGGGCGCGGGCAAGCGCGTGCTGCTGGATGCGGAGCACTTCTTCGACGGCTTCGCGCTCGACCCCGGCTACGCGCTCGACTGCCTGCGCGCGGCGGCGCAGGCGGGCGCGGAGCGGGTGGTGCTGTGCGACACCAACGGCGGCTCGCTGCCGCCGCAGATCAGAACCGCCCTGGCGGTGGTGGCCGAAGCGCTGCCGGGCGTGGCGCTGGGAATCCACACCCACGACGACTCCGGCTGCGCCGTGGCCAACAGCCTCACCGCGATCGAATGCGGCGCCACGCAGGTGCAGGGCACCATCAACGGCATCGGCGAGCGCACCGGCAACGCCAACCTGGTGACCATCATCGCCGACCTGCAGCTGAAGATGGGCGTGGCGCTGCTGGAGCCCGAGCGCCTGGCGCGCCTGACCGACACGGCGCACCTGCTGGACGAGCTGCTCAACCGCCCTTCCGACCCCTCCCAGCCCTACGTGGGCAAGCACGCGTTCGCGCACAAGGCAGGGCTGCATGCTGCGGGTATCCGCGCGGACGCGCAGACGTTCGAGCACGTGGACCCGGCGCTGGTGGGCAACGACCGCGAGGTGCTGATCTCCGAGCTCTCGGGCCGCGGAACGATCGCCGAGAAGGCCGCTGCTGCCGGCATCGCGGTCGACGGCGAGCTGCCCCAGCGCGTGCTCGAGCGCGTGAAGGCGCTGGAGCACCAGGGCTTCCAGTTCGAGGCGGCGGACGGGTCCTTCGAGCTGCTGATGCGCAAGCACGCGGGCGTGTATGAGCCGCTGTTCCGTCTCGAGTCCTGGCGAGTGACGGTGGACAAGCGCGTGGACGGCAAGGTGGAGACCGAAGCGGTCGTCAAGATCTGGGTGGGCGAGGAGCGCTATGTGGCCAGCGCCGAGGGCAACGGCCCGGTGCACGCGCTCGACCAGGCGCTGCGATCGGCGATCGGCGAGATCTACCCGCACCTGCACGACATCGAGCTGGTGAACTTCAAGGTGCGCATCCTCGACGAGGCCAAGGGCACGGGCGCAGTCACGCGGGTGCTCATCGACGCCTCCGACGGGCACGCGGTGTGGGGATCCATCGGCGTTGCCGAGAACCTGATCGCGGCCTCCTGGGATGCGCTGGTTGACTCGCTCGAGTACGGCATGCAGCCCGGGTCGCCGCCGGCGAGCCGGCGCGCGGCGCACTCCGGCGGCAGGGTCTAGATGGCCGATCGGCCGATCCCGCTGGCGCGCCCGGTGATCGGCGAGGCGGAGGAGCGCGCGGTGATCGAGGTGCTGCGCTCGGGGCAGCTCTCGCTGGGGCCGCGCCTGGATGAGTTCGAGCAGCGCTTCGCAACTGCGGTGGGCTCGCCGCTGGCAAGCGCCGTCTCCAGCGGCACCGCCGGCCTGCACCTGGCCCTGCGCGCGGTCGGCGTGGGGGAGGGCGATGAGGTGATCACAAGCCCGTTCTCGTTCGTGGCGTCCGCCAACGCGGCGCTGTACGAGCGCGCGCGGCCGGTGTTCGCGGACATCGACCCCGTGACGCTCAACCTGGACCCCCGCGCTGCAGAGGCTGCGCTCAGCGCACGCACCCGCGCGCTGCTGCCGGTGCACATTTTCGGCTACCCGGCCGACATGCGGGCGTTCGAGGCGCTGGCCGCGCGGCACGGCCTGGGCATCGTGGAGGACGCGTGCGAGGCGCTCGGCGCAAGGCACGCGGACGGCCCTGCGGTGGGCGGGCGCGGTCATCCGGCGGTGTTCGGCTTCTACGCCAACAAGCAGCTCACCACCGGCGAGGGCGGCATGATCACGCTGGCCGACGCCCAGATCAAGCAGCGCATCGACTCCGAGCGAAACCAGGGACGCGCCCCGGACATGGGCTGGCTGGACCACGACCGGCTCGGCTTCAACTACCGCCTGTCGGACATCGCCTGCGCGGTGGGCATCGCCCAGCTGGGGCGCCTGGCGCAGATGCTCAGCGAGCGCGAGCGGGTGGCGGGCCTCTACCGCGAGGGCCTGGCGGGCGTGGATGGGCTGGCGCTGCCCTGCGCGGACGCCGGCGGGGATCGCCGCGGCTGGTTCGTGTTCGTGGTGCAGCTGCCGCGCGGCATGGACCGCGACGGCACCGTCCGCGAGCTCGGCCGCCAGGGCATCCAGAGCAAGCCCTATCTCCCGGCGATCCACCTGATGAGCTTCTACCGCGAGCGCTTCGGGCACCGCGAGGGGCAGTTCCCGGTGTGCGAGGACGTGGCCGCGCGCTCGATCGCGCTGCCGTTCTTCCCCGAGATGAGCCAGGGAGAGGTGGAGCGGGTATGTGAGCGGCTGCGCGCCGTGATCGCGACCGCTGCGCCGCTCTAGACTGGGCGCCCGTGTCGCGCTTTCGTGAGCCACAGCATCCGGATTTCCAGCGGCTGAACACCTCGCTGGGCTATGACCGCCGGCTGTGGCCGCAGGACATCGCGCAGTCGCGCGCGCACGCATCGATGCTGGCCGCGCGCGGCATCATCTCCGAGCGCGACCTCGACGAGCTGCTGGCGGGCCTGCGCGCCGTCGAGCGCGAGCTGCAGGACGAGACGTTCCCGTTCGCCGACGGCGACGAAGACATCCACATGGCCATCGAGCGCCGCCTCACCGAGCTGGCCGGCCCCGTTGGCGGGCGCCTGCACACCGCGCGCTCGCGCAACGACCAGGTGGTCACCGACCTGGCCATGTACGTCCGCGAGCGCGCCGCGGCCGCCAGGGCGGCGGTGACCGCGCTGATGCGCGAGCTGCTGATGCGCGCCGAGCAGCACGCCGACTGGGCGATGCCGGGCTACACCCACCTGCAGCGCGCGCAGCCCGTGTATCTGGGGCACCATCTGCTCGCGTACTTCTGGATGCTCTCGCGCGACCGCTCGCGCTTCGCGTTCGCCGAGCACGAGTCCGGCAGGCTGCCGCTGGGCGCCGGCGCGCTTGCGGGCGTGAACTTCGACACAGACAGGCGCATGCTGGCCGGCGAGCTGGGCTTCCGCGAGGTCTCACCCAACTCGATCGACGCCGTGTCCGGGCGCGACTTCGTGCTCGACTACCTCTCCGCCGCGGCCACCTGCGCCACGCATCTCTCGCGCCTGGGCGCGGAGCTCGTGCTGTGGAGCAGCAGCGAGTTCGCGTTCTGCGAGCTGCCCGATGCCTGGAGCTCGGGCTCCTCGATCATGCCCCAGAAGAAGAACCCCGACGCCGCGGAGCTGCTTCGCGGCAAGGCGCCGCGCGTCGTCTCACACCTCGCCGCGCTGCACGGCGTGATGCACGCGCTGCCGCTCACATACAACAAGGATCTGCAGGAGGACAAGGAGCACCTGTTCGACGCTGTGGACACGCTCGAGCTCTCGCTCGCCGCGGCCACCGGCATGATCGCCGGCGTGAGCTTCCACCGCGAGGCGCTGCAGGCGGCGGCCGCCGACGAGACGATCGCCGCCACCGACATCGCCGACCTGCTGGTGCGCCGCGGCATGCCCTTCCGCGAGGCCCACGGTGTGGTGGCGGGGCTGGTGCGCACCGCCGGCGACAGCGGCGCCGCGCTGTCGGATCTCAGCGCCGATCAGCTCGCCGCCGCCAGCGCGCTGCTGTCGGGGCACGAGCGCGAGTACCGCGACGTGCTCAGCCGCAGCTCCTGGCTTGAGTCCAAGGTCTCCGAGGGCGGCACCTCCTCGGGCCGCGTCCAAGAGCAGATCACGCTCGCGCGGGCGACGCTCGATGAGGACGCTGGCGCCTGACTTCTACGCACGGCCCGTCCTGAAGGTGGCCGCGGAGCTGATCGGATGCACGGTCGAGCACGCCGGCGCATCCGGCGTGATCGTCGAGACCGAGGCCTACCACCAGAGCGAGCCCGCGTGTCATGCCTTCGCCGGGCTGACGCCGCGCACGCGCACCCTGTTCGGCGCTCCGGGCCTCGCCTACGTGTACCGATCCTACGGCGTCCACGCGCTGCTCAACGCGGTCTGCGAGCCGGAGGGCGTGGGCGCCGCGGTGCTGATCCGTGCGCTGCTGCCGCTGCAGGGCATCGAGCTGATGCGCCCGCGCCGTGCCGGGGCCGCGCGGGGGCGCCCGCGCGAGGAGGACCTCTGCTCGGGCCCGGGCAAGCTCACCCAGGCGCTGGGCATCACGTTGGAGCACAACGGCACGAGTCTGCAGGACGGCCCCGTGCTCGTTCGCGCCCGGCCTGCGCGCTGGCGGCGCCCGGAGGTGCTCGCCTCGCACCCGCGCGTGGGCATCACCCGCGCGGTGGAGCTTCCGTGGCGCTTCTCGCTGAGCGGCAGCCGCCACGTCTCGCGCCCGCTCCCGCGCGCCTGAGGCGCAAGGCGCGCGCGCTGCGGCCCGCGGGGTTCGGCTGCCGTGCTGCGTGCTGCCGTGCTGGCGTGCTGCGTGCTGCCGTGCTGCGCGCGTTCCCCGAGATCGCGGGGCGCGCGGACGTCTCAGGGAGCCGCGGTGCCTCCGCCGGCTGAGGTGGGCGGCGAGCTCGGCGCGGGCGCGGCGCCGGGCGTGGCGGGCGCCGCGGTGGTGGGTCCGCCGGCGCTGCCGTGTTCAGCGGCGGAGGGCGCCGTGCCACCGCCGCCCGCGCCCGTGCCCGTACCCGCGGATCCCTTGGCCCCGGTGCCCGCCGCGGGAGCTGTCGTGGTGGTGGCCGGTGCGGCCGCGCCTTCGGCCGCTGCAGCTGCCGCCGCTGCGGCAGCGCGCGGGCCGCCGCTCTTTTCCGCGCGAGCGCGTTCGATCGCAAGCGCGGATACCTGGAACTGGTGCCAGATCAGAGCGGGGAAGGTCCCGCCGAGCACAGGGCCGCCCTCGAAGTCGGTCGTCATCGGCACCAGCTTGTCCGGGAAGCCCACCCACACGGCGACCGTGAACTTGTGATCCCAGCCAACGAACCACGCGTCCCCGTAGTTGGAGGTCGTTCCGGTCTTCCCCGCCGCGAACTGCCCCAGCGCCGCCGCTTTGCCGGTCCCGTACTGAACGACCGTCTCGAGCATGGTGGTCTCCGTTTCCGCCACGCTCGCGGGCAGCACGGGTGTCGAGATCACGCGGTTGCGTTCACGGTCGGACCCGCCCGGGAGCGGTCTGCCCGGGGATGCGGTCACTTCCTGGATGCCCACCGGAGCGCCCGGTTCGGCGAGCGTGCCGCTGACGCGTTCGCCGTTGTGAGCGATCGTCTCGTAGGCGTGGGCCATGTCCAGCGGGGTGACGCCCACCGTCAGCCCGCCGATGGTCATGGCCGGGTTGGTGGACAGCGGCGTGGTGATGCCCATGCGATGCGCCAGATCTGCGATCCGCTTGGTTCCCACCTTCAATCCGACTTCCGCGTAGATCGAGTTGTCGGAGAACGCCGTGGCGCCCGTCAGCGTGTTCTCGCCCGTGTAGTTGCCTTCGTCGTTGTGCACCACGAACTTTTCCTTGCCGTCTGTGCCTGGCACGATGAACACCTTTTCCTTGGATGTCCAAACGGAGTCCGGCGAGATCCCGTCCTCCAGCGCGGCCGCCAGGTCGAAAGCCTTGAACGAGGATCCCGGCTGGCGCTCGCCCTCGGTGGCCAGGTTGAACGGGCTTTCGTCGTAGTTGCGCCCGCCCACCATCGCGCGCACCTCCCCGGTGGAGTTTTCGATCACCACCATCGCCGCCGAGGGTCCTTCAGGCCCCGGAAGGTAGGCGTCGATGGCCTGTTCGGCGGCGCGCTGCAGTTCCAGGTCCAGCGTCGTCTTGATCCGAAGGCCCCCGTAGAAGGCGCGCTGCCCATAGCGTTCGATCACCTGCTGCTGCACCCAGTCGGTGAAGTAGCCGGCGTCGACGCCTTCCACCGTGGCGACCTGCGCCGGCTGGATCGACCTCGGCGAGGGCAGGGCCTGCTGCACGCTTTCTTCGTAGATGGGCTTGTTGATGTAGCCCTGTTCGAGCATCTCGTGCAGCACCAGGTTGCGCCGTTCGCGGCACGCCAGCGGATGTGTGGCGGGGTCATACCCGGTGGGCGACTGGATGATGCCCGCCAGCAGGGCCGCCTCCCACGGCGTCAGCTCCTCCACGCACAGCTGGTGCCCGGGCGTGCCGCAGCCCTGGTGGTTGACTTCCTGGCCGAAGTAGGTCTGCGCCGCCGCCTCGATGCCGTACGCGCCGTTGCCGAAGTAGATCGTGTTGAGGTACGCCGTGATGATCTTGTCCTTGGACCACTTGTGCGAGAGCTGGTAGGCCAGCGCCGCCTCTCTGAGCTTCTCCAGGATCGTGCGATGCGACTGCGCCTGAAGCGCGTTCTTGATGAACTGCTGCTCGATCGTGGAGGCGCCCTGGACGCTGCCGCCGTGACGGATGTCTTCGACGAACGCGCGCGCGATACCACGCAGGTCGATGCCCGAGTTGGTGTAGAAGCGCTTGTCCTCGATCGAGATCACCGCCTCCTTGACGATCTGCGGTATCTGGTAGGGCTTCACGATCACCCTGTTCTGCTGGCTGAGCACGCCGATCGGCTTGCCGAAGTCGTCCAGCAGTTCCGAGCTCTGCGCGTCCTTGATCTGCGAGAAGCGCGTCAGCGAGGGCAGATCCGACGCGACCGAGACGAAGATCCCGAACGCGAAGGAGATCACTCCCAGCAGTCCCAGCGCGGAGAGGATCGCCAGCAGCCTCAGCCATTTCACGCGGCGGCGCCTGCGCGGCGGCCGCGGGGCGGCCGGGGGTATGTCGGGGCTGGCGACGGCGCTCATGAGAGGCGGCGGATTGGAGCCCTCCGGGGACGCTTGGGAGGAGCCCGGAATCCGAGCGGGAGGCATCCGGCCACGGCGCGGTGGGGCCCCTCGGGAGGCGAGAGTCTAGCATTGGCACTTCCATGCAGAACGCCACCGACGCGGCCGCCGAGGAAGCCGGGCGCCTGAGCGCAAGCGCGGTGGACAGCCTCCCGGAGCGGGCGCTCGCCCACAAGCTCGCCGGGGCGCGCAGCCAGGGTCGCCCGCTGCGCGTGAAGCTCGGCATCGACCCGACCGCGCCGGACATCCATCTCGGTCACGCAGTGGTGCTCGGGAAGCTGCGCGAGTTCCAGGACGCCGGCCACCGCGTGGTGCTGATCATCGGCGACTACACCGCGCGCGTGGGCGATCCGTCCGGGCGCTCAACGCTTCGCCCGATGCTCAGCGCGCAGCAGATCGACGAGAACGCCGCCACCTTCCAGGAGCAGGCGCTGAGGATCCTCGACGGCGATCCTGGGCGTCTGGAGGTGCGCCGCAACGGCGAGTGGCTGGACATGGAGATGGCCGAGCTGCTCGCCCTGGTGCGCACCACCACCGCCGCGCAGATCCTCGAGCGCGAGGACTTCGCCAAGCGCTGGAAGGCGCGCGAGCCGATCTCGATACTCGAGCTGCTCTATCCGCTGCTGCAGGGCTACGACTCGGTGGCCATCGATGCGGACCTGGAGCTGGGGGGGACCGACCAGAGGTTCAACCTGCTGCTGGGGCGCGACATCCAGCGCGCCTACGGCCGGCCGGAGCAGGCCATCATGACCATGCCGATCCTCGTCGGCACCGATGGCACGCGCAAGATGTCCAAGTCCCTGGGCAACCAGATCGGGGTCACCGACCCGCCGCAGGAGATGTACGGAAAGACCATGAGCATCCCCGACGAGGCCATCGAGCAGTACAACCGGCTGCTGCTGGCCCCGCGCGGCGCAGCGATCGACGAGAGCGCGCCGCCGCGCGATGCCAAGCACGCCCTGGCCAGGGCGCTGGTCGCGTGGCTGCACTCAGAGCAGGCGGCGGAGCAGGCCGCACGCCACTTCGATCAGGTGATCGTGCACGGCGGCCCGCCGGAGGACGTGCCCGACGCCAGCCTGCCCGCGGGCCAGGACAGCGTGCATCTTCCCGGCCTGCTCGAGCGCGAGTTCGGCATCTCGCGCTCGGAGGCGCGGCGCCTGATCGACCAGGGTGGCGTGAGCCTCGACGAGGTGCCGCTGGCGCCGGGCGAGCACGACGTCCCCGCCGAGCGCGCCGATGGCAAGCTGCTGAAGGTCGGCAAGCGGCGCTACCGCCGGCTTCGCGCCGGCTGAGGCACGGCGAGGACGCGCCCGGCCACCCGCGCCCGCGCCGCGCCGGCTGAGGCCACAACCAGCACGCACCCGGGCCACGCGCCCGCGGCGGGGGGGCCGGCAGGCCCCGCTGGAGGGCCGCGGCCCGGCCGCTGCAGCGCCGCGGCGCACGCGTCTGCGATCGCGCTATACTCCCCGGTCGGCCCGCAGGTGCCCCTGGGCGCTGGGCCGGCTCGGTCTCCTCCAGAAGGAAGCCCTTTCGGCGAGGCTCGGCGGTCTTTGAAAACTCAACAGCATGCGCATCTGCGATCTCTCTGAGATTGCGATGTGCGTCCAGGTTCGACCCGCCACGGGAGCGCTCTGCGCGACCGGTGGCGGTCAAGAGTCAAGTAGAGAAGTACCCCGTCATGGTTCGGGGCCACGGTGTATGGGTCCCGGCCGCCGGGAATCCGTCGGGCGTATATCGCCCGCCGGCCAACGGCAACTCCATGACAGCTTTTCGTGAAGTTCTTCACGGAGAGTTTGATCCTGGCTCAGGACGAACGCTGGCGGCGTGCTTAACACATGCAAGTGGAGCGACGAACCAGGGCTTGCCCTGGGGCAGAGCCG
>Ga0182012_10000372_pt1 | contig 50794 bp, 45 predicted proteins | sample 612S2SmetaG_FD_120486 | JGI IMG/M metagenome (GOLD analysis project Ga0182012, IMG submission 120486) | Permafrost microbial communities from Stordalen Mire, Sweden - 612S2S metaG | ecosystem: Environmental > Terrestrial > Soil > Wetlands > Permafrost | place: Sweden: Stordalen | collected... | reverse complement strand
GACTGTGCCTGACAACGCTCATGTATGATCTGCCTCTCTATCGCGCCGGTTCATGGTAAGTAAATCCGCCCGCGCCAGCCAGTTCCAACGAACTGCGCACATCTGCTGCCGCGCGACTGAACATTCGCCGCGGCGCAAAGTGGGTAACCGCCCACCCGCAAAGCTTACTATCGCTTTCGGTTTGGCATATTATTCAACTGGTTAAACGCTAAACATCTTGAGGGATCTAGGTTGAGTGAAGCAGCAGCTCTGAAAAAGCCCAAATCCGGTGTCAAGCTGTCGGCGGCCGTCGCGCGCTCGCTCCGCGAGGGTACGCTGGTCACGCTCGGCGCGCTTGCCTTGATGCTGCTGCTCTCGTTCATCACCTATCACGCGACGGATCCGAGCTTCGCCAACACCGGCGAGCCGGGCCCCGTGGGCAACTGGATCGGACCGATCGGGGCGTGGCTGGCCGGATTCTTTTTCTTTCTCTTCGGGCGGCCCGCGTATTTGTTCCCGATCATGCTGGGCTATGCCGGCTGGCTGGTGCATAAAAACCAAGCTTCGCCCGATGCGCGATCGAGAATCAACACGCTGCTGCGCGCAGCCGGATTCACTCTGACGCTGCTCACGAGCTGCGGTCTTGCGACTTTGCATTGGGATGGCCGTGCGCTTCCCAACACCGCGGGCGGGGGCCTGGGATGGCTGGTCGGCAACGGCAGCGCGCAGGGATTGAGCTTCCTCGGGGCGACTTTGCTGCTTCTCGGCTTGTGGTTCTCGGGCGTGGCGCTGTTCCTGGGCGTTTCGTGGTTCGACGTCATGGACCAGCTCGGCGCCTGGGTGCTCCAGGGGATCGAATGGGGCCGCGCGCGGATGGAACAGAAGCGCGAGCTCGCCTCCGGCCAGCAGCGCAAGCAGGCGCGGCAGGAAGTGGTGCGGGAGGAACAGAAAAAGGTCGCGAGCCGGGCGCCGCCGCGAATCGAGGCGCTCGCCCCCGTTCCGGAGAAAAGCGAACGGGTCGAGCGAGAGCGGCAGGTGCCGTTGTTCGAGGCGCCGAAGTCGAGCGAGCTGCCTGCGCTGTCCCTGCTCGATGAGGCGCCCGCGCGCGAGCAGTCCTATTCCGACGAGGCGTTGGAGGCCATGTCCCGCCTGGTGGAGCTCAAGCTGCGCGATTTCGGGGTCGAGGCCGAAGTCGTGGCGGTGCAACCCGGCCCGGTCATCACCCGCTTCGAGCTGCGTCCCGCGCCGGGCGTCAAGGTGAGCCAGATCAGCAATCTGTCCAAGGATTTGGCGCGCGCGCTGTCGGCGGTGAGCGTGCGCGTGGTCGAGATCATCCCGGGCAAATCGGTGGTGGGCCTCGAGATCCCGAACGAGAAGCGCGAAATCGTCACTTTGGGCGAGATCATCAAGTCGAAGCCCTATGACGAGGTGAGCTCACCGCTCGCGCTTGCCCTCGGCAAGGACATCGGCGGCGTTCCCGTGGTCGCGGATCTGGCACGCATGCCGCACCTGCTGATCGCCGGCACCACGGGCTCCGGAAAGTCCGTCGGCATCAATGCCATGGTGCTGAGCCTCGTTTACAAGGCGACCCCCGAGCACGTGCGCATGATCATGATCGATCCGAAGATGCTCGAACTGTCGGTGTACGAGGGGATTCCGCATCTTCTCTCGCCGGTCGTCACGGACATGAAGCAGGCGGCGAATGCATTGCGCTGGTGTGTCGCCGAGATGGAGCGGCGCTATCAGCTCATGGCCATGCTCGGGGTCCGCAATGTCGGCGGCTTCAACCGCAAGGTCAAGGAGGCCGAGGAGGCAGGCAAGCCGATCAAGGATCCGATTCGCCTGCAAAAGATTGCGCAGGGGGTTCCGGGGGTCGCTGCGGAGGACGTGGAGGATCTCACCAGTCTGCCATTCATCGTGGTGATCATCGATGAGCTCGCCGACCTCATGATGATCGTCGGCAAGAAAGTCGAGGAGCTGATCGCGCGCCTCGCGCAAAAGGCGCGCGCTTCCGGAATTCATTTGATACTCGCCACGCAGCGCCCCTCGGTGGACGTGATCACCGGCCTGATCAAGGCAAACATCCCGACCCGCATTGCGTTCCAGGTATCCGCCAAGGTGGACTCTCGCACCATCCTCGACCAGATGGGCGCCGAGTCGCTGCTCGGGCACGGAGACATGCTGTATCTGCCGCCCGGTACGTCCATCCCCACGCGGGTCCACGGCGCGTTCGTCTCGGATCAGGAGGTGCATCGAGTGGTGGCCGGACTCAAGGCGTCCTCCGCTCCCACCTATATCGACGAGATTCTCGATGGCCCGCGTAACGCCATCCCCGGCTTCCCAATGGACGACGAGGAGGGCGGCGAGGGCGGCGCGGCGGATGCCGAATCGGATCCGCTCTACGACGAGGCGGTGCGCATCGTCACCGAAACCCGCAAAGCGTCCATCTCCGGCGTGCAGCGCCGCCTCAAGATCGGCTATAACCGCGCCGCGCGCCTGGTCGAGACAATGGAAGCCGCCGGCTTGGTTGGCCCGCTGCAGCCCAACGGGGCGCGCGAGATTTTCGGCGCTGCGCCCCCGGAGGAATAGGTACCGTGCAGAAGAATGTCCTGATCTCGTTCGCGTTCGTGTTTCTGCTCATGCTCCGCACCTTGCCCGGCATTGCATCGCCCGCGGCAGATGTCGATCATTACCTCGCCGGCCTGTCGAGCTGGTCCGCGGATTTCAAGCAAACCATCACCGACGGCCACGGCAAGGAGTTGCGCAGCGCCGCCGGCAAGTTCTATCTCGAGCGCCCGGGCAAATTTCGCTGGGACTACGCCGACCCCTCGGAGCAGCTCATCCTCGCGGACGGAAAGCAGATCTGGTTCTACGACAAGGACCTCGCGCAGGCGAACGTGCGCGACATGGACTCAACGCTCGCCAGCACGCCGGCCATGCTCCTGTCGGGAACCGGCTCCGTGAGCACCGAGTTCGACATCAAGGCGTTGCCCAACGACGGCGGGTTGCGCTGGTTTCAGCTCGTGCCCAAGCATCCGAACGGCGATTTCCAGCTGGTGCGAATCGGCTTCGACAAGGACGGCGAGCTCGCCTCGATGTTCCTGGCGGACAAGCTCGATCAGATCACCCAGCTGTCTTTCACCCATCCGACCAAGAATCCGAAGTTTGCTCCCGACCTGTTCACGTTCGTGCCCCCGCCGGGAGTGGATGTGATCGGACGAAACGCCAAGTGAACTCAAGGTGACCACGACAGGCGACGGCACCTATCGGCCGCTGGCCGACCGGCTGCGGCCGCAGACGCTTGACGAGTACGTCGGCCAATCGCACCTGCTCGGGCCGGGGGCGCCGCTGCGGCGCGCGCTGGAGAGCGGCCGGCCACACTCGATGATCCTCTGGGGCCCACCGGGTACCGGTAAGACGACCCTCGCCCGTCTGGTCGCCCAGGGCGCGAATGCCGAGTTCCTATCGCTGTCGGCGGTGCTCGCGGGCATCAAGGATATCCGGGCCGTCGTGGAACAGGCCAAGAGCCTGCGCGGCACGCGCGACACCGTGCTGTTTCTCGATGAAGTGCACCGCTTCAACAAGTCGCAGCAGGATACCTTTCTGCCCTATGTCGAAGACGGCACGCTGATTTTCATCGGCGCCACCACCGAGAACCCGTCGTTCGAAGTGAACAACGCGCTGTTGTCGCGGTCGCGGGTTTATGTACTCAAGGCGCTTGACGCCGGCGATCTCGGCAGGCTCCTCGACCGAGCGCTGAGCGACCCCGGGCGCGGCCTCGGACGGCTCGCGCTCGAGCTCGACGCAGGCGCGCGCGAGCTGTTGCTGGCGGCGGCCGATGGGGATGCGCGCCGCATGTTGAATCTTCTGGAAACGGCGGCCGATCTGGCCGCACCGCGCGCCGGTCCCGCGCCGGGCGCCGCCGCCGCACCGGCCGGCGCCGCCGTGCCGGCCGGCCGCCGTCTGGACGCGGACACCCTGCGTGCCGTGATCGGCAGCACCTACGTGCGTTTCGACAAGGGCGGGGAGAATTTCTACGATCAGATTTCCGCCCTGCACAAATCGGTTCGCGGGAGCGATCCCGATGCTTCGCTCTATTGGTTCTGCCGCATGCTCGAAGGCGGCTGCGATCCCATGTACATCGCGCGGCGCGCCGTGCGCATGGCGAGCGAGGACATCGGCAATGCCGATCCGCGCGCGCTCACCCTGACCCTGGAAGCGTGCGCCGTGTACGAGCGCTTGGGCAGTCCCGAGGGAGATCTCGCCATTGCGCAGGCCATCGTGTTCATGGCGTGCGCGGCCAAGAGCAATGCGGTCTACGCGGCGTTCAATGCGGCGAAGGCCGATGCGGCGAGTCTCGGCTCGCTCGAGGTTCCTCTGCATCTGCGCAACGCTCCCACGCGCCTGATGAAGGACATCGGCTATGGCAAGGGCTATCGCTACGCACACGACGAGCCTGACGCCTACGCCGCGGGTGAGCGCTATTTTCCCGACGGCATGGCGGCGCGGCGCTACTACGTGCCGGCCCCACGGGGGCTCGAGATCAAGATCGGCGAGGCTCTCGCGGCGCGACGCGCGCGGGATCGGGAACGCGCCCAGCCTGATGGATAGATCGCCGCCAGGTTGGGCGGCTGCCGCCCGGACGCCTACAATGCGGCTCAAGAATCCGCAATACTCGAGGAAGGACCAAGGTGCTGGATCCGAAGTTACTACGCGCTGAATTGCCGAAGGTCGCGGCCGAGCTCCGTCGCCGCGGGTTTGTGCTCGACGTGGAGGCCATCGCCGCGCTCGAGGAGCGGCGCAAAGCGGCTCAGGTGGAGGCGGACCGGATTCGCGCCGAACGCAATGCGAACGCCAAGGCGACGGGCCAGGCCAAGGCGCAGGGGCGCGATGCGGCGCCATTGTTGGCGCTCGGGGAGTCGCTGTCCGCCAAGCTCACGGGGCTCGAAGCGGAGCTCGAGCGGATTCAGACCGCGGTGTCCGACGTACAGTTGGGCATCCCCAACATTCTGCATGCGAGCGTCCCGGAAGGCCGTGATGAGGCCGACAACCTCGAGGTCCGGCGCTGGGGAACCCCGCGCAGCTTCGCGTTCGAGCCCAAGGACCATGTGGCCGTGGGTGCCCGACTCGGCATGGATTTCGAGGCCGCCAGCCGCATCTCGGGCGCCCGCTTCGTCGTCATGACCGGCAATCTCGCTCGACTTCACCGGGCGCTGATTCAGTTCATGCTCGACATGCACACGCGCGAGCACGGGTATCTAGAGGCCTATGTGCCCTATATGGTGCATGCCGCCGCGCTTCAGGGCACCGGCCAGCTGCCCAAGTTCGAGCAGGACCTGTTCGCCGTCAAGGGCGATCCCGGATACTTTCTGATCCCGACCGCCGAAGTGCCGGTCACGAATCTCGTCCGTGATCAAATCCTGGAGGCGGATACGCTGCCGCTCAAATACGTGGCGCACACCCCGTGCTTTCGATCGGAAGCGGGCGCCGCCGGCAAGGACACGCGCGGCATGATCCGTCAGCATCAATTCGAGAAAGTGGAGCTGGTGCAGATCGTTCGTCCGGAGAATTCCTACGGCGCGCTCGAGGAATTGACGGGCCACGCCGAGGCGGTGCTGCGGGCGCTGGAACTTCCCTATCGCGTGGTGGCGCTGTGCGCCGGCGATGTGGGGTTCACGAGCTCGAAGACCTATGACATCGAAGTATGGTTGCCCTCGCAGAACCGCTATCGCGAGATCTCCTCCTGCAGCAACTTCGAGTCCTTCCAGGCGCGCCGATTGCAGGCCCGCTGGAGGAATCCTTCCACCGGCAAGCCGGAGCTCGTTCATACGCTGAATGGCTCGGGGGTGGCGGTCGGGCGGACCTTGGTTGCGATCCTGGAAAACTACCAGCAGGCGGACGGCAGCGTCATCGTGCCGCCGGCTCTCGGTCCCTACATGACGGGATCGATGCTGCTCGACGGTCCGGCGCGGGCATAAAAAAACCCCGCGGCGAGCGCCAAAGCGCGGCCGCGGGGCCTTGGGTGTGGCCGAAGCCCAGCAGCGGGAACGGCTTAGTTGCGGCTTCCCATCAGCAGGCGCAGCACGTACCAGAACATCAGCGCGATCGATGCGAACAGCTGCATCGCCGCGGAGACGTAACGGTCCTCCGGATACTGGTGGATGATGTTGGAGGTGTCATAGAGCACGGCCGCCCCCGCAAATCCAATCATCAGCACCGAGAACCAGGTACCCAGCTGGAAGCCGAACACGAGACCGCCGACGATGGCGATCAGGGCCAAAATGCCGCCCCACATCAGGATGGCGCGCAGGAACGAGAAGTCCTTGCGGGTGCGGTGCGCAACGACCATCAGGCCGCCGGCGCCGAGCGCGGTGATCAAGGTGGCGCTGTCGATGGTGCCCGGCGCCCTGGAATCGGCGATGTAGAGGAGCGGGACGAAGATCAGGGCCTCCACCACGACGTACATGGCATAGGCAAAGTACTGCATGCCGAGCGACGTGCTGGTCTGGGCGGTGCGGGTTGCCAGCCATCCGATCAGCATGAAGGCACCCAGGATCAGCAGCCAGGGAAGTCCGATCATGAAGCTCGCGACATCCCTCGCGAGGCCGGACTCGAACAGGCCCATTTCGATCAATATGAAGCCCAAGATGCCGCCCACCACGTGGGTGTAGGTGCGGGTGATGAACACACTGCGGCTGTCGACCTGCGATCGGGGAAACGCCGCGTTGTTGCTGGGGAAATTAGCCATGGAACTGAAGACCTCCTTGGAGACCTTTGACGGTTAAACCTGGCGGTATTTTACCACCTTGCCGGGCCGCCCGCCGATGGACGGGAATCGGACCCGACTTACCGGCGAGTCATGGGGTTGCCCATCGGAATTTCAAGGGCGAAAGCCGGTCAAGCCGCGCGCAGCGCTTGCGCCACGGGCAGGCGCGCGGCGCGCAGCGCCGGGAACAAGCCGCCGAGCACGCCGATGGCGCAGGCCCAGAGGACGCCCTCGATCAACAGGGTGCGGGTGACGGTCAGTTTGAACACCACCTGGGCAAAGGCGCCGCCGAGCGTCGACACGCTGTGGCCGTTGAAAAAGAGCCAGGCGAGCGTACCCCCAAGGACGCCGCCCAAAAATGACAGCGCCAGCGCCTCGATCATCACCGACAAGAGGATGGGCGCCGCACCGAAACCGATGGCTCTCAACGTGGCAATCTCCAGGCCGCGGGCGTCGACCGCCGTGTACATGGTATTGAGCGCTCCGAACATCGCTCCGATCGCCATGATGAGGGCAACCGTATTGCCCACGATGTTGATGAAATGCGTCAGTTGCTTGGACTGCGCCGCGTAGTATTCCGGTTCGCGCTCCACGTCGACCTTCAGCTGGGGATCGGTCGTGAGTGCATCTTTGAAGCGATCGAAGGCGTCCGCACCCGTGAGCAGACCCACCGCCGAGCTGTAACCCGTGCTGCGCCCGATGGCCGAGCCCACGGTATCCACGTCGGCGAGCAGTTCCGATTCATGGATGTCGCCGTCGGTCGAAAATACCCCCGTCACGGTCCACTCCGCGTTGCGCAGATGCAGCACGCTGCCGACCTTGAGACCGCGAAATTGCTTGGCTGCGCCGGCGCCGGCGATCAATTCCCGCACGGCAGGACGGAACATGCGGCCCTCGACGATGGTGAGCTCCGGGCGCACTTTCAGGAGCTGCAGCCCGACGCCGCGCAGCGTGATGTTGGAATCCGAGCCGGTGGCGATTTTCGGGACGTTGACGACGGTCAGCAGCTCGTCGGAGAGCAGCGCCTTGCCCGCGGCGTCCTTGGCGAGGCCGGGGGCGTTCCCGATGATGTCTATCTCCTCGCGGGTCAGGTTGCTGTTGAGCTCCGCGTCGGAGCCGCCGCGCAGAACAATGACGCGATCGGGCCGGCCGCTGTCCGCCACGGTGTGCCGAAATCCGGTGGCCATCGCCAAAACCGACACCAGCACGGCGACCACTCCGGCGATGCCGATGACGATCACGCTGGAGGAGCCCAGACGCTGCGGCAACGTGCTCAAGCTCATCCAGCTCACCGCGAACAACTGCTTGAACATTCGATGACTCCCGGGGCGCCGCGCTCAGCGCTTGTCCATGAGCGCATCGACCACGTTGAGCCGCATGGCGCGCACCGCGGGGGGGAGCCCGACAATCAGCGCCAACAGCACGGCGACTCCTACGCCGAGCGGTTGAGCGCCATGCGACAAGTCGATCCCCGAAAGCCCGAGCGCCACGATGGGCATCACCGCATAGCTCAACGCCAGCCCGGCGATCGCGGCCGACACGCACAGCAGCAACGATTCGCCGATGACGAGCCCGAGCACCTTGCCGTCCGTAAAGCCGAGCGTCTTCAGCACGGCGAGCTCCGGGATCCGCTCGCGCACGGATTGCATCATGGTATTGCCGGTCAGGAACAGCAGGGTGAAGAACACGGCGCCGAGAATCGCACGCAGCACGAAACCCACGTCACCCAATTGTTTGATGAAGGCGATCGCAAAATCCTTGGCCGGCTGCGTCTTCGTCTCGTTGGGAGAGTTCGCGAACAGGGCGTCGATCCTGGCGGAGACGACGGCCGACTGCGCGGGATCGTCGATGCGCTCCTCGTACCAGCCGACCTGCCCTTTGCCGAAGCTGCGCCCTTCGTCGAACAGCTCGTAATGGAACAAAACCGTGGAGGCTTGCTGGGTCGCCTGGGTCGGGTCCTTGGCATCGAAGGTGCCGACGATGTCGAAAGTCCAATTGAGCGAGCCGTCGGCCTTGTTCGTCCAGATGGTCGAATGGAGCGGCAATTTGTCGCCTATCCTCCAGCCGAATTTCTTCATGAGGGCGACGTTCACCAGCGCGCCCGCCCGGGCGTTGCGAAATGCGGTCATTTGATCGGCACTCACGATGAACTCGTCCTTGTGCAGATTGAAGTACGTGTCGGTGTCGATCGGCAGCGCGAACACGAAGTTCTTGGACTCTTGATAGTACGCGCCGAACCAGGTGATCCAGGTGACCTCGGCGACGCCGGGCACGCTGCGGATCTGTTGTTTGAAGGAAAAAGGCAGCAGCAACGTCAGCGAGAATCGGTTGGTGGTGATCAGCTTGTCCGCGCCGCTCACCCCGGTGCCGGGATTCTCGAACGCATGGTTGACGGTCTGAAGAACGCCGTAGAGCAGGAATGCGATCACGATCGACATCAGCGTGAAGATGGTCCGCAGTTTCTTGCGCCAAAGCGAAGCCCAGATCAACGGCAAGTATTTCATGACGCTGCCGCCCGCCTCAGGCGGCCAGGGTGCCGGATTCCAGCAATGCACCCTTGTCCATGTGCAGGTAGCGGCTGCCGAATTCCGCGGCCTTCGGATCGTGGGTCACGATGACGATGGTCTTGCCGTGATCGCGATTCAGCAGCTGCAGCAGCTGCAGGATCTCGTCGGCGGATTTGCGGTCGAGATCGCCGGTGGGCTCGTCGCAGACCAAAAGTTTCGGGTCCGCAACCAACGCCCGCGCGATCGCCACGCGCTGCGCCTGGCCGCCGGAGAGCTCGCTGGGCTTGTGCTTGGCGCGATCGGCGACACCGACCAGGGTGAGGGCGGCCGTGGCGTTCGCCGACCGCTGCGCCGAGGACAGGCGGGTGAGCAATAGCGGCAGCTCGACGTTGCGCTGGGCGTTCAACATCGGCATCAGGTTGTAGAACTGAAACACGAAGCCCACGTTGTTGGCGCGCCAATGTGCGAGCTGTCCGCTGTTGAGCCGGTCCAGCCGCTCGCCGGCGACGGTGATTTCGCCCGAGGTGGGGGTATCCAGGCCGCCGATGAGGTTGAGCAGCGTGGTTTTGCCCGAACCGCTCGGGCCCATCAGGGCGACGAATTCGCCGCGGGCGATGTCCAGATTGAGGTTGTCGAGCACGGGCACCGGTTGCTTGCCGCGGACATAATTCTTGACGATGTTACGCAGGCTTACGATGTTCTCGCTCATGTCTCGCTCCGTATCGGACCGCGGCCGTCCCGGTCAGGGTTCGATGTGAATCTCGGCGCCATTCTTCAGTTTGCTGAAATCCCCGACCGCCACGCGCTCGCCGGCCGTCACGCCGGCCAGTATCACGACGCGTTCGCCGTTCGACGCGCCCAGCTTGACCGCACGCCGTTCGACGGTCGAACCGCGCAGTACGTACACGATCCCGGTTTCGCCCGAGGACTGTACCGCGCCGGCAGGGAGCGTCACACCTGCTGCGGCCGTTCGCGCGCCGCCCGCCTCCGGCGCGGCGCCCAAAAACGCCACCCGGACACCCATTTCCGGCAGGATGCGGGGATCTTTCTGATCGATGGCGATGCGCACGGTCACCGTGCCCTTGCTGCGGTCGGCGGTCGGAATGACCGCGATGACGTGACCCGGAATCAGCCAGTCGGGATAGGCGTTCAGCTTCGCCGTCACCTTCTGATCGGGTCGCACGCGATTGATGAAGTTCTCGTTGACGTCGACCTGGATTTCGAGCGATTCCATGTCCACGATGGTCCCGATGCCCGTGCGTGTAAAGCCGCCGCCGGCGGACATCGGCGATACGATCTCGCCCGGCTGCGCAGCCTTCACGGTCACGACGCCCGCAAAAGGCGCGCGCACCACGGTATCGTCGAGATTGCGCTGCGCCAGGTCGATGTTTCGCTGCGCGACTTCGAGGTTGCTGCGTTGCGTGGCGAGCTGCGCGGCGAGCGCATCCATCGCCGTTTGGGCATTGTCGACCGCCGACTGGCTCACGAAGTGGCCGCCGAGCAGGCTCCTTTGGCGCTCGTAATCGCGCCTGGCGTTCTTGAGGTTCACGTCGGTTTCCGCAAGGCCGGATCTGGCGTAGTCGAGCTGGGCCCGAGCGGCGTTCAGAGCTGCGCGCAGGTTCGTGTCGTCGAGCCGGGCGATCACCTGGCCCTCCTTGACGTGATCCCCCTCCTCGATGTCGAGCTCCACCATCTTGCCCGTGATCTTGGATGCAACCGTGGCTTGCCGGCGGGCGACCACGTACCCCGAGGCATCCAGGATCGACGGGGCGTCCGCAGAGCCCTCACCGGCGTCGGATTGCGCCACCGCCGCGTGAACCGGGATGCCTGTCGGGCGGTACCAGTACCACGCCAGGGCAGCGGCCGCCAGGATCCCCGCCGCGGCGATGACCCATGGAACCCACCGCGCGGAGCGCGGCGGCTCGCGGTCGCGATCGATGCGCAGCTGGTTGAGCAGGGCGGATTTATCCTCCATGCGAGCGGGCGCCGTGAGCGATGTGAATTCCTGCTGAGTGGCGGGCGAAGGGGGCAGTCAGTCTCGCGCCTATGCGGTCGGGTGGTGTTCGATGCAGCATAATGGGTAGGGCGTCGCAATGTCCATCGACGAGTGGCCGGGGCCTCGGCAGTCGCATTGCCCGGCTTGGGAGCGCGCGTCAGCGACGCGCCTTGAGGTAGACTTCTCCGTCATCAGGTGGGATGGCCGAGCGGTTTAAGGCAGTAGTCTTGAAAACTACCGAAGGGGCAACCCTTCCGTGAGTTCGAATCTCACTCCCACCGCCAAAAAAAACCGACGACCCCCGATGAGGTCTGCCGCGGCGCCGTCATGGGGGGCGTGGCGTTTTGAGCCGGCCTATGAAGGCGGCGATCACATGCCAGGGCTCGCCGGCGACGATGGACTCACAGTCCTCGACCTCGCGGGCGCTCAAATCCATGTGCGATTCGACGCCGTCGATGGTTACGATGATTCTGGCGGTATTGCTGTTGGTAAATGTGCCGCCGGATTTACAGCGTATCGATTGAGCTGCAATTCCGGCCCGCTCCAGTTCTTCGCGAACGTGAGCCGCCAGTTTGATCTTGCCGATGTCGAAAGCGGAAAGCGGCAATTCGATGCGTCCTGCCGATGAGCACTCCGCCACATTCTAATCCCCGGCGCGGGTATTTGCTCAATACCCCCCGTATTCGGCCGACATAGGCTGATCGACGGCAGAGTGCGATGGGAGCGAGCAGCGTGGATGAAGCGTCAGAATGAGCAACGCGTCACAGCCCACGCGGCCCGGTGATTCGAGTTTCGAATCCTATGTCGCGCTGGCAAACAGCCTGCTCGCAGACCTCACCGGCATCTGTCTGCTCGACGGCTCGCTCAAGCCCCGCGGTCAACACGGCGAGCTGAAGGCGAACCCGGTCGTGAAGTGGGTGCGCACGCTCGACTGGACGCGATCGCACGACGTTCAGCCGGCGGCGGGCGTGCGCGTCGGCTATCGGTGGTGGACCGCCATTCCGCTGCAGCAAACCGACGGCCGCTTGCTCGGGGTGTTTTGCGTCAGTCAGCGGCTCGCAGAGTCTGCGACCCGGCCTTCGCGTGTTGCGGCCGATGCCGCGCTTCGCCTCCAGCCGCTGCTCGATTGCATTCATCGGGAATTGTCGGCCGCGGTGCCGGCGCGCGCGAGATTGGAGGTGCTCACGGGGAGGGCGGCGGAACTCGAGTGGCTGTTCAACCTCACGGCAGACCTGAAGGGTGCGGTGGACGACAGCAGGATATTGGAGCAACTGGTTGCCCAGGCGACGGCGCGGCTCAACAGCGCACTCGGGGTATTGTACGTACCCGATAAGCGCCTGACGATCAAATGCGAGCATGACAAGGAGGCGGCGGCCGCGCTTCTCGACGAGTGGTCGCAAACGCAAGAACACTTGATCACCTGGGTTCAACGACAGCGCCGTCCCATGGTGGTCAATGGCGCAGGCCGCGCGGGCGGCCCTCCCGGCCGGTGCAAGGTGCTGTGCGTCCCCATGGAGCGCAATGCCGGCCACATAAACGGGGCGCTCATTTTCTACAACCCGCCGCGTGCGCCCAACTACACGAGCCGGCAGCTGTTTCTGGCGCGGCACGTGGGTCGGCAGGCCGCGAGCCTCGTTGAGGCGCAGTTCGACCTGATGACCGGGTTGTACACGCGCAGCGGCCTCGATCAAATGTATGCGGATCTTCCCGACGCCGGGGATGGCGGTGAAAGCAGCGTGCTCTATGTCGACATCGACCATGTGCGCGTGGCGAACGAGCTCTATGGATTCGAGCTCGGGAATGAGCTCATCGTGCGCGTGGCCGAATTGCTGTCCACTCCGTTCTTGCCGGATGGCGCGCTGGCCGCACGCATTGCGGGAGATCGATTTGCCGTGGTGTTGCCCGGTACGGTCCCCGACGAGGCGCTCAAGCTCACTCAGTCGCTTCAGACCGCCGTTGCGAAGCTCGCCCTCGGTCCCACGAAGGAACGCTTCGATGTGTCGATCAGCTGCGGTGTGGCGTCGTTGGTGCCGATGCCCGACGGGCTGGCAAGGGCCATCGCGGCAGCGGAACTGGCCTGCAAAGCCGCCAAGAGCCGTGGCCGCAACCGCGTGGAGCTGTACGCCTTCGAGGACGGAAGCATGATGCGACGCCACGCCGATATGCTCGCGGTCGGGCAGCTGCGCTCTGCGCTCAAGTCCGACCGCCTGTTGTTGTACGCGCAGCGCATCACGCCGCTGCAGGATACGAGCTTGCCGGGGGGCTACGAGCTGCTGCTGCGCCTGCGGGATAAGGACGATTCGCTGCTCTCGCCGGGGCCGATGATCGATGCCGCCCAGCGCTACCAGTTATTGCCGTCCATCGACCGGTGGGTGGTGAAGCAGGCGCTGCAGACGTTGGGGCCCTACCGCGCGATGCTGGCGAGCCGCGGGCTCACGATCTCGGTGAACGTGTCCGGACAGTCGATCGGCGATGAAATGTTCATCCAACAGTTTACGCAGCTTCTGAAAGGCGCCAATCTGCCGAGGCACTGCATCAGCGTGGAGCTTACGGAGCAGGCCGCGATCACCAATCTGGGGAGCGCCAAGAGCATGGTCGTCCGTCTGGGTGCGCTGGGGTGCGGCTTCGCGCTGGATGACTTCGGTACCGGCGCGAATTCGCTGACGTACTTGAAGGCATTGAGCGTCAATCGGGTCAAAATCGACGGCAGTTTCGTGCGCGATGTCCTGTCCGACCGCAATTCGCAAGCGACCGTCAGGGCCATCGTGGAGCTGGCCAAGGGGCTGGGAATCGAAACCGTCGCGGAATATGTCGAGAATGAAGAGATCGCGGCTGCGATCCGGCGCCTGGGAGTCGACTACGCTCAAGGATATGCGTTCGGCAAGCCCGAGCCGCTCGGCGGCTTGCTGGAGAGCCTCGCCGAGGACGAGTCCAGGCGGCTTCATCAGCTTTTTCTGGAGTCCTGAAGTCACACCGCTGCCGTGCGCGGGAGATCCTTCGAACCTACAGGACCTCTCCATAACGAGCATCGGCGCTCTCCGGCAACCGTGACATGAAGTCCGCAACGGCTCTCATGTCGTCGGGAGCGAGTTTGCTCACGGCATCGATCACCGCCGGGGAAGCCTTCGAGCGATGACCGGCGGCAAAGCCCTTCATCTGGTCGACCAGGTAGGTGTAGTTTTGACCCGCGATCGCGGGAGTCGGCCCCTGCGCCCGTCCCTCTCCCAGCGTGCCATGACACGACGCGCAGCGTGCTTTGTACAGCTCGCGCCCCCTGCCGAGCCGCAGCGCATCGCCATGTTCCCCGTGAGTGTCGTGCGGCTGAGCCGCCAGATAGGCGGTCACGTCGCTGAGAGCCTGAGGGTTCGACAGGTCCCGTTGAGCGAGAACCCGATGCATTTTTGGCGCAACGCGGTCGACGGCGATGATCCGCACCAGCTGGGTCAACAAGTATTGGCGCTGCTGCCCGGCTAGTTGGGGGATCTCGCGTTCGCCTCGTCCGCTGCCGCGGGCTTCGTGACAGCGAATGCACGAGCTCTCGTAGACTGCCTGACCATGCGCCACATCCGGCGCGGCGGCGAGCGCCCGATCCAGCAGCGCTTGGGACTCATCGGACGCAAATCCCGGTTGCAAGCCCATCAACGCCAAGACGGGCACTCCCAGACGAGCGGCGCGCCGCCAAAGATCGACTCGCCGTCCACGCTCGACCGGCCGATGCCTCGCTTGGGGCAGCGTCTTCAGCTTTCGTCACCCAGGGTCATGTGCAGCTTGACCAGGTGAGCGACGGACCGCGCACCCATCTTTTCCATCACTTTCGCGCGATGAATCTCGACCGTGCGTTCGCTCAGCCCGAGATCGATTGCAATGACCTTGTTCGCATTGCCTTCGACGATCAGCTCCATGACCTGTTTCTCGCGGGGCGTCAGCGAGTCGAGCCGGTGCTGCACGTCGGAGCGACGAGCGGCGGTGCTTCGATATTCGGCATCCTGCTTGAGGGCATGGTTGATGTGATCCAGCAATTCCTGATCCCGAAAGGGCTTCTGGATGAATTCGAACGCGCCTTCCTTCATCGCTTGTACGGCCATCGGCACATCGCCATGTCCCGTGATGAAAATCACCGGCAGCATCGAGCCCATGCGATTCAGTTGTTTCTGCACCTCGAGACCGCTCATTTCCGGCATGCGGATGTCGAGCACCAGGCAGCCCTGGGCGTCCGCCGTGTAACGTTCCAAGAAGTCGCTTGCGCGCGCGAACACCGCAGTCTTGAAACCCACGGTGCTCAACAGGGTATCCAATGCGCGACGCATCCCGTCATCGTCGTCGACGACGTAAATGGTCGGCGCGGCGGCCTTGTCAATGGGTTGAACCATACATGTTCTCCGAAACCAAACGTGGTGAGTGTAGCGTGAGCGCCACCGCTACGGGTAATCCCCTATGCTCGGCCGGGAGCCGAGCGAGGATACTGGGACCGGTTCCGCTCAACTCCGGGGGTTTCGGGTGATCAAAGCCTGCGTTTTGTCCGCGATTTGCCTGTTCCTGAGCGTGCAGGCATCGGCCGCTGAAGAAACCGCCGATCGCCTGACCCAAACCGCACTGGATCTGGATGCGCACCGAGAGCGCGGCGCGGTGGAATTTCGCCGCTCCTGTGCACGCTGTCACGGGGAAGCGGCGCAGGGGGATGCGGAGCAGGCCATTCCTTCCTTGGCGGGGCAGCGGTTCAAATACATCGTGAGGCAACTGGCGAACTTCGCTTCGAGCGAGCGCGATAGCGACATCATGCAGCGTGTCCTCGCACACAGGACGTTGAAGGAGCCGCAAACCTGGGTCGATATCGCGGCCTACTTGAATAATCTGCCGATCACGGTTCCCGCGGGCAACGGCAACGGTGAGCGCGTCGGGCTCGGGCGCGGGATATTTCACGAGCAATGCGCTTCCTGTCATCACCTGGATGCCCATGGGGACGATGAGGGCTTCGTGCCGTCGCTGAGGAATCAGCAGTACACGTACCTGGTTGCCCAACTCAGGAAACTGGCCGAAGGGCGCCGCCACAACGTCGATGAGGATCTCGTCAGGTTTTGGCGCAGTCTGGAGGATCAGGACGTGCGCGGCACCGCCGATTACCTGTCGCGGCTGTCCGGGCCCGGTGAGGTTCATAAGCGCATGCGCCGCGGCGGTTCGGTGGTCGACTAGCTCCGACGCGATACCGGGGAGCGCCGCACCATCGGCGCATCGCGGCTCAAAGGCGGCGCGACGCGGTGACCAGCGTCGGATCATCCGCCTGGCGTTGGGTGGTCATGCCGAGCCAGTGCGCGAGCTCGATCATGTGCGTGTTGGTGGCCAGCATGGTTGCATGCAGGTGGCGCACGCCATGGACACGCGCGTATTCGAACAAGAGCTCCGACAGCGCGACTGCCACACCGTGTGCCTGCCAGGCGTCCATCACGGCAACGGCGAATTCGCCGCTCGAGGCTCCGTCCTCGCAATAGCGAGCGACGCCGATGATGCGCTCTTCGGCCTCCGCGCCGAGGACGGCCACGAACGCCATGTTGTGCCGGTAGTCGACGTGTACCAACCGCTCCACCAAGGCGGCCGGCGGCTCGCTCATGGCGGTCATCATGCGCGCATACCGTGACTCGGGACTCAGTTCCACGATGAAGGCCCGTTCTCGGGCCGAATCGTCGGGACGTATCGGACGAATCCGATAGGCCACGTTGTCACGAGTCAGCGCGGCCCGCTCCCAGGCGACCGGATATGAGGGCGAGGTGGCGGCCGTATTCATCAATGCATCATGAATACCGGCACATTCGAGTGTTCGAGCAGCGATTGCGTGACGCCGCCGAAGGCGCGTTCCCGCAGACGGCTATGCCCGAATCCCCCGACGACCAGCAGATCGGCCTTCAAATCCGCCGCGGCGCGGGCGAGATGGTAGCTCAAGGCGTGGTGGCTGCTGGAGATCACTTCGGTTTGCGCGTCGATGCCGTGCCACTTGATGCGCTCGACGAGATGTTTGAGCGACCCGGGGATGTTGGGTTCGTCCTCCACGATATGCAGCAATAACACCCTGTCCGCTCTTTCCAACAACGGCCACGCCGCGCCGAGCGCTCGGGCCGCCTCGGCAGTCTCTTTCCAACCCACGACCACGGTACCGGTCACCGTCATCGGCGAGAAATCCGGCGCGATCAGGATCGGCCGCCCGCAACTGAGCAACAGATCCTCCATGAGCTTTGACGGCAGGTAATCGATGTGGGACGGGCGGCCGAGTACCACGAGGTCGTTATGCCTTGAGTGCATCAGCAGTCTGTCTCGGGCATGATCCCGCTCCTCCAGGAAGCTTGCGGAGACAGTCTTGGATTTCTCCGGGCTCAAACGCATCGAAACCGCGTGACTGCTGCAGAAAGATTGGACGTGGGCGGAGGCGATGGCGGAAAGGGCGGGAGCGTGCGCCGCGGCCTCGGAGGCGGTGAGGAGCACGTGATAAAACTCCAGGTGCGCCGCGAGCGGCTGCGCCACGGCCAAAGCGGTCGCGAACACTGCATCGTCCGTGGAGCTTCCGCTGGCCGGGACGAGAATGCTCCTGATCACTTGCGTGTCCGGACGGTACGCGGCGATTTGGGTTTCACCAGCAAGACATCGCAGGGGAGCGCATCGAGGACCTGCTCGGCGGTGCTGCCGAGGAGAAACCGGTCCAGCGCCGAGCGCGATATCGCACCCATGACCACCAGCTGCGCCTTGAGCGATCTTGCAAGAGCCGGAAGTACGTACTTGGCATTGCCCACCTGCAGGTGCCCTTGGCGGGGCGCGATTCGATAGCTCGCGTTGAGCGTCTTGAAGCGACGCCGTATCGTCCTGGCATGCGCCTCCTCCTGCGGCAGCGAGATGGGTATTGCAACCGGTGCGAAGGCCGAATCGGAAACGAATCCGAGCAACGGCGAATAGGCATGAACGCTATGCAGTGAGGCGTTCAGTAAATTGGCGACCGTTCGGGCGGCATCGACGATGCGTGCATCCAGGGATGCCGGCTTGTCGTTCTGATGCCATGGGTCGAGTGCCGCCAGGACCGGCCGGCGGTTTGCGGTCGACGTTCTCTTGACGATGAGCAGCGGCACCGGACAGCGGCGTATCAACTCGTAATCGCTTTGCAGCAGGAACCACCTCGCCAGCAGACTGTGCTTATGTGCCTCGATCGCCACGAGGTCGGCCGGGGCTTGCTTCAGCCGCTTGAGGATGCTTTCGCTCAATGAATCGTTCGTAACGATCGTGCACGAGACCTCGATGCCCCGCAGCCGCAGGCGGCGTGCGAGTTTCTCGAGCTCGCGCCCGCGGCTCTCGGCGATGGCGCGATTGATTTGCAGCAACGTGGCGTTGGGCAGTCCGAGCACCGTGGAATCGGGTCGAATGACACTGAACAGTTCCACCTGTGCATGAGCCCGGACCGCAAGATCCCCCGCGCGCCGTAGAACCCGTGTGGCGGCGCCATCCGCGACGGCGATGAGAATGCGGCGTATGCGAAGCGGCATGTGACTTCCTGTTCGTGATGGGGACGCAGCTTGTATCGTCAGCGCGGACCGAGGCGACGTGCCATCAGGGCTTTTACGTAGCGGCGAACGAAGCTGTCGCGCGGCGTTTCGTGCTTACAGGCCGAGCAATGCGGCCAATTGGCGGTCGTGTCCGTAGATGTCATCGAAGAAGAACATCTTTCCGTCCTCCGTGGCGAGCGCCGTCCCGTAGAGGATCAGGACGGGGATTGGGTGCGCCAAGCGTACGTGCTGCGTGACCTCGCCGTCCATAGCCTCGCGGACTTTTTCGGCGCTCCACTGTCCGCCGGTGTCGCGCAGCGCATACACGGCCAACGCCACCGGGTCGCTCACCCGGATGCAGCCATGACTGAACGCCCGCACCGGCTCCTTGAACAGCGCCGGAGTGGGGGTGGAATGGAGATAAACGTCATATGGATTCGGCAGGGAGAATTTTATCAGGCCCAGAGCGTTGTCCGGACCGGGGCGCTGCCTGAGCTTCAGACGCCCCTCGCTGAGCTCGTTGAGTGTCGTGCTCGACAGCGCCAAGGGGCGGGATATCTCATCGCCGTTCGGAACGATCTCCAGATGCTCGGCCTGCAGATACTCGGGCTGCCGCTGCAGCTTGGGGAGCATCTCTTTTTTAACGATGCTTTGCGGCACCTGCCAATAGGGGCGAAAAATCACCGACGTCATGTCTGCCGCGAAGACAGGAGTATGGGCCGGGCGGAATGCCCGGCCGACGATCACGTCCATCTGCAGCAGGTCCGACTTGCGATCCTGCAGGGAATTGAAGGCGAACAGGCGAAACTGCGGAATGTTGACGATGATCGGCGGAGCGGAGAATTCCGGCACCCAGCGCCAGCGCTCCAGGGTCAACTCGATCTGCCGCACCCTCGCCGCAAGCGGCACCGCGAGAGCCCGCGACGTGGCGGAATTGAGGACACCGTCCATTCTCAAGCCGTGGCGTGCCTGAAATCGCTTGAGCCCGCCGGAAAGCACCCCGTCGAAGGTGAGCGGATCGGCGGGCGAAGTCGTGCCGGCCGCCAGATCGCCGAGCCGGACGAGCATCTGGCGCAGCGCCGGCGCCTGCGGGTAGCGGCTGCCGATGGTGAGCGGACGCGCCGGCGCCGTCAGCCGCGGAGGGGGGTCGCGCGCCAGAGCACGGTATTCGGACAAGGCGTTCTTGAGCAGGGTGTAATGATAGAACTGCGGCTCGATCGAGGCTGCGATACGCGCGACCGTGTGCACAGGGCCCGTGTGCACGGCGCCCGTTTGCACGGCGCCCGTTTGCACGGCGCCCGTATCTGCGGCGGCCATCTCGAGAAGCACTGCCGCCGAGTCGAATGGCGTTCTCGGGACTGCCAGTTCGAAACCCACTCGGCGGGGATCGATGCGCCCGAAGTGCGCATCATGAAGATACTGCAGTGCACTCTGCGTGAGATGAATATCGAATGCGGCGACCTGCGCCGCGGGAGCCGTGCCGTTCGAGCCGAGACGCATGCCGGCCGCCATCAGCGCCTCGATGTCATAGTCGTCTGGATTGAGTCCCAGATCCTGCGAGTGGCTCAGCAGAACGAGCACCTGTTGTCCCTGTGCAGTGATCTTCGATTCATGGGTCCACAGGCCCGCATAATGCCGCTCTGCGTACACCCGAAGCTGCGGAGAAACGCTGTCGACATGACCAGGCGTTCGTAACGGGAGCGAGGTGTGCGGCGTCAGCGCGGTGTGCGGCGTCAGCGCGGTCTGAATCTCAGCCGCAACCTCCTGGTCGGACGCCGCGCGCGCGCCGGCCGTGCCGAGCAGCAATAGTAAAATCGCGGCGGCCGTATTCACGGCGGCCCCAGGCACGGCGGCCCCAGGCGCGGCGGCCGCGTGCGCATCAGCCCCCGGGCGGCGGCTCGCGCTGACAGTCGATGCGCGGCGACGGCCGTGTCGCAGGCACCATGTTGCAAAGGCGCACCTTCGCGGTGATCCCCCTGACGCTTTTGACCTCATGCGTCACTCCATGGTCACATGAGCCGGGCCGTTGAATAGTTGCCACGAGCGCCGATCACTCCTCCCACGCCGGCAATCGAAACCAGAATCGGCAGCCGCCGCCGGCCAGGTTCTCGAAACCGATGGAACCCTGGTGCGCTTCGAGTATCGAGTGGCTGGACGCCAGACCGAGTCCGGTGCCGCCCGATTTGGTAGTATAGAACGGCTTGAACAAACGCGGCTGCGATTCGGCCGGCACTCCCGCTCCGGAATCGACGATGCTGGTTTCCACTGCATAGCGATCGCTGCTCACGAGGATGCGCACCTGCGGTGGCGCAGAGACCTCCGAAGCAGCCTCAAATCCATTTTGCACCAGCGAAAACAGCACGTGCTGGATCTTTGCGCGATCGACGCTCAGATAGGGCGAGTCTTGTGCGCAAGTGAAGGTCAGTTGCCCCTCGCATCGTTTGGACAGCAATTCCAGCACCGGTTGCAGCTCGTGAACCAGTTCGTCCATCCGGCAACGGCTCCGCACGATGTCCTCCTGATCGAACAGGCGGCGTATGCGGCGGATGCCTTCTCCCGCGTTGAGAGCCTCGCTGTTGATCTGTCTGAATACATCCAGGGCGCGGGCAATCATCGGTTCCGGCCGGTCGAGCATGCGTATTCCGGCCTGCGAGAACGTTGCGATGGCCCCCAACGGTTGATTGAGCTCGTGAGCGATTCCGCTGGCCATCTCGCCGAGCGCAGCACTCCGCGCGATATCGATCACCTGGTTCAAAATTCCCTCGGACCCAACCGGTTCGAGCGCGCGTTTGTTCAATGGTCACCTCTGCTGGCTGGGCATCAAGATGTCACGAGAGCCGTGTTTGTGGGCACCGGAGCTTCCCGTAGTCGCTCCCGGTAAGTGCGTAGACGCGCGTTGCCGCGCCGCAGTGCCCGCCGGACGATGTTATCGTTGCCAAAGCACATAGGGAACTTCCAAAGGCACGTCGACATCCGGATGAGCGGGGATGATCCGGGGCGTGTAATCGCCGGCCGGCCGGCCGGCGGGAACGCTCGCCGCGTAGTGGTGCATGCCACGTTCGTCGGGACGGCCGATGCCGATCATGGGCTGACGCTGAGCGTCGCCCCCGTCCACGGGGTCTGCGTACAGCTCGACCAGGATCGATTGCGGCTCCAGCTCCCCCAGTCCGACTTCCACGGTGATGTGATGCCGATCGGAACGGGTATCGACGTCCACATTGCCAAAGCGCAATGCGGCCCACCCGCGTTTCAGTGCGGACAGCCACACACTGATCTCTACGGCGAGCTTGCCGCCGTTCTGCGCCCGCCGGCGGTAGCCAGCCGCGGCCGGAAGATAGCAGCGTTCGAGGTACTCACGCACGCTGCGATTTGCCGAATACAGCGGGGTCAGGGTCGCCATGCTGTCACGCACCCGCGCGACCCAGCGTCGCGGAATATCGCTTTCGTCGCGCGCGTAGAACTCCGGAATCACTTCATTTTCGAGCAGATCATAGAGTTGCGAGGCTTCCAACGCGTCGCGTGCCGGATCATCCTCGTGCTCCAATCCGTCACCCAGCGCCCAACCGACGCTTGGCGCGTAGGCTTCCGCCCACCAGCCGTCGAGCTCGGAGAGATTGAGTCCGCCGTTTACCAGCACCTTCATCCCGCTGGTTCCGCAGGCTTCCCAGGGGCGCCGCGGAGTGTTGATCCAGACATCGACGCCCTCGACCAGCCGCTCCGTCATCAGCATGTCGTAGTCGCTCAGGAAAATTGCGTTGGGTCGGATGTCATGACGGCGCACGAAATGTACCCAGTCGCGGATCAATGCCTGGGCGGGTGCGTCGGCCGGGTGCGCCTTGCCGGCAAGAATCAGTTGCACCGGGCGCTCTGGGTGGGTGAGCAGGCGAGCCAAACGCTCGGGATCGTTCAACAGCAGATTGGGCCGCTTGTAGGTCGCGAACCGGCGTGCGAAGCCGACCGTCAGTATTTCAGGATTGAACAGGCGCTTGGCGCCCTCGATTTCCACCGGCGTGCCTCCCGATGCGGCGAGCTGGATCGAGAGCCGGCGTCGCGCGTACTCGATCAGCGAGCTGCGTGCGGCCGTTCGGCATTGCCAGATGGCGGCGTCGGATGCTTCGCGAATGGAGGCGCCGAGGGATGCGAGGCTTCCCAGCCAGCGGTTCTTGCCGCAATAGCTGGTCCAGAGCGCATCGGCGGCCGGGCTGTCCCAGCTCGGCATGTGGACGCCGTTGGTGATGTGCCCAATGGGTACCTCGATCGCCGGTCGCCGGGGAAAGAGCGGCAGAAAAATGCGGCGGCTCACCTCCCCGTGCAACCGGCTCACCCCGTTCACCATGGCGGAACCGCGCATCGCCAGATAGGCCATGTTGAATGGTTCGGATTCATCGCACGGCTCCGCGCGTCCGAGCGCGAGAAGCTCGCGCAGCGGAATGTGCAGCGAGTCGGCGGCGTAGTGCGCCAGATAGCGCTCCATCAGAGGCGGATCGAACCGATCGAAGCCGGCGGGGACGGCCGTATGCGTGGTGAAAATGTTGCCTGCCCGCGTGGCGGTCAGCGCGGCGTCGAAGGAAATGCCCGTCGCTTCCATGAAGGTGCGGGCTCGGTCCAGAATCGCAAAGGCCGCGTGCCCCTCGTTCAAATGGCAAACTTGAGGCCGTTGATTCAAGACATCGAGCAGGCGCCAGCCACCCAAACCGAGCACGATTTCCTGCTGCAGACGCAGCTCCGCAGCGCCGCCGTAGAGTTCGCTCGTTATTCCGCGGTGAGCCGGGTCATTGGCGACGTCGTTGCTGTCGAGCAGATATAGCTGTAAGCGTCCCACTTTGACCTGCCACGCTCGCAGCCACAGACGATAGCCGGGCATGGGAATTTGCAGCCGCAGCCATTCCCCTTCACGGGTTCGCAACGGGGTGACCGGGATCTGGCCGGGGTCGTTGTACGGAAACAGGGCCTCTTGGCCGCCGTCGCGACCAATGATCTGGCGGAAATAACCCTGGCTGTAAAGCAGGCCGATGCCGACCGCGGGAATACCCAGGTCGCTCGACGCCTTGAGCTGATCTCCCGACACATTGCCGAGGCCGCCCGCATAGATCGGCAGTGCTTCGCTCAACATGAATTCCATGCTGAAGTAAGCAACCCCGGTAAAGTCGGTGTTTGCGTGGGTTAGCTGAAACCAAGCCGATGCCTGTGCTTGTGCCTCGGAGGCGCCCGCCAACCGCGCCAGGTTGTCGCTAAATTGCGGGTCGCCGAGCATCTGACTCAGGCGCTGCTGCGATACCGTTTGTAAAACGACCCACGGATTATGGGTGAGCTCCCAGAGTTCGGGCTCGAGCGCGCTCCACAGTGCATCGGTCGCGTGATTCCAAGACCAGCGCAAATCCAACGCCAGCCGCCGCAGATGCGCGGCTCCCGGCTCGATGCTCGCTGGGGCGGCACCTGTGCTCACGATGGTTTCCCGCTCCGACTGAACGCCACGAGTCCGGGTCAAGTTTGCCGTACAGGAGGGTCTGCCGATAGCCGTGAATTTCCGCAACGACCTGCGCAGTCCCCGAAATCGGGGATCCGGTAGCGGTTATCCCGCTGTCGTTACGTATCGTTCCCCATTTGCCGCGGCGATGCCGAGGCCTAACCTCCGTGCATGGCCGTGGCAACGATCCTGCGGTTCGGCCGTCCGAGAAAAGAGGCCATGCCGCAAAGAAAGCCGATATTAAATAAGGGCAGAGCCTCAGCGCCAGCGTCGGCGCCGGCTCGCATTCCCATGGCGATTTCCGTGCGGCATGTGCATTTGACCCAGGCGAGCGTGGAGGCATTGTTCGGAGCGGGTCACATCTTGCATGCGCATTCGCCGCTTTCGCAGCCGGGGCAATACGCGGCGGAGGAAGTGGTGACCTTGATCGGGCCGAAAGGCCGCTTGACGGATGTCCGTGTGGTCGGACCGCCGCGTGCGCAGGACCAAGTGGAGCTGGCTCATACCGACGAAATCGCCCTGGGGGTCGATGCACCGTTGCGTGAATCGGGTGATCTCGCCGATACCCCGGGGATCGTCATCGAGGGACCCGCGGGCAGCGTCACCCTGCAGCGCGGGGTGATATGCGCCTTGCGCCATATCCACATGAGTCCCGCGGACGCCGACGTGCTCGGGCTCAAGAATCACGACGAGGTTGCCGTCGTGGTGATGGCTGGAAAGCGGCGTCTGATATTCGGCGACGTCATCGTACGGGTAGCGCCCTCGTTCCTCCTGGAATTGCACCTCGACTCCGACGAGGGCAATGCGGCGGGTTTGAGGTCCGGATCGGAGGTCGTGCTCTGCGCTATCGACCCGGCCCATGTCGGTGTCGATGCGACGAGCGGCGGCGCTGGGTAGAGCCGCGCGCTGCTATCCGCGGCGCGCTAGAATGCGGGTATGGTGGATGAAGTCATTCGATGATTTCCCGGCCCGCGTGCATCCGTGGCTGAGATCAGCTCCATTGCACAGCGCTTGCTGCAATTCTCCCCCGACGCCATGCTCGTCGTGGATGCGGCAGGCATCATTCAATTTGCCAATGAAACGTGCAGCATCTTGTTCGGCTATACACCCGGCGAGCTCGTCGGACAGCCGATCAAGTTGTTGATTCCGGAGCGATTTCACCTGCGCCACGGCGCCCACGTCACGGGCTATCTGCGCGATCCCACCAGCCGCGAGATGGCAGCCCGGATCAGCGATTTGTTTGCGCGGCGGGCCGACGGCGTTGAATTCCCGGCGGGGATCACGCTTTCTCCGTTCAGCGACGGGGGAAAGAATTTCGTGGCGGCTGCGATCCGCGACATGACCGAGCGCCGCTCGATCAACGACGCCTTGGTGCTGGCACGTGAGGAGGCGGACAATGCCAATCGTGCCAAGAGCCGGTTTTTGGCCATGGCGAGCCACGACTTGCGCCAACCCTTGCAGGCCATCCACTTGATCAACGCGTCGATGCAGAAACTCACGGCGTCATTGCCGGAGCTGCGCGAGCTGGTGCGCCACCAGGAGCTCGCCATCGACAGCGCGACGCGGCTGCTCAACACGCTGCTGGATATCAGCCGTCTCGAATCCGGGGCCATTGAGCCGCAATTGACGCAGGTCGGTCTGGCGGACGCCTTTGGTGAGCTGTCGCGGGAATTCGAGCCAGCGGCGGCGGCCAAGAATCTCAAATTGGAATTCGCCGAGGCGACACCCGTGATCTGCACGGATCGAGTGCTGTTTACTCGACTCCTGCAAAATCTGATCGGCAACGCGGTGAAGTATACCGAACGGGGCTTTGTCCGGATCTCGGTGGCCACCGAGCAGGGCGCGGTGGTGCTCAAAGTCGAGGATTCGGGCGTCGGCATTCCCGAGGGGAAGCTGGAACGCATATTCGATGAGTATTACCAGATTGGCCCTCAGGGCACCCAGCGTCTGGGCGTGGGCCTCGGACTGGCCATCGTTCGCGAGGTGTCCCGGCTGTTGGGCTATTCGGTCTCGGTTGCCTCGACGCTGGGCAAGGGTACCTGCGTGAGCGTTCGGGTGCCGGCTCACCGCTTGGTGACGAAGGCGGAGCTGCGCGTGCGCGAGGATCCCGAACCGTCAATGGCCCGTCCGGCATCCGGCCGCCGGCTGATTTTGATCGAGGACAACGACTCGGTGCGCATGGCGACCGAGTTATTCTTGAGTCTCGAGGGATTCGATACGCGCGCGGCGGCGTCGATCGCCGAGGCCGAGACTCTCCTGGCAGATATCGGCCCCGGCGACATCCTGATCACCGACTACCACCTGGACGGGACTTTGACCGGCCTCGACATGCTCACCCAGCTTCGCATTCAACAGGGCCGCAACGTGCCGGCCATCCTGCTCAGCGGCGATCTGCAATCGATGATGCGCGCGGTGAAGGCCTCGGTTCCGCAATGCCGTTTCCTGAGCAAGCCGGTCGACGCCAAGTCTTTGCTCTCAGCCATAGCCGAGCTCGGCGGAGCTTGACGCGCCCGCAGCCGGCGCCGAGGGGGTGCTGCGGGCGCTTTTATTGGGACGACGAGTTCCACCACCCGCCGCCCAGGGCGGCAAACAACGCAACCGTATCTTGGTAGCGAACGGCAATCGCCTGCAGCTCGGCGATCTTTACCTGCCGGTATTGAGCATCCGCGCTCAACACGTCCAGATAGGTCGCAATGCCGGCTTGGTAATTGACGTTGATCAGGTGTAAAGCCTGCCCGGCCGCCGACAAGGCTTCGTCTTGCGCCAACAGGACCGCAGCATCGTGATCGAGGGCGCGCAGGGAGTCGGCCACTTGTTCGAACGCGCCGAGTACCGTCTGCCGATAGAGCGCCATTGCCTGATCATACTGGTCGATGGCTGCCTTGCGTTTGAACCACAGCGTGCCTCCCTCGAATAGGGGCGCCGCGGCGTTCGCACCCATGCTCCACGCCCTCGAGTTTGCGGTGAACAGATTCGCGGTGGAGTTCGATGCGGTCTCGAGTCCCCCGCTCAAGGTGATGCTGGGCAGCATGGCGGCGGTCGCCACGCCGATGCCTGCGCTCGCCGCGTGCGCGGTTGCCTCGGCGGCCAGGATGTCGGGACGCTGGTGCACGAGATTCGAGGGCAGACTGACGGGCAATGTGCCGGGCAACGTCAAGTCATCCAGGCGCAGCGGCGGCGCCTGCCATTGCGCCGGCGCATGACCCACCAGGGCGGCGAGCAGATCGTCGCTCTGGGTGAGTTTCTGTTCGAGCTGCGGGATCGCGGCTTCATAGCTCGCGAGCTGGCTCTCCAGACTGAGAACGTTCGAGTAGGGCACCGTGCCGGTGTCCGCCTGCACGCGGGCGATGTCCAGCTGTTCCTTTTGGAGTGCGATGAGCTGGCCGGTCGCTTCGATCTCGGCCCGATAAGCAGCCTGCGCAATGGCGGTATTGACGATGTTGGCCGCCAGCGCGATGTAGGTGGCCCGCTCGTCGGCCAGAGCGACATCGGCCTGCGCGCGCAAGCCCTCGACCAGTCGGCGCTGGCCGCCGAAAATGTCGAGCGCATAGTTGACCGAGGTCGACAGCGTAAAGATGTCGAACACCTGGGAGGCGGCGTTCTGGCCGAGCAATGCGGGGCTGTATCTCTCCCTGGTCGCCGCGGCTTCCGCGTCGGCGGACGGGAAGAAAATCCCATATCCACTGCGCAGGTCGTGCTGGCTCGCTCGAAGGCGGGCCCGGGCGGCCGCCAGGCCGGGATTGTTCGAGATCCCCTCCTTGATGATTGCGTCGAGTTGCCGCGAGCGAAACAGTCGCCACCAGTCGGCGGACACCGCGGCGGCGGTATCGAATCGTTGCGCCGTCCCGTGGGCCGCGACGGTCGCTCGAGGATCGATCCCGTTGGTGTAGTGGCTGGTGGGCGGCGGCGGCGGAAGATGGAAATTGGGGCCTACCGCGCATCCAGCCATCGCGGCAAGAACAGCAGAGGTCCCCCACAAAATCCCGCGCGCGAGCATCCAGCGCCGGTCGCACCGGCTGCGCGTTCCACGCCGTGCGGTGCGGGGGTGATCACTGGGCGCTGACATAGACATCGACCAGCTGCCCGGGATACACGTGCAGACTTTTGGGACTGGCGAAGCGAAAAATGACGGGGAGCACGCGGACGTCCACCAGTTCCTGCCGCTCGTCCGACAGCTCGATCTTGGGCGACACGAAGGGCTGCACGCGCACGAACGTCAGGGGCACGTGCTTGTCGGTGCCCCGGATGAACAGCTCGCCCGCGAGTTTGCTGGGATCGGCCAGCCGGTCGATCAAGATCTCGTCGATGTAGGCCCGCACCTGCAGGTTCTCATCCGGCGCGCTCATCACGATCAGCGGATCCATGCCCTGCGTGTAGCTGTCGTAGGCGCCCGACGGCGACACATAGCTGCCGACGGCCGCTTGAATGGAGCGCACCATGCCGTCCGCCGGCGCTCTGATGGAGTATTTCGCCAGCAGCGCAGCGGCGGATGCATAGGCCTTCGACAGCGCGATGTACTGCTTTTCCTGGTTTTCGATGTCGTATATCCAGGCGCCGGCCTTGGTCAAGGCGTACTGCTTGGAAATGACCTCGAGATTGGTGGCGGCGATTCTCTGCGCGTTTCTCGCATTGTCCAGGGCGTCGCGGCTGACCGATTTCGGCTCGAGGGCGTAGGAGCGCTCCTGCTTTTCCAGCTGATCGTCGGTGTTCTTGAGAGTCGCCCGCGCATTGTCGAGCTGTGCGGCCGCCACTTCGAGATTCTCCCGCCGGGGCTCCGCCTTGAGCTCCGCCAGTATTGTGCGTGCCGCTTCGGCCTGCGATTGCAGCTGCTCGACGGTCGCGCGCTGCACGGAATCGTCGATCCTGAGCAGCGAATCGCCTTTCTTCACCGTGGCGCCCTCGGTCACCGAGACTTCGGTGACGGGCCCCGACACCTCGGGATAGATGTTGATGTTCTCCCCGTGCGCCTGACTGCTTTCGATGATGCCTTGTGCGTAGATTCCCTTCGCATAAGGATTGGCGGCGGGATTGAACGCCGGCGGCAGCGGCGGAGCTTGCTGACCGGAGATGAACGCGCTGATCAGCGCGAGCACGAGCCCGATGCCCGAAACCACGAAGATCATCTTACTGCGCATCCAGGATTCCTTTCTCGATCCCCGCCATCTTGCCGTCCTCCATTTTCACGATGCGATCCGCGAATTCGTAGATGCGGCTGTCGTGGGTGACGATGACGATGCAGCGCTCATCCGAGAGGATATGTTCCCGGACGAATCGCACGATGTTCCGTCCGGTATCCCCGTCGAGCGAAGCGGTGGGCTCGTCGAGAATCAGTATGTCGGGGCGGCTGACGATGGCGCGGGCGATCGCAACGCGCTGCTGTTCGCCGCCGCTCAGCTTCACCGGCGGCAACTGCGTCTTGTCTTTCAGCCCGACGATCTCCAGATCCGCAGCGGCCTCCTTGAGCGCCGCGTCCCAATCCTTTTTTTGCAGGATGAGGGGGATGGCCACGTTTTCGGCCGTGGTCAGGCGCGGAAAGAGGTGAAAATCCTGGAACACGAATCCGATCTTGTGAAGCCGGAATTCCGCCAACGCATCGTCGCTTAGACTCCAGACATCGGTGTCCTCGATTTTTACGGTACCGCTGTTGGGCCGGAGAATCCCCGAGATCATGCTGAGCATGGTGGTCTTGCCGCTGCCGGACGGTCCAACGACGTATAGCACCTCGCCGAAGTAAGCCTCGAAGTTCACGTCGCGCACGGCGTGTGTCCTGGATTCGCCCTCGCCGAACCATTTGTTGAGTCCCACCGCCTGGATTGCGCTCGCCGCCACGGTCATCCCCGGAAGATGTCGAACGGCTCTATTTTCAGCACCTTGCGCACGCCGAAATAGCTCGAGCTCGCGGCGATCACCACCACCATGAGGAAGGCGATGCCCAGATTCCAGAAGGTGATGATCGCGGCGTAGTCGGGCAGGTTGAGACGGGCGAGCCAGATGATCAGCGTGCAGAGACCGACGCCCATGCCGTAGCCCGTCAAGGCGACGAACGAGGCCTGAAACAAGATCATGTAAATGAGCTCGCGTCCCTTGGCGCCGATCGCCTTGAGGGCGCCGAACTTCTCCAGATTCTCGATCACGAACGTGTAGAAGGTCTGCCCGGAGATGGACAATCCGATGATGAAGCTGATCACCGTCATGATCATCATGTTGGTGCCGATGCCGGTCTGATACATGTAGAATTTCGCGATCTTGTCGGTGAACTCCTCCTTGGTGAGCGCCAGGTACCCCGCTTTGGCGACCTCGGCCTTTATCGATGCCACATCGGCGGCCGATTTGGGCTCGACCAGCAGGTAGGAGATCGTGAAGCGGGTGTTGGGAATGTATTGAAGCGCACGGTTGTACGTCGTGTACAGCGTGGGCACCCCGAACAGTCCGCTGGAAGCCACGTGGGCGATGCCGACAATCACTCCGCGGTGGTCGTTGAGCTCGAACTCTGCGCCGATCTTGGGATTGCCCAGTTTGTAAAATTCGGAATCCTTGACTGCGATGAATGCGTTCTCTGCAAAGATGTCCGTGATCTTTCCGCTGAGCAACGTCGGCCGCCCGAACAGGCTGGTATCGTCGAGACCGAGCACGTTCGCAGCTTGAAAGGTGCCGTCGGGCAGCTTCAGTAGCGCGGCGCCGGAATACAGCGGGACCGCATATTTCACGCCCGGTATGCTGCGAACCTCGTCGAGCACGTAACCCGGCAGGGGGATGGAGTTGGCGACCGTCTGGATCGCCGGGTCCATGACCCAGATCGAGGCGCCGATATTGATGACCGTGGCGGAGGAGCGCAGCAGAATGCCGGCGAACAACGAGGTCATTTCGATCATCAGGAAGACGGCAAATGTGATCCCGACTAGGAGCGCCGCGTATTTGGCGCGGTCGTTGACCAGAAGCTTGTAGGCAATGTGGAGAATCCCGCGCATCGCAGATCGGTTCCAGGCAGGTCGAATCGGGCGAGACTGGGCCGAAGCCGTCCGCCTCACAATGAGTAGTAACCGTAGTGGCGCGGGGGAATCCCCAAATGCCGGACGGCCGGCAGGCTGGTAAAAATGAGCCTTGGAAAAGGCACTTCGCCGTCGTGGCGAGGCGACGAAAAAGGTTTGGTGCAAGGAGATATCCCATGTACGGCAAGATCCTGGTTCCTGTCGACGGGAGCGCGACCTCCGCTGTGGGCCTCAACGAGGCGATCAAGATCGCAAAGTGTGTCGGCGGTCAGATTCGCCTGGTGCACTTCGTCAATGAGTTCGTATTGGACTACGCCTACGGCTCGGGGGTGTATGCGACGGATGTCATCGAGCTTCTGCGCAAGGGCGGGCGCAGCGTATTGGAGCGCGCCAAGGCCGCGGCCCAGGAACAGGGAATCGCTCCGGAATGTGTCATGCTCGAATCGATGGGCGGCAGGGCTGCCGATCTGATCGTTGCGCAAGCGAATGAGTGGGGTGCGGAACTCATCGTCATGGGAACCCACGGACGGCGCGGGCTCGCGCGGGTGGCGATGGGAAGCGACGCCGAAGAGGTGGTGCGCTGCGCTTCAGTGCCGGTCCTCTTGGTTCGAGGCGGGCCGCGCAATGATGCGGATAAGCGCCCGCCGATCGAGGCATCAGCGGCCTGAGCAAGCGTCACCAGCGCTGCGCGGGCGTCGTTGCGCGTCACCTGCGTGGTTTTATGACCAGCACGTCGCACTTCAGACCATCGAGCACCCGCTCTGCCGTGTTGCCGATGAAAACTCTCTTCAGGCCCGAGCGGGACGTTGCTCCGATGACGATCAGAGCCGCCCGCATCGAGCGCGCGACGGCCGCGAGCGCGGGCGCCGGATCACCGCACACGAGGTGCGCCTTGCTCCTTGCGATACCGTATCGATCGATGGCCTCGTAGAACCGCCCGCGGACCGCGGCCTTATACTTCCGGTCGCTTTCGGGCATGGTCGTGAGCACGGTAGCACCCGCTAGATCGGGAACATAACCCAAAAGCGGACGATAGATATGTGCTGCGTGCACGGAACCCCCCACCTTCGAGGCAATGGCGCGGGCCGCATCCACGATCTGGTCATCCAGGCCGCTCGGTTTATCGTGGACGTGAAAGGGGTCCAGCGCGGCCAGGATGTGCGGTTTGCGCCACGCGCTGTTGCCTTTGACGATCAGCAGCGGAATCGGGCAGTGCCGGATCAGTTCGAAATCGGTCTGTGTGAGGAGCAAGCGTGCGATGGCGCTGTGCTTGCGCGCTTCGATGATCAAGATATCGGCGTTGGTGAGCCGCGCCTCACGCAGGATCGCCTCATGAACCGGGTATCCGGTCTCGACTCTCGTATTGACAATGAGCTCTTCACGACGCAGCCGGTTCGCCGTGCGCTCGAGCAGCCGGCGGTGCTGCTGCGCCTCCAAACGCGTGAAGTGCTCCGACTCGGCGTGCAGTATGCCCGTGGAGACGGAGGACGCCATCGCGTTGAACAATTCTACCGTGGCACCCGTCTGATGCGCGAGGGCCCGCGCACGCCGGACCGCCTTGTTCAAACCTGACGAAGGCTCGGCGATCGCGACGAGAATCCGATCCAACTTGTATTCCGCCATTCCGGGACTCCTTGCATGACCCGCCGAACGAATCCTACGTCATGCAGCACCGTAATAAAGCGTCTCGATGGCCTATTAAGCACAAGTCCGTAGCGGAATGCGTACTCACATGCGCGCGCATCGATTTCGGCATTCCACGATGGCGCGTGACATGCCCGCTGATCTATCGTCGGGTGAATTTCAACCGGGGTGTTGTGATCATGAGCCAGGAGCTTCATGCGATGATAGCGGGAGAGACGGTGACCATCCGGCCCATACGCATGACCGATGTGGGTATGGAAGGGGACTTTGTCCGGCATCTGTCCCCGGAAAGCAAGCACTTTCGTTTCCTCGGCGGCGTGAGCGAATTGCCTGCCGACGAATTGAGACGTCTCTGCGATGTCGACGGCAACCACACCATGGCCTTCGTCGCCACCGTGCGCCGCGAAGATCGGGAGGTGGAGATCGGAGTCAGCCGATATGCGCAGAATTCCGAGGCGGACGTCCGGGAAATCGCCGTCACTGTGGCGGACGAGTGGCAGCACAAGGGATTGGGCGGGGTACTGATGAGGCGCCTCATCGAGGCCGCAAAAATCAACGGAGTCAGGCAGTTATATTCGATCGATCTGGCGAGCAACACGGCGATGGCGGCGCTCGCACGGGAACTGGGCATGCGGTCGGTGCGCGATCCGAGCGATTCCAATCAGCTCATCTACTCGCTTGCCCTCTGAGCGCGATTCTATGACTCGGTCGTCGTCGTGATGGAGTTCAGGACCCCTTTGACTACCTTGAGACGGCGCACGGCATCCTCGACAGCGCTTCGTTGATCGACGAAAGGCACGCGGCCGCTCAAGGTGACGATGCCGTTCTGCACGACGCATTGAATCCGGTCCGACGCCGCAACGGTGCTGAGCGTGTTCGCAACGGCCTCGGCAATCTCGGTATCGCTCGGCGCCCCGCGCTCATGCAGATTGACGCGGATTTCGTTGGCGATCGCCCGAACGCCGGGGATGCGCTTGGCCACGTCTTCGGCGGCCCATTTGGCGCGGTAGTGTCCTGCCTCGCCGGTCAGCGTCACGACGCCGCCTCGGACGATCACACCAATCAAGCTGTCATCGATGGTCGCGTCGCGCTGCAATTGGGACTCCACGTCGGAACGAATTTCGATATCGGCTCTCATGTCAAGCTCCTTCGGGTCAAGCGGGCTTCGCCCGATCGCTGCGCAAGTGATGCAGCTGACGCCTGGCATCGTCGTAGGCCTCCCGCATGGCTTGATAGAGGCTGGCGTGGCCGCTGCTGTCCGCGCGCAAGCTGTCGGCGTGAATCTGTGCCCCCGGCACCGTCAATTCGATTTTCACCACGTAGGTGGGCTCCGGGTGCGCACCGTCCCCGAGGCTCTCGATCGTCAAGTGGCAACGGCTGATGAGCTGCTCGATGCGCTGCAGCCTCGACGCCACATCCCGGGCATGGGCCTCCAAGGCGGCGGAGCGCGCGACGTGTCTGAATGTCAGGTTCAAGGTGGGCTGCATTGCCGCGGCGAGCCTCGAGGAACGGGTTTCCCCGCAATTGTCGTTTTTCGCAGCCTGGGCGATATCAGGAATTCTACCGGTTGCGCTGCGGCAGTCCCCGGATCGGTGGATGCGTCCTACGCGAAATCCCGTATCCTCTTGGCTGGCAAAGCGAAGATACTGGCGCCAATAAGGAGAGAGTGCGATGAGCGGCAAAGGCGGCATTTGGATCGATCATCGAAATGCGGTGATCGTGTTGCTCGGGCCCACCGAGGAGGTGCGCACGACGCATCTCGAGTCACACGTTGAGAAACACCCCGAGCGGGAAGGCGACTCGCCGCTGAAAGGTCCCTACGAGGCGCTTCAAGTGCCGCCGGACGACCGGCGTCAAAGGTCTCTGACGGGAAAGCTGGAGGGCTACTACGATGCGGTGATCGATGCCCTGGGCGATGTGGATGCGCTGGTGATATTCGGTCCCGGGGAGGCGAAAGGGGAATTCAAGAAGCGTCTGGACAAACATAAGCTCGGCGGACGAATTGCCGGGGTGGAAACGGCGGATAAGATGACCGATCCGCAAATCACCGCCAAGGTGCGCGAGTACTTTCAAGGGCATGGAAGCCGCTGATCCGTCGGCCGATGCAGCAGATGTCCACCGGGTTACGCGCCACTGCGGGCACCGTGGCCCGCCCGGATGATCGTACTCGATCGGAAGTGGTCGCCGTCAGGGGAAAGCCATGCCTCCGATCGATATTCAACAGCTCCTGCGGCCGTCTGCGTACCCTCACCCCGTGGGCGAGATCCGTCTGCATGAAACGCACGTCTCGTGGGTGATCCTCACGGGCGATTTCAGCTACAAGCTGAAAAAGCCCGTCAAACTCGAATTTCTGGACATGACGAGCTTGTCGCGTCGCCACTTGCTGTGTCTGGAGGAGCTTCGGCTCAACAGGCGCTTGGCTCCGGACCTGTACCTGGATGTGGTCACGGTAACCGGTGACGCGCAGGGTCTACGCGTCGGGGGCCGCGGACACATCGTCGATTATGCCGTGAAGATGCGGCAATTCGACGCGTCGGAAGAACTGCCTTCATTGCTCCTCCGGCAGGACGTGAGCTGCGCCGAGATCGCGGCGCTGGCCGAGCGCCTGGCCCGATTCCACGAGCATGCCGCGCGCGCGGCCCCGCCCGGCGAGCTCGACTATCGAAATCAGCTGCGCCAATCGGTGCTCGGCAATCTGGCGACGCTCATCGCGCACTGCCCGGCGGGCACACACGTGTCGGAGCTCGCGCATCTGAGCGACTGGACGCACGACCGGCTGCATGATCTGCTGCCCGTATTCGCCGCGCGCCAGGTGCGCGGATTCGTGCGCGAATGTCACGGCGATCTGCATGCGGCGAACATCGTGCGATGGGCGGGCGATCTGACACCCTTCGATTGCCTGGAATTCGATCCCAGCCTGCGCTTCATCGACGTGATGAGCGACATTGCATTTCTCTATATGGATCTCAAGAGTTACCGGCGCAGCGATCTGGCATCGCAACTGCTCAGCAGTTACCTGGAGGCCACCGGTGATTATGCCGGAGTGCAGGCGCTGGCCTTCCATGCGGTCTATCGAGCCTTGGTCCGCGCGATGGTCGACGCGCTTGGCGCCGAGCAACGGCCGGCGGAGGCGCGCGCTCTCACGGACCGGCTGCTGGCCCGTACGCGGACGGCGATGGAATTTGCCACTCCGTCGAGGCCGAACCTCTACATCATGCACGGCGCGTCTGGGTCTGGGAAATCCTGGTTGAGCGCGCGGCTCGTCCCGATGCTTGGCGCCGTTCGAATGCGCTCGGATCTGGAGCGCAAGCGCATGAGCCTGGTCTACGGGGAACTGTACTCTGCGCAGGCGCGTGAACGGGTCTATCGACACCTGCTGGTCTGCGCGGAAGCGTCGCTTGCCGCCGGGCTCTGCACCATCGTCGATGCGAGTTTCCTGAATCTCGCTGATCGGCAGGCATTTCGCGCGCTGGCGGGCCGCCGGCAAGCCGGTTTCTCGATCATCGCCTGCATGGCGGACAGGGCGGAACTGATCCGCCGCATCGGCGCTCGATCGGCCCGGGACCCCTCGGATGCCGATGTGACCGTACTCGAGACACAGCTCCATCGGATTCAGGCGTTGACACCCGATGAGGAGGCCTGCGTCATCCGGATCGATACGACGGCATCCGATTGGCAGCAGCAATTTCGTGCGGCGTCAGGCTAGGGAGACTGCTGCCAGCCCCCGCCGAGCGCTCGGTACAGCCCCACGAGATCGGCGGTGACCGCAGTGGTGCTGTCGGCGAGAGAGATCTCGTTCTGCTGCAGCGTGCGTTCGACGTCCAGCACCTCGATGAACGTGATGACCCCGTTCTCATAGCGCTGACGCGACAGCGTCAATGCGTCACGATTCTGAGCGACGGTCGCATCCAGCCAGGTGCGCCGCTCCAGGTCTGCGTGATACGCCGCCGCCGAGTTCTCGACTTCGTGCAGGGCGTTCAGCACCGTGCGCTGATAGGCGAGGGCGGCTTCCCGGGCGCGCACGTCGTATAAGCGCACCGTTTTCCAGCGCCCCCGATCGAGCACCGGCAGATCGAGGGCGGGTCCGAACGAGCCGAAGCGGCTGGCCCAGCTGAGCAGATTGCCGGTGGTCTCCGATTGAAACCCCCCTATTGCCGAGAGCGTAAGGCGCGGAAATAGGTCCGCCACGGCCACGCCGATCTGTGCGGTGGCGGCGTGCAGGTTCGCCTCGGCCTCCCGGACATCGGGCCGGCGGCGCGCCAGCTCGGCCGGCAATCCGATGGCGACGTCTAGGGTCACGGAAGGCACCGGTGCCGGCGTCCCGAGTTCGCCGCGTAGCGCGTCGGGCTCGCGCGCGAGGAGCTTGCTCAGCTGATTGATGTCCTGGGTGATTTGAAGCTCGAAGGCGGGCAGCGCGGCGCGGGTCGCAGTCGCCTCGGCAGTCGCATTGCTCACGTCGATGTGGGTGGTCAGTCCCGCGGCACGCCGCTGCCGCGTCAAATCCTCGAGCTCCTCGACGGTGGCGAGGTTCTGCGTGGCGACTCGAAGGCGCGCCTGCGCGCCGCGAAGCTCGGTGTAGCTTTGCGCCACGTCGGCAAGCACGGAGACACGGACCAATCGCTGATCCTCCACCGAGACTTGAACGGACGCGTCCGCGGCCTCCACCGAGCGGCGTACGCGGCCGAACAGATCGAGTTCCCAGCTGGCATCCGCGCTCAATTGAAACTGGTTGTACGGATTGGGAATGCTGATGCCGGCTCCGCCCGGCAATCGAACGCTGCCGATCGAGTTGAACAGCGAGCCGGTGGGTGTGGTCTCGCTCAACCGTTGGCGGCTGTAGGACGCATCGGCGGAAATGGAAGGCCAGTAACCTGCGGCTGCGACTGCGCGCTGTGTCCGCGCCTCCTCGACCCGCAGCACCGCGGCGCGCAGGTCCAGATTGGCGTTGAGCCCTCGCTCGATCAGCGAGCTGAGCACCGGATCTTGAAAGACAGTCCACCAGGCGGCGAGCTCTCCGGGCTGTTCGGTGAGACGGCCGCCCGGCGCCGACGTGGCCTTGGCAGCCGATGGCGCTTGATCGGCCGCTACCGCCGGGGTCGACCAATGCGCGGGGGTTTGCGGTTTGGGCGGCACGAAGTCCGGTCCGACGGTGCAGCCCGCCAGGAACGCCACCATCAAGGCGGCACTCAGCGGGGCGGCTTCGGCGGGGCTGTGCGGTTTCACGGCGATCATTGCATGCGGTGACTGAACATCCAGGAAGCCGCCGTCAGGGTGAGCGCCGCGATCAGCGCGAGCGGCCACAAATCGGGAATCAACAGATCAAGGCTCGTTCCCTCGAGGTAAACACGCCGCGTGATGTCGATCGCGTAGCGCAGCGGATTGATCATGGTCATATATTGTACGGTGGTCGGCATGCTGCTGATCGGGGTGGTGAGTCCCGAGAGCAGCGAAAACGGCATGATCAGCAGCATCGAATACAGCATCGCCTGCTGCATCGTGGCCGCCACGGCGGAGATCAGCAGGCCGATGCCCACCGCGGCGAGCAGAAACAGCAGAAGGCCCGCGAACAGTGTCGCGTAGGAGCCGATAAATGGGATGCGGAACCAGAGCTGGGCGACCAGCAGCACCCCGCCGGCCTGGATCGTACCGACGACCATCGAGGGCAGCGCCTTGCCCGCCATGATCTCGAAGGGCCGAAAGGGCGTCACCAGCAATTGATCGAAAGTACCCTGCTCGCGCTCGCGCGCAACCGACATGGCGGTGAGCATCATGGTCTGGATCAGCGTCAGGGTACCGATCATGCCGGGGATCATGAACCAACGGGTCTCGAGGTTGGGGTTGTACCAGGCGCGGGTGACGATCTGTACCGGGGGCTGCAGCGGGGCGCCGTGATCGCCGCTCCAAACGGCATTGAATTGCTGGACGATGCCGGTGATGTAGCCCAGTGCGGTGCCGGCGGTGTTGGAGTTGCGCCCGTCGGCGATCACCTGCACGTCGGCGCTCCCGCCCGACAACAGATGCCGTTCGAACTCCGGATCGATCTGCACGACCAGCAGCACGCGGCGCGCATCGATCAAGGACTTGATATCGCTCGCCCGCTGCACGTCCGCGACGCGCTCGAAGACGCCCGATCCATCGAGCCCGGCGAGCAGCTGCCGGGAAGCGGCGGTGTGGTCGCGATCCAGCGCCGCGTAGGTGACATGGTTGAGGTCATAGGTGGCCGCGTATCCGAAGATCAGCGCCTGCACCACCGGGGGAATCAGCAGACTCAAGCGGCTGCGGCGATCCTTCAGCACCGCGAGCAATTCCTTGCGTGTCAAAGCAAGGATGCGCAGCAGACTCTCCAGCACGCGATTCATGCCAGGGTCTTGTGCATGACCGCGCGGCTGCCGAGCGCCAGCGCAGCGGCCACCAGCGCGAGAACGAGCGTGTTCGGCAGGATGACCGACCATACATCGCCGGCCAGAAACACGCTCTGCAGCAGTGCGACGTAGTAGCGGGCGGGAAGCACGTAGGTGATCAATCGCACCGCGATCGGCATGCTGCGCAGATCGAACAGGAAGCCCGATAACATGAAAGCCGGCATGAACGTGATCAGCATGGTGAGCTGGCTCGCGACCAACTGGTTCCTGACCCAGGAGGAGATCAGCAACCCGATGCCGAGCGCGATGAGCACATACAGCATGGACGCGCCGAGGAGCACCCACATCGAGCCCCGCAGGGGCACCTGAAACAGAAACTTCGCGGACAGCACGCAAAGCACGAAACCGAACAGCGACAGCGCGAAATACGGGATGGTCTTGCCGAGCAGGATCTCATCGCTGCGCACCGGTGTGACGAACAGCGACTCGAGGGTGCCGCGTTCCCATTCACGCGCCATGACCATGGCCGTCAACAAGCCGCCGATCAGCGTCATCACCAGCACGATCAATCCCGGCACCAGAAAGTACCGGCTGTCATCGGCTTCGTTGAACCATAACCGAGCCTGCACGCCGACCGCCGGGAGCGCGGCCGGCTGTCCCTGTGCCGCCAGCCGCGCCGACCAGACCGCGACCACACCCTGGACGTATCCCTCGATGATTCGCGCCCGGTTGGCATCGCCGCCATGGACGATCAGCTGCACATCGGCGTTGCCGGCGGCGACGCGACGCGGGAAATCCGCAGGGATGCGCACGATGCCGTCCACCCGATGCTCGAGCAGCAATTGCTGCGCCGGCGGCATGGAGCGGAGCATCACCGGCTTGAAGTACGGCGAGAGCTGAAACCCGCCCGCGAGCTCGAGCGCATCGGCGGCGGGATATTCGATCACCACGGCGACCGGCACGTTCTTCACGTCGAGCGACAGCCCGTAACCGAACAACAGAATGAGGATCAGTGGCAGCACCGCGCCGATGGCTATGCTGGAGGGGTCGCGCACGATCTGGCGGGTTTCTTTCCAGACCAGCGCCCGGATGCGTCGAAATTTCCTGCTGGGAGTCATGCGGACATCACGCGGCGGCCGGCGGAGCGGCGGCCGCGGCGGCGGGCACGTTTAGCCCTTCGCGGGACCGTTCGACGACGGCGATGAAGGCATCATCCATGCCCGGCTCGGGCCTCGCCTCGGTGCGCGCCAACTCGCGGACCTGCGCAGGGGAACCCTGTGCCAGAATCCGCCCTGAATCCATGATCGCAACGCGGTCGCAGTATTCCGCCTCCTGCATGAAGTGGGTGGTGACGATGATGGTCACGCCCTGTTCGGCGAGCGCCGTGATGCGGCGCCAGAACGCGCGGCGCGCCAGAGGATCGGCGCCGCTGGTCGGCTCATCGAGGAACAGAATCTCCGGCTCGTGCAGCAACGCTGCCGCCATGGCGAGGCGCTGCTTGTAGCCACCGGGGAGTTGCGCGCTGGCGGCGTTCGCGTGCGCGCCAAGCTCGAACTGCGCCATGGCCCAGGCGATGCGTGTGCGCTTGCGCTCGCCGCGCAGACCGTAGGCGCTTGCGAAGAACTCCAGGTTTTCGGTCACGCTCAAGGGTCCGTAGAGCGAGAACTTCTGCGCAACATACCCGAGCCGCGCGCGGGCGGAGGCGGGCGCGTCGCGCACGTTGGCTCCGGCCACATGCAGCTCCCCGCCGCTCGGGGTGAGCAATCCGCAGAGCATGCGAAATGTGGTGGTCTTGCCGGCCCCGTTGGGTCCGAGGAGACCGAAGATCTGGCCGCGATGCACCTCGAAGTCGATGCGATCAACCGCCGTGAAGGTGCCGAATCGTTTCACCAGCTGATGCACCCGCACCACCGCCCGTTCGTCTCGCACCGCGAGCGGGTGCGCGACGGCGATGGTGCTCGCGCGCTCGCGGGGCGAGTGTTCCCGCAACAGGATCATGAAGCCATCCTCGAATCGGGGAGGGACCGCTCGGGCTGTCAGATCGGGAATCGGCTCCTCGGCTGCAGCGCCCGTGGCACCCAGCACGATGCGCACCCGCCCTCCGTCAGGCACCGCATCGACGATGTCCGGCCGGTCGAGGAGCCGCGCCTGGAGGCTCCGTGCCGACTCGCCCGCCGCGGGACTCGCGACGAAACTGCGTCCGGCCGCCTTGTCGGCCACCTGCTGGGGCAAGCCCTGGGAAAGCACCTTACCCTCATGCAGTACGATCACACGACTGCAGCGCTCCGCCTCATCGAGATAGGCGGTGCTGAGCAGCACCGTCAGTCCCCGGTCGGCGACCAGGCGCTGCACGATGTCCCACAATTCGCGCCGCGACAAAGGATCAACCCCCACGGTCGGTTCGTCGAGCAGCAAAAGCTCCGGCGAGCGCACCAGCGTGCAGGCCAGACCGAGCTTTTGTTTCATGCCGCCCGAAAGCCGGCCGGCAAGCCGCGCGGTGAAGGGCTCGAGCGCGGTCATCGCCATGAGCTCGGGATAGCGTTGCGCGCGCTCGGCGGGGCTCACCCCGTGCAGGTCCGCGTACAGATCCAGGTTCTCAGCGACCGTCAAGTCCTCGTAAAGGCCAAAGCGCTGCGGCATATAGCTGATCCGGTCCTGCACCGCCTGCGGATCTGCCGCCACACCGATGCCGAGCACCTGGAGCGATCCCGCGTCCGCACGCAGCAGCCCGGCCGCCAGGCGCATTAGCGTGGTTTTGCCGGCGCCGTCCGGGCCCACCAACGCGGTGAGCTCCCCATGAATCGCTTCGAGCGATACGCCATCGAGGGCGCGCACCGGCGCTTCATTCGAGCGGGTGAACACCTTGCGCAGATTGTGTGCGACCACGGCCGGCGTACCGCGAGCCGTGCCGCTCATGGGCGGCTGCGGCTCTGCTCGAGCGGGATGTGCACGGTTGCCGGCATTCCCAGGCGCAGCTCATCGTGAGGGTCATTGACGAACACCCGGATCTCGTACACGAGGCTCGAGCGCAGTTCCGTCGTCTCGACGGATTTCGGCGTGAATTCCGCCACGGACGAGATGAATCCGATCCAGGCCGGGAAATCGCGCCCGCGAAACGCGTCCACCGAGATCGAGGCCTTCATGCCCTCGCGCACGGAACCGAGATCCGTCTCGGCCACGTAGGCTCGCACCCATTTCGGGTCCATGATGGCCAGCGTGAAGGCTGCCTTCTGAGGCGAGGAAATGTCGCCGGGCTCGACGATGCGCGAGCGCACGACTGCATCGAGCGGCGACTTCAGATCGGCATCCTCGAGCTGCTGACGAACCAGGGCCAACCCTGCCTCATCGGCACGCAGCTGCGCTTCGCCTTGGGCGATGTCCTCCTTGCGGGGACCGGCGAGCTCGAGCGCCAACGCCTTGCGATTTACCGCCAGGCGGGCTTCGGCAGTGTCCAAGGCGGCCTTGGCGGAATCCATGTCCTGGCGGCTGACCGCGCGGCCCATGGAGCTGTCGGAAAGACTGCGCAGCCGCGCCCATTGCGCGGCCGCGTTTGCGGCATCTGCGGCGGCCGCCTGCACATTGGCGCGAGCCTGCGCGATCTCTTCGGGCCGATTGCCGTGATGCAGCCGATCGACCGCTTGCTGCTGCGCGGCCAGGTCGGCTTCGGCCTTGGCCACCTGCGGCGCGAGCCGGCTCGTCTCCAAACGCGCGAGCAGCTGCTGTTTCTTGACGTGATCGCCTTCCTGGACCAGCACGGCGGCAATGCGCTCGCTGCCGTTGAAGGGCAGATCCACCTGACGAAGATCCACGTTGCCGTACAGGGCAAGCTCGGCGGCGCCGTGCCGGCGGCTCAGCCACCAGCTGACGGCCACGCCAATGAGGATAATGGCAAGCACCAGCAGGCTGAGTCGCACGATCTTGGACCTGCGAGCCGCCGCCGCTCCGGCGGTTGCGTTCTGCGTCTCGATGGATGGCACGGTTGACGACATTGTATGGAGCGGAGTGCCGAGTGAGGGCGGGCGGGGCCTGATCGCAGCCCGCCAAGTTACACTAACGGCAGGACATCGTCATTCAGGCGGGCCGTCGTCGTTCAGGCGGGACATCGTCATTCAGGTCGAGGCGGCGTCCGATGGGGTGCGGCAGCATCGTGTAGGGCCAGGCGAGTATTCTTGAAGGCCAGCAGATCGACGTATTGGCGGATTCGGGCGCTTTCGGCCAGGCGCCGATATTGCGCATCGTACTCACTGAGTACCGCCTCCCGGGTGACATGGAACGAATGAGCCAGTTTGGCGAGATCGCTGACGCCAATTCCCTGCGGGCCCGGGGGGAATTTCATCGAAGATTCCATGGTGCCTTTTATGCAGTCCGGGCGCTCTGTTTCCAATACGAACAACGGCCGGCGGACTACGCATAAGTCCGGATGGGACCGTCATCGGGCTCCTGAACGTCCAAATTGCACCACCACGCGCTCATTGCGGCTGGGCGTGCCAAAGGTAGGTGTACCGGCCTCCCGTTCTTGTAGTATGCGTCGATCCAGTTTAACGATTTGTGACCCATCGGCCGTTTGACTATGGAAAAACAGGAATTGCGTGCGGTGAGCTCTCTCGCCGCCGTCTTTTCGGTGAGGCTTTTGGGCCTCTTCATGATCTATCCGGTATTCGCCGAGTACGCCCGGCAATTGTCCGGCGCGACACCGTTCAAAATCGGGCTCGCGCTCGGCATTTACGGGTTGAGCCAAGGACTGTTGCAGATACCGTTCGGTCTGCTCTCCGACAGGGTGGGGCGCAAGCCGATGATCGTGCTGGGGCTGATATTGTTCGGCGTGGGCAGTGCCGTGGCGGCGCTCTCCACTTCGATCGACGGTGTGATTGTGGGGCGCGTCCTGCAGGGAGGCGGCGCCGTCGGCTCGGTCATCCTGGCGCTGGTGGCGGATTTGACCGCGGAGGACAGGCGCACCCAGGCGATGGCGGTCGTCGGGGTGAGCATCGGTGGCGCATTCATGTTCGCGCTGGTCGCAGGTCCCCTGCTGGCCGGCCTGATCGGTGTGGCTGGAATCTTTTGGACCATGGTTGGATTGGCGATCCTCGGAATCTGGATCACGGCCTTCGTGGTACCGAGGCCTCTGGTGCTGACCGTGCATCGGGACGCAGAGACCGTGCCTTCGCTGTTGAAATCGATCGCCGCGGATCCGGAGCTTCGGCGGCTGGATTTCGGCGTATTCGCGCTGCACGCGATGCTCACGGCAAGCTTTCTACGGGTGCCGGCGTTGCTCCGGTCGAGTCTGCACATCGACAGCCACCATCAGTGGATCGTCTATCTGCCGGTGCTCCTGATCTCCGTTGCGGTGCTGGTGCCGGCCATCATCGTCGCCGAGAAGTACCGGCGCATGAAGACTGTATTCGTCGTATCGGTTGCAGCGCTCGCGGTGAGCCAAATCCTTTTCATCGCCGGGTCCGGCGCGTTCGTGGTGATCGCCGCCATCACGCTGTTTTTTGCGGGTTTCAACGTGATGGAAGCGACGCTGCCTTCGCTGGTCACCAAAACCGCACCGCCTGCGGCCAAGGGCACCGCCGCCGGCCTCTTCTCGACATCGCAATTTCTAGGCATTTTCGTGGGCGGCATTGTGGGCGGCTCGATTCTCGAGAAGCTCGGCGGCAATGCGGTCTTCGTCGCATCGCTCGGGCTGTGCCTAGTCTGGCTGCTGGTTGCCTCGACCATGAAGCAGCCGAGCTACTTGACCACCCGATTCATCCGCATCGCCGACGGTCGATCGATCGACCCCGTGGCGCTCGTGGCGGGGTTGCGTCGAGTACCCGGAGTGGCCGATGCGGTCGTGGTGTCCGAGGAGCGGTTGGTCTACCTGAAGGTCGACTCGCGAAATTACGATGCCGCCTTGGCGCAGGCCGCGGTGTCTGCAGCCTAGGGCGAGACGGCGCCAGGGCGGGCGCCACCTTTCATTTTTGTAATTCTACGGAAAGGTTCGGGCCATCCGGCTCGGGTCTACTACACCCAGCACGAAACCTGAAGGATCGATTATATGAGTTCCGATCTGCCCGCCGGCGCTGAAAAGCGCGTCAACGAGGCTCGCTACCGGCCCGTCTCTCCGGCATCGAGCGTGCCGGAGGAATCCAACGATGCCTTTCGCGCGCTGCGCGACACTGTGCAGGAGCATTCGGCGTGGACCAAACCTCTGCGCCACGAAATATCCCGGGTCATCGTCGGCCAGAAGCACCTGGTGGACCGGCTGCTGATCGCGCTCCTCACCAACGGACACGTGTTGCTCGAGGGCGTGCCCGGACTCGCCAAGACGCTGTCCTTGAAGACCCTGGCGAGCACGGTGGCGCTGGAGTTCAAGCGCCTGCAGTTCACCCCCGATATGCTGCCCGCCGACATCGTCGGCACCATGATCTACAGTCCCCAGGACGGAGGATTTCGCACCAAGCACGGTCCGATATTCAGCAACCTGATCCTGGCGGACGAGATCAATCGCGCACCCGCCAAGGTGCAGAGCGCTCTGCTCGAGGCGATGCAGGAGCACCAGGTCACGATCGGCGAAGAGACCTACCCGCTTCCCAACCCATTCCTCGTGCTGGCCACGCAAAATCCATTGGAACAGGAAGGTACGTATCCGCTTCCCGAGGCGCAGATCGACCGATTCATGATGAAGGTCGTCGTCAGCTATCCCAATCGCGCCGAGGAGCGCGCCATCCTGGACGCGATGGCGACTTCGGAACCCGCGCTTTCGGTGCGCCGCATCGTGTCGGCCGAGCAGATCATGAGGGCGCGCCATGTCGTCAATGCCATCCATATCGACGACAAGATTCGGGACTACATTGTCGATCTCGTGCTCGCGACACGGCCGCCCGTCGCCGCGTCGTTCAACTTGAACGGTTACATTCAGAACGGCGCCTCGCCGCGCGCCACCATCAACCTGTGCCTCGCGGCGCGCGCGGTGGCGTTTTTGAGCGGGCGGCATTTCGTCACTCCCCAGGACGTGAAGACCATCGCGCTCGACGTTCTGCGCCATCGCGTCATGGTGAGCTACGAAGCGGAAGCCGAGAACGTCACCGCCGAGGATGTGATCCGCAAGATCCTCGATCAACTTCCCGTCCCCTGATCGCCGTCGGTACAGGAGCATAGGCCCATGCCCGCGGCTTCCGTGAAAACCATCCTGAGCCGGATGCGGCAGCTCGAGATACGCACCCGGCGCCTGGTCAACGACAGTTTGATCGGCGAGTACCATTCGGTCTTCAAGGGGCGCGGCATGGACTTCGACGAGGTGCGCGAATACGTGCCCGGCGACGAAGTGCGGTCCATCGATTGGAACGTGACCGCGCGTGCCGGAAGACCTTTTGTCAAGAAATACACCGAAGAGCGCGAGCTCAACATACTGCTCGTGGTGGACATCAGTGCATCCGGCAACTTCGGTTCCGGAGGTCAGAGCAAGCGCGACCTGGCGGGTGAGGTGGCCAGCCTGCTGGCGTTATCGGCCATCCGCAACAGCGACAAGGTGGGACTGCTCCTCTACACCGACCGCGTCGAGGAATACATACCTCCCAAGAAGGGGCGGCGGCACGTGCTGCGCGTGGTGCGCGAGATTCTCTACCACACTGCCGAGGGCCGGGGTACCGATACGGTCAAGGCGCTCGAGGTTGCCGGCCAGCTCCTGCACCGGCGGGCGGTGGTGTTCTTGATATCGGATTTTCAGTCGACCGGGCCTGAATCCGAGACCCGGCCGCCGTTGCGCAGGGCCTTGAAGCAGACCAATCGCCGTCATGATCTCGTGGCCGTGCACATCGAGGATCCGCGGGAAAGGACGCTCCCCGATCTGGGTGTATTGGCGCTCGAGGACGCGGAGTCGGGCGAGGTGATCGAAATCGACACCGGAAATGCGGCGATACGACGGCGTTTCGGCGAGGAGGCGTCGAAGCGCGCGCAGCGCCTGATCGCCGACATTCGCTCGGAGGGCGTCGATACGTTGGAACTCAGCACGGATGCGCCCTATGTCCCGGCATTGCAGCGCTTTTTCAGGGCGCGCGAAAGAAGGCGGCTATGAACGCGCGTTGCCTTGGTGCCCTTTCTGCAGGGGCGGCGCGGCTTGGCACCGTGGCGATGTGTTCCCTGCTTTTGGCGATGACGGTGAATGCGGCGCCGGCCGACGATATCCGGGATATCCGCGGACCGAAGCCCTTTGCCTCGCCTTGGACCCCCTGGGTTCTGGCCGGCGGGGGAGTCATCCTGGTGTGGTCGGCCTACGCCCTGTGGAGGTGGATCAAACGACGGCGCAAAGCACCGGAAAAATCCGACCTCGATCTGGCGCTCGATCGACTGGAGGCGGCGCGTGCGCTGATGCAGCCGGGGCGCGCCCGCGATTTTTCCATCGAAGTGTCCGCCATCGTGCGCGAATACATCGAGCGGCGCTTCGGCGTGATGGCGGCGCATCGCACGACCCACGAATTCCTGCATGACCTCGTGGTCTCGGCAGCCCCGGGACTGGCGGCGCACCGCGAGCTGCTTGGCGATTTCCTGCAATCGTGCGATCTCGCCAAGTTCGGCGGCTGGAATCTGGATATCGACCAGATGAGCACGATGCGCGAGAGTGCGCGGCGCTTCATCCAATCCGCCTCCGTCGACCGGACAGTCCGCGGCGACGCAGGCGGTGATTCGTATGCCGCATCTGCGACGCAGTCCGCGGCGCCTGCCGGTTCGGCTCCCCCAACCGCTTCGGGTAAACCCCATGTTTCATTTCCTTCAACCTGAGTGGCTGTGGCTGCTGACGCTGCTGCCGCTCGTGTTGCTGTGGCGCGGGCGCAAGGGGCGAGTTGCTGCCGTCCAGTATTCGAGCGTGGGGTTGGCGCGCGCCGTTGCGCGGGACGCCAAGGGCCGGGTCGGCCGATGGGTGTGGTTGTTGCCGGTGCTCGGCGCAGCATTCCTGATCGTCGGTCTGGCTCGCCCTCAGTTGGCCCATGGTGGCACCGAGGTGACTGCCAACGGCATCGACATCATGCTGGCTCTCGATGTATCCGGTTCGATGCAGGCGATGGACTTCAGAATCAACGGCGAGCGCGTCAACCGCATCGACGTGGTCAAATCCGTGGTGTCGAAATTCATCGACGAGCGTCCGGACGACCGCATCGGTGTGGTCGCTTTCGCCGGTGCACCGTACCTGGTCAGCCCTTTGACTCTCGATCACGATTGGCTGCGGCAGAATCTCGATCGGGTCTCGGTCGGAGGCGTCGATGACGGAACGGCCATCGGCTCGGCCATCGCGACCTCGGTGAACCGGCTGCGCGACTCTCATGCCAAGTCCAAGATCGTGATCGTGCTTACCGACGGCATGAACAACTCCGGGCGAATCTCCCCGCTGGCCGCCGCCGAGGCGGCGAAGACGCTCGGCGTCAAGGTCTATACCATCGGGGTCGGCGTTCGCGGTGAGGCACCGATTCCCGTCCGCGACAACTTCGGCAACACGCGGCTGGTGATGGCCAAGGTCGATGTGGATGAGAAAACGCTGCAGTCGATCGCCTCTCTGACCGGAGGGGCCTTCTATCGCGCGACGGATACGGACTCGCTCAAGGAGATTTACGAGCAGATCAATCGTCTCGAGAAGAGCGCGCAGGTGGCGCATCGGTTCGAGCGCTACGAGGAGCTGTATCAATGGGCGTTGTTCCCGGCGCTCGCGTTGCTCGGGCTCGGTTTCGGGCTGGAGCACACCCGTTTTCGGAGGCTTCCGTGATCTTCGCTCATCCGGTCTGGCTTGCCCTGGGCGTCGCGGCCTGCCTCGCGGCCCTATGGACCTGGCGGGCATACGATGCGCGTCAGCGCAAGGCGCTCGAGGCGTTCGTATCCCCTCACCTGACACTGGAGCTGACGCGTTCCCTGTCTGCTTCGCGCCGGCGCCTGAAGCGGAGCCTGTTCATTGCCGCGGTGGCGCTTCTGTTCGCGGCCCTCGCCGAGCCGCAGGCAGGCTTTCACTGGGAACAGGTGAAGCGGCGTGGCAACGACATCATTTTCGCCGTCGACACCTCGCGCAGCATGCTGACGCCGGACGTGAAGCCCAATCGCCTGGTGCGCGCCAAATTGGCGATCGACGACTTCGTGGGACGCCTGGACGGCGATGCGGTCGGGCTCGTGGCTTTCGCGGGAAGTGCTTTTCTGCAGTGTCCCCTCACGCTCGACTATGGCGCGTTTCACGAGTCCCTGGCCGCGCTCGACACGCGCATCATTCCCCGCGGCGGAACCGACATCAGCAGTGCGATACGGGCTGCGCAATCCGCCGTACACAATCGCGCGGGCAGCGACAAGATCTTGATTCTGGTAACCGATGGCGAGGACCTCGAGGGCAATGCGCTCGACACGGCCAAGGATGCTTTCCGGCAGGACGGATTGAAGATCTATACGGTCGGTGTCGGCTCCGCCAATGGGGATCTGATACCGCTTCCCGCCGTTGAGGGTGGCGGCTTCTTGAAGGATAACGGAGGGAACTTCGTTCGCTCGCGGTTGGACGAGCCTGCGCTTAGAGCCCTCGCGCAAGCCACCGGGGATCCTATGCGCCTCTAGGCGTGGATAACCAGGGGCTCGAGGCGATTTACGCCCGGGCCTTGGCGCCGCTGGCCAAGCACGACCTGCAGTCCCGCACCGAGAAGGTTTACATCGAGCGATATCAATGGCCTCTGGCCCTGTGTCTGGTCTGCCTGTTGTCGAGCTTGCTGGTCGGCACTCGGCGCCGCGCGCTCGCGCCACGCCACGCAGCGACCGCCCGCGGCGCAGTGACCGCGCCGGGCGAATCGCCCGGTTCCGCATCGGCCTCCGGGGCAATGACGGTGGCCTGCGCTGCGATGGCGATGCTCTTCGCGACCGCTCGGCCGGCGCAGGCCTCGCCCGCCACCGCGGCATCGGCGTATCAGAGGGGGGATTTTTCCAAGGCGCAGCGCGATTATGCGGAGGCTGCGGCGCAAAATCCGTCGCAGCCGGTACTGACATTCGACGCGGGGACTGCCGCTTACAAGGCGGGCGATTACCCCGTCGCGGCGAAAGAGTTTCAGTCCTCGCTCGACGCCGCGAAATCCGGATCCGCTGAACGTCTGGCGGAGCAGCAGGATGCGTTTTACAACCTCGGCAACACCTTGTATCGAGAGGGCCAGAAGACGGAGAAGAGCGATGCGGCCAAGACCATACAGGCTTGGACGGGGGCAGTGAAGGCTTATGAGGCCGCGCTGCAGCTGCGTGCCGACGATGTCGACAGTAAATTCAACCGTGACCTCGTGAACAGGAAATTGGAGCAGCTCAAGAAGCAGCAGCAAAACCAGCCTCAGCAGCGGCAATCCCAAAATCAACAGCACGATCAAAAGCAAGATCAAAAGCAAGGGCAATCGAAAGATCAGTCGCAGACCTCATCGGGCAATCCGCAAAATCGGAGCGCGGACAACGGCCAGCCGGGCGGTGCTGATAAGAGCCAGCCGCAGCAAGCGCAGGGCCAGCCGCAGCAGGCGCAGGGCCAGCCGCAGCAAGCGCAGGGCCAGCCGCAGCAGGCGCAGGGCCAGCCGCAGCAAGCGCAGGGTCAGCCG
>Ga0182012_10000370_pt1 | contig 50869 bp, 49 predicted proteins | sample 612S2SmetaG_FD_120486 | JGI IMG/M metagenome (GOLD analysis project Ga0182012, IMG submission 120486) | Permafrost microbial communities from Stordalen Mire, Sweden - 612S2S metaG | ecosystem: Environmental > Terrestrial > Soil > Wetlands > Permafrost | place: Sweden: Stordalen | collected... | reverse complement strand
GGCTACAGGCTACAGGCTACAGGCTACAGGCTACTGAATCCCTACACCGGCGCCAGCATCCGCACCAGCACAAAAATCGCCACCCCCGCGAAGAACACCAGCGCCATCCGCACCCCCGGCTCCCGATTCACCTCGGGCACAAGGTCCGTCGCCGCCACGTAAATCGTCACGCCCGCCGACAGCGGTAACCCTACCTGCACCCACCGCGGCAGGAACCCAATAATCAGCACGCCCGCAATGGTCGCCGCCGCCAGCGCTACTGCGGACACCACAGCCGTCCGCCGCGTCTGCCCCGACGCCAGCATCACTGACGCAATCGTGAACCCCTCCGGCACCTTGTGCAGAATGATCGCCACAAAAATCATCCATCCCAGCGCATTCGACAACACGAACCCCGACGCAATCGCCACGCCATCGAAAAACGCGTGCGCCGCCAGACCCAACAACACCGACCAACCTGTCCGCTTGTGCAGAAACTCATGCGCGTGGGTCTCTTCGCCAAAATGGAAATGCGGGGTGATGGTGTGCTCCAGCAGATGAATAGCGCAATACCCAGCCAGCACCAGCGTGGGCGCCCACACCGGCGAGAACTTCATGCTCTCCGGCAGCATGTCCAGAATCGCGACCGCCATCATGAAGCCCGCGCCGAGCGCAATGGAGTAGCGCAGATACCTCTGCGTCCAGTTCCGCTGCACCAGCACCACGCCGCCGACGATGTCGGCAACCGCCGCCAGGCTTCCCAGCACCAGAGAAAGAATCATCCTCTTCCCAGACCAACTCTTCGCTAGACGCTTCTTGCTAACAGTTTTTTGCTAACAGTTTTTAGCTGACCGGCGCTCAGCTAACCGCTGTGTCGTATATGCAGCACATCCCCATCCTGCACCAAATAGTCCTTGCCCTCCAGCCGCAGCGTCCCATGCGATCGCGCCACAGCCTCCGAACCCGCCGCCAGCAGCGTGTCCCAGTGGATCGTCTCCGCCCGGATGAAATGCTTCTCCAAATCTGTGTGGATCGCCCCCGCGGCCTCCTGCGCCCGCGAATTCGCCGGCACGGTCCACGCCCGGCACTCATCCTCGCCCACCGTGAAAAAGCTAATCAGCCCCAGCAGCTCATAGCTCCGCCGGATCAGCCGCACCAGCCCGCTCTCCTTCAGCCCATACGAAGCCAGAAATTCCGTCGCCTCCTCGTCGTCCATCTCCGACAGCTCCGCCTCCACCTTCCCGCAGAACGCCGTCGCCCCCGCGTTCGGCCGGCCCGCGATTTCCATCAGCCCATCCTTCGCCGTGGCCGCCTCCAGGTCCGCCCCCAGCGTGGTGCTCTCCGACACATTCACCGCGTACAGCACCGGCTTCTGCGACAGAAACATGAACCCGCGAATGAGCTTCTTCTCTTCCGCCGTCATCTCCAGCTCGCGCAGCGGAATCTCTTTTTCAAGAGACTCCTTCGAACGCAGCAGCAGCGCGTTTTCCTTCTCCAGATCGGCCGTCCGCATCTTCTTCAGATCTTTCTCCAGCCGCTCCAGCCGCTTCTCCACCTGCGTCAGGTCGCTGAGCATCAGATCGAATTCCACGCTCTTCGCATCGCGAAGCGGATCGATCGCCCCTATATGCGCAATCGCATCGTCTTCGAAAGCCCGCAGCACGTGGATCAGCGCGTCGACATTCCGCAGGCTCGTCAGAAACGCTGTCTCCTTGAGCGCCTCCTGGCCAATCGCCGCGACATCGGCGTATTCCACCGTCGCATGCACCAGCTTCTTCGGGTTGTAGAGCGCGGCCAGCCGGTCCAGGCGATCGTCAGGCACCCTGGCCACGCCCAGATGCGCGTCGCGCGAATATCCGCGGTCCTCAACCTTAGCCCGCGTCAGTATTTTGAACAACGAAGTCTTGCCCACCTGTGGCAGGCCAATAATGCCGGTTTTCATCGTGATCCTGAAAATAAAGTTGCGCTCGACGCCAATTCTCGATCATAAAGCCTGGCGAAGTTGTCAACTTCCCGTCGATTGATCGCAACCGGGACGCGAATTCCACAGTTTGTCTGACACCGATTCGCGGTAGGATACCTCACTGTTGAGATTCATGGTTCGCAGTGGCGAAAAGCTCCCACTATTCCGTTGACCCCGTCTTCCCCTGCCGTATCGAATGATGGAAGGGTCTTCTCACTGTAGTCGTCTCGGAGACGTTTCGGATGAGACCCTCTTTCGCAGCGGAGCTGTGCGCCGAGCCGTAATCGTCGGCAGATGAAAAAGAGCTCGCTTCAAGCGGCCCGAATCAGCGTTTCACAGCGGTTGCGAAAGGCCCGTAAGAATGAATTTGGGTATTGCGGTTCCGTTTCCAGGCGGATCCATTCTCTGTGCCGATTCTCGAATCGAGCCCGACGACGCGTCATCGACCGGTGAAGACGACGATGCCGTTATGTCCTTTACTTCGGGCAAGCGTATCTTCGCGATCACCTGGGCGGCCAAAGATCCTCGCGCCGCCAAAATGCTGGCTTCCGAGATCGCCAATGTCGCCTGCACCTCCAGCAACCGCCAGGACATCATCCCCGGCATCAAGCGCGTGATGGGCGACTGGTTCCGCTCCTACGGTGTCGCCCAGATCCCCGCTATTCAGTTCCTCCTCGCCAGCAACTCCACTGACGACAATCCCGGCCGCGTCCTTCTCTGCGAGCCGCCCTCCACCGTCATGGAAACCTTCGGCCCCAGCGTCATCGGCAATGCAGGCCGCCCCATCACGCCCATGCTCAAGCTGGTGACGCCGCGCTTCAATCAGAGCTTCAGCCTGCGCTCCACAGTCCTCCGCATGACCTACCTCATGTATCTTGCCCGCAAATATAACCACCAAACCGTCGGCGAGGAGACCGAGATGATCGTGCTCTCCAACCGTGGCTCCTTCACTTACATCGACAACCGGGAAATCAGCCAGGCCGAAGCTGTGGGCGAAAAAGTAGACTCGCTCCTCATCGATATGGCCCGCCAGGTTCTCTGCACGGAACCCGAACAGTCGCCCCAGGCCATCGCCGAGGAATTTCTCCGCGGATACTTCGAAGTCATGGAGCAGAACCCCCAGGTCTACTTCCCCTCGCTCAGCTACCTCGACAAGCCAAACTTTGGCCCCATCCCCGTGGCGACCCCCAGGCCAACCGGCACCCTGGGATAGCCCACTCCGGCGACTCCGACTTCAAGAACCAGGAGTCTCACCAAATGGAGCGAACACTCCGGCGTGAAGGCAACGCCATGGTCAACAACCTTTAAGTGTTACAATCCGTAACATTACCGAACCAGCCGCGGCTCCCCAAAGTATCGAATAAACAAGGCCCATTGCCGGCACGACAACACTTCTCCGAAAGCGGCACTGCATGAGCGAATTCCTCGGCGATCTTCGTTACTCCTTCCGCGTCCTCATCGCCAACCCGGCCTTCACCTTCACCGCCATCGCCGCCCTTGCCCTGGGAATCGGAGCCAACACCGCCATCTTCTCCGTCGTCGACGCCGTCCTCCTCAAACCCCTCAGCTATCCCGATCCCGACCGCATGGTCCAGATGATGAACGTCGTGCCCGACGGCAACTGGTCCGGCGCTTCCCCCACGAAGTTCAACAACTGGCGCGCACAAACCAGCGTCCTTGAGGACGTCTCCGCTTACGACTTCGGCGGCCCCGGTTTCAATCTCACCGGCTCTGTCCCCGAACAGGTTCACGGCCTCCACGTCTCCGAAGCATACTTTCGCCTCTTCGGCGCGCCCATCATGCTCGGCCGCACTTTCACGCTTCGGGAAGATTCCCCCAACGGCGGCAAAGTTGTCGTCATCAGCTACGGCCTCTGGCAGCGCAAGTTTGGCGGCAATCCCGACATCGTCGGCACCACGCTCTCTCTCGGCAACGAGCCGTACACCATACTCGGCGTCGTCGGAAAATCCTACCTCGCTGACCCCGAAGCCGATATCTGGCTTCCTTTCCAGATCGACCCCAACAGCACCAACCAGGGCCACTACTTCATGGCCGCCGCTCGCCTCAAGCCCGGCGTCACGCTGGCCCAGGCCAACGCTCAGCTCAAGCTCGCTTACGGCGAGTTCAAACGCCGCTACCCTCTCGCCGATCCCAAGGCCAGCTTCGGCGTTCAGCCTCTGCGCGACTCCATCGTCGGCGATGCGCGCTCCTCCCTCCTCGTCCTCCTCGGAGCCGTCGGCTTTGTTCTCCTCATCGCCTGCGCAAACGTCGCCAATCTTCTCCTCGTTCGCGCCACCGGCCGCAAACGTGAATTCGCCATCCGCGCCGCTATGGGAGCAGGTCCCGCCCGCATCGTCCGTCAGCTCCTCACCGAAAGCGTCGTCCTCTCCGCCACCGGCGGCATCCTCGGCCTCATCCTCGGCTACGCTGGCGTACGTGCGCTCCTCGCCGTCAGTCCAGCCGATCTTCCGCGTGTCGGTGAAAGCGGCTCCGCCGTCGGCCTCGACTGGCGCATCCTTGCCTTCACTATCGGCGTCTCGCTCCTCACCGGCATCCTCTTCGGCCTCTTCCCCGCCTTCAGCGCCTCGCGCCCCGACCTCAACACCACTCTCAAAGAAAGCAGCAATCGTTCCGGCACCGGCTTCCGCCAAAGTAAAATGCGCTCCCTGCTCGTCATCAGCGAAGTCTCCCTCGCTCTCATTCTCCTCATCGGAGCCGCCCTGCTCATCCGCACCTTCGTCGCGCTCCGCCACGTCAATCCGGGCTTCGACGCCCATGACGTCCTCACCCTCGAAATGTCTCTCACTGGCGACCGCTTTCAAAAAACCGCCGGCGTAGCCCAGCTCTCCCGCGACGGCCGCGAGCGCCTCGGCACAATTCCCGGCGTCGAAGTCTCCGCCTCCACCTGCTGCCTGCCACTCGAAGGCGGCTTTGGCCTGCCCTTTGACATCGTCGGCCGGCCTCACGGCAAAGACCCCATCAACAATACCGACGGCGCTGGCTGGATGAACACCTCCCCAGGGTACTTCGCCACCTTCCACATTCCTCTTCGCGGCCGCGACTTCACGGACCGCGACAACGAAGCAGCTCCCGGAGTTGTCATTATCAACGAGACCCTGGCAAAAAAATACTGGCCCAAAGAGAACCCCATCGGCCAGCAGATCGTCATCGGCAAAGGAGTCGGCCCGCAGTTTGTTGAAGGACCGCGCCAGATCATCGGCGTCGCCGGCGATATCCGCGACGGCGGCCTCAACCAGGACCCGCGCCCGCTCCTGATCATTCCCCAGGCTCAGGTCACTGACGGCATCACCGCCCTCAATGCGGCCATCGGCCCTGTGGCCTGGCTCGTTCGCACTCACGGCGATCCGCATCAGTACATCGCAGCCATCACAGAACAGCTCCGCCAGGCCAGCGGCGGTTTCCCTGTCGCCCGCGTCCGCCCTATGACCGAGGTCGTCGTCACCTCCACCGCGCGTCAGGACTTCAATATGCTGCTCCTCAACATCTTTGCAGCCTCTGCGCTCATCCTTGCCGCCATCGGAATTTACGGCCTCATGGCTTATTCGGTGCAGCAGCGCACTCAGGAGATGGGCATCCGCATGGCTCTGGGCGCAGACCGCGCCAGCATCCGCTCGCTCGTTGTATGGCACGGTATGCGTCTCGCCCTTGTCGGCGTCGTTATCGGCATCGGCGCCGCCTTCGGACTCACCCGCTTCATCGCCAGCTTCCTCTTCGGCGTCAAAACCTGGGACCCAATCGTATTTGTAACCGTCCCGGTTGTATTAAGCCTGGTTGCTCTGCTCGCTGTCTGGATGCCCGCTACAAGAGCCTCCCGCCTTGACCCCCAGCAAGCCCTCCGCATCGAGTAGTGCAACGAGCCTCTACATTGGCAATACCCGTGCCTTTAGCAGCGCATCGTCTTCCGCTTCTTCCCCACCCGCCCCATCTTCTCGACCCTGGCGATGTACGCCGTCGCCACCGGTACCTGGCACGCTGTATTCCCTACATCCACCGACACGTCGCCGATTTTCTTCGCCGCGGCCTTCGCCTCCGCCAGCAACGGCTGAACATAAGCGCCCACCGAGATCACAAACAGGTTCATCGTGTACCGAACCCGATTCTGCGCATTGTGAATCGACCGCACAACCCGCGCGAGCAATTCCTTCAGCTCACTCAGATCCAGCTCATCATCCGGCTTCGTTGCCACCAGACCCGCCCACGTCGACCACCCCGCCGCCGCCACATGCTCCTTCTTCGACTCAATCCACTTCAACGCGCACTCCCGCGCCACAGGACCCTCCACCGCTACCCAGGGCACCGTGTATTCCGACACCATCTGCATCCCCGCCGAACCCTCCGCCCAGGCGTCCAGCTGCTTCCGCGTCAGCTTCTTTCCATCCGCCACCATCCCCGCCAGATACTGCGCCTCCATAATCCTGGTGGCATACAGTCTCAGAGCCAGCTCCTGTTTCCCGCGCAGCTTCTTCGCAATCGCCTTCATATCCGCCACGCTCACGCCCAGGGTCCGCTCGGCAGCCATCCCATGCCGCGCGTAGATCGCGCGGGTCTTCTGGCTCCCCTTTGCCCGCAGCTCCGACACAACCGACTCGACCGTCTGGATGCGTTCTCTCCGTTTAAAAAGTGTGTGCCTCATTCTGCACCAGGCGGCCCTGGTGGAAAAATCGCGCTGCGAAGCTCCAGATGACGCCGGGCTTCATTGCCCCAGTCGCTCATCCATACAGCCCCTGCCGCCTGGGTCCTGGGCCAGGAACCGCACCCCGTGCGACAAAATGCACCTTCCCCCAAACTCCCAAATGTGGAAAACTTGTCAAGCTTTTCGACCCGTTACCGGAGTGCATGTCGCTGCATCTAAGCCACTTCCACCACATCAAAGTTGGCAGTTTTTACGGCTCCAACTGGTATTCTAAAAATAGAGGGGATTTCTCAAAAAGATGGCCTGCCCTAACCGGCGGGCCTTTCCTTTTGTGCCCTCATCCTGCTCGTGCAAAGGACCACAGAACGACTATGAACATCTTTCAGAAACTGGGCGTCAAAATCGCTGACTTCGGCAAATGGTTCGCGGGAACCGTCAAGACTATCGTCGGCCTGGCCATCCGGGTCGAATCCATCCTGAAGTCCGAAAAGCCCCTGGAGCAACCCTTCATCGCCGGCCTCTCCACCGTGGTTGCCGACGTCGAGGCCCTCATCGCCGCCTCCGAAGGTGCCATTACTACCGATGGGCTCAACTTCGCCGCCGACTCGAAAGTCTACTCCGACTTCCTCACCCTGATCGATGACTTCAAGAAGCTCGCCCCCGTGGTCGAGCAGGCCATCGCCATCCTTGAGGGCAAACCAGCCACCACCCCCGCCGTCAGCTAAGCCGCAGCGGCAGGGAATGCGAAGGGCCGGCAGGTCATCGCCGGCCCCTTTCGAGTTTCAAAGGAAAGCAAATAGATCGAGGACAGGATGAATCACACGACGGGGCCAACGGGACGGGCAGCGGTTCGGGATCTCGCCAATCCTGCTTCCAAGCACCTTTCATTCCAATCAAATGCCACAGTCCCAAACGGCCTCCTCGGAAGTCCAGCCATTACAGCAACTTGCCATAGTTCCATCCCTTGGGGGCCCTACCTCTTCCCCAGTGCTCGCCGCCCAATGTCCCGCCGGTAAACCATCCCCTCAAACGAAATCCGCCCCATCGCCTCGTAGGCCCATCCGAGCGCCTCTTCGAGCGTGTCGCCCGTTGCAGTCACCCCCAGCACCCGCCCGCCACTGGTGTGGTACACGCCGCCATCGAGCGTCGTCCCCGCATGAAAGACCTCAACCCCGGGCAAACGCGCAGCCTCCTCGAGCCCCGCGATCGGCAGCCCCACGTCATAAATTCCGGGATACCCCGCGGAAGCCGCGACCACGCAAGCCGATGCTCCCGGCTTCCAGCGAAACTCCGTCTCGCTCAGCCGGCCCTCGATGCACGCCTCAAGCGCCTCGACCAGATCGCTCTCCATGCGCGGCAGGATCGCCTGCGTCTCCGGATCGCCAAACCGCGCGTTGAACTCCAGCACCATCGGCCCCTTTGCCGTCATCATCAGCCCGCAGTACAGCACGCCCACAAACCGAGTCTCCTCCGCTGCCATGCCATCCACGGCCTTCTGCGCAATGTGGTGCAGAATCCACTCGCTCATCTGCGCGTCCAGCATCGTGTCCGTCGAGTACGCGCCCATCCCGCCCGTGTTCGGCCCGGTGTCGCCCTCCCCGATCCGCTTATGATCCTGCGCCGGAACCAATGGCGTCGCGTGCTTCCCATCGCTCAGCACCAGAAACGACAGCTCCTCGCCGGTCAGGTGCTCTTCGATAACGACCGTCTTCTCTGCCGACCCCAGCAGCTGACCGCTGAACAAATCGGCGATCGCCTGTTCAGCGGCAACTTTGTCCTCGCAGATCAGCACCCCCTTGCCGCTGGCCAGCCCATCCGCCTTGATCACCACGGGCAGATGGAACATCTCGAGCGCCTCCTGCGCCTCCTGCCGCGACTCGCACACCGCGTAAGCAGCAGTCGGAATCGCGTGGCGCTGCATGAACCGCTTGGCGTGCGCCTTGCTGGTCTCGAGCATCGCCGCTTCCCGCGTGGGTCCGAAAACCGCCAACCCCCGGGCTTGCATCGCATCCACCAACCCCAGCGAAAGCGGCAGCTCCGGCCCCACCACCGTCAGATCAGGCCGCTCGGTTCCCACAACGCGCAACAGATCGTTCAGGTCCTTCTGATCGACCGCCACGCATCGCGCCATGGCAGCAATCCCGCCATTGCCAGGCGCGCACAACACCTCACTCACACCAGACGACCGTCGAATTGCCGAGCACAGCACGTGCTCGCGACCACCACCACCAACCACCAGCGCTTTCATCGAAATCCTCGATCCCCAACCGAGCCTACCGCAGCGCCGCCCTCGGCACCAAACCTTGCTCTCTTACGGGCTGGAGACGGCAAAAGGAGCCTGAGAACCGGGAACTGGAGACTGAGAACTGGAGACTGACAACTGCATCTTGTCCTCACCGTACCGCCAGCCAGGCCTGCCAGAACACCACCACCATCATGAAGACGAGATACACCCGCAGCGACCAGACAAGCATCAGTTGCCAGCCGCGCAGTCGTCGGCGCGCCACCGGCACCTTCTTCGCCAGCGCGAGCTGGTCCGGTTCGAGGTTCGACAACACAAAGCTGGTGTCAGCCGCGCCAAAATGCTCGGCCTGCTGCCCGCTTCCGCGCACGTCGTGCTTTCGGTGATCGTCCAGCAACATCGCCTCCTACAACCGCCCAATCCACGCCAGTGCGCCCGGTGCAACCACGCTCAACCCATAAAGAATGCCGGCGGCCGTGAGCAGCACCACCACCGCCGCTGCCAGCACGTTCATCCACGCGGGGCTCTTCACCCCTTCCATAATCTCTCTGTCGTTGACCAGCAGATACAGGAACACCAGCGCGGGCGGCATCGCCAGCACGGCCACCACATTCACTACCAGCACCACAAACACCAGCGGCAGCCCCGGAATCAGCACGATCCCCGCAGCCGCGGCAGCGCACAATCCCAGAACCGCATAAAACGACTTGCCTTGATTCACCGGCAGGTTCAAACTATGCGGCCGCTGCGCCACCTCGCCAAACGCGTAGGCCGAGGAAGTTGAAATCGTGATCGACGCCACGATCCCCGCCTCCACCATCCCCAGCGCAAACAGGACCGCGCCGAATCGCCCAATCACCGGCACCAGCGCCTGCGCGAACTGTGCCGCCTCGAAGTTTTCCGCGCTGATGCGCCCGAACAGCGGAGCGGTCGCCAGGATCGCGCCCACCGCGGCAGCCGCGGCCAGCGCGGCTCCCAGAAACGTATCGATGCGGCCGAAGCGAATATCTTTCGTCGTCAGCCCCTTGTCCACCGTGGCGCTCTGCTGGAAGAACAGCATCCAGGGCGTCACCGTCGCCCCTATATCCGAGAGCACAATCAGCACCGTATCCCGGTTGAAACCGGGCACCGGCTTCCAGGTGAGAAACGCATGCCCCACCGCGCCCCAGTGGGGATGGGCCATCAGCGCCACGGGCACAAAGATCAAATTGAAGGCCGCGGCCGCGAGGACCACCCGCTCCCAGGTCCAGTACCGATGGCTCAGCAAGGCTGAAAACAGCACGGCCAGCGCGACCAGGACCGCGGCCCACGGGGGCACACCGAAGAATCCCAGCCCGGCGCGAATCGCAATGAACTCCGTAATCAGCGTTAGGAAATTGCCGATTCCGAGGTCGATCATCGAGAACCAGCCCCAGAAAGGCCCGAAGCGCTCGAAGATCAGCTCCGCGTGACCGCGATGCGTCGCCGCGCCCAGCCGCACCGTCATTTCCTGCACCACCAACGCCATGCCGAACGTCAGCACCACAAACGGAAGGAAGAATCCCACCCCGAACTTCGCGCCGGTCGCGGCGTAGCTCAGCATGCTGGGGCCGTCGTTTTCCCCGAGCATCACCAGAATCCCGGGCCCGATGAGCAGCCACAGCAACCAGGCGCGCTTGCGCAGGCCACGCCCGCCGCGCGCAGCCGTCACGCGCGCGCGGTCATGCGCACGATCGACGTCCTCGTGCGTGACGACGACTTCGTCTTCCACCGCCGTCAAAGCACGCAGTTCCCGCCCGGATTGTGCGCCCGCACCCATCCCGTTGGCTTCCCCTGATAAAAATGATCGCCCGCCTCAACTTTTGCGTCCGGACTTCTACAGAGGCCGGACCGGAGGCTGCAATATTCCGAGTCTACGTGGCTGGTATCTGTTTGTAAACCATAGTTAACTTCAGGATGTTAAGAAATGTTCATATTCGGAGCAGACTGAACCTCCAGACAATCGGCCCACGCGGCCCTCCTGTAACCGGTTTTCAAAACTCACCGCAAAATGGTTTTAGAATAGGAAGCGATGATCGTCGATTCCGCGATCTCGTTTGCCCCGCTGCTCCGCCGCTTCCGGCGTGGGCGTCCCGACAGAGGACGACGCATTTCAGCCTGATTGGCCGCTCCTCATTCCGCTCCGCCCCTTAACAAGGCCGAGAGCGAAGCCCCTGCGCCCGTCACCGTGAAAGGAAACGCATATGAACACCTTCGGCAGCCAGTCCGAACTGAAATGCGGCGGCAAGACTTACGAAATCTTCCGCCTCAGCGCACTCGAAAACCGCGGCACCCATCTCCATCGCCTTCCCTTCAGCCTACGCATCCTCCTCGAGAATCTCCTTCGTTACGAAGACGGCAAATCTGTCACCGCGGACGACATCGAGTTCCTTGCAAAATGGGAGCCCAAAGCCGAACCCTCCCGCGAAATCTCCTGGATGCCCGCTCGCGTCCTCATGCAGGACTTCACTGGCGTCCCCGCCGTGGTCGACCTCGCCGCCATGCGCGATGCGATGAAGCTTCTCGGTGGCGACCCGCAAAAGATCAACCCTCTCCAGCCTGCCGAGCTGGTCATCGACCATTCGGTCCAGGTCGACGAGTACGGCAACGGCAATGCGTATTCCCTCAACGCGGCGCTTGAATTCCAGCGCAACCGCGAGCGCTACGCCTTTCTCAAATGGGGCCAAACCGCCTTCCGCAATTTCTCCGCCGTCCCACCCGGCATGGGCATCTGCCACCAGGTCAACCTTGAATACCTGGCCCGCGTCGTCTTCACGACGTCGGGCGCGAAACCCCAGGCATACCCCGATACCCTCGTGGGCACCGACTCTCACACCACCATGATCAACGGACTCGGCGTCCTCGGCTGGGGTGTCGGCGGCATCGAAGCCGAAGCCGCCATGCTCGGCCAGCCCGTCTCCATGCTCGTTCCCCAGGTCGTCGGCTTCAAACTCACCGGCAAGCTCCGCGAGGGCGCAACCGCCACCGACCTCGTCCTCACCGTCACCGAAATGCTCCGCAAACTCGGCGTTGTCGGCAAGTTCGTCGAGTTCTACGGCCCCGGCATCGCCGAACTCCCTCTCGCCGATCGCGCCACCATCGGCAACATGGCCCCTGAATACGGCGCAACCTGCGGCCTCTTCCCCGTCGACGCGGAAACCCTCCGCTACCTCCGCCTCACCGGCCGCCCCGCCGGCCAGATCGCCCTCGTCGAGGCATATTTCAAGGAACAGTCACTGTTCCATACTCCCGACTCGCCCGAAGCCGAGTACTCTCAAACCATCGCCCTCGACCTCACCCAGGTCGAGCCCAGTGTCGCAGGCCCCAAGCGCCCGCAGGATCGCGTTCTCCTCCGCGAAGCCGGCGCCAGCTTCAAAAAACAGCTTCCGTCCCTCCTCGGCCCCAACGCCGACAAAGTCAATCAGCGCCAGGCCATCCGCTGGGAAGGTGAAGGCGGACATGCATCCGCCAATGGCAATGTCCAGTCCACTCACGCCGCCCCCGAACCCAATGGCCACATCGCCCACACCATCAAAGAACGTTTTGGCGTAGACCCCGAGCCCTATCTCGACCACGGCTCTATCGTCATAGCCGCCATCACCAGCTGCACCAATACCTCCAACCCCTCCGTCATGGTCGCCGCCGGACTGCTCGCGAAAAAAGCCGTCGAGAAAGGCCTCAGTGTTCCCCCCTGGGTCAAAACTTCCCTCGCCCCTGGCTCCCGCGTCGTCACCGACTATTACGACAAATCCGGCCTCACCCAGTGGCTCGACAAGCTCCGCTTCAATACCGTCGGCTACGGCTGCACCACCTGTATCGGAAACTCCGGCCCGCTCCCCGACGACGTTTCGAAAGCCATCGAAGACCACTCGCTCGTCGCTGTCTCCGTCCTCAGCGGCAATCGCAACTTCGAAGGTCGCATCAACTCCGAGGTCCGCGCCAACTACCTCATGTCCCCGCCGCTCGTCGTCGCCTACGCCCTCGCTGGCCGCATCGACCACGACTTCGACCACGACCCCATCGGCCAAGATGCCACCGGCCAGTCCGTCTTCCTCCGCGACATCTGGCCTACCCAGCAGGAAGTCTCCTCCGTCATCGCCTCCGCCATTTCTTCCGACAGCTATACGAAGGAATACGCAACCGTCACCGACGGCGATCAGAACTGGCAGAAACTCAGCTTCCCCACCGGCGACGTCTACCAGTGGGAACCAGACTCCACCTACATCCGCAAAGCGCCGTACTTCGACGGCATGCCCTCCCAGCCCGCTCCCGTCGCTGAAATTTCCGGCGCCCGCGTCCTCGCCGTCCTCGGCGACTCCGTCACCACCGACCACATCTCCCCCGCCGGCTCAATCAAACTCAACGGCCCAGCGGGAAAATACCTCACCGGCCACGGAGTCAAACCCGCCGACTTCAACTCCTACGGATCGCGTCGCGGCAATCACGAAGTCATGGTCCGCGGAACCTTCGCCAATGTGAGACTGCGCAATAAGCTCGCGCCCGGCACCGAAGGCGGAGTCACCCGCCTGCTTCCCGAAGGCGAACAAATGTCCATCTACGACGCCTCCGTGAAATACGCCGAGGGCGGCACGCCCCTCATCATCCTCGCCGGCAAAGAATATGGGTCCGGCTCCTCGCGCGACTGGGCCGCAAAAGGACCGCGCCTCCTCGGCGTCCGCGCCGTCATCGCCGAATCCTTCGAGCGCATCCACCGCTCGAACTTAGTCGGCATGGGCATCCTGCCGCTCCAGTTTGAAGTAGGCCAAACCGTCGAATCCCTCGGCCTCACCGGCGAAGAAACCTACGACATCCTCGGACTCAAGCCACTCCTCGAATCCAAATTCGCCAGCGGCCACATGGTGGATGTCCGCGCCACCGAGCCTGGCGGCAAGACCAGAACCTTCACGGCCAGGATCCGCATCGACACACCGCAGGAGATCCTCTATTACGAACATGGGGGGATTCTCCAATATGTTCTCCGCCAGCTCGCAGCACAGTAATAACCCCGCCCCAACGAAAAGCGGCCACCCTCAAGTGGCCGCCTTTCAATAGACGATCTACCTTGAAAATCAGTGCGACGGGTTCCGGCGTTCTTCGAGCCGAACGATCCTCTGCCCATGGTCGGAGATCATGCCCAGCAGCCCCTGCACGTCGTTGTGCCAGATCTCCATCATGCGATCCATTCTGCCTTCGAGCCGATCCATCCGGCCATCGAGCCGATCCATTCGTGCGCTGAGTCTGGCCTCAACACCGTGTAGCCCCTTCTGGTTCAGCAGAATCCCGATCAGCGCCAAGACCGACGGCGCCGCGATGACCACCCAAAGTTGAAGCTGCGTCATCTCCACGTCCTTATCCTACGCCCAGCTCCCGCCCACGTTTACGCGGCCAGCTTATGCGCCCTCAACTCGACCAGCCTCTTCGCCAGTATCGGGAGCCCAAACGCCAGCCCCGTAATCAGCCCCGTCGACAACACATCGTTCCGGTAAAACGGCAGCCCGGCCAAATAGCAAGCGCCGAGCCCCGCCATCGTGTGCGGATACATTGTTCCCCCCACCCAAACCGCATAATTGCTGACGAGGAAGAACGAAGTCGAAGCCAGCACCGTCGCGCCGATCACCCTCGCCACCGTCACCTGCCGCCGCAGCAGGATCCATCCCAGCACCACCACCGCCGCGTACCAGACCCACGTAATCAAATACGCGCTCGTGTGCCACGGATACCGGTAGGCAAATACTGTCAGGTAATAATCCGTCGCCATCAACGACAACACCGGCAGCGCGATCTCGCGCAGCGGCCGCCGCGCCCCGAAATACAGCAGCCCCGCGCCCACCGCCGTGAAATTCATCCACGCATGCGGAATCACGCGGCTCAGCACTGCCAGAACAATCAATAAATATGCGGCCATTCGTCCCTCAATTTCCAGAATCGTCCTGTTTCCATTCTGGGGACCGCAGGCCCAGCGGTCAAGGCAATCTTCCTGCCCCATCAACCAGGCAGTTCATCCTGCGAACAACCTGAGCCCTGGTATGCACGTGCGCAACGCTCGTTTCACTTTTGTGCGTGCCCTTGCATATACATCCCCTCAATCTCCCCGGCCGGACCAACATAAACCCAGCCCCCCAGCGTCGGATCGTGGCCTGCCCCCGCGGGCCAGTAGCCAAATCGCAAATCCTGAAACTCCACCGTGTGCCATCCCGGCTGAGGCAATATGTCCGCGCCCGGCGGCGCGACAGCTCCCACGTCTTCTGTTAAGGGCCACTTCGACCAGTCCAGATACACCCGCCCCAGGTATGACTTCTTCGCTGCCGCCACTGCCGGCGTCACCGGCGTCTTGTAAATCACATTGGCGTAATCGTCGGTCACCACCTGATCGCCGATCGTTCGCACCTCGGCCGTCTGAAAATAATCCTCCGTCTCCATAATCACGCGCCACTGGAACGGGTCCATCATATGCGGCTCCGCCGCCGAGCGGATCAGCGGCTCCCGTGTATAGCTGCCTGTTCTCACCAGTTCAAGCGCGCGCCCGCGCTCGGCATTCCGCAGCCCCCACCACAACACCATGAAAACCAGCCCCGCGATTGCCCAGCCTCGGCCTCGAAACCGCTTCCTGCGCGCCCCAATCTCCCGATCCGCCAGCCCCAGAATCCCGGGCACTACGATCGCCAGAAACAAAGCCAGCAGAATCCACGGATCGATGATAAACACGATGTTCCACGCATACCACTTCAGGTCAAACGGAAACAGCGGACGCACCCCGTAGTTCACGGTGTAGTCCAGCAGGATATGGCTCAGAGCGGCAATCAGCGCAAACACCCACAGCAGGAACCAGCGCGGCTCCAATGCACCAGGCGAGCCGGCACTGCTTTCCGCCGGCAGCTTTTTCCGGCGTGACCAGTGCAGCACCCACACCAATCCCACAACCGCCAGCGCTACCGCCGGCGCGCCCACGAAGGTATGCGTCCAGCCCCGATGGTGCTCGAGTTCGGCCACCGGCCCGCGAAATCCCCACAATATATCCATATCGGGGGCTTCCGCCGCCAGCGTCATCGCCAGCGTCGCATAAGCCGTCTTTCGATTGAATCCGGAACGTCCAAGGCACGCCCCGGTCAGAAAATGCGTTACAGGTTCCATGTTCTTCCTGGAACTAAATGATTTTCACTGCGGAAAGCAGGCGCCGCGCGGTCCGCGGCGCTCTCAACTTGCCTACACCAACTTTGCATCCAGCGTAATCTGCGTATTTCCTTTAAACAACCGCGAAATGGGGCAGCCGTTTTTCGCGTTCTGCGAGGCTGTGTCGAAACTCTCTTCGCTTGCCCCCGGCACCTTCGCCCGAGTCGTCAGATGAATCGCCGTGATGGCAAAACCATCGTCCGTCTTTTCGAACTTCACATCGGCCGTTGTCTCCAGCGACTCCGGCGTGAGGTTCGCATTGCCCAGCTGCGCGCTCAGCGCCATCGTAAAGCACCCGGCGTGCGCCGCCGCAATCAGCTCCTCGGGATTAGTCCCGATTCCGTTCTCGAACCTTGTCGAGAATGAATACTGCGTGTCCTTCAATACGCCGCTCTGGCTCGAAATCGTGCCCTTGCCGTCCTTCAGACCTCCGCGCCAAACGGCGCTCGCCGTGCGTTGCATATGTCACTCCTTGTATTGTTGGTTGTGGTGTTGCTGAATGCCCCGGATCAGTATTCCATTGGATGCCGCGGAACGCTGCGTGGGTGAATCAGCGAAGGCATCGACGGCACCATAATATGCGATTTCAATCCGCGCGCGTCCTCTGCCGCCTATCTTAGCTGCAATTTCACACGCCGCAGGGCTTGAGGCTTGGCCCAGGCCTTCGTTGACTGGCTTTTGGCTGACCGGTTTCTCACTGGCCGGCCCTTCGCTAATCGCTTTTCGCTTACAGTTGACTCGCTTTCCTCGCGTATCATGGTCTCGCCATCGCCATGCCTCCCTTCTCCATAGGCGTCGATCTCGGCGGCACCAACCTCCGCGTCGCCGCCGTCACCCCAGTAGGCGAACGGCTCGACCACATCGGCCTTCCCACGCGGCTGGCGGCCGGCCCGCATGCCGTCCTCGACGACATGGCCTCCGCAATCCGGAAGCTCATCGACAAGCAGAGCGGCGAACTCCTCGGCATTGGCGTCGGCAGCCCCGGCCCCATCGAGTTGCCCTTGGGCGTCCTGCGCCATCCCCCAAATCTCTCCGGCTTCGACGGCCTCAACCTCCGCACCGAACTTGAACAGCGCCTCGGCCATCCCGTCCACGTCGGACACGACTCCGCTCTCGCCGCCTACGGCGAATGCCTCCTCGGCGCAGGCCGCGCCCACGCCGTCGACTCGCTACTGATGTACACCCTCGGAACCGGCGTCGGCTGCGGCGTCGTCCTCGACGGCCACATCTGGAACGGCATGCGCGGCGCTGCCGGAGAATCGGGACACGGCCCTATCATTCCCGATGGACCACGCTGCCCCTGCGGTGCGCGTGGCTGTCTCGAAATGTACGCTTCCGCAACCTCGATCGTGCGCCGCGCCCATGAACTGGGACTCGGCCCCGAAGCCGCACAGTCCGCCGCCTTACCCGCCCCAGCCGCCTCAGACAACGGTCGGGCGCCCCTCACCGCCTCCGCCATTGCCCAGCTCGCCACCGCCGGCGACGAGCGCGCCCTCCGCATCTTCGAAGAAGTCGGCTATGCTCTCGGCCTATCGCTCGCCCACCTCGTCAACGCGCTCGATCTCCCGCTCTACGTCATCGGCGGTGGCGCCGCGGCCGCCTGGCCGCTCTTCGCAGCGCGCATGTTCTTGACCCTTCGCGGAGGCAGTTACGTCTACCGCATGTCGATGCCCAGCGATCCCGCTGTCTTCGAACCCGGCAAAACCCACATCGCGCCGGCGCGGCTCAGCGACGCCGGAATCCTCGGCGCAGCCCTGCTGCCCCTCGCCACGCGCGCCGCGGCTATCCCATAGCTCTTTCCCGGAAAGAGCGACTCGCCATAATGGCCCGAAAGAGACCCCCTCATGATCCTTCACCACCGGCGAACTCGCCCCGTCTCCTGGGCCGACCGCAAATCCAGCACCCGTCACAGCTGGCTCATTCCCATCCTCGCCTTCGATTTCGCCTGGGAGTGGCTCGCTTATCTCCTCAGCAACTGGAGCTTCCTCGAAGTCCTCGAATACCTCGGTAGCTTCTCCGTCCTCATCGGAGTCATCTTCTGGTTCAGCGAATCAGGCGCGCGCGTCGAACAGCGTCACTACCAGGCATGGCAGGTCATCAACACCGCCCAGGGCAAGGGCGGCAGCGGCGGCCGTATCGAAGCTCTCCAGGAACTCAATGGCGACCACATCTCCCTTACCGGCGTCGACGTCTCCTCGGCATTCCTTCAGGGACTCCACCTGCCCCACGCCAACCTCATGCGAGCCAACCTCAACGCCGCCGACCTCCGCGACAGCGACCTTCACCTCACGGATTTCTCCTGGGCCGACCTGCATTTCGCCAACCTGCGCAACGCCAACCTCGAACACGCCGTGTTCGATCATGCGGATTTACACGATGCCGACTTTACCGGGGCCGACCTGGCCAATGCGAACCTTGACGCCGCCGACCTTACCAACGCCGATCTCCGATCAGCCGATCTGCGCGGCCTCGCCTGGCAGCACATCGCCGCAATCCGCAACGCCAACATCGCGGACGTCAGGAACCCGCCTGAAGGCTTCGCTGCGTGGGCGCTCGGTAACGGCGCAATTCAGAGCGACGCTGAACGTTGACTCCGCCAGGCAGTGCTTCCCAGGACCACGATGGGGCTCCGCCCAACTGTTCTCCTCAAGTCTCGCCTTATTCCGCCGATTCAGGCAGCAGCGGGATACCGGAGTCTTCCTCCACTCGATCGCTAACTGGAGGGGAAAATGAGCATCGACGAAGCAATCAAGGCCCATGTTTCGTGGAAGATGAAGCTATCAAATTATCTTGCCAATCCTGACCGCAGCCTTAATGCCGCGGATATCTCAGTCGACAATCGCTGCGATCTCGGTCGCTGGATTCACGGAACAGGTTCGGGCTACGCGGCCCTTCCGGAATTCGTTGCCCTCAAGCAGAAGCACGCGCATTTTCACAGGACAGCGGGCTCGATCGTCTCGCGGGCCGATCGGGGAGAAAAAGTGTCGAAGGAAGTCGTGTTCGGTTCCGGCAGCGATTTCGCGAAGGCTTCCAGCGACGTGGTCTCGGCGCTGATGAATATCAAGCTGAAGATCGTCGCCACATAGGCAGGGCCCAGATCATCCTGGCGATTGCCTCAAGTCCTGCACCAGTTGATAGAGTTTGCGCATCGTCGACGGACTGTGGCGAGCTAAAATGCTGGTCGAACTCAGCATTATGCGGGTGGCGACGACCGCATCCCGCATGTTATAAAGCTGCTCACCAGCCGCAATCTTGCGCCCAGGACACCCGCCATGAAATTAAGCCTCGTCGCAATCGTCTCGCTATTCTCTGTAGCCGCTGCCGCTCAGATCCCCAATGTGGCTCCCCCACCCATCAAAATGGGCCTCTGGCAGTCCAGCGTCACGCTGAATTCCACGGGCATGGGGCTCGCCGGCGGCCACCCCATCACCAGCCAGTCCTGCTACACCCCCGACAGCTGGAAACAATCGATGCAAAAAATGCAATCCCGCCAGCCCACCGCGAACTGCACCACTTCCAACATGCAGCAGGACAGCCACAAATTGTCCTTCGATGGCCAGTGTTCCGAAGCTCAGGGCATGAGCGTCACCTATCACGTCGAAATGTTCCTCGACAGCGACGAAGCCATGCATGGTTCCTCGAGCGCCAAGATGAGCGCCCCCCAGTTCCCCCAGGGAATGTCCATGAACTCCGTGATCAATTCGAAGTTCATCAGTTCCGATTGTGGAGACATCAAGCCTGGTGAGAGCAAGCCGGTCCATCCCTGATTGGTTCGACTGCCCGATCGGTTCGATCGCCCGTCGCTACCCGTGCCTTTTCTCTACTGCCCGCCTCTTAACTAACCGTTCTTACGCTAACCGCTTCTTAGCTGCCTCTTACTCCTCATCCCCGACGGCAAAGTACCCCTTCCGCGCCTGCACCTTCAGATCCCCGTCGGTGTCCTTGCAGAAGATGTCCACCTTGCGAAACTTCCCATCCATCGTCTTGTTCGCCGGAACGTATTGCGCCACATACTGCGTCCGCAGCTCCTGCTCGATCTGGTCGAACGCGTCCTCAAGCCTCTTCCCGTTGTTCCCCACATTGATCACGCGCCCGCCTGTAGCCTCGGTCAGCGTGCGCATCTGCATATCGCCCGAATAGCCCAGGTTAAAACCGCCGCCGCCATAGAACCCGCGATCGGCAATCAGAATCACATAAATAATCGCGTTCGCGTTCTCCGCCGCGGCCATCGCGGCCTTTGGCTTCGTCACGCTGCCTTCGTCCTCGCCGTCCGTCAGCAGGATGAGCGCCTTCCGCCCCGACTCCGACCGTATTTTGTGGGTCGAAACCTCGTTCACAGCGTCGTACAGCAACGTTCCCTTCGGCGCTCCCTGCGTCGGTACCGGTCCTTGCCCAATCCCTGGCACGCCCGCCGAACCTCCGCCCGCCGCCGTATTAATCTGCACTTTGCTAATCGCGCGATCCAGCTCCCGCACATTGTTCGTGTAGTCCTGCTCGAGGTTCACGCCCACGTCGAAGCTCACCAGAAACGCCTGATCCTTCTCCCGCAGGATGCGCTTCAAAAACGCGGACGCCGACTGCTGCTCCAGCGGCAGCACATTCATCTGGCTTCCGCTTGTGTCGATCAGAATCCCCAGCGTCAGCGGCTGGTTCGCCTCCGCCACAAAGCTCGTCAGTTTCTGCGGCTGCTTGTCTTCGAACACATTGCAGTCGTTCTTCGTCAGAAACGGGATGAGCGCATTCTTCTTATCCCGCACCGTGAAATACTCGCTCACCAGGTTTGACGTCACCTTCAGCGTCTCGTTGGGATTCTCCTCCGCTGCCGAGTTATCCATCGGCAAATTGCTCACCGGCGGAGCGTCGGGTGACGGAGCCGACTGCCCCCACGTCAGAGGAACAGCCGTCCCGAGGCACACCACCGGGATGCATACAACACGCAGCCAACGCAAAACCATGCTCCTTAGACGGTACTGTTCGCTATTGGGTTATTCAAAACAGCGCGTCCCTCGCTGTGGCGTCCGCCGCTCTGTTAATCTTGAGCATACGCCCGAGGCTTTCCACTGCCTCCCGGGTGCATCTCAAGTCGGTGAACGCCGCGCGAATCGTCCCAGGAGATTCGAATCGGTTCCTGAACGATCGCATCTCAGTTGGCAGGTTTGCGGTTGCAAGTTTTGTGCCGCAGGTTTTGCGGATAGGAAGAGGGGGTCAGTCTGATGCGGGCCGTTCTGTTTGCCGCTCTTTCGTTGGTCTTTCCTGCTGTTCTGGCCTGTACCGCTTTGGGACAGCAGCAGACCGTCCCCGATGCTCCCGCCCCCCAATCCCAGTCTCAGACCGCTCCTCCCAACGCACCCGTCCCGCAAGCACCCTCGTCTCTTCCCGATCTCAAAGATCAGGTCGCTCCCGGCAAAGGCACAACGAACCCCGACGACCAGCAAGCCCCTCCCGGTGTCACGCCGCCCCAGACCGGCCCAGGCACTCCAGGCGCTTCCGCCCCGCAACAGCCTCCGCCGCCGGACGCCGTCCAGCAAACGCCACCCGAAACAGGCACCGCCAGTCAAATCCCGATCCTCCGGGGTTCCGGCGTCACCGAAGTGATCGTCCCGGTCACCGTCAGGGATAAGCATGGCAAGGAGATCCCCGGCTTGCCCTCTTGGCGCTTCAAAGTTTTTGAAGATGGTGTGCAGCAGCGCATCGTCTGGTTCAGTACTGACGCCTTTCCGCTCTCCATTGCCTTCGTCATCGACGCGACCCTGCCCGAAGACGTCATGGACAAGGTCAACCGAAGCCTGCCGGTCGTCTCCACCGGATTGACTCCCGCCGACACCGTCGCCCTCGTCAGCTATGGCGGAACCGGCCCGCAGCTCGTCACCGATTTCACCGCCGCCAATGGTCCGCGCCTGATCGCCGCCCTCCAGATCGCAAAGAAACCCGGCGAGCAAATGGGCGTACCCATGACTGAGGGCCCATTCGCCAGCGGTCCCATGGTCAACGGCCAGCAGGCCGATCCCACCCTCGCCCCGCAGCGCGGCAATGCAAGCGGCTTCCTGCTTCAGCCCAAAGACGTTCACCCGCTCAACGACGCCATCCTCTTCGCGGCCGAGCAACTCGCCAGCCAGCCAACGGGCCGCCGCCGCGTCATCTACGTCATCAGCGATGGCAAGAACTCCCGCAGCAAAGCCGACTATAAAGAAGTCCGCGATTATCTTCTTGCCCACAACATCACGGTCTCCGGAACCCAGGTCGGCGACTCAGCCATCTGGGGCATCGGCGCGCTCGACCGCCAGAAGCTGCCCTTCCTGCAGCCCGAAGACCTGCTGCCACGCTACTGCGTTGCCACCGGCGGAGATGTCGATCACGAGCTCAGCGAGAACGGCATCCAGGAAGCCTTTGTCAAAATCGCCGACTCTGTCCGCACCGCCTACACCCTCATCTATGCCAGTCACCAGCCCACGATCAGCGGCAAGTACCACAACATCGAGGTGCGGGTCGAAGGCCTCTCGGGTCTCGATGTCATCGCCAAACAGGGCTACTACCCGACCGCCTCAGAACAATAGGACCCGTGTCGTCGCCACCTTGTAGAACCCATCCCGGCCCTCAATCTCTCACCTGAACCTTGAGGCGGCACGTCTATAAAATTCGTGCCCCTTCTCGCTTCCTGCCGTCCCAGGCTTGCAGCTGCAATGCCTCATCGCCCCCGAAGTGATGCGGCGCCTTCGCTCAGGTTGGCAGAAGTAACACGTCGATGGCGTCGTAGCCGGTGGGGAGGTCGATGCCGTGGGTGCTTGCTCCGGCGGCGAGGAGGGCGGCTACTGAGTGGGGTTGGCGGCGGGATTTCCAGTAGGAATCGGTGCAGGCTTTGAGGGCGAGCTGAAGGGGAGTGTGGCCGCGAAGGTCGGTGGCGTTGACGTTAGCACCGCGGGCGATGAGTTCGCGGACGATTTCGTGTCGTGCGCGCCAGGCAGCGTTCTGCAGGGCGGTGGAGTTGCGGGTCATTTCGAAGTAGGGATCGCCTTCGGGCCAGAGGGCGTCGGGTGCGATCCCGAGGTCGAGGAGGGTGCGGACGCCTTCGAGATTGCCGACTCCAGCGAAGCGGGCGAGGAGAGAGCCTCCTATTTGTAACAGTTTTAATTGCAGATCGGGGTTGGCGGCGGTGAGCGTTCGGGCTTGGGATAAGTTGGCCTGGGCGCAGGCTGCCACGAGCTGGTCGAGTTCCGGTGTGGGGCCTTCGTAGTTCGCGGCAAAGCCGCGCTGTTCAAGGGCGGTGAGGATGTCGGCGCGTCCGTGGTATGCGGCCATCTGGAACACGTTGCGGTCGTCGGCGTTGCGGACGTACGGGTCGGCGCCGTGGTCGAGGAACATTTCGATCATGATGAGACCGTTGTCGCGGCGGATGGAATGCTGGAAGGGGGTATGCTTCCACTGGGTCATGTAGTTAGGGTTGGCGCCGCCTTCGAGGGCAAGGAGAAGGCCCTTGTCGTCATGCCAGTCGGCCTTGCGGGCGGCGAGCCAGGCGAGGGAGCGCTCGTTGCAGCGGCCGGAGTCGATGAGGATCTGCATCACGCTGTTGTCGTAGGTTTCGGGGGCGTGGTAGCAGGTCTCGTTATCGTTGGGGTCCGCGCCGTGTTCGAGCAGCAGTCGGGTAAGGCCCGGGTGCTTCGCGAGACCGGCTGCCGCATAAAGGACGGATTCGAGGAACTCGTGGGGCGGGTCGTCGTCGGTGGTCTCCATCAAGCCGGTGTTGGCGCTGGCGCCGGCTTCGAGTAGCAGGCGGGCCGTCGATACAAAGGCTTCGGAACGGGAGGGGTCGAGACGGAGATAGCGGGAGAAGGCGAGGTAGGTAAGGGCGTCCCATTGATGCGGTCCGCCGGGAACCGAGGCGAGTTTGGGGTCGCGGGCGAGGAAGGCGCGGACGGCGGGCTCGTCGGCGAGGACGGCTGCGGTATAGATGCTGGCGGTGGCGACGTGCGGGTAGCGGGCGAGGATGAGCTGGGTATGTTCGAGGGCGCCGGAGGCGTGCCAGCCGTAACGCGGAACGACGGCGACTTCGATGAAGAGCGAGACGGGGTCGCGGATCGCTTCCTGACTGGACGGAATCTCCAGGGAGCGAAGGATGCGGAGGGTTTCGAGGTGGGCTGCGAACCTGGGCCAGGAGGGAAAGCCGTGTTCGCGGGCCAGGACAATCTGGGCGTCGGCGAGGATGATGGTGTGGAGCTGGGCGGGGAGTTGACCGGGGTTGAGGTTGCGGAAACGCGGATGGCGCTGCATGCGTTCGAGGGCGGCGGGATCGCGCCGGGCGCAGGCACGGAGTAAGTCCTTGGCTTGCTTCTTATATTGTTCGAGGCTGGGGCGATCGGGGATTTCGGGCATACGAAGCTCCTTTCACTTTCCGCAGAAGCAGGCGCGCCTGGGATGTCCGCATGAGGTCAGGCTGAAAGAAGGTTCGCTGAATTGTGGAATTGCTAAGGTGGGCACGGCCCTTTCCGCGGACTGGATGCGCCCTTCGCGCTGCGTTCAAAATAATGCAGGGAGTGGGCAAAAGGCAACAGCGAACAAGGGCCGGAGAGAACCGCTCACACCACCGGAGCCCGTAGGACACAGAGAAAGGAGAATGCGGAGATGAGCGATTCGGTTTTTGCGCGGGTCGACCCGGCGTTGCTGCCGGTGCTCGATGAATTGCGGATTCGAGAGCCCATCTTTCATACGCAGGCGTTTGGGATGACAGCAGAAGAGCGCGAGCGCGTGGTCGCTCCGGAGTACTGGGAGGTGGGTGCTTCGGGGCGGCGGTATAGCCGGGATTTCATCATGAAGTTGCTGGCGGAGAAGGCGCCGGTGGATGCGGCGGAAGTGGGTTGGGTGTGCAGTGAATTTGGGTTAAGCCAGGTAGGAGCGGCGACTTACCTGCTGACTTACACGCTCGATCAGGCGGGGCGGATTACGCGGCGCGTGACGATCTGGGAGAAAGCGGTTGATGGGTGGCGGACTCTGTATCACCAGGGGACAGTGGTGACGGGGGAAGATGACACCATGCCGAAGCCGGAAGAAATGCAGCGTTGGAGCTGAGCAGCCGGCGAGAGCGAGGGGTCAGGCGATGGCGATCGACTGGAGCGAGGCATACGCCTGCTTGTCGTGGCGGCCGGGATCGATGGTTAGCTCGATCATCGAGACATCGGGAAGATTGATTGTGTAGTCTTCGACTTCGACGGTGGAGCCGTTGGGGGTGAAGCTCCACTGCTGCCGGAGGAGTTCGCGCTTCTCCTGAGCCACGACGGCGGCGAGGCTGAATTCCTGGGAGCGTTCCTGGGTTGTCTCGCGAAATTCGAGACGGATGCGGCGGATGGGCCGAGGCTCGTCGAAGGTGAGCCGGATGGTTTGCGGGCCAGGATCGGCGGCTTTCCAGCCTTCGGTTTCTTCGCCGCGGAGGGCGTCCTCAAAGGGATGGGCCGGATCTTCGGAGGAGATTTCGAGAGAGGCGAGGTGCTCGAGGTCGAGCCAGGTGTCGAGGGACGGACGTTGTTCGGGCGTCGACGGAGCTGGGGAAAAGGCGGCTTTGCGCATTCAATACCTCGGTTGTTAGATGCGCTTTGTGAGGCGAGGGCTTCGGAGGCGGAATAATGGCGCGGATCGGCGCGAAGGCGGGATTCGTGCCCGGTCCTGGATTCCAGGCCAACATGATGAGCAGCCGATGCAAGCTTGTGGAATGGAAGGATGGCTGGGAATCCTGGAAGAATTTCCGGCCATCCTTAGCCGGCTATTTCCACGACTTCGTAACGAACAGGAGAGGGAGAAATGGACTGCCCGCTGTTGCGCATTTCTTCAAGGTAGAGGGCAATGGCTTCGGCGATCATGCTGCGGGCTTCGTCGTAATCGCGACCGGTGGAAACGGCGGCTCCCGGTTGCAGTTCGGGCGCATAGGCGCTGATGGTGCCGTCGTCGCCGCGCTCGTAGATGACGAGATAGCTGTTAGTCATCGCCTGATTCCTGCCTGCTTCATTATTGCAGAGAGCAAACCCTTTGGAACATCGTGCCCAGTTGAATGGACCGGAACCACAACGATTCCTTCTTTATGGGCATGGCGGTAAACCCGATGACTGCCGCTGGATCGAACGTGCAGCCAGCCGTCCCCTTCGAGCAGTTTGATCAGATCGCGGTATTTCATTTGCGCCTGAAACTCGGGTTATGGGAGCTTTTCGACTTCTCGTGGCTCAGATTTCGAGGATCACCGGCATGATCAATGGCCGCCTGCTGGTGTTTTTCTGGATGTAGCGTTTGAGGTCGATGCGGATTTTTTCCTTGATGACCCCGTAGTCGGCTTTCTCCTCGGCGCTGGAGGAGTCGAGGGTTTGGGTAACGACCTGGCGCGCGCCTTCCATGAGGCCGGGCTCGGCGCCGACAAAGCCGCGGCTGACGAGCTCGGGCTGGCGTTCGACCTTGCCGCTTAATTTGTTGATGGTCAGGATGGGCAGGACGAAGCCGTCTTCGGAGAGGTGCCGGCGATCGCGGATGACGAGGTCTTCGACCACGTCGGTGGCCGAGCCGGAGTCGATGCAGACGCGGCCGGCGGTGACTTTGCCATTCTTGCGGGCGTCGTTGCGATCGAGTTCGAGGATCTCGCCGTTTTCGAGGACCAGGGCGAGATCGACGACGCCGAGGCGCTGCGCGACTTCCGCATGCTTCTTCAGATGGCGGTAGTCGCCGTGTACGGGGATGAAGAACTTAGGGCGGAGCAGGTTAATCATCAGGCGCTGCTCTTCCTGGCTGGCATGACCGCTGACGTGGATGAGACCGGCGGCGCCATCGTCGTAGATAACGTCGGCGTCGCGGCGGCAGAGATGGTCGATGACGCGGAAGATGCTTTTCTCGTTGCCGGGAATGACGCGAGAGCTGAGAATAACGGTGTCGCCGGCGGCGATGCGCGCGTGTTTGTGATTGTCGACGGCGGCCCGGCTGAGCGCGCTCATCGGCTCCCCCTGCGTGCCGCTGATGAGGATCATGATCTGTTCGGGGGGATAGTCGTTGATCTGGCCGGGGTGGATGACAAGCGAGGCGGGCAGATCGAGATAGCCGAGGTCCTGGGCAATCTCAGAGGATTCGAGCATTGAGCGGCCGACGATGGCGACCTTGCGGCCGTGGAGGCGGGCCAGCTCGGTGGCGATGCGGATGCGGTAGATGGAGGAAGAGAAGCAGCTGAAGAAGAGCTTCTTTTTGGTGCGGGAAAAGATCTCGTCGAGACGCGGTTTGACGGCCCACTCGCTGGGTGTGTAACCGGGGCGATCGACGTTGGTGGAGTCCTGCAGGAGGGCGAGGACGCCGCGCTTGCCGTATTCGGCGAAGCGGTGAAGGTCGAAGGCCTTGCCATCGGGCGGCGATAGGTCGATTTTGAAGTCGCCGGTGTGGACCACGATGCCAACGGGGGTTTCTATGGCGAGGGCGACGCAGTCGACCAGGGAGTGAGTGACGCGGATGGGCTCGACCGAAAATGCGCCGAGTGTAAATTTGCTCCCCGGGGCGATTTCGATGAGCTCGGCGTCGTCGAGCAGGGCGTGCTCGTCGAGCTTGCCTTCAACATAGGCGAGTGTGAACTCGGTGCCGTAGACGGGGACGTTGAGCTCGGAGAGGATCCAGGGAAGGCCGCCGATGTGATCCTCGTGACCGTGGGTGAGGATGATGGCGCGGACGTGCTGCTTGTTTTCGACGAGGTAGGTGATGTCGGGGACGACTATGTCGACGCCGAGAAGCTCGGACTCGGGAAACATGAGTCCGGCATCGATGACGATGATGTCGTCTTTATAGCGAAGGGCGAGGCAGTTCATGCCGAACTCGCCGAGTCCGCCCAGGGGGATGATTTGTAATTTTGCGTCGGCCATGGTGTGGGTCAGGGGTCCTGGTGAGGGTGCCGTTCCGCTCTTGTGGCGCAGGCAGGCGGTTGGGGCGCGGTGTAGGCAGGGTGGAATTCAAATACTCAGGGCAAAGGACAGGATAGCAGGGGGTAGAACGCAAACTTCGAAGGGAGGACCAGCAGCGAAAGATTCAACAACTCGCGCTCAAGCTGCCTCTGGTTTGAACCACACCGGCGTCGACTATGATTTGAACGATCCAACGGTGAACCATGACCCACCCAAAATCAGCACTTCAACTCGCTACGCTCCTCGCCCTCATTGCCGCGGTCCTCGCCCACGCCCAGCAACCCCGTCCGACTCCACCCACCCGCGACCCCCACACCCCAGGCTACGTCCGCGCCACCGAACTCCCCGACGCAACCCTCCCGCCCCCCAACAAAGACGGCAACTTCATCCTCGGACCCACCCACCCCGCTGCCCCCGAAATGACCCCTAACCCCGCCGTCCCCCAGGGCACTGTCACGGAACTCACCATGACCTCCGCGGACAGCAAGCTCTACCCCGGCATAGCGCGCGACCCCGGCACCTTCGTCTCCGCCGATCCCGCCCACCCCGAGCGTCCCATCGTCAACACCAGCCATCCGCATCCGTGGACCCGCACCGTAACCGTCTACGTCCCCGCACAATACAAGCCCGGCGCCGCCGCGCCTTTAATCGTCGGAGCCGACGGGCCCGACCGCTCCCTCTTCACCGCGCTCGATAACTTAATCGCTGAACACAAGGTCCCCGTCATGATCGCCATCTCCATCCAGAACGGCGGGGGCGATGCGCAAGGCTCCGAGCGCGGCCTCGAATATGACACTATGTCCGGCCGCTACGCCGAGTGGGTCGAGTCCGAAGTCCTCCCCCTCGTCGAATCAAAATGCAACGTCACGCTGACCCACGACCCCAACGGCCGCGCAGCCATGGGCGGCAGCTCCGGCGGCGCCGTCTCGCTCATCATGGCCTGGTATCACCCCGAGTGGTACCACCGCGTCCTCGCTTACTCCGGCACGTGGATCAACCAGCAGTGGCCGTGGAACCCGGCCACTCCCCACGGCGCATGGGGCTTCCTCGTCGACTTAGTCCCTAACTCACCGCGCAAACCTATCCGTATCTGGATGGAAGTAGGCGACCGCGACCTATACAACCCCAATGCCATGCGCGACGATATGCACGACTGGGTCCTGGCGAACGAAAAAATGGCGGCAGCCTTAGCAGCAAAGCACTACCACTACCAATTCCTCTTCGCAAAAAACGCCGGCCACGTAGATCACGCCACCAAACTCCAAACCCTCCCCGAAGCCCTTGAATACCTCTGGCAAGGCTACCCAGAAAAGTAAAGAGGCCGGGTTCTCACGCGATCTTCCCGTTCATTAACTTCGGTTAGCTGGGGGCCTGCGGAACCTATATAGAGGCCCGGATATGGAAAGTTTTCCTGAAAAGACAACCTGCCGCCGCCCGTTCTTCGCTACAATCCGCCATGCTCATGACCGCAACCATCGAGAGGCTCGCGGACGCAACTGCGGTGGTAACGGTGTCCGGGCCCATGACCCAGGGAACCTCTTTGACTCTGGCCGACTCGCAGGTGCGGGCGGCTATTGCGGACGGTGTCAACCGGCTGGTCTTTGACCTCACAGGCGTGGATTACGTCGATAGCGCGGGTCTCGGCATGATCGTCTTCGCCTCCGGCTCCCTGCGCGAGAAAAAAGGCGTCATCCGTCTCTGCGGAGTAGCTCCGCGAGTTGTTTCGCTGCTCAAACTTACTAAAACGGATAGCTTTCTGCCCATCGATCCCGGTCGCGAAGAAAGTTTGGCCGCGCTCAAGCCGTAATTGCTGCCCTGACGTCGGAGACACACACTATTAACTGCAACCGAGGCTGCCCGCGGGGCAGAGGATTGGCTGGCGGCCAGGCTTGGGCAGGGGCTGTTGCTGGCTTGAGGCGGGGACGAGGCTGGTAGGTCCGTTGATGTTGGCTTCCTGCACCAACAGAGGACGCTGAAGGACCATCTCGACCTGGGTGCCGGAGGGAATGTTGACGTCGGCGCCTCGGGTGAAGAGCGCGACGATGCCGGCTGCGGCGAGGCCCGCGCCCGCGCCTTCCAGTCCGCCGGCCAGAGGATGACCGGCCTGGAGGCCGCCTATGGAGCCGATGGTGGCGCCGGTGGGCACCGCGACTTTGGCGGTTTCACCCGCATTATGGGCTTTGTTGCTGCCGCCATCCTGCTCAATGGTGCCCTCGTCGCCGTTGACCTTCTGATGTTCGGCTCCGGGCATGCTGTTCACTACGCCAGGGATTTCAACGACCGAGCCGTTGGGAAAGATCATGGAGGTGAAGTGCATGTTGAGCTGGGCTTTTTGCGCGCCAATGCCGCGGCCGGGGCGGACGACGCTGTCGACGACTCCCTGGACGTAGACGCCGGAGGGGATGACAACGCGATTGCCGACGACGACCGGAAAGGTGGATGAGAGATAGACGCCGTCGCCGGGGCGAGCGCTTTTGGTGTTGATGGCGCTGCGGACCTCCAGGAGGACTTTGGTGCCGGCGGGAATGTTAATGATGTTGGGTGCTGGGGCCGGCGCTGGAGCGGGGACGGCCTGCGTTGCCGTGGTGGGAGCCGCCTGCACGGCGGACGTAGCTTCAGGCAGGGGTGCAGGTGGCGGCGGCGGCGAGGTTTTGGCCGAGGCGGCGAGGGTTCCCGCCAGGAGGAACGCGGTGAGGGCGAGGCGGTGACTAGTCATCGGCGGCCTCCGGGAACCATTGTAGTGCGCATGGGGAATTCTCTTTATTCTTTTTAGCTGCAGTCATTGGACCGCGGCGCGGGGCGGGGGTGAGCGGCAAAAGGTGCGCCTCCCCAACCTTGCGGCATTGGAGGCGAGCGGGAGGCACTCGGAGTGCGTTAAACCACAGCGGCTGGTTTGGCGGCAGCGATGGCCCAGACGAAGCAGGCCGCGATGAGGGCCTCGGTGATCGCAGGGGCAGAGAAGAAATAGAAATACGAATTGACGGCAAAGGCGAGATAGGCGACGAGGAAGGTCGCGAAGATGGGGCGGAGCTGAGGGGCTGCCGTTCGGGCAAGCGAACCCAGTTGCCAGAAGACGATGGATTCGGCGGTGAGGGAGATGGTTACGCCCAGTCCCATGCCGCGCATGAACTGAAAGTAGGTCCGAGTGACGCCCATGATGGTGAATGGGTTCGCTTGCATGGTTTGGAGAACCATGGTGGCGGGGCCGGGCGGCGTCTTTCCGAAGACGCCGCCGATGGTGTGGAGAACCGCGTGGATGAAGGCCAGGACCGAGGCAATGCGGAGCGGCAGGATGGCCTTCATGCGCCCGCTCCCTTGCCGGCTTTGCCGATTACCTGCGCGAAGCTCTCGAGGATGGCAATCCAGGCGCCGGGGCTGTTGAACATGGCGACGAGTTGCTCGTAGCCTTCGCCGTGGCGCTCCAGGCCGCGATGTTCGAGGTTGACTCGGGTGGCGGACGGGCCTTCGGGGACGAAGCTGATCTCGACTTCGCTGGCTTTGGCGGGGTCTGGATCGAATTTCCAGTCAGGCTGGTCATGGCCGGGGCCTATGTGCCAGGAGAAGCAAACGCGGCGCGGGGGATCCCAGGCGAGGACTTTGCCCCACTCGCACTGCTCGCCGGCCGCGTTGCGCTCGTACCAGCGGCCGCCGACGCGCGGCTCGACAAAGATGGCCTCGAAGGGCGTGGAGCCGATGTGGTGCGTGGCGGGCCACCAGGTTTCCATCTGCTCGACGAAAACGGAAAAGGCGCGAACGACGCTGGTATGCACCAGCACGCTTTTACGAACGATTGCTTCTTCTGCCTGCAGGGGCATGCTTTTCTCCTTTGTGGGTCTGGTTTTTGGGGGGATTTTCCGGCGGGGATTTTTCGGCGGCTGCCTGAAAGTTGCGCATGGCCTTGTCCCAGAGCTGATCGAAGTGGGCGCGGAGGCGGGCGATGCCTTCAGGGCTGAGCTGATAAAGGCGGCGGGTTCCGGCGCGCGTATCGGTCACAAGGCCTGCTTGCTTCAGGACCCGCAGGTGCTGGGAGACGGCGGGGCGGGTGACGGGGAGGGTGCGGGCGAGTTCGTTGACGGCGATCGGGCCGGAGGCAAGCTTCTGGAAGATGGCCATGCGGGTGGAGTCGCCGAGGGCGTCGAGACCGGCTTGTAGGTAAGCGTCCACTAACGGTAAGTTACCACGAACCGATGGAATGTCAAGGGGAAGACCGGAAAAAATCGCAGCCAGAAGCTGGTGGCAGGAAGAGGGTCGCGTTTTGCGCGGCTCCCACATCCGAATACCATGCGAGCCATACCGCTCGCCCCGCTTGGGCAACGCCGGTGCCCGAGTCGTCAGTTGACGGGATGTGTTTCCGTATTGTCGACGGAGACCACGACGCAATCCTCTTTGATCTGGGCGTTGTGGCTGCAGTTTTCGATGGCTTTGTGCCGGGCGTCGTCGGTGGTCATCTGGGCTGTGGCAAAGCCGAAAGAATGCGGAGAAGTAGCAAATGCTTTGTGAGGGCCGAGGAGGAGGTAGCGCTGGAAGGCCTGCTGTCCGTCTGCCGACAGGCCCGGTGGAGGCGGGATGTTGGGCGGCTGGATTTCGGGAAGGGGTTGCGGAAGCGGATTGAGGTTGTGCGCGGTGAGGAAAGCGTCAACGGTGTCGGACCACGCGGAGGGGTGCGAGAAGAGGTGGTGCCCGTCGTCTCCGTTCGGAGGGGCGAGGACGAACTCATCGTTGCCGCCCTGGGATCGGAAAGCGGCGTCGAACTTCTGCGCGAGCTCGGGCCGGAAGAACTTGTCGTTCTCGGCGTAGATCCACAGCATAGGCACGCGGGAGTGTTTGCCGAATTCCTTGTAAGCGTGGATAAGGTCATCGGGATTGCAGACGTCGTGATCGGCTTGTGAGCCGCGGCCCCCGGGCGAAGTTGATAGCGGCGACGAGCTGGGGTGGGGCCTGCGCGGTAAGAGCCACGGTCGCGAGGCCGCCGGTTGAAATGCCGACCGCGATGGCGCGCTGCGGATCGACGTTGGGCAGGGTGCGGCCGTAGTCGATGACGAAACGGAGGTCCTGCGCGGAATACTCGGCGCCTGACTGGTAGTCGGTGGCGGGACAATGGCCGGCGTGACGGCCATCCTGCTCGCCGCCGGAGCGTCCGTAGCCGCGGCGCACGACGACGAGGACGACGAATCCGCGGCGGGCGAACCACTGGGCCTGGTGAAGAAACGCCCACGGAGTTACGGTGGCGTGCTCCTCCTGCTTGCGGGAGGAGCCATGGGTGATGACGGCGAGGGGATGCTGGCCGGGCAGGTCGGCGTAGACGAGCAGGGCATCGAGGCCGTTGGGAGCGGCCTGCACCCACGGAATCATGGTTTCGCGTTCGACGTAACGCTGGGCCGGGGCGCTCTCGCCTATCAGGAAAATCGCGGCGAGAGCCACGAGGAGGGTTCGGAGCCGCTGCCGGCCTTGATTTCTGACCTGGAGGAATGGGCGCACAGGGACTCTGTATCAGACACCCATTCAGGCCTGGATGAGTTGCGGTTGGGTGGTGGGGAGTATCTCGGCGAGGTCGTCGAGGGCATTGAGGCGGCGGAGATGGGACTCGATTTCAGCCAGCTCAGAGGCATCAGCCCAGGTGACGGCCTTTTGCAGGAGGTCGCGCGAGGCGTGGCGGCCGACGCGTTTTTCCTGGACTTCGGCGAGGAGGATGTAACTGCGCGCGGAGGTGGGATCGCGTTGCAGGCTGCGGAGGGCGATGCGGAAGGCCTCGTCGTATTTTTTAGCCTGGAAGAGAAGCTGAGCGTGAAGCGCGAGCAGGGCAGGATCTTCGCCGGAGAGTTTCAGGGCTGCTTCGCAGTGAGTCAGGGCCACATCGTGCTTGTCGACAGAACGATAGAAGAGGGCGAGATGACGGTGCAGTGCGCTCTGGGCATAGGGCGAGAGGGGACGCTTGAGCATGGCTTCGCAGAAGTCCACCATCTCCGTATGGCGGCCGAGTTCGTTGAGGACGCCGAAGAACCTGGTCTGTATATGGATACCGTTGTGGCCCTCGATAAAGGTTTTGGTGACGATTTCCTGTAAGCCGCGGAGCGAATCGTTGCGCTTGGCGGCGTCGATTTCGGCGGAAAGTGCGAGCAGTTCGGTACGGGCGCTCACGTTTTCCGGATCGCGGGCCGCGGCTTCCTGGTAAAGCTGGACGGCTCGCGCATGGAAGCCGTGATCGCGGCAGATACTGGCGGCGGATTCCAGGTTTTTTGAGGTTGCCGTATGGGGATCGATGCGGGCCAGGTAAGCGGCGGCCTGCGGCCAGTCATTGGCCGTGCGCGCCAGGCGGAGCAGGGCTTCGGGTGACGTCCATTCGGGATCCTCGGCAGGAGGAGCGAGGCCCACGATTTGCTCGCTCAGGGTGCGGATTTGCGCGAGGAGCTGCCGGAATTCCTGTCTCGATGCGGAAAGCTGCTCCTCAAAGCGATCGGCATCGTTCTGAGCAGCGGTTTTGAGTGAAGCGATGGAGGCGACGTGTTGCCGTGCGAGGTCATGGCTGCGGGCGGCGTCCTCGGTAATTCGCTCCATCTCGGTCTGGAGGCGGATGTATGCCTGGCGGCCGAGTTCACGCCGGGTCTTGCCTCGTTCTCGCAGCATAAGCAGGGCAAAAATGATGGCGAGGAAGAAGAAAAGAACAATGGCTAACTGAGGGACGTAGGGAGCCCCCAATTCGAGAATCCTTTGCACCATAGATTGTGCCTTTCCGGGGAGGGACACAGGATAGCACGGGGTACTTTCCGCGCCAATACTAATAATCTAAGGTCCGAAGGCAGGTATTGAGCCCGTCCAGAGCGGGGTGAGTGCCGGATTAGCGAGACTGCAAACCGCTCTTTGCTAAGGACTAAGCCGCTTTTTCAGTGACGGTGTTGGGGGTATCGCCGGCATCTGTAGCGTCATTGCTTGCGAGGATGGTCACGATCTGAGCGAAGGGAATAAAGAAGGCGGAGGGGCTGGCGGGTTTGACACGGAACTTATCGGCGATGCGGTTGGCGGCTTCCTCGCTCTCGATCCAGATGCCGGAGGCTTCGACGCCGACCAGGGTGACGGTTTCCAGCTTCGCCTCATCTTTATTGTTCCCGTCGAGGAGTTTGGGGCCGAGGACGACGATCTTGCGACGGATGAGTTTGGCGAGCTGCATTTCCATGCTGTATGGAGACGCCGGGATGCGGGGCGGAGTTGGCTGAGGCTGGATTCGTTTCAGCCTGCGTCTGCCCGCGGCGGAAGGGCATGAGGCCATCCGCAGCCTTGTGTCTGCCATGACACGGCGTGTCTGCCACGACACGCATCGATCACCCTCACTGCTGATTATCTCGAATGTTTTGGGCAATTCAAGGATGGAGCACCACGTGCTTCGTCTGACAGCGCGCGGCCGCTGGAATTGCGGAGAGGCAGCCGGCGGGCACAAACGCTTGAGAGGAAATGAGGATCGCCATGGAAACGTTTGCTGAAGCGCTGAGTGTGGTGGGGGCAATGCTGCTGAGCGTCTCGTGCGGGCTGCTGCTGGAAGAGCTGCTGTTTGGGGGTTTGGTGCGGTTGTTCTTCTCTCCGCAGCGGGTCGCCATGCGGCAGACGGCAGGAACGGAAGCGGAGAAGTGAATGGGGACTGACTAATAGCTAGCGAAGGAAATGGGAGGACAGAGATGATTGCGCTCAAGGATTTGCTGATCGCCGCGGGAGTGCTGTTGCTGGCTGCCGCATTCGCCATCACGTTGTATGACCTGTGGAGGATGTATGAGCACCGGCGGAAGCTTCCGTCCGATGCTGAGGGGGTGACAGAGATGGAGCCTGTGCCGATCCGTTGGCGGGGCTCGGTGGTGCTGTGCTTCATTGCGTGTCTGCCGCTGCTGTTGGCGGAGAGCATCGTAGTGATTCCTGCCGGAATGGGCGGGGTGCGCGTGAGCCAGATGCAGGGGACGCTGCCGGGAACGCTGTACTCAGGCGCGCATTTTGTGACGCCGCTGGTGGAGAGCGTGGAGATGTTCGATCTCCGGGACAAGCTGTTTACCGCTGGAGTGGTCGAAGGCGCGGCGAAGGTGAGTCCGGCGCCAGGGCTGAAGACAGCGGCGATGGAGATGCAGCCGCTCGATGTGCAGTCGAAGGAGGGGCTGGATATTGGGTTGGCGATCACGGTGCGGTACCGCCTCGATCCGCATCGGCTGGACTACATCGAGAGCCATTTGCCGCAGCCGGTGGATTCGCAGATGGTGCCGGCGGTGGTGGCGAGCGCGTGGCGTGAGCTGACGCCGGGTTACACGGTCCGGGACATCTTCAGCGCCAAACGCGAGGAGATTCGCTCGCAGGCGGCAACCGTGATCACCAGGAAGCTGGGGGCGGACGGAATTCTGGTGGAGGAAGTGATGCTGCGGAATATCCAGCTGCCTCCGGAGTATGCGAAGGGGTTGCAGGATTTGCTGCTGAAGGAGCAGCAGGACGATCAGCTGACGGTGCAGACGGATATGCAACAAAAGCAGGTGCGGATTGCCGAGTTGCAGGCGGAAGCGGACGCGGCGCAAAAGGTGAAGGAAGCCGAGGGCGACGCGCACGCGAAGGTGGTGGAGGCGAAGGGTGAGAGCGACGCGATGCAGTACACGCTGCCGCTGAAGCAGAAGCAGATCGAGCAGTCGAAGCTGGAAGCGGAGGCGCGGAAAGAGGCGACGATCGAAAATGCCGATGCTGAGGCGCAGGCCAAGGTGATCGACAGCAAGGCGGAGGTTCAGCGGCGGAATCTGCTGGCGGACGCGGAGGCGAATCGGATCCGTGTAACGTCGGCGGCGGATGCTGAGCGGATGACGAGCGAGGCAAAGTTGCTGAACCAGTCGCCCCTGCTGATCAACAAAATCATCGCGGAGCGCTTGTCGGACAAGATTCAGATGGTGATGGTGCCGTCGGACGGGAAGTTTTTCTTTGCCAATGATGTCTTTAAAGGGATGGATGCCAATTCTGCCTTGAACCAACAAATGCAGCAACAGATGGAAGGAGATGGTCCCGCGCCGGCCAGAGGCGGAACAGGTCACTGATGCGGCGTTCGCCGGCCCTCTCGGCTTGTAAAGCACAGGCTCTGGGGAGAGCGGGCCCTTCAATCCACCTCGGTTGTCATAACTCGGCGGCCGAGGTGGTTTTTCTGAGGACCGTGGGGAGAAAATGCGATGAACAGCGCAGGATATAATCCGCCCCAGCGAATGATAGACAAGTGGAGTTTTTGGGGAGTGCTGGCCGCTTTAGTGTGCCTGTTGCCGGCGGCGCACGCGGCGAACTGGGAGCAGCCGGCGGCGGAACTGGCGAAGCAGATTGCGGCGATGGCGGGTCCCGGTCCGGCGCGGCTGGTGGTCCGCAACAATTCATCGCTCGCGAGCGCGGAGATTCCGGCGATTCGAAGACTCCTGGAGCGCGATCTGCGCGGATTCGGAGTGATTGCGGGCGGAGGTGACAGCGCCACTCTGATCAGGGTGACTCTGTCTGAGAGTTTGCACGGGGGGTTGTGGGTCGCGGAGGTGGTGGAGGGAACGGAGACGCGGGTGACGATGCTGCCGGTGGGGTTGGGCACGACGGCGGCGGCCGGCGGACCGAGTCTGACGCTGCGACGGAGTCTGACGCTCTCGGAGACTGAGCTGGTGCTCGATGCGCAGACATTTTCGGTGGGCGGAGCGCAGCGGCTGGCGGTGCTGGAGCCGGAGCGGATTGTGACCTACGTGAGAAATGCCGCGCCGCTGGTGGCTGGCAGTGAGTATGCGAGCTGGATTGAGGATCAGCATTTCGCGATCGGACATGGGCGGCCGTTTCCGCGGGATATGCGTGGTGAGTTGGTGGCGGCGGGGGATCATCTGTTCGACGCGTATCTGCCGGGGGTGCTATGCAGCGGGACAAACACGGGTGCCCAGATTGCTGTGCTGTGTGCGGACAGCGACGATCCGTGGCCGGTCGGGGCAACGCAGCGGGGGTTCTATAACGCGCTGCGCGACTATTTCACGGGCGTGTTGGCCCCGGGATTCGGGATGGAGCTTGCTCCGCTTTACCAGGCGTCGGACATCCCGCGGCCGACGGGGACGGGGATGCTGGTGGCTGGAGTGGATGGCAAAGTGACGCTGATCGAGAACCGCGTTCTGAAGCCGGTGAGCGGGGCAAACGACTGGGGGAGTGACTTTGCGGTGATCCGTTCGGGTTGCGGATCGGGAGTGCAGGTGGTGGTGTCGGGATCGGGCGCGGCGGCGGCGGGGGACGGTCTGCGGGCGTATGAAATTGTCGGACGCGAGGCGATCGCGGTGAGCGCGCCGCTGCCGGTGGAGGGCGGGGTGACGGCGATTCATACTGCCAACGATGGAACGAGCGCGACGGTGATCGTGCGGCGGGACGGCCCTTTACGCTATGAGGTGTGGAATGCTTCTGCGTTTTGCAATTAGCGCCTTGCTTGTCTGCGCGGCGCTGCCGGCGTGCGCGAGGACGCGTCCGCACTATGGCGGGACGCTGCGCATCGAGACGCAGAGCGACCCGTGGCAGACACCGGACGGCATTGCGCGGCGGCTGGTGCTGGATACGTTGACCACGGTGGATGATGGCGGTGGCGCCCGGCCTGCGCTGGCGCTGCGTTGGGAATCTCAGAACGCGGATCACCGTTGGGAGTTCTGGATTCGGACTGGAGTTCATTTTCAGGATGGAACGTTGCTGACGTCGGACGCGGTGGCGTCTGCGCTCGCTGATACGTGTTCGCATGCGGGCGCGGGATGCCCGTGGCGGGCGGTCCACGCGGTGGGCCCCTCGGTGGTCTTCACAAGCGATTCGCCTGTGCCGGATTTGCCGGAGCTGCTGGGGCAGACCGAATTTGCGATCGCGCGGCAGGATGCAACGGGAGCGGTGTTGGGCACGGGTCCGTTTCGGGTGACGGGTTTTGCGAACGGCGCGCTGACGCTGGTGGCGAATGACGATTGCTGGGCGGGAAGGCCGTTTCTCGACGCGGTGGAAGTGCGGTCGCGGCGCACGGTGCGCGATCAATGGCTGGACCTGAGCGTGGGCAAGGCGGACATCGTGGAGGTTCCCCCGGAGCTGGTGCGCCAGGCGCAGCAACAGCATTTGAACGTGCTGGTGTCGAGGCAGACGGATTTACTGGCGCTGACGATTGCTCCCAGCGGCGCGATGGCGAGCCGGGAGATGCGGCAGGCGGCGGCGCTGGCAGTGGATCGCACCGCGCTCTCCAACGTGATTTTTGAGAAGCAGGGGGAAGTGACGGCGAGCCTTTTGCCGGAAGCGTTGGGCGGATACTCGTTTTTGTTTCCTGCGGAGCAGGAACTTGACCGGTCGCGCGCGTTGCGCGGAGGGGCGAACAGTTCAGGGCTGACGCTGAGCGCGTCGGACACCAGCGCGCCCATGCAACTGGCGGCAGAACGGCTGGCGCTCAATCTGCATGAGGCTGGATTCAATGTGCAGGTGGCTCCGGCGAGTACAAGCCAGGCGCCGTTCGAGCTGCGGCGGGTCCATCTGGAAGCGGGGAGTCCGCGAGCGGCGTTCGATGAGATGCTTTTGCGATTCGGGCAAAATAGTACGGTGACCAGCACAGATGCAGCAGCGTTGTGGGAGGCGGAGCGCGGAATTCTGGATAACCAGACGGTTGTGCCTCTGTTGTGGCTGCCGCGGGCGTGGGCGGTGGGGGAGCGCGTTCGCGACCTGCGACTTTCTGTGGACGGCGAACCGTTGCTGGCGGACGCATCGGTGGAAGGCGGGAAGTGACACTTCGCCAGAAGATGCTGCTGATGCTGGCGCTGACGGTATTCGGCGTAGTGGCGGCGGTGGGATGGACGGGCTCGGTGCGGGTACGGCATGTTTTCGAGTATCTGGACCGGCAGCAGACAGATACGCTGGTGGGCCAGTTCCAGCACGAATTCAATCAGCGAGCGTCGGACACAGCGGGGGCGGTGATCCGGATGGCGGCCAGCGACGCGCTGCGGCGGATGGCCTTTGACCTTGCTAACGGTGGGGATGCGGCAGCGTATCTGACGGTGGCCGTACCGCTGGCGCAGGAGTATCGGCTCGATTATCTGGAGTTGGTGGCGCACGACGGAAGCATTATCTCGTCGCTGCAGTGGACAGCGCGGTTTGGATACAAGGAGCCGGCGATTGTCGCGGCGGGCAAGCCGGCGTTTCTGAAGCAGGAAGACCTGGCGGACGGGTCTTCGCAGATTGGGCTGTTCGCGGTGCGCGCGGTGAATGGATCCGAGCCGCCGCTGTATGTGGTGGGCGGCAGACAGCTGGATGCAGGCTTCCTGCGCGACTTTCCGGTTCCGGCCGGGACTGAGCTGCTGATTTACAGGAATGTGTCGGGGCCGTTTGACGCGCATAACTTTGCGGGGGCTGCGCAGGATCTGAGTAAGGCGGAGCATTACCGTGCTCTGGTGGACGAGGCTCGCACCAATGGGCACAATGCCGATGGCGTGGTGTATTTGACGGCCCACCGCGAGGACAGCATGAGCGTAACGGCGATTCCGCTGAAGGGTGCCGGGGGCGACGTGCTTGCAGTGCTGGTGGTGGCGAATTCGCGGCGCAGCATGGTGGAGGTTCAGCGGCATTTCCGCGACATAGCGTACGGCATCGCGGGGCTGGGAATCATCTTTGCCGTGGGAGCGAGCTTGTGGATCGCGGCGCGCATCTCGCGTCCCATTGAGGAGCTGGCGCGCGCGGCGCAACAGGTGGCCGGGGGCGACTGGGAGACGCGGGTCGATATCCGTTCGCTCGATGAGGTGGGCGATCTGGGGCGCAGCTTTAACAACATGACGCGACAGCTGGCGGAGCAGCGCGAGCGCCTGGTGCAGACCGAGCGGGTGGCGGCGTGGCGGGAGCTGGCGCGGAGGCTGGCTCATGAACTGAAAAATCCGCTGACGCCGCTGCAGATCACCGTGGAGAACATGGTGAAGGCAAAGAAGCTCCCGAAGAAGGAATTCGACGAAGTATTTAAGGAGAGCGCCGCAACGCTGACGGCGGAGATTGAAAATCTGAAGACGATTGTGGGGAGGTTCAGTGATTTTTCGAGGTTGCCGAAGCCGGTGGCGGTGGAGATGGATGCGCGCGAGGCGGTGCGGCGGGTCGTGAAACTCTATGGGCCGGCGTTCGAAGAGAAGCACATTGAACTGGGGACGGCGATCAGTTCCGAGGCGCTCCCGATTCTGGGCGATTCGGAGTTGCTGCACCGGGCGCTGTCGAACCTGGTGCTGAACGCGATGGATGCGATGCCGGAAGGCGGGACGCTGACGGTTGCAGCGACGCGAGCGCAGGACATTGTGCGCATCTCGGTTGCGGATACGGGCGCGGGACTGACGCCGGAGGAGTGCGAGCGGCTGTTCACCCCTTATTACACGACGAAGCAGCATGGAACAGGGTTGGGGCTGGCGATTGTGCAGACGGTGATCGCCGATCATAACGGGACGATCAGCGTGGAGAGTGTGGAAGGCGGCGGGGCGCGCTTCGTGATCGGGTTGCCGCTGATGGAAAAGAGAAGAGCATGAGCAAGGCCGACATCCTGATTGTGGATGACGAAGCGAACACGCTGGCGTCGCTGGCGCGGGCGTTTCGGCTGGCCGGCCATGAGGCGACGGTTTGCGACAACGCGGCAAAGGCGCTGGAGCTGGCGAAGGCGCGGCCGTTCGATCTGATTTTGTCCGACGTGGTAATGCCGGGGCGCGACGGGCTCGCTCTGCTTGAGGATCTGAAGACGAACGGCGTAGCTGCCCCGGTGGTGATGATGTCGGGGCAGGCGCACATCGAGATGGCGGTGAAGGCGACCCGGCTGGGGGCGCTGGATTTTCTGGAGAAACCGCTGTCGACAGACAAGCTGCTGCTGACCGTCGACAACGCGCTGCGGCTGAAGCGGCTGGAGACCGAGAACCGGGAGCTGCGGCGCCGGGTTGGCAGACACGAACTGGTGTGGACTGGCGAGGCGATGCGGCGAGTGATGGCGCAGATCGATCGCGTGGCTGTCAGTGAGTCACGGGTGTGCATTTACGGCGAGACGGGCACGGGCAAGGAGCTGGTGGCGCGGACGCTGCATGAAAAGAGCGCGCGGGCCGCTGGGCCATTTGTGACGCTGAACTGCGCGGCGATTCCGGCGGAGCTGATCGAGAGCGAGCTGTTCGGGCATGAGAAGGGCGCTTTTACCGGGGCCATGCAGCGGCACATCGGGAAATTCGAACAGGCGCATCATGGGACGCTTTTTCTGGATGAGATTGGCGACATGCCTCTGGCGATGCAGACGCGTCTGCTGCGGGTGCTGGAGGAGTCAGAGGTAGAGCGGGTGGGTGGCGACAAGCCGGTCGCGGTCGATGTCCGCGTGGTGGTGGCGACGCACCGGAATCTCGAAGAGATGGTGGAGGCGGGAAGTTTTCGGCGGGACCTGTATCATCGCGTCGTTGTCTTTCCCATAACCCTGCCGCCGCTGCGGGCGCGACGCGAAGATATTGCCGCGCTGGTGGATCACTTTGCGCGACAGGTGTGCGCGCAGAACGGGTGGAAAGCTGTGCCGTTTACGCCGGAGGCAGGTGAGGCGCTGCAGGGATATCCGTGGCCGGGGAATATTCGCGAGCTGCGGAATGCTGTGGAGCGGTTGCTGCTGCTGGCGGCGGATGAAGTAGATGCGGCGACGGTGGGGATGGCGCTTCCACAGCGGGAGAAATTATCTTCGCGCGGTTTCAGCGGGAACATGGATGCTGGAGTGGGGACTGGTCCGCTGGCCCAGCGCGTGGCGGAGTTTGAGCGCACGACCTTGCTGGCCGAGCTGGAGCGGAGCGGGGGACACGTGACGAATGCGGCGAAGGCGCTCGGCCTCGAACGGAGTCATTTCTATAAGAAGTGCCAGCAGCTGGGGATCGATATAAAGGCAGAGCGGGCATGAAAACCCGCGCACGAACACCTCTTCGGTAATCTGTTGCGCCAGGCAAACAGAACTTAGGCTGGGACTACCTCTTTCAGAGTGCGAAAGCGGCTGCGCTGAAATTGGCTCGGAGGATTGGGCCAACGGCTCGCAGGTCGCATGCAACGACCTGCGGGCCGTTCCAACGAAGGAGGTGAGGCCTATGGATGACAAGTCATCCTGGATGCGGGTGTTAATCACAATCGCCGTTGACTGGCGTTTTGTGATGGCAGTCGTAATCCTAACGCTTCTACTGCTGCTTCGGTAGCACAACCTTCCGGGAGGGTCGCAACCTTCCGGAAGCAGGTTCAGTTTAGCAAATCGGCGAAATTCGGAAAGAAGCGAGCCGCGAATGTGCGGCGAACGTACCAGATTGGGACGGATTTTCCACAAGAACTGCGAGCATCTGTGGATCGCCGAGCGGGTAAGGAGAAGCGCCGAAAGCTCAGAGAACACCAATGGAGTGAACTTAAACCAAAGGATAGAAGCGGCTTATGCGACTGCCTTATTGTGGCATTTCCCATCCGGAAGAGCGGGAGACTCAAATTCGTTATTGCACAGGTAGCAATGCGCTCCCATGCGCGCGCCAGGCTATATTAGGCTCAGTTCAGGAGAAGCGCATTTTTTAATAATCCACCGGCCCCGAAACAGACGACTTCTCCGTGAGCGGTATTTTTTTCCTCAGATGAGCCATTTTGAAGGTGATCTTTACGCCTGCGTTCGTGCTATTGGCATCTCAGTCGAGTGAGAAAGGTTGTTTGCACGTTGTTCCCTTACGAATGAAGTGCTGTAGGGCAGGAAATTGTTAGTCAGTTTTTCTGCTTTGTCAGTACTGGGACACTCAAGCGGTCTTTTGAAGTCAGACAAAGCCAGGCACGCAGTCCTTCCCCACGGACGAGCATTCCTCTGAACAGTTCCGCGAAGACGAGACGGCACGTGCCGGCACTTGAAGAGGTGCTGTTACATGCACGTAAATTCCGTTCCTCCCCCCTTCGCTCGCGAAGTTGCGGCGTGCTCATTTGGCTTTTCCAACCGCTTAAAACTCTCTCCCAAAAAATTAAGGCTTTGCCAGCAGGCGGTGCGAACCGGATTGATGACCGCGCTCGCGTGCTGCCTTCCGCTTGTTCTGTTCGGTCAGAGGGGGAATGCCAGCAAGCAGTCACCAGCCAGTGTGAACCTGGCGGTGACGAGTCCGGCGGCCGGGAGCATTTTGAGCGGCTCCTCAGCGACATTCACATGGACGGCCAGCAGCTCAGTGAGCCAGTATCAATTGTGGCTGGGGACGACGGGGGTGGGATCGGAAAACCTCACCGCTTATACGTTTGGATCTACCAAGGCCGCCACAGAGTCGAAAACGGTGAGCGGTTTGCCGACAACGGGAGCAATCCTCTATGTGCGGTTGCTTTGGCAGGTGAATGGCGCCTGGTCGTCGAGCGACAGCACCTATATTGAGGCGAATACGGCTGCGGTGGGCGTTAGCGCCGTTTCCTGCAGCAGCGCGTCGCTGAACGGGGCGGGTAGCGATCCCTGTTCCGTGACGCTGTCTGCCGCGGCGAACAGCGCGGAGAAGGTGAGCTTGGCCAGCAACAACTCCGCAGTGAAAGTGCCCTCGTCGGTGACGGTTGCAGCTGGAGCATCGAGCGCCGCGTTTACAGCAACCGCCACGGCCGTGGGCACGGCCCAGACCGCGACCCTGACCGCGACAGCGGGCGGCACTTCGCAGACGTACGCGCTGCAGCTGAATGCGGCCGCGCCGGCGCTCAGCCTCAGCGCTGCAAGCGTGGCGTTCGGAACTGAGCCTCTTAATCAAGTTGCCACGAAAGCGGTCACGCTGACTTCTTCAGGAACGGCGCCGCTGACGATATACGCGGTAATGACGGCAGGGTCAGGATTCTCGTGGCAGGGATTGGGCGCCACCCCCATGACTTTGGCTCCCGGTCAGTCGGCAACGCTGGTCATTACGTTTAATCCCAACTCCGCGAGCGCCTTCAGCGGAACCGCGACAATTGTCGACAACACACCAACCGATACAACGATTTCATTGACTGGAACCGGGCAGAATACTTCACCGGCGTCGGCGGCTGTGAGCGCAGTGTCCTGCAGCAGCGCTGCTCTGACCGGAGCGGGGACTGATGCGTGCACGGTAATGCTGTCGTCGGCGGCCACGAATACAACCATCGTGAGTCTGATGAGCAGCAACAGCGCGGTGACGGTGCCCCCTTCCGTAACGGTCACAGGCGGAGCTTCGCTCGTCGGATTTACGGCAACAGCTTCGGCGGTCACCACGACGCAGACGGCGACGCTGACGGCAACCGCGGGGGGCGCATCGACCACGTACGCACTGCAATTGAACCCTGCCATACCGGCGATGAGCCTGAGCACCGCGAATGTGGCCTTTGGGAATGTTCTCGTCAACACGCCCACCAGTCAGACAGTGACGGTGACCTCTTCAGGAATGGCGCAGCTGATCCTGAATGGAGCAACAGTTACGGGAACGGCATTCTCGGTATCGGGGATCGGCGCCCCAATCACTCTGAATCCGGGGCAGACCGCGGTGCTGACCATCGGTTTCGATCCAACGTCCACCGGAGCGGCCAGCGGGACCGTGACGATCGGCAGCAACGCTTCGAGCTCGCCAACCATCACGCTGAGTGGAACGGGACAGCCGGGCGCGACGTTGAGTGCGGTCTCCTGCGGCAGCGCAGCGCTGACCGGTGCGGCGACCGACGCATGCGCGGTGACCCTGACGGGGACGGCGGCGACTGCAATGACGGTCAGTTTGACCAGCAGCAGCAGCGCGGTGACCGTGCCGGCTTCGGTGACCGTGGCTGCGGGAGCAGCAAGCGCCGCGTTTACGGCAACTGCGACCGCGGTGACCACTGCGCAGACGGCAACCCTGACTGCTACTTCGGCCGGCGTGTCAGTGACATATCCGTTGCAGCTGAATGCGGTCGTCCCGGGCCTCAGTCTGAGCACCACGAATGTGGCCTTTGGGAATGTTCTCGTCAACACCCCGACCAGCCAGACAGTGACGGTGACGTCTTCAGGAACGGCACAGCTGATCCTGAGTGGAGCGACAGCGACCGGAGCGGCATTCTCGGTATCGGGGATTAACGCCCCGATCACCCTGAATCCAGGACAGACGGCGGTTCTGACCGTCGGTTTCGATCCAACATCCACCGGAGCAGCGAGCGGGAGCGTGACAATCAGCAGCAACGCTCCGAGCTCGCCAACCATCACGCTGAGTGGGACAGGGCAGCCGGGCGCGACGCTGAGTGCGGTCTCCTGCACCAGCGCATCGCTGACCGGAGCGGCAACGGATGCCTGCACAGTAACCCTGACCTCGGCGGCCACCAGCCCTGTGACGGTGAATCTGACGAGCAGCAACAGCTCAGTGACGGCTCCGGCTTCAATAGCGATTGGAGCGGGAGCTTCAAGCGCCCCCTTTACCGCGACCGCGACGGCGGTCACCACCGCGCAAACGGCGACCCTGACTGCAACTGCGGCCGGGGTGTCAGTGACGTATCCGTTGCAGTTGAATGCGGCAACAGTGGCGCTGAACGCGAGCACCACCAGCGTGGCCTTCGGCAATGTGATTGAGAACACAACGGCGACGCAGCCGGTGACGCTGTCGGCCAGTGGCACCGTTGCCCTGATACTGAGCAGCGTCAGCGTCAGCGGAACGGGTTTCGGAATCTCGGGAATCACTTTCCCGCTAACGCTGAATCCGAGCCAGACGACTACGCTCAATTTGTCATTCACACCCACTACGCTGTCGTCGTCGACCGGTACGCTGACGCTGAGCAGCAATGCGTTGAGCGGAGGGACAACTTCCATCTCGCTCAGCGGCACGGGCATTGCGCAGGCCTATCAGGTGGAGCTGGCATGGAATGCGCCGACGGCATCCACCGATCCGGTGGCCGGATATAACGTCTATCGGACGACGGGAAACGGGACATTTGCGGTAATGAATTCGTCTCCCATCTCCCAGCCGTCGTGGACGGATACGACAGTGCAGAACGGGGCGAGCTACAGTTACCAGATCACGAGTGTCGACCCTTCGGGAATAGAGAGCACACCGTCGACTCCGTCTGCCGTAAGCATTCCCTGAATCGAACGCCCGCACGTGGGCGAAGATTCTACAAACGGTATTGGTTCGCGCAGCGCATCCAATCGGCCACCTGCGGCGTGGGTTTGAAGGGCCGATGGGAGCAAGCCGATCACCTGGTCAAGCCTCGGGCAACGATACCTACGAACAGAATGATAAGGGCTGTCCTCAGGTAACCGAGGTCTGCGGTTTAACGCGGCGATACGACCGGCGGTACGACGAATGTAACCTGCCAAGGGTTACTGTGGGGCTACTCAAAAATGCTAATCCTCTCATTTTTGTACTGGGGGATTCTGAGTAACTCACCATCGTGGTTATCTCCGTTGGTAACTATTGAGTCATAAAAGTAAACCGATTTTCTCTTTAACAGCAAGAGGCAAATGGTTTACTATATTCGCAGTAGCAATCTACGCATTTTTGGTGCGGGTATCTGAGTCAGAAAGAGAAGAACTTGGGTTCGTAAGGTGCTCCCAGAGTGACGCGATATTAGCCAGACAACAGGGCCTCAATTCTTAGCGTCTTAAATAATCCTTAAGTCACTGCAAGACATTTTACCGGTCTTTTCTTTAATCAGACAGAGTCAGGCACGCAGCCCCATCCCCCCGGTCGCCCATTCGCAGAGAGGTCCAGCGCGAACGACGGCGGCACGTGTCGCACTCCAGAGGTGCTGCTGCATGTTTGTAAATTTGTCTTCCCATGCGTTCGGTCGCGGAGCCGCGGCGTCAGGCCCCGATTATTACAAACGGCCCTTTATTTCCCGGACAGCCCTCGCGCTCCACCGTCTGCGCGTCTGGCGACCGGGTTTTCTCCTTGTGCTGCTGTGCAGCCTGCCTATAGCTGCATATGCAGGCGGGACTGTTGTGGACGGCGTTTCGCTGGCGGTGAGCAGCCCAGCTTCCGGAAGCGTGCTGCCAGGATCCTCAGTCACTTTCACGATGCAGGCGAACAGCGCGGTCAGCAACTACCTGCTGTATGTGGGGACGACCCCGCAGCCCTCGGATAATGTCGCATTACTTACAACGGGTTCGACAAAGGCCTCCACCACCTCCATAACCGTGAGCGGCATACCGACCACGGGCGGAACCCTTTATGTTCGGTTTTATTATGAGGTCGCAGGGCTCTATGGTTACAGCGACAGTACCTATGTTGAAGCGAATCCTGCGACCGGGCTTTCGTGCAGCAGTGGCTCGGTGACGGGAGCTGCAACGGACACCTGCACGGTGACGCTGTCGGCGGCGGGTGCGAATCCAACGACAGTAAGCCTGGCGAGCAGCAGCAGCGCGGTCACGGTACCGGCTTCGGTTACGGTGCCTGCGGGGGCATCGAGCGCCACGTTTACGGCCACGGCTGCGGCTGTAACCACCAAGCAGACCGCGACGCTGACTGCGACTGCTGGGGGGACTTCGAAAACTTACTCGTTGCAGCTGAACGCGGCGACCGCGGGCCTGAGCCTGAGTTCGACAGGCCTGGCCTTCGGGACTGATCTGCTGAATACTGCGACCAGCCAGTCCGTGACCGTAACGTCGTCGGGGACAGCGGGGCTGACCATCAGCGGAGTTTCCGTTACGGGCGCCGGATTCTCGGTATCGGGAATCAGTGCGCCATTAACGCTGAACCCTGGGCAGACAGCGACCCTGACGGTGGGCTTCGACCCGACGGTGGCGGGCGCGGCCAGCGGAACCGTGACGATCACCAGCAATGCCACCACGTCGACAATTGCGCTGAGCGGGACAGGGCAGCCGGCTGTGAGCGCGGTTTCCTGCAGCAGTGGCTCGGTGACGGGAGCGGCGACGGATGCCTGCACCGTAACGCTCACGGGCGCGGCCGCTAGTGCAACGCCGGTTGGCCTGACCAGCAGCAACAGCGCGGTGACTGTTCCGGCTTCGGTTACGGTGGCTGCGGGTGCTTCGAGCGCGGGTTTTACGGCAACTGCGACGGCGGTAACCACTACGCAGACGGCGACGCTGACGGCAACGGTGGGCGGCGTTTCGAAAACCTATGCGTTGCAGCTGAACGCGGCGACCGCGGGCCTGAGCCTAAGTTCGACAAGCCTGGCCTTCGGGACTGACCTGCTAAATACTGCGACCAGCCAGTCTGTGACCGTAACCTCGACAGGGACAGCGGCGCTGACCATCAGCGGAGTTTCCGTTACGGGCGCGGGATTTTCGGAGTCGGGGATCAGCCCCCCATTAACGCTGAACCCTGGGCAGACAGCGACCTTGACGGTGGGCTTCGACCCGACGGTGGCGGGCGCGGCGAGCGGAACCGTGACGATCACCAGCAATGCAACAGCGGCGACGATCGCGCTGAGCGGGGCAGGGCAGCCGGCAGTGAGCGCGGTTTCATGCACCAACGCATCGCTGACCGGAGCAGCCACGGACGCCTGCACGGTAACGCTCACGGGCGCGGCCGCGAGTGCAACGGCGGTTAGCCTGACCAGCAGCAGCAGCGCGGTGACTGTGCCAGCTTCGGTTACGGTGGCTGCGGGGGCATCGAGCGCCACGTTTACGGCGACGGCTACGGCTGTGACCACCGCGCAGACTGCAACTCTGATGGCAAGCGCAGGGGGGGTGTCGCAGACCTATGCGGTACAGCTGAATGCGGCGACCCCGGGCCTGAGCCTAAGTTCGACAAGCCTGGCCTTCGGGACTGACCTGCTAAATACTGCGACCAGCCAGTCTGTGACCGTAACCTCGACGGGGACGGCGGCGCTGACCATCATCGGAGTCTCGGTAACCGGCGCAGGATTCTCGGTATCGGGGATCAGTGCGCCATTAACGCTGAACCCTGGCCAGACGGGGACCTTGACGGTGGGCTTCGACCCAACGGTGGCGGGCGCGGCGAGCGGAACGGTGACGATCACCAGCAATGCAACAGCGGCGACGATTGCGCTGACCGGGGCAGGGCAGCCGGCAGTGAGCGCGGTTTCCTGCACCAACGCATCGGTGACCGGAGCAGCCACGGACGCCTGCACGGTAACACTCACGGGCGCGGCCGCGAGTGCAACGGCGGTTAGCCTGACCAGCAGCAGCAGCGCGGTGACTGTGCCGGCTTCGGTTACGGTAGCCGCGGGGGCATCGACCGCCGCGTTCACGGCAACCGCAACGGCTGTGACCGCCATACAGACTGCAACCTTAACAGCGGCGGAAGGCGGGACTGCGCAGACTTATGCGTTGCAGCTGAACGCGACAACTGCCGGTCTGGGCCTGAGTTCGACAAGCCTGGCTTTCGGGACTGACCTACTGAATACGGCGACCACCCAGCCAGTGACGGTGACATCGACGGGAACGGCAGCTTTGACTATCAGCGGAGTTTCCGTTACGGGCGCGGGCTTCTCGGTATCGGGAATCAGTGCGCCATTAACGCTGAACCCTGGGCAGACAGCGACCTTGACGGTGGGCTTTGACCCAACGGTGGCCGGGGCGGCCAGCGGGACCGTGACGATCACCAGCAATACAGCCACAGCGACAATCCCGCTGAGCGGAACGGGACAGCCGGCAGTGAGCGCGGTCTCTTGCAGCAACGCATCGCTGACCGGAGCCGGGACAGACGCCTGCACAGTGACCCTGACCGCCACAGCCGCCAGTGCAACTGCGGTGAGCCTGACCAGCAGCAGCAGCGCAGTCACGGTACCGGCTTCGGTTACGGTGGCAGCGGGGGCATCGAGCGCCACGTTTATGGCGACGGCTACGGCTGTGACCACCACGCAGACAGCGACGCTGACGGCAACTGCTGGGGGGACTTCGAAAACTTACTCGTTGCAGCTGAACGCGGCGGTACCGGGTTTAAGCCTGAGTTCGACAAGCCTGGCCTTGGGGACCGACCTGCTGAATACGGCGACCACCCAGGCAGTGACGGTGACATCGACGGGAACGGCAGCTTTGACGATCAGCGGAGTTTCCGTTACGGGCGCGGGCT
>Ga0182012_10000369_pt1 | contig 50897 bp, 39 predicted proteins | sample 612S2SmetaG_FD_120486 | JGI IMG/M metagenome (GOLD analysis project Ga0182012, IMG submission 120486) | Permafrost microbial communities from Stordalen Mire, Sweden - 612S2S metaG | ecosystem: Environmental > Terrestrial > Soil > Wetlands > Permafrost | place: Sweden: Stordalen | collected... | reverse complement strand
TGCGATGGGCTTCATCCAATCCTTTACCTACGCCGAGATCGCGGGGCTCTTTCCCAACAAGGCGGGCGGTACCTCGATTTACGGCGCCATCGCCTGGGTGCGATACGGCAAGCTGATCGCACCAATTTCGGTCTGGTGCAACTGGTTCGCCTGGTCGCCGGTGCAGGCGACCGGCTCCGCGCTTGCGGCGGGCTACATCCTTGCCGGCCTGTACGCGCCCGACTCGCTGATCAACACCTGGCAATGGACGCTGCTCGACCTCGGCATGATCAAGACGGGACTCACCTTGCGGATCAACGCCACTTTCATCCTAGGGGCGGTCATTCTGCTCGCCGTGAAATTCATCCAGGACGGCGGCATTTTGCGCTCCGCCAACACCACGAAGATCCTGGGCATCTCGGCGATGATCCCGCTGCTGCTGATCGGCATCGTGCCGATTCTGACCGGCGACATCGTCAAGTCGAACCTTTTCCCGCTGGCGCCGCTGGCACACGATGCGTCCGGCCTGGTCACGGTCGGCTCCTGGAACATGGCCGGCATCACCTTGTTCGCCGCAGGCATGTTCCTCGCCGCGTGGTCCACCTACGGATTCGAGACCGCGGTCTGCTACACCGGGGAATTCAAGAATCCGAAGACCGACACGTTCAAGGCGATCTTTTACTCGGGCCTGCTCTGCGTCGTGGTCTACACCCTGGTGCCGTTCGCCTTTCAGGGGTACCTGGGTCTCGGCAACCTGGTGCATCCCGCGGTGCTCGATGCGGCCGGCAAGGTCGTCACGCCCGCGGAGTACTCGGGCATGCTGGCGCCGGAAATCTACTCCGGCACGGGCGTCGCAGCGGTGATGGCGAAGATGGTGCATGCCGGCCAGCTCATCGGGGCGGTCGTCGTCATCATGCTGATTCTCGCGCTGGTGCTGTCGCTGATGACCTCCATGGCCGGCTCGTCGCGCACGCTCTACCAGGCGTCGCTCGACGGGTGGCTGCCGAAGTACCTGACCAAGGTGAACAAGCACGGGGCGCCGACCAACGCCATGCTGACCAATCTGGGTTTCAACCTCGTGCTGCTGCTCTTGTCCGACACCGTGTTCATCATCGGCGCGGCGAACATCGGCTACCTCATTTTCAATTTCCTCAATTTGAACGCCGGTTGGATCCATCGCATGGACCGCCCGCGTCAGGACAGGCCCTGGCGCGCGCCGTCATGGATCCTCGCCGCCGGCGCGTTGCTCTCGTTCGTGAACCTCGCGTTCATGGGCTTCGGCGCCGACGTCTACGGCTCCGGCACGCTCAAGACCGGGTTGATTTTCGCGGCGCTGATCGTGCCCGTGTTCATCTATCGCCACTACATCCAGGACAAGGGCGTGTTTCCGCCGGAGATGGCGCAAGACCTGGAAATGGTGGGCGGCGAGCGCATCGTGAACCGCGCCGGCCTCTGGCCCTATGCGGTGCTCGCGCTCGGGATCGCCGTGGTCGCCGTGACCCATCACCTCGCGGTGTACTAGCCTCGAGGGCCCGTCATGCTCGTAACCGGCATCAAGAGTAAACCCGTCTATGCTCCTTTGAGCGCCGATACGCGCGGACGCTACCACCTCATGCTGGGCAAGGGCCCGGGCAACGTGGCGCTGATGCGCGTGCTCAAGGAACTGCAATCGGCCGCGCCGCAGGCCCTTGGCAGGACCCGCGTGCTATTGATCGCGGAGGAACCCGCGGCGGCGGCCGACGCCGCGACCCAGGCCCAGCCCGAGAATTTCGCGGCGCTGGGGCTCGAGACGCTGCGCGTGTTTGCGGATGCCCCTTCGCTGTTGCGGGAATTTCGTTCACTCCTCGACGGCGCCCTGATGGGTACGCGCCTGTACGTGGCGGGCCCCGAGAGCTTCATCGGGCTCGCGATGAAGATCGCGCTCGAGTTCGACCTGAACAAGGACGAGGTGCGCGCCGAGGAGCTCGGCAGCCGCGCCCGGCGTGTCTATTGCATCCATTGCCGGGCGACGACGGAGGACGTGCGCACCAATGTCGCGCGCTGCGTCGACTGCGGAAGCTGGCTGCTCGTGCGCGATCACTATTCGCGGCGGCTGGCCGCCTACATGGGCGTGATGGTCGACGCGGAAGCGCCCGGCGAGCTGCCGGAGATCAAGGAAGTGTTCGTATGAGCGAGGCTCAGACCCTCGAGGTCGAGGTGACGTCGATCGAGCAGGTCACGCCGCTGATCAAGCATTTCAAGTTGCGGCCGGTGTCCGGGGACGCCATGCCCGCGTTCTCCGGAGGTTCGCACATCGTGGTGGTGATGCGCACACCCGCCCGCGTATACCGTAACCCCTATTCGCTGCTGAGTCCGCCGCACAGTCTCGACTCCTATGAGATAGGCGTGCGCCGCATGGAGGAATCGCGCGGTGGGTCGCATTTCATGCACGATCGGGTCGGCGTGGGGACGCGGCTCGAGATCGCCCACCCGGTGAATCTGTTCGCGCTCGACAAGATCGCGCGCAAGCACGTCCTCATCGCCGGCGGCATCGGCATCACACCGTTCATGGCACACCTCGAGGACTTGCACGAAGGCCGCGTGCCCTACGAGCTGCATTATTCGGTTCGTGGCCGCGAGCACGCCGCCTTCCTGCCGCGAATCCTGGAGCGCACCGGGGAACGGGTGCGCATGTATTACGACAGCGAGGGCCAGAGCATCGATTTCGACGGCCTGCTGTCGAACCAACCCCTGGGCACCCACGTCTACGTCTGCGGTCCGGCGGGCCTGATCGACAAGGTGGCGGCGACTGCCCGCGCGTGGGGCTGGCCGGACAGCCATATTCACTGGGAGCAGTTCAGCGCACCCCCGGTGGGGGACGCGTTCGAGGTGTTCCTCGCACGCTCCAAGGTGACCGTGCATGTCCCGCCGGACCAAAGTCTCCTGGAAAGCATCGAGGCGCAAGGGGTCGAGGTGCCCTACCTTTGCCGGGGCGGCGTTTGCGGATTTTGTCAGACCCGGGTGCTCGAACTGGATGGGGAGCTGATCCACAACGACCACTTCCTGTCGGACGCCGACAAGGCGAAGCGCAACACCATCATGCCGTGCGTGTCGCGGGCACGCTGCAAGAGCCTGGTGCTCGACCTGTAGCCGCCTTGAACCTCGAGGAACGCCCATGAGCGCCGTATTCAAGCCAGACGAAACATTCAGGAACGACTTCACGTTCCGCAACTCCCCCGAGGCCATCCGGCGGTTCCCGCTGCCCTTCGTGGAGGACCAGTACATGTATTCGGTCAACATCGAGCCGCACATGCCGGGAGCGAAGGGCTCGGTGGTGGAATTCGCCTTCGACGTGGACGAACACTATGTCGCCGAATGCCGCGAGCGGGCGATGGTCCTCGACGCCGAGCCGCTGCGCTACCAGGCGCTGCCGCACATGATGAGCGCGCAATGGGATTGCCTGGAGCTCATCATGGAATCGCTGGCGCGCGATTATCCCGCGCATTTTTCGCTCGCGAAGCGCGCCAATCGATGGCACTGGATCAACCAGCCGCTCGGCATAGACCAGGAATTCACCTTCGGAGACCCCGCGACGCTGCCCCGCGAGCCGCTCGATTTCATCACTCGCCAGGCGCAGGGCGACTTCGTGGTCATGGACCAGCGGGACGGGGACCTCTGGGCCGAGGCGGGCATGGTCACCACTCCGGCCGACTGGTCGCTCGACTTCGACATCGGCATGACGTTCAAGGAGTGGCACGGACCCGTTCCCTTGGCGCACGAGATCGGCGTGTTCGACAGGGCACTCAAGTATCTGTTGAATTTGCGCCTGGGCCAGCCGGTGCGGCGCCTCAACTGGACCATGACGGTCAACCCGCGTCTCGACACCTCGCCGGAGAACTACCCGAAGTGGGGACCGGACCGCGCCACCGTCACCCGGCAAAACGCCGGCGACCTCGTGCATCTGCGCGTCGAGTTGCAGGGATTGTGGCGGCTGCCGCGCAGCAATGCCGTGCTGTTCGGGATCCGCTGCTATCTCATCAGCGTGCGCGAGCTCGCGACCATCCCCAAGTGGGCGCGGCGGGTGCATAGGGCGCTCAAAGGCCTGCACCCCGCCCTCGTCGACTACAAGGGGCTCACCCGCTATCGCGACACGGTGGTCGAATGGCTGGCGCCCTTCGACGACGGCTCGCCCACCACACCCGGAGCAGCACCGGACTGACGCGCTTCATCGAGCGCGGACCCATTTTCAACGAAGATCGGAGATAGTTTCATGGCACTCAGTTGGCGTCACTCGGTATTGGCGGATCGGCACCGCGCCTTGGGCTCGAAGCTCGAGGATTGGAACGGCATGGGCACGGCCTGGACGTACTCCAAGGATGTCGCCCAGGATCACGTCGCGATCCGCACCAAGGCGGCGCTCATGGACGTCTCCGGACTGAAGAAGTTGTATCTCGTCGGTCCACACGCCTCGGCCATATTGAACTATGCGACGACGCGCGATGTGACCAAGATCTACCCGGGCAAGTCCGCCTACGCCTGCATGCTCAACGAAGCCGGGCACTTCGTCGAGGACTGCATTCTGTACCGGTTGGCGCCGAATGCCTGGATGGTGGTCCACGGAAGCGGCGCGGGCCATGAGACCCTGACGGGCTACGTAGTCGGCCGAAACGCGGCGATGATCGTCGATGACGACCTACACGATCTGTCGCTCCAGGGGCCCCTTGCCGTCGACTTCCTCGCGAAGCACGTCCCGGGAATCCGGAGCCTCAACTATTTTCACCACCGGCCGGCGACTCTGTTCGGAAAGCCGGTGACGATCTCCCGCACCGGCTACACCGGAGAGCGCGGCTATGAGATTTTCTGCAAGGGCGAGGATGCCGGGCTCATCTGGGACACGATCCTGAGCGAAGGCAAGCCCATGGGCATCATCCCGGCCTGCTTCACGACGCTCGACTGGGTGCGCGTCGAGAGCTACCTGCTGTTCTATCCCTATGACATGTCGCAGATGTACCCGTTCGAGCACGACGCGCCGGGCGACAGCTTGTGGGAGCTCGGCCTCGACTTCACCGTGAGCCCCGGCAAGAACGATTTTCGCGGCGCGGACGCGCACGCCCGCCTCAAGGGCAGGGAGCGCTTCAAGATTTTCGGGCTGCTCCTGGACGGCAAGGTCCCCGCAGATATGGGCGATGCGGTGTATCAGGGCGACAAGCAGGTCGGCGTGATCACCTGCGCGATGGTGTCGAGCCTGACCGGAAAATCGATGGCCATCGCGCGACTCGACGTGCCGGTCGCGGTCCACGGCACCAAGCTCGAGGTTCGCGGCAAGAACGTCAAGGGCCCGGCGATCGCGCACACGCTGCCGTTCGACGATCCGGACAAGAAAAAGCGCACCGCAGTGGGTTGAGCCCGTAAAACCCCGGGCGTGATGGTCAAGTCGTAGACCGGCAGGCGGCGCGGGCGCGCGCCGCGCGCACCGCGAGACCCACGAGCATCAAGAGCGGCGCCCCGCTCAGGATCGCCAGGAGGCCCGCTTGCGGCCAGTGGTCCATCGCGAAGCCGCCGAGGCTCGGGCCGATCACTCCGCCCGCGCAATACACCATCACGAACACGGTGTTCGCCGCGGCCAGCTCAGCCGCCGGAAATTGCTCACCCAATAGCGCGATCCCCTGGCTGTAGAACGCGTACAGCGTTCCACCCCAGAGAAACAGCAGAAGGCCGAGCCAGACCGGCGTGTCCAGGCAAACCGGCAGGAGCAGCGGACCGAGCGCGCTCGCGACCGCGCACCCTGCGAGGAGCGTGCGCCGCCCGAAGCGGTCCGCGAGCAGCCCGATGGGCATTTGCAGCACGACGTTGCCGGCCATGAACACGGTCACCAGAAACAGCGCCGCGCGCTCCTGCATGCCGGCATGCAATCCGTACAGGGGCAAGAGCGCCAGATCCGCCGATTCGACCAATCCCGCAACCACGGCCGCCAGCATCACGATGGGCGCGATGCGCACCGCGCGGACGAGGTCGACGAGCGGCGCGCGGGCGCCGGCATCCGTCGCGGGACCCTTCAACATCAGAACCGGCACCAACGTGGCCATCAGGCAGACCGCGCCGACCACGAAGGGCAGCCAGCCCTCCGTCCCCGTGAACTCGAGCAGGACCGGGCCGCCGATGATGCCGACCGAGAAAACCGTGCCGTAGATGCCCATGACGGTGCCGCGCTCCGCATCGCCGCTCACCGTGTTCAGCCAGATCTCGCTCCCGATCCAGCTCAATCCGAGCACGCAACCCGTGACGAATCTGAAGCACATCCACGGGCCGGCGCCCGAAGCCGCCGGCATGAACGCCAGCACCAGGGCGCCGGTCGAGATGCCGATGACCACGCTGCGCTTGAGTCCCAGGTGCCCGATGAGGCGCGGATAGAGCGGCCCGCACAGGATGACCGCGACCAGACTTGCGGCGGTGACGGCGCCGATCGCGAGGGCCGAGCTGCCCGTGCGGCTCAAGGCGATGGCGATCAGGGGCGGCTGGAAGCCGAAGATCAATCCCACTCCGAGGCTCGAGGACAGAATTGCCGCGAGCGTCAGGCGGCGGGAAGCACCGCTCAACTGCCCGCTTCCGGAGCGCGAGGCGGGCGCGCCGCCCCGCCGCCGGGCAACGGCATCGCGGAAAATCGCCGGGTCGGGCCGGGAATCGCTCCAACCCGCGGTCGGCATAATCCATGCATCGTCAATCCTTAAGTTCGTCGAGGGTTCTTAGCACGCAACAAACTTGCGTGCTAGTAAACCCTATGCTACTTATCGACCAAGCGGATCATAAGCGATCCCTCGGCGATACGGCGGCGGTGTGCGAAGGGCTTGCAATTGGGGGATGGGCAGCGCGCCGAGGCGTCGGGCGGCCTTTTTCATTCAGGGAGAATCGGGTAATGAAAATAAAATGCGTCGCGCAAGCGGCCTTGTCTTCTCGTGTGGTTTCGCTGATCGCCATTCTGAGTGTCGGATGGATGGGCGGCCCGGCCGTCGCCGATCCCGCCGCGGCCGGCCCGTCCGCTTCGCCCGCCGGCGAATCCGCGCCTGCGCGGGGCAATGATCTGGAGGAGATCATCGTCACCGCCGAGAAGCGCGAGTCCACCGTGCAGGCCACGCCGATCAGCATGACGGCCCTGAGCGGAGCCGACCTCGCCGAGCAGAACATCGCGTCGGTCCAGGACCTGGTCGGCGCCATCCCCGGGATCTCGCTCCGCACGGCCGGCCCGGGCCAGACCGAGTACGAAATGCGCGGCTTGGGTTCCTCCGGCGGTTCCGTGGCAACCGTGGGCTTCTACATCGACGAGACACCCTTGTCGGCGTCCGCAGTGGCGCTCAATGGCCGCACGGTCATCGACGCCGACCTCTACGATCTGAATCACACCGAGATTTTGCGCGGACCGCAGGGCACCTTATACGGCGCGGGATCCATGGGCGGCACCATCAAGCTGGTGACCAATCAGCCGAAGCTCAACACCTACGAAGGCTCGGCGGCGGTCGATGCCTCCCAAACCACCGGCGGCAGCACGAATGGCCGCGGCAGCTTGATGCTGAATCTTCCAATCGGCAGCATTGCCGCGTTTCGCTTCGTGACGACGGACAAGTACATCAGCGGCTGGATCGACCGAAAGGTGATCGCACCCGGTCAATTCCCGTATCCGACGAACTTCGGGAATTGCGGAGTTTATTACTGTACGCGCGGCGCCGTTCAGGATGCGCCGGTCGCGGATGACATCAAGGGCTCCAATCTCGAGCGCTTCATCTCCTCGCGAGCCTCCCTCCTGGTGCAGCCGTCCGATGCCCTGTCCATCACCGGCGGCTTCATGTATCAGCGCATCGATGCCGAAGGCTACGCCAACTATCAATCGCCCCCCGGGAATGACGCGATCTACCAGCCGTACGACATCAAAGAGCCCTACTACGACTCATTTCACATGTGGAGTCTGAAGGTCAGCTACGACATGTCCTTCGCCAATTTCACGTCCGCATCATCGTATTGGAAGCGCGACGTGTACCAATCGACGGATTCGACCGAAGCCTTGCAGAACATATTCAACTACACCCAGTTCGTCCCGAACCTCTACTCGGAGAACGACACGACGTGGCAGATCGCGCAGGAGCTTCGCCTGACCTCGCGGGGAGACAGCGATTTCCAGTGGGTGGGCGGCCTGTACTATTCGAACTTGCACTCGGGGTACATCACCAAGAATCAGACCGTGGGGTTCGTCACCACGCCCGTATGTCCGGCCGGCGGCCCCCTGGGCGGCCATTGCCCGACCGCCGATCAGTTCTACTACGCGCCGCCCGTGACGGGACCGAATCCCGAGGGCATCATGTTCAATGACAACAACCCGAACATCCTCAATCAGAAAGCAGTATTCGGCGAGGCGAGCTACAAGTTCACTCCCACCCTCAAGCTCACGGCAGGTCTGCGCTTCTATAAATTCGACATTAGCAACCAGGCCAATCAGCGCGGCCTTGGCACGGCCTCGGGAGATGCCACCCCGACCATCGACAGCGCATCGGGAACCAACACGAGTTTATTGCCCAAGCTCAATTTGTCGTACGAGCCGACGTCGGATCTCACGGTATACAGTACGCTCGCCAAAGGGTCCCGACCGGGCGGTGTGAACCTGCCGATCCCGCTGGTGCCGTTCAGCCAGGGGGCCTTCTACTATTGCGGCCAGGGCACCGGACCGAGCTACCTCACCAGTCAGCCGGCTTACTATGCGCCGGACGACATCTGGAGTCTCGAATTCGGCGAGAAAGCCAAGCTCGACGATCGGCGTTTCACGATCAACGCGGACATCTTTTACGTCAAGTGGCACAACATCCAGCAGCTGATCGTGCTCTCCTGCGGTTATCCCTATAACACGAACGTGGGCGACGCCAAAAGTTACGGGCCGGAGCTCGAAATGGCGGCTAAGCTGACCGATGCGCTCACCCTGGACCTCTCTGCAGCGTATACCCAGGCTTACATCAGCGCCCCGAAGGACACGCCCGGACTGCCGGTCACGTCCGGCACACGCATCAACAATATTCCGAAATACACCGCCAACCTTGCCCTGAGCTACGAATCGATGGTGACTGCGGACTACAAATTTACGGCGCGGCTCGCAGAGGCCTATGTCGGTCCGGTCACGGATACCGCCTATTACAGCGAGATCTTGCCGTCTTACGGATTGATGGACTTCAGAATGGGCTTTGGCAAGGAACCCTGGGTCCTGTCCGTGTTCGGCACCAACCTGACCAACAAGCACGCCGCGCTCACCATCGACAACACGGTGTTCGCGTGGCAGCAGCCGACGATCACCCGGGTCTCGACCAACCAGCCGCGCACCATCGGGCTTGGGTTCGAAACGAAATTCTGACGCCGTATCGAGTCGTCGTGCGAAACGCAATCGGGGGGCGCAAGTCCCCCGATTTTCGTAATATGGGCTCCCTGCGGGGCGCCCGGCGCCTCGGAACGGCGTAGGGAGAGGTCAGTGACCGACAAATCCGTCAAGGCGATCGACCACGACGCCGAGCAGCTTCGCGCGTTGGGCTACGAATCGCATTTCGACCGCACCATGTCGAAATGGGAGAATTTCTCGCTGGGATTCACCTACCTGTCGCCGGTGGTGGGTGTTTACAGCCTGTTCGCCTTCGCACTGGCGGCGGGCGGGCCACCGATGTTCTGGTGGTATCTGCTCGTCGGTGTCGGCCAGATGTTCGTCTGTCTCGTATTCTGCGAGGTCGTCTCTCAATTTCCGATCTCCGGCGGCCTGTATCCCTGGGCGCGGCGCCTGGTGGGCAAGCGCTGGGCCTGGATGGCCGGCTGGATCTATGGCTGGGCACTCCTCGTCTCGATCGCCGCCGTCGCGACCGGCGGTGCGCCGTTCGTCGCACAGCTCCTCGGCTTCCCGGTCACCCCCACGAACACCACGGCCATGGCGCTGGCGATGATCGTGTTTGCGACGGCCTGCAACGTGAGCGGCACCCGGCTGCTCGCGCGCGTGGCGATGTTCGGCTTCATATGCGAGCTCATCGGCGCCATTGTGGTGGGCGGCTATCTGCTGCTGTTTGCGCGCCATCAAGCGTTCAGCGTGCTCTTCGACACCTTCTCGATTCGCAGCAGCAGCGGCAGCTACCTGCCGGCGTTTCTGGCCTCGGCTCTCGCCGCCATGTTCTGCTACTACGGCTTCGAGGCCTGCGGCGACGTTGCGGAGGAGACCCCCAATGCCAGCCGCATGATCCCCAAGGCCATGCGCATGACCATCTATGTCGGCGGCGCGGCCGCGATGCTCGTGTGCGTCGCGCTGATTCTCGCGGTGCCCGACATGAACGCCATTCTATCCGGGAAGGACACCGATCCCGTGGCGACGATTCTGCGCTCTGCCATGGGCGAGGTCGGATTTCGCGCCGTGCTCGCCGTGGTTCTCGTGTCGTTCATCTCGTGCTGCTTGAGCATGCAGGCTGCCGCGAGCCGCCTCTTGTTCGCCTATGCGCGCGACGAGATGATCGTCGGCAGCAAGCTGTTGAGCCGCATCTCGCCGCACACGCACGTACCCGTGGCCTCATTGGCAATTGCAGGCCTGGTTCCGTCGCTCATCGCGCTCGGCGGCTTGTGGCTGCAAAATGCCGTCGCGACCATCATCAGCTTCGCCTCGGTCGGGATCTACATGGCGTTTCAGATGCTGGTGCTCGGGGCGTTGATCGCGAGGTCGAAGGGTTGGACACCCACCGGTCCCTTCACGCTCGGCCGTTGGGGTTTGCCGGTGAATCTCGTCGGGTTCGCCTACGGGATCAGCGCGATTTTCGACATGATGTGGCCGCGCGCCCCGCAGGATCCCTGGTACAGCAACTACGGCATGATCGTGACGGCGGTCGGAGTCATCGTGCTTGGGACCGTGTACATGCTCACCGCAAAGCCCTATGAGCGGGGCAATGCGCCGGCGGGGGATGCGCATCGACCGCGGGTGGGGACCGGCGCCGGCGTCGTTGCCCCTCTTGACGCCTAGGTAGAGCCGTCCCGGCGGCTGACCGTCCAGGGCGGTTCGGGGCGGATTGTGCTGGCTCTCACCCCGCCTATCCGCTACCGTGGGGCGCGCGAACGGCGACGCATAAGACCTACTGAAGACACTGAAAAGGTACTAGCGATGGTGCAGGTAAACACAACCACGGCGGATCCTGCCACGGCAATCCCCTCGGCCCCGGCCACCCACGCGAACGAGCTCAGCCGTTCGCTCAAAGGGCGGCACCTCACCATGATTTCGATCGGCGGGATCATCGGCGCAGGGTTGTTCGTGAGTTCGAGCACGGCGATCATCGCCGCGGGACCCGCGAGCTTCGTGAGCTACGCCATTTGCGGCTTCTTGATTTTGCTGGTGATGCGCATGCTGGGCGAGATGGCCACGTCCATGCCCCACGTTCGCTCTTTCACTGAATTCGCGCGTGCGGGGCTCGGCGACGGCGCGGGCTTCGTGGTCGGCTGGCTGTATTGGTACTTCTGGGTGCTGGTGGTTCCCGTCGAGGCCATCGCCGGCGCCAAGATCCTGCAGCACTGGTTGCCGGCATTTTCGCCGCTGCAGATCGGGCTCGGGCTGATGACCGTCATGACCTGCGTCAATCTCATGTCCGCGCGTTCCTATGCGGAATTCGAGTTCTGGTTCGCGTCCATCAAAGTGGCGGCCATCATCGTATTCATCGTCATCGCCGCCTCGTTCGCCTTCGGCTGGACTTCACCGCATGGCACCACCTTCGGCAACCTGTCGGACTTCGGCGGATTCGCGCCGCACGGCTGGATCGCGGTGCTTGCCGCCGTGCCCACCGTGTTCTTCGCCATGACCGGCGCCGAGATCACCACGGTCGCAGCGGCGGAATCCGCGCAGCCGGAGCGGGCCGTCGCGCGCATGGGGGCCGCCGTGATCTGGCGCATCCTCGTGTTCTACGTGGCCTCGATTTTCCTGATCGTCTCGGTGACGCCGTGGAACAACGTTCGCTCCGGCGAGTCGCCTTTCACGCTGGCGCTCAACGCCATGCACGTGCCCTGGGCGCCCGAGATCATGAGCGTCATCATCCTCACCGCCGTCCTTTCGTGCCTCAACTCCGCGTTCTACGTGAGCTCCCGCGTGCTGTTCATCCTGGCCGACCGCCGCGACGCGCCGAAAATGCTGGTGACCTTGAATTCGAGGCGCGTTCCCGTGGTCTCGGTGCTCATGGGCTCGGTGGCCGGATTTCTCGGCATCATTGCCGCCACCGAGGCTCCGCAGGCGGTATTCGATTTTCTGGTGAGCTCATCGGGCGCGCTGATCGTGTACGTCTACATGACGATCGCCGTCGCGCAGATCGCCTTGCGCAGGCGCCGTGAGCGCGCGGGCGCGCAGAAGCCCCCGGTGGTGATGTGGCTCTTCCCCTGGCTGAGCTATGCGGCCATCGCGGCTATGGGCGCCGTCCTGATCGCCATGGCGTTCACGCCCGGCTCGCAACAGGACTTCAAGGCGAGCGCCGTGACCTTGGTGGTCGCGATCGCCGCCTATTTCCTCGTCAAGCGGCTGCGCAAGCCCCAAAGCGCATGAGCTTAAGCCGAAAGATCATTTCCCGGGATTGAACACCCGTCGGATGATGTTGCCGCAGCCGAGCGGCTGCGCGCGCCGGGCTGATCTATTTTTTGCACTGTCAAGTGAAAAAAATTGGATGCACCCCTACAAAGTATCGCGTGCAGGCGCTCCGGTTTTTGGCAGTATGAAGTTGCCCTCGCAGGATGACGGACGCGAAGGCACAAAGGTTTAGGAAGTCTCGTACCGGCAAGCCAGCCAACTCCCCCGTCGGTGCGATATCCGGCGGCGTGGGCACCTCAACAGGACCCACGCCGTTTTTTATTCCCCTATCAGCGAACCTTGACCGGCCGCGTCCTGCGCATTTCGTTTCTCCGGCAACCTCCCTGCCGCTTGTCCCCCACAGCTACAATGCCGCATCACGCTGAGGAGACGAAATGCCGATCGAACGCTTGCACCCCGGACCTCGAATGTCGCAGGTCGTGATTCACAACAAGACCGTCTATCTGGCCGGACAGGTCGCCGAGGAGGCCGCAGGCAAGGGCGTCGGCGAGCAAACGCGGGAGATTCTGTCGACCATCGACGGCCTCTTGGCGGAGGCGAAAACGGACAAGACCCGGATCCTTTCGGCCACCATCTGGCTCACCAGCATGTCGACGTTCGGCGAGATGAACCAGGTGTGGGACCAGTGGGTCGCACCCGGCTCCACCCCGGCGAGAGCGACGGTGGAGAGCGCCAAGCTGGCGGGATCGCAGTACAAAATCGAAATCTCCATGATCGCCGCCCAGCCGTAGCTCATCGGAGGCCGCCGGTATCCGCCTACACACGCCAAACCACATAAGTCTTGCGTAGAGCCTCGTGAACGGTCCAAGTCCCTTTCGTTGCCGCAGGAAACCACGCCGCATCTCCGGCTCGGAACTCGAGTCGCTGGCCGTCGTCACAATCAAAAGTTGCGTGACCGGCGATGAAGTGGCTGAACTCAGCGTCGACAACGGCACGGCGGAACTTGCCCGGGGCGGCCTCCCACGTGCCGACGCGAAGCGACTTATCCGCGGTCGAATAGGCTTCGCACGTCGAGAGGATCGGCGCTTCCGATCCAGTAACGGCGCTGGCTGCCGAAGCGCTGGCGAACTGGGTCAACGGAATCGAGCTGGGCGCCTTGATATGAATGATCGTCACGAAAATTCTCCTTCGAAATCCGCAATACAATGTCTGCGCTCGATGAGTATTGCATCCTGGGAACCTTGTGTCCCACCCCGAGGAACGATCAGCTAGCGCTCGAATTTCGTCGACAGGATGATGGAGGATGTCGTTCGCTCCACGCCATCCAACCCCCCGATGCGATCGATGACTTCGTCCATCTCGGCCACCGAGGCGGTCGCCGCGACGGCGATCAGATCCACATCCCCGCTCACCGAGTGCAGCACGCGCACCTGCGGGATCGCGCGAAGCGCGGCCGTCACCGCGCGGGACTCCTTGGGGCCGACCTTGATCATGACATGGGCGCGCACCGCGCCGAAATCGTGCTCGGGCGCCAGACGCACCCCGTAGCCCGCGATTACGCCTTGTCTCTCCAGCCGTTCGATGCGGCTCTGGACGCTGGTGCGCGAGCGGCCCACCAGGCGCGCCAACTGTGCCGTCGAGGCGCGGGCGTTCTCGCGCAAGGCTGCAATGAGCGTCTGATCGATGGAATCCATGCATTTCGCCATTTGTGGCCTTCGAATCCACTAAATATACCGTAAATACGGTTAATCAGCGCCTGCCATTTGCCGGCTTGGTGGGCGAAAATGGTGCACCGGCGGGAGGGGTTTCGTATGCATCAGATTGCCATCGTAGGCGCGGGAAAGATTGGATCCATGATTGCGGAGCTTCTGGTGAGCTCGCGCGATTATGCCGTCACGGTCATCGACCGCTCGCAAGCCCAACTGGACCGGCTGGAGACGGGCGCAGCCGTGACGAAAGTGGCAGCCGACATCACCCAGGGCGATACGCTGCCGAAATTGCTCGGCGGCAAGTATGCCGTGCTCTCTGCCGCCCCCTACCACGCCACGCGGCTCATCGCCGAGTCCGCCAAGTCGGCAGGCGCGCACTACCTCGATCTGACCGAGGATGTCGCGAGCACCCGCGCGGTCAAGCAGCTCGCGAGGGGCGCGCGCACGGCGTTCATTCCCCAATGCGGGCTGGCGCCGGGGTTCATCACCATCGTCGCGAGCGATCTCGCCTCGCATTTCGATCAGCTTCAGGACGTGCGCATGCGCGTCGGCGCCCTGCCCAAATTTCCGTCCAACGCGCTCAATTACAATCTGACCTGGAGCACGGATGGGGTCATCAACGAGTATTGCGAGCCGTGCGAAGCCATCGTCAACGGTCAGCTTCGTGAGACCCAGGCGCTCGAGGAGCTGGAGGAATTCTCGCTCGACGGCATTCTCTACGAGGCCTTCAACACCTCGGGCGGCCTCGGCACCCTCTGCGAGACATTGGCGGGCAAGGTGCGCAACCTGAACTACCGCACCATCCGCTATCCCGGGCACGCGGCCATCATGAAGGCGCTGTTGAACGATCTGCGTCTGCGGGACCGGCGCGAGCTGTTGAAGGACATCTTGGAGAACGCCGTGCCGGTGACGCTCCAGGACGTGGTCATCGTGTTCGTGACGGTCAGCGGCATGAAGGGCGGGCAGCTCGTGCAGGAGACCTACGCCAACAAGGTCTACGCGGCGCCGATGGGCGGCCGGGTGCGCAGCGCCATCCAGATCACCACGGCCGGCGGCATCTGCGCCGTCCTCGACATGCTCAGGGACGGTGATCTGCCGCAATCGGGTCTCATCAAACAGGAAGAGATCGGCTTGGAGGCGTTTCTCGCCAATCGCTTCGGCCGTGTCTACGCGACCCCGACCGTCGCGGCGTCGAACGCCGCCTGACGTTTCGGCGGGCTTCTGCCGGGCCGCTCACTGGCGCAGGGCGTAGGTGAGGCGGCTCCGCCCATCGATCAGGCCATGCCCCAGCAGCCACTGATGCGCATCGTCCGCGTCCTCCGCGAACCACTTGCCCGCGCTACCCAGACGAAAGCTGTACCCCCATTCGTCCATGTCGGCGAACAATCGCTGCGCACCGACTTTGCCGAGCGCCTGCGCCATCAGAACCTGCAAATAGCACACCGCGGTCTCCTCCGCATCGTCCCCACCCGCATCGGTGTGCAGGCCTACGCGGCGCTCGGGCGTCATGCAGATGAAATGCGCGCTTTCGTGCAGCACGGAATGCAACGGGGTGTCGAGGCGCGCGTACACCTTCGAGCCGATGAGTCCCGCCTCGCTTTCCCCCCAATGGGACCCCGGAATCGCCTCGCCGGGCGCAACCAGCGTCAGCTCCAACCCATAACGGTCGAGCAGCACCAGCAATTCGAGCCGGTCGATGGCGTTGAGCTTGAGCACACGACGCCCTGCCGCTACTTCAGACGGGTCAGCCGATGCATCGCCATGCCGACCAAATCCCGCGCCATCTGTGCGCGAAGGATGTCCGCTTCGTGCTCCTTGGCGAGCAGCACGTTCTCCTCGAAGCTGTAGTCCTTCGACAACGCGATGGTCTGCGGCGCCATGAGCTCGGAATCCGGTCCATGAACGGCGAACGTGACGGTGTAGGTCAGCTCGTAGTCGGTGGGGATGTTGCGCGCCGAAACGGCGAGGGTGCGCTGCTCCACCAGATCCTTCGTGACTTCGATGGTCGCCGTCGCGTCCTGCCGTCCGGGCTCCAGCACCGCCCCGGCGCTTTTCAGCTCGTGCTCGAACTCGCGCGCGAAATCCGTATAGGGATTCTTGACCGACAGATAGGGTCGTGCGAGAACCGGGGGCAGATGCTCGCTTCCCGCCAGGCGAAATCCGCACGCCGCCAGTGCGAACGACGCGGCGCCGGCGAGCGCGACGCAACCCGGGCGTGTCATCTAGACGACCACGTTGACGAGCTTGCCCGGCACGACGATGACTTTGCGCACGGACCCCTCCCCGACGAATTTTTGCACGTGAGCGTCGGTGAGCGCCGCCGTGCGCACCGTCTGATCGTCTGACCCGGCGGGCACGGTGATGCGCGAGCGCAGCTTCCCATTGACCTGCACGACGATCTCGACCATCGACTGCACCAGGGCGGTCGCATCGACCTGCGGCCAGGTCTCGTCGATCAGCGCGGTACGGTGCCCGAGTTCGCACCACAGTGCGTGCGTCGCATGCGGAATGATGGGCGACAGCGCGATCACGGCGATTTCGAGCGCCTCCTGCATTACGCTCCGGTCGCGGTCGGTGCGTTGCGGAAATTTCGACAGCGCGTTGAGCAACTCCATCGCCGCCGCGATGGCCGTGTTGAAAGTGCGGCGCCGCCCGATGTCGTCCGTCACCTTGCCGAGCGTCTGATGCGCCTGGCGCCTGATGGCGCGCTGCGCGTCGTCGAGCCCTTCCTTGTCGAGCGGCGCAACCGCACCCGCCGACACATGCTCGTACACCGCCCTCCAAAGCCGCTTGATGAAGCGAAATGCGCCCTGCACGCCTTCGTCGGACCATTCGAGCGTCTGTTCCGGCGGAGCCGCGAACATGGTGAACAGCCGCGCAGTGTCCGCACCCAGTTCGTCCACCAGCGCCTGCGGGTCCACGCCGTTGTTCTTGGATTTGGACATGGTGATCACGCCGGCGGACTCCACCTCACGCCCATCCTTGCGCAGAACCGGCACGGGGCGCTGGTCGCGGCTGACCACTTCCACATCCGCGGGATTGAAGTACTCGATGCGGCCGGACTCGGTCTTTCGAAAGAAGGCCTCGTTGAGCACCATGCCCTGCGTGAACAGGTGGGTGAAAGGCTCCTTGAAGGACACCGCGCCCAATTCGCGCATCACCCGGGTCCAGAAGCGCGAATACAAAAGATGCAGGATCGCGTGCTCGATCCCGCCGATGTACTGGTCGACGGGCAGCCAATAGTCGACACGCTCGTCGAGTGCCGCGCGGCCGTTGTCGCTGCAGGCAAAGCGCAGGAAATACCAGGAGGAGTCCACGAACGTATCCATGGTGTCCGTCTCTCGCCTCGCCGGACGCCCGCAGCGCGGGCACGTGCACGCGAGGAACGCGGCGTCCTTGAGCAGCGGATTGCCGCTGCCGTCCGGCACGAGATTATCGGGGAGAATCACCGGCAATTGATCGTCGGGAACGGGCACCACGCCGCAATCGGCGCAATGAATGATGGGGATGGGACATCCCCAGTAGCGCTGCCGCGAGATGCCCCAGTCGCGCAGCCGCCACGTGATCCGCTTCTCGCCGAGCTCGAGTCGCTCGAGATCCGCGGCCACCGCATCCACCGCTGCCGCGAATTCGAGGCCATCGTACTTGCCCGAATTGACGCAGCGGCCATGCTCGTTGTACCAGCTCTGCCACGCCTCGGTGGAATAGATTCGACCGTCGACCTGGATGACCGGTTCGATCGACAAACCGTATTTCTTGGCGAATTCGAAATCCCGCTCGTCGTGCGCGGGAACGCCCATGACCGCCCCATCGCCATAGCTCATGAGCACGTAGTTGCCGACCCAAACCGGCACATGACTGCCCGTGAGCGGATGGCGCACGCTGAGTCCCGTCGCCATGCCTTTCTTCTCCTGCGTGGCGAGCTCCGATTCGATGGCCGGGCCCCGCTTGCATTCCTCGATGAACGCTGCGAGTGCCGCATTGCCGCGGGCCGCATGCGTCGCGAGCGGGTGCTCGGCGGCGACCGCGCAGAAAGTGACCCCCATCACCGTGTCCGCGCGTGTCGTGAACGCGTGCATCACACCCGCCTCGCCGTCGATCTCGTACGGGAATCCGATGCGCACGCCCTCGCTCTTGCCGATCCAGTTCGATTGCATCGCACGCACGCGATCCGGCCATCCCGGCAGGTGCGCCAGCGCGTCGAGCAGATCCTCGGCGTAGTCGGTGATCTTGAGGTAGTACATCGGAATCTCGCGCCGCTCGACCAGCGCACCGGTGCGCCAGCCGCGGCCGTCGATGACCTGCTCGTTGGCGAGCACCGTTTTGTCCACGGGATCCCAGTTCACGACACCGGTTTTCAGGTAGGCAATGCCTTTTTCCAGCATGCGCAGAAACAGCCACTGATTCCAGCGGTAGTAATCGGGGCGGCACGTCGTGACTTCGCGGCTCCAATCGATTGCGAAGCCCAGCGCCTTGAACTGCCCCTTCATGGTCGCGATGTTGTCGAAGGTCCATTTCGCCGGCGGCACTCCGTTCGCCATCGCGGCGTTTTCCGCCGGCAATCCGAATGCGTCCCAGCCCATCGGTTGCAGCACGTTCCTGCCGTTCATGCGCATGAATCGGGTGACCACATCGCCGATGGTGTAATTGCGCACGTGGCCCATGTGCAGGCGCCCGCTCGGATACGGGAACATCGACAAACAATAGTATTTCTCGCGAGCCGGATCCTCGATGACCTCGAAGCTCTTGTGCTCGTTCCAATAGCGCTGTGCCTCCGCCTCGACGGCGGTGGGTTCATATCTTTCTTGCATGGTTACGCCGCAGAATACCTTAAGATGCGCACTCGCCGCGAATTGCGGCAGTCCGACCTGACAATAATGTAATGCGCGTACCCAAGTTCGCATCCAGCTTCCATGGCGGCCTGGGCCTCGCCACGGTCTCGGGCTGCCTCTGGTTCCTCGCCTGCACGCCCTTCGACTTATCCGCCGCCGCGTGGATCGCCGCGGTTCCGATGCTGACCGCGATCGACCGCGCCCCCACCTATCGGCGCGCGCTTTTCCTCGGGTGGTGGGCGGGCGTGGTCGAAACCGCCGGCGGATTCTACTGGCTGATCGATACCACGCAGCGGTTCGCCGGCTTCCCTTGGATCGCAGGGCTCGCGGTGCTGCTGGTTTTCTGCGCCGCGCGAGCGCTGATTTTCTTGTTGTTCACGGGAGTCGTGTGCTCGATTCGGCGGCGAATCGCCGTACCCATGACGCTGATCGCACCGATCGGCATGGCTGCCTGCGAATTCCTGGTGCCGCAAATATTCCCCTGCGGCCAGTGGATCAGCCAGGCTTGGAATCCGCTGGTGATCCAAATCGCTGAGATCACCGGCCCCTGGGGTGTCACGGCGCTGCTGATGATGGTGAACGGTGCGCTGTACGATCTATGGACGGCTCCCAAGGCTGCGCGAGTCCCGTCGATATCGGCCGCGGCGATCCTCGTGGCCGCGCTGGTCTTCGGCGCCGTTCGCATACGGCAGGTGGACGAGCTCGTCGCGCAGGCGCCCAAGCTCAAGGTGGGCCTGGTGCAGCCGAATATCGCCTATAGCAACGACCCGGAATTCTCGCCCGACGAGGCGCGGCGCGAGTTGACCGCCCTGCAGGAGGAGTCTCGCCGGCTGGAAACCGCGGGCGCGCAACTCGTGGTCTGGAGCGAGGGCAGCTATCCGGTGGCGTTGCCGCGGGAGCTCTACACCGATTTCCCGGCGGATTCTGCCGCGATGATTCGACGCGGGCTCGCAGGTCCTGTGATCATCGGAGCGGATACCTACGACTCGACCACCGCCGATGTCTACAACTCAGCCATTCTCCTCGATCGCAGCGGCGCGATGACGGGGCGGTATGACAAGGTGCGGCTGCTCGCCTTCGGCGAGTACATACCCGGAGTGGACATCTTCCCGTGGTTGAAGCGCATCGTTCCGTTGGGAAGCGCGCGCTTTACCGCCGGGACGGGGGCGCACGTGCTGAAGTATCAGGACCCGGCCGGAATCTCCTGGGGCCTCGGCCCGGTCATTTGCTACGAGGACATCCTGCCCGACTACATGGTCGACATCGGCCGGGCGCATCCGAATCTGCTGGTCAACATGACGGTCGACTCGTGGTACGGGAAACGCGCGGAGCCCTGGGAGCATCTCGCGTTGGCGGTCTTCGCCACCGTCGAGCTGCGCGTGGCCATGGTCCGCGCGGTGAATTCGGGCGTCTCCGCCATGATCGACCCGAACGGCCGGCTCCTGGTCAAAACCTACGCGGACGACCCCTATCGTGAGCCGCGCCCGCCGGAGGGAGTCGTGGTGAGTGTTCCGCGCCTGGTCGCAGGTGAGACGCTCTTCGTGCGGCTTGGATGCTGGTTTCCCTACACCTGTATGGCAGCACTCGCGCTGATGGGCATCCTCGGATTCAGAAGGCGCCGTGGGGTCCTCTAAGCGCCCGCCCGAGGTTCCATCCGCACACCCAATCGCTCGGTATGCTCCACCCGGTCCGCCCTGATTTGCAGAGCGCCCGAGGCGGTTTGCAGCGTGAAGACCACGTTGCCCACGAAAGTCTGCGTGGCGTCGCCGTCCTCGATGACTCGAGTCGAGTGCAGTTGGCGGGAGCCGGTGAGCGGCAACGAGCCCTTGCGCTGGACGGCCTCGTCTGCGGTCAGCTCCAGTACGACCCGGTCTGCCTTGATCTGGATGGGCTTCCCGATGCCGATGACCTCGATGCGAACGTCGCCCGAAAGACGCATCGCCTCGATCTCCGGACCGGCGTAATCGGTCAGTGCCTCGGCATTGCTTGCGGAAAACGACGACACGGCCCCGACCGGCAGCTTGATCGTCGCCTCAGATCCGCTGGAATTGGCCGGGATGAAGAAGATTTCGGGCTCACCGTTGCCGGCCGCCGCGGCGGCTGCAGCGCACAATAAAAGCGCAAAACCGGCTTGGGACAGGATGGGGGTTCTCACGGTAGGGCGAATGATCGTCGCGATGCCCGGTCATTGCAACCGTGGGGCCGGTAAAGTAGTTGGGGCGACGCGTAAAGTTCTGCAAAGGCAAGCGGTTCATGTCGCCCGGCGCAGACGGCGCTTGACGGCAGACAGCACCGACGTGAGTTCCTCGATTTTGAGCAGCGCGGCGGCCGACAGAAATGCGGCTCCCGCGGCGAATACGGTACCGAACAGCAGAAACGCCTTGCTCCAGAACTCCCGCGTGGCCCAATCGGCCAACCACCAATGCGTCGAAGCCCAGCACACGGCCGCCAGCACGCATCCGGCGATGCCAATCTTGAACAGAGTGAAGAGCATGTGCCGCGTCTCGAGACTGCCCAGGTGGTGATGCATGAGGCCGTACAGCAGCAGGAAATTGCAGGTCGCGACGAGTCCGGTCGAAAATGCCAGCCCTTTGTGCCCCCACCCCAGGTGGAACGTGAACAGCCAGTTGAACAACAGGTTGAGGCCCACCGCGAGAAAGCTCACCACCATCGGCGTCTTGCGCCGGTCGAGCGCATAGAAGGCATTGACCAGCACCTTGAGCGCCGCGTAGCCGGCGAGACCGACGGCATAGTATCGGAGCGCTCCGCCCGCCTGCAGCGCCTGGAACGCATCGAACTTTCCGTGCTGATAGAGAACCGACATGATCGGCTCGGCGAGCATCATGAGGCCGATGGTCGAGGGAATCGTCAGCAGGAACATCAGCCTCAGGGCGCGCGCGAGCTCGGACCGAAATGCGGTCATTTGATTCGCGACCACGAGCCGCGACAGGAGGGGCAGCGTGACCGTGCCGAGCGCGACCCCGAACAGGCCGAGTGGCAGCTGCATCAACCGAAAGGCGATGGCAAGCCAGAATATCGCTCCGTCTCCGAGCGTCGATGCAAACATGGAATTCACCAGGACGTTGACCTGCGTGGTGCTTGCGGCGATCACCGCGGGCCCCATGAGCGCCAAGATCGCGAATACGCCCGGATCGCGCCACTGAAAATCCGGGCGGAACCGGTATCCCAACGTCTTCAACGGCGGGAGTTGCACCGCGAGCTGCAGGCCGCCGCCGATCAACGTCCCGATCGCGAGGCCGACGAGCGCGCCCGGTCCGAAGTGCGGATCGATCATATAGCCGAGCGCAACGCCGCCGATGATCGAACCCAGGTTGAAAAAGCTCGACGCCATGGCCGGTCTGCCGAAGATGCTCTTCGCATTCAGCATGCCCATGACCAGCGCGGCGAGCGACACCAGGAGGATGAAGGGGAACATGATGCGCGTCAGCTGCGCGGTCATCTCCGCCTTCCCGGCATGAAAGCCGGGGGCGATCAGCGCCACGAGCTGATGCGAAAACACCATCCCGAGCGCACAGAGCGCGCCCAGCACCAGAAAGGTGAGCGTCGCCACCTTGTTCGCGAGCCGCCACGCCGCCGCATCGCCCTCGCGCGCAATCGTCTTGCTGAACGTGGTGACGAACGCGGTGGACAGCGCGCCTTCCGCGAACAGGTCGCGCAGCAGATTGGGTATCCGGAACGCCGCGGTGAAGTCGTCCATCGCCGCCGCGCCGAACAGCGCCGCGCACACCTGTTCCCGCACCAGGCCGAGCACCCGGCTGCACATGACTGCGAGGCCGATGACCCCCGCAGCGCGGGTGTTCAGGCGCTCCGTGCGGTTGTCCGGCGCGACGGCATCGGCGGCGACCAGCTTGGGGTCCGGGTGCGAGGGCGGGCTGGTCCTTGATCTCATTTGAAGTTTTAAGCCTACGACGACGCGTAGTGTAACGCGTCCCGCACCGTCCACGGGGCGGCGGGGGACGGCGCCAGTGGGCGCCCGTTACTTCAGCGCTTGCGAGCTCCCCGCGACGAGGTGATTTTGCGGATCGCGTCGGCCAGCGACTTCGCAGACTCGTCATAGCCTTTCCACGCCTTGCTCTTGGTGAGGAGCGCCGGGGCGGTTCTCACGGTGAATCGCATCGGATCCAGCCCGTGCCTGACCTCGCTCCAGTTGAGCGGCATGGACACCGGTGCGCCGGCTCGCGCACGCGGGGACAGGGGCGCGACGGCCGTGGCGATGCGGTCGTTGCGCAAATAGTCCAGGAAGATCCGGCCTACGCGTTGGCTCTTCGACATGTTGTCCAGGTACTTGGTCGGACTGTCTTGCGTCATTTGAGCACACACGACATGCGCGAAATTCTTGGCGGCCGGCCATTCCACCCCGTGGGACCGTGAGCCATCGAGCGGCGTCACCACGTGCAACCCCTTGCCGCCGGTGCTCTTGCAGAAGGACTCGAGACCCACCGCGCGGAGCCGCTCACGCATCTCCAACGCCGCATCCACCACCGCGTCGAATTTCACGTCGAGCGCCGGATCGAGATCGAACACCAGCCGTCCCGCGATCTCGGGGTTATGAGGGACGCAATTCCAGGGGTGCAGCTCCAAGGCGCCGATCTGCGCGACCGCGGCCAGCGCCTCGACGCGGTCGATCTGCACATACGGTGCGCGGTCGCCCTTCACCTTGACCAGCTCGAACAGTTCCGACATGCCCGCCATCGCATGACGCTGGAAAAAGCTCTGGCCGCCGATCCCATCGGGCGCACGCACCATCGAGCACGGTCGCCCCTCGATGTGCGGCAGCATGAAGGCTCCCATCTGTTCGAAATAGCGCGCCAGATCGAGTTTCGTGACCGGGCGCCCGTCGCCGGCATCGGGCCACAACGGCTTGTCGGGCTTCGAGATGGTGACGCCCATGATCGTGGCGGGGCCTGCCTTTCGTCCAGCCGCTGGACGCGCGGCGCCGCGGCGCCCCTTGCGCTCCGTGCCGAGTTCGCGCTGTTCGAGCTCATCCTCCGGACCGGAATCGGTCTTGTCGACGACCCTCGGTTTCTCGGCCACGACCTCACTCGCGGGTTTGTCCTGCCGCAATCCTTTGAAGGCAGCCTGCCGGATCATCCCGGAATCCGTCCATCCCGCGAACTCGATTTCGGCCACCAGCTCAGGGCGGAGCCAGCGGACATTTCGCTCTCGGCGCGGCGCGTTCTCCCCGCCGAAGGGACTTTCCTCGACCGTCAGCGACTTGAGTTGCGGCAACAGCTGCTCGGCCGTCTTCCGGGTGTAACCGGTGCCGATGCGGCCGACGTAGATCAGATGGCCGTCACGATTGACGCCAGCGAGCAGCGATCGCAAGGTTCCCGCCTCGGTGGTCCAGCCGCCCAGGACGACCTCGTGCCCCGCTCGGCATTTGGATTTTTGCCAGCTGTCGCCTCGTCCCGAGAGATACGGAGCCGCCAGGCGCTTCGAGACGATGCCCTCGAGCCCCATGGCGCATGCGGATTTCAACACTGAGTCCCCGCGCGACTCCAGGTGGCTCACATAGCGGATATGCTCCCCCGCCACCTTTCGCAGCAATTGCTCGAGCCGCGCCTTGCGTTCGGACAATGGCAATGGACGCAAATCGCTGCGCTTCTCGAACAGGAGGTCGAACGCAAAAAAGACCAGATCCTCCGACCGACCCTCGGACAACGCAGCCTGCAGTGCCGAGAAGTTGGGCACCCGCCGTTTGTCGAGGGCCACCACCTCGCCGTCGATCAGGCAGTCGGGCAAATCCGCCGCCTCCTCGGCGATCGAGGAAAATCGGTCGGTCCAATCGAGCGCGCTGCGCGTTTTCAGTGTCGCCTTGCCATCGGCCACACGCAGCTGCAGGCGGTAGCCGTCGAATTTCACTTCGTGCCCCCAGCCGGCCTGCGCCGGCGGGACCTCCACCAGCCGGCACAGCTGCGGTTCGATGAAATCCGGAATCCGCTTGATCGTCGGCGCCTTGGCGGCCGCCTCTACCGGCGACTTCACTGACGTACCCGCCGCCGCTGGCTTTCGTGTCGCCGGCTTCCCGATCATCGCCGTCACCCGAGTCGCCCGATCGGATTTCCAAACGGCATTGGCGCGCGCGCCTTTGGAGCCCGCCACCATGAATGGCTTTGGAGGGCGGCCTTTCCCGGCCGCGATCTCGCTCATCGCGCGCCCCGAAGCCACCGAGCGGTCGTCCGCCATCAGCTCTGCGCCCCCGCCGGAGCGCGCGCTCGCGTCGCGATGTTTGATGAGCAGCCAGTTGGTGCGCTTGCCGCCGCTGCGATCCTGCTTCATGCGCACCAGGACCCAGCTGCCGTGCAGGCGCTCGCCGTCCAGCGTGAATTTCAAATCGCCGGAACGAAGCGCCTGCTCGGGGGATTTGGATCCTTCCGGTGTCCAATAGCCTCGGTCCCAGAGTTGAACCGTTCCACCGCCATACTCTCCCGCCGGAATCGTGCCCTCGAAGTCGCCGTAGTCGAGCGGATGATCCTCCACTTCGACGGCCAGCCGCTTGTCGGCGGGATCGTCCGAGGGGCCCCGGGTCACGGCCCAGGACTTGAAAACGCCGCCGAGCTCGAGCCGAAGATCGTAGTGCAGCCTTCGCGCATCGTGCTTTTGAATCACGAACCTCAAGCGATTGGAGGCTGCGACCTTTTTTTGCCCGCTCGGCTCTGCCGTCTTGGAGAAATCGCGCTTTTGGCGATAGGTCGCAAGTGCTTTCTTAGCCATCGCCAGCGCTCCCTTCGGTCGCTCACGAAAGTCTCGGCTGCAACGTCAGCAGGCGCCTATCGGCGCGCGCGCTGTTCGCTTGTAGGAAAAGCAGTTAGCCGAACCGAAACCCGGCGATCGGCTTTCCCGCAATCGATTCGCTGAAGTCGCGGACCGCCCGGTCCCCGAGAGCGGCCCCCGCGGCAACCATCAACGGCAGAAGATGCTCGGCACGCGGATGCGATTCGCGGCCGCCGGGCGCATCGCGCCACGCCGTCAACCGCCGCTCGCGCGCTTCGGTGTCAGTGACCGCTTCCTCGAGCCACGCGTCGAAAGCCACCGCGGCCTCGGCGCCTCCCCCGGAAAACATCGCCGCAAGATTGTGGTAGCTCATGCCGCTTCCGACGAGGAGCACTCCCTGTTTGCGCAGCGGGGCGAGCGCCCGGCCGATTGCCAGATGCTGCCCCGGATCCAGCCCCTGCTGCAGCGAGAGCTGCATGATGGGGACGTCCGCGCGCGGGTAGATCAACATGAAAGGCACGAACACGCCATGATCCAAGCCGCGCTTGGGCTCGACGCCGAGATCGAAGCCGGCCGCCGCCAGCAATGAGCGCACGCGCGGCTCCAAATCGGGAGCCCCGGCGACGGGGTATTTCAGCCGATAAGTAGCTTCCGGGAATCCGTGATAATCGAACAACAGCGTCGGCCGCTCGGCCACATTGACGGTCGGCTGTTCGGTTTCCCAATGCCCGGAGATCACCAGCACCGCTCGCGGCCTGGCGCCGAGGGTTGCATCGATGCCGCGAAGATACGAGGCCAACCCATCCCACCTATGCGGATCGTTTGCCGGCGGATCCATGAAAAAACATGGGCCGCCGCCATGCGGAATGTACAAGGTCGGCAGCATCTGGAAAGCGTCCACGCGTCGCGAAATTCGGCCGGGTCAGATTAGCCGTCGCGACAAGGGACGTCAATTTCAGCGCACGCCGCCCGCGGTTACACGTTGGCGTTGACGTTGTTGCCGATACCGCTCAGCGACTGGCCACCGCCGCTTTGAAGATTCTGAAGCAGGTTATTGAGGAAGTTTTGAAGCCCGGCGCTGGAGGCCTGAGCGGAAACCGCGCCGGTGGCAGCTGCCGATGGCGTCGCGGCGCCCGCGCCGGTTGCGCTCACCAAGTTCTGATAGGCCGCATTCAAATTCGCCGTGGCCGGATTCCCGGCCGCGGTCGATCCAAGTTGCCCGACCAACGTCTTCAGAGAGGTCACCAGGTTCGATGGGTATTGTCCGCCGGCGCCGGCGCCCAACCCATCCTGCTTCAATGCCTGGAAGAGTGTATGCATGAACGCCTGAACATTCGCACCCGCTGCGGGCGAACCGGTCGCTGCGATCGAGCCGGCAGTCCCCGCGGTGGTCGCTGCGGGCGTAGCTCCCGAGACCGCCGCGGCGCCGACAGTCTGCTGCAGCGATTGCAGGATTTTGTTGAACAGCGGCGTCGAGGCGCCCACCGGCAATTGACCGATGGTGATCCCGCTGGTGCTGCCCGACGTGCTCGAGGTGCTGCTGCTGTCCGGGCGGGCTCCTTTTCGATGGCCATGAAGATAGAAGCTGGCGGTGGAAAGAACCGTCGACGCGGCGGCGGAGAGGGCGCTTAAGCTCATGAGAGTTCCTTCAGCAAGGGAGATGGGTCATCGGTCCGTGCGGCAACCATTTGCCGCCGCGTACCGCCGTTGCGGCCTCGGATTGCCGCCCCTGGCGGCGAATTGCCGCCCGAGCGCGGGGCCGCCCGCCAAACCTGCGTATCTGCGGACCTACTTCGGTCAATCGATCGAATCATGCTCCTGAATAAGCAGCTTCCGTGCCAGCGGGGAGCGCGCCCTTCAGATTTCGGGAGGCCGCAAACGCGACCGCCTGGTGGCCCGCCCGCCTCGGTAATGGGATGATCCCCGCTTTCGGGGGATCATCATGCGTGCGTTGCGCCTCGAACAAGGCAAGGTCGTGGCGTTGCTGTTCGCAGGCTACGGCGCGCTCTACTTCTGCCGGGCCGATCTGTCCGTCGGCGCGCCCCTCATCATCGAGGAACTTGCTCGTCACGGCGTGAGTCATGACGCGGCCGTTGTACGCATCGGCACGATTGCCTCCCTGGGCGTGCTCGCCTACGCGCTGGGCAAGCTGTTTCTCGGCGGGCTCGGGGATTACTGGGGTGGCCGGGTCAGCTTCTTGATCGGCCTCGCAGGCGCAACGATCTTCACCCTGCAGTTCGCGGCCGGCAGCACGATTCCGCTCTTCATGATCGCCTGGTTCGGGAACCGCCTTACGCAATCGATCGCATGGGCGGGGCTCATCAAGGTGTCCTCCAAGTGGTTCGATTATTCGTCCTACGGGATGATTCTCGGGATCTTGAGCTTGAGCTACCTGGTCGGTGACGCGGCAGCGCGCCAAACCATGGGCGTGCTGATCGAGCACGGCTTTTCATGGCGCACGCTGTTCTGTTATGCCGCCGCGGTGACTGGAATTCTTTTCGCCGGGAACTGGTTTTTGCTGCGCGAGTCCCGGTCGGAAAGCGGCTTTGCCGAGGCTCGAACCAATCCGCTCAGCCTGTTCGCTTCCTCGGAAGACCGCGTCCCCAACATCCGAGCGCTGCTCGGGCCGCTGCTGCGAAGCCGCGCGTTCATCCTCGTCTGCCTCCTGTCCCTGGGGTGCACCATCATCCGCGAGACCTTCAACATCTGGACTCCGGTGTACCTGCGCGACTATCTGGGTTATTCGATGAGCGCCGCCGCCGGCACGAGCGCGATCTTTCCAGCCGTCGGCGCGGTCTCGGTGTTGCTGTCCGGGTGGCTCAGCGATCGATTGGGGGTCAATGGGCGCGCGTTGATCTTATTCGTCGGGCTCCTCGCCTCGGCGGCGGCTTTGCTGATGCTCATGACGTTTCGGTCCGGCGGTCAGCACCCCCTACTTCCGTTGCTGACCATCGGGGTCCTCGCTTTCTGCCTCCTCGGCCCTTATTCTTATTTGGGAGGTGCCTTCGCCCTGGATTTCGGCGGCAAGCAGGCGTCGGCGGTGTCCTCGGGTATCATCGACGGCGTGGGTTACCTCGGCGCCGTGGCGGCGGGCGACAGCGTCGGCAGGATCTCGGTGGCCGCCGGATGGCAGGGGGTATTCGTCTCGCTCGCGGCCGTGAGCGCGCTGGCGGCGGTCGGCGCCGGACGTTTGTATTTCCTGGGCAGCAGGGCATCCGCGAGAGGGAGTCGACTTCCATGAGTTCGCATGGCTTCATCACCCGGGTGTCCGCGACACCCGACGCGCTGGCGGTCGAGTGGGCCGATGGCACGCATCGGAAGTTCGCAGGCATCTGGCTGCGCGACAACGCCCCGGAACACCGCGATCCGCACAGCGGACAGCGCCTGGTCGATATCGCGGATTTGCCCCCCACACCCCGGATCCGCTCGGCGGCCGCCCATAACGGCGAAGTTCACGTCGAATGGGACGGTGAGTCGCACGCATCCCGCTTCGATGTGGAATGGCTCTCATCGCAGGCCGACAGCGTTCAAATCCGCCGGCCTGAACTCGCGGTACGTCACTGGCTCGACGGGTCGACGCTTCGAGCCTCCGATTTCGCCTGGGCCGAATTTGCCCGCGCCCGCGATGATCGCGCGTTGCGCCTGGAGTGGCTCACCCGGCTGCTCCAGGAGGGCGTGGCGTTCCTGTCGAATTCACCGGCCGGCGAGGCCGGCATACTCGAAGCCATGAAGCTGATCGGCCACGTGGCCGAGACCAACTACGGTTTGGTTTTCGACGTCCGCTCGGTGGCCCAGCCGGAAAATCTGGCCTACTCGGATCTGGGGCTCGGCCTGCATACCGACAACCCGTACCGTGAGCCCGTGCCCGGGTTTCAGGCGCTGCATGCGCTGATCGTCTCGCCGGACGGAGGCGACAGCCTGTTTGCCGACGGCTTCGCCCTGGCGGAGCACATGCGCGACACGCGTCCGGATGACTTTGCTCTCTTGAGCCGGACCGCCGTACCCTTCCACTACCGCTCGGCGAACGCGGAGCTCTATGCCGAGCGTCCCCTGATCCAGATGTCCTGCGGTGGGCGGATCACGGCAGTTCACTACAATAGCCGCTCGATCGCACCTCTCGATCCATCGTCTGCCGGGACCGCGGGCTATTATTCGGCCTACAGGCGCTTCGCGGCGCTGCTGCGCGAGCCTCGCTTCCAGTTGAAGTTCAAGCTCGCCGCCGGCGAGATTGTGGTCTTCGACAATCAGCGCATCCTGCACGGGCGCACGGCGTTCTCCGCGGCACGCCACCCGCGCCACCTTCGGGGGTGCTATCTCACGCGCGACAGCGTGTACAGTACGGCCGCGGTATTGCGCCGCACGCTCGATCAGGAGAGCGCTGCATGACGGTCATTGATGAAATATTCGCTCTTTACCAGAGGCGCGGTTCGGAGGCCTATTTCGGCGAAAGCGTATCGATGACCGAACACGGCCTGCAGGCCGCATATTTTGCGCGCGAAGCCGGCGCACCACCGGCCCTGGTCGTCGCGGCCTTGCTGCACGACGTCGGACATCTGGTCGAGGAGGTCGCCAAGGACCTGGCCGACTGGAAAACCGACGCGGCACACGAGCGGGTCGGCGGCGCATGGCTGGCGCGGCGCTTTCCGACCGAGGTCTCCGAGCCGGTTCGTCTGCATGTGCCGGCCAAGCGCTACCTGCTGGCCACGGACGCAGATTACCTGCCGATGCTCAGCCCGGCTTCGGTGGTCACCTTGAAGCTGCAAGGGGGACCGATGTCGCCCGGGGAAGCGGCCCGCTTCGAGGAGGAGCCGTTCCATCGGGAGGCGGTGTTGATCCGACGCTGCGACGATCGGGGCAAGGTCCCGGGTCTCGCAACACCGCGCCTCGAGGACTTCGGGCCGATGATCGAGGCGTTGGCGCTCGGATAGGGGGTCGGACGGGTTGACGGCCGCCGTCCAGCCTCCGACATTTTTCGTCGCATCTCCGTCAATTGACGATTTTGTGTCAGAATCTGTCACATGCTCAAAGACCCCTGGCATTTCGCGCGACCCGAGCTCGCCCGGGCCTACCTCCAAAGCTTCGAGCTCGGGCTGACCTCCGCCCGGGGGTTGTTCGCCCGGCGCCGGATGGGCAAGAGCGAGTTCCTCAAGCATGATCTTCTGCCCGCCGCCCTGCACGTCGGGTATGCGGCGGCCTACACCAATCTATGGGACGCGACGGAGCACCCCGGACAAGCCTTGGCGAGCGCCATCCTGCTGGCCACCAAACCCCGCGGACTGCGAAGATTCTGGAACGATCTCAACACGCCCATCCGCAAGCTCACCGGCGGCGGCAAGCTTCCGCTCGGCATCGAGGGCTCGTTGGAGGTGGAGCTCGACCCCGATGAGCGCGAGAAAATGGCGATCCCCGCGATCCAGGCCGCCCTGCAGGCGGTCGATAAATCGAAAAAGCGGCTGCTGCTGGTGATCGACGAGGCCCAGGTGCTCGCGGGCCCCGAGCACGCGGCGCTGGCCCACTCGTTGCGCGCCGGCCTCGATATTCGCAAGGCGCAGATCAAGGTGTTGTTCGCGGGATCTTCCGAGGCGGCGCTTCGCGAAATGTTCTCGCGCGCGGCCGCCCCCTTCTACAATTGGGCGCCGGTCGAGCCCTTCCCGCTGCTTGGCCGCGAGTTCGTGACGGCCATGGTGAAGCAGCTTTCCAAGGTGGCGAAGCATCCGCTCAAGCTGGAGGATGCACTCAAGGCGTACGCCGCCCTCAAGGAGACGCCGGAGTTCTTCCGCTGGTACATCGAGCGCTACGTGATGTACCAGGAGCAGGGGCCGGATCAGGCGCTTGCCTACACGAGGGCCCGCGTCCACGATGACACCAACTACGCCAAGACCTGGAAGGAGTTGAGCCGACCCGACCGCGGCGTGCTGTTCCTCGCGGCGCGGGGCGTGCAGGACCTATATGGCGCGGCGGCGCTCGATCAATTGCGTGAGCTCCTGAGCTCGAAGGACGCGGGCACCAACGCGATCCGAGCGTCCATCCGCCGGCTCACGGGACCGAAGCTTCAGCTCATGGCTCGCGTCGATCACGGCGCATACCGTTTCGAGGATCCCGAGTTTCAGGCCTGGGTGACGGCGCGGCGAACGGTCGATTGAGCCGGGGGCCGAGCGCACGGCTTGGCCGGGCGCACGGCTTGGCCGAGCGCACTCCGGAAGGCGCGCAGCGCTCTCGGCATCTCACGGGACGGATGAAGTCTCTGCATCGATCAGCTCGCGTCCCGCCCCGGCGAGCGAAGCACAGCCGGTCAATACCATGGCAACCTCGAGTTCCGCGCGGATCATGCCCAGCATCTTGGCGACCGCAGCTTGGCCTCCGGCGCCCAGCGCATAAGCCCAGGCTCGGCCGATGAAACAGGCCTTGGCGCCGAGCGCGAGGGCCTTCAACACATCGAGCCCGGAGCGCACGCCGCCATCGAGAAACACCTCGAGATCTCCGCCTACGGCATCCACGATTCGCGGCAGCGCCGAAATCGATGATCGAACGCCGTCGAGCTGACGGCCGCCGTGATTCGATACGACGATGCCCTGCGCGCCCACCTTGACCGAGTCCCGAGCATCCCGTGGATCGAGCACACCCTTGATGACGATCGGCCGGTCCCATTCGGCCCTGATCCAATCGAGGTCCGACCAGGTCACCGACGCGTCGAAGTTATTGGCGATCCAGGTCAGGAAGTCGCCGGGGCCCGTTCCGCTCTGCAAGGCATCCGCCACGCTGCCCAAGCTGTGCGGCCGCCCGTGGACCCACACGTCCCACGCCCAATCGAGATGCGTGAGGCCGTCCCACAATCGGTTGGCGAGTGCCGGCAGGCCGGTAAGCCCGCGGAACCCCGAACGAACATCGCGGTAGCGGGCGCCGGGCACCGGCAGGTCCACGGTGAGCACCAGCACGGGGCAGCCCGCGGCCTTCGCCCGCCTCACCAGCTCGCGCATGTAGCCTCGATCCTTGAGCACGTAGAGCTGGAACCATGGGGGAGCGGCGCTGCGAGAAACTTCTTCAACCGAGCAGATGCCCACAGTCGACAAACTGAACGGTATGCCGGCCTCGGAAGCGGCTCGCGCCGCCTGCACTTCGCCACGCCTCGCATACATGCCGGCCATGCCCACGGCCGACAGCCCCACTGGCATGCTGAAACGTTGCCCCAATGATTGGATGCCGGTGTCGAGCGAGCTCATGTCGCGCATCACGCGTTGTCGCAGCGACAGCGCGGCCATGTCCTCCACGTTGCGGCGCAGTGTCACCTCGCCGTAGGAGCCGCCGTCGATGTATTCGAAAAGAACGTTCGGGAGACGCCGCCGGGCCGCCGCGCGATAGTCGGATACCGATGCTGCCCGGCTCAGTGAGCTCATACGGTCGCTTCAGTCGCCGCGGCTCGCCGAGTAGGCGACCACGTTTTGTCGTTGCCGGCCCAACTTGGAGATCCCAAGCTCCACCGTATCCCCAGCCTTCAAATAGACCGGAGACGGCTTCATGCCCATCGCGACGCCCGGAGGCGTACCCGTCGTGATCAAATCGCCCGGATACAAGGTCATGAAGCGGCTGATGTAACTCACCAGCATCCGCACCGGGAAGATCATGGTGCGAGTATTGCCCGACTGCATGCGCTTGCCGTTCACATCCAGCCACATGTCCAGACTCTGCGGGTCGCCCACTTCGTCCGGCGTGACGAGCCAGGGTCCCACCGGTCCGAAAGTATCACAGCCCTTCCCCTTGTCCCATGTGCCGCCGCGCTCGATTTGATATTCGCGCTCGGACACGTCGTTGACGACGCAGTATCCCGCCACGTGATCCAGTGCGCGATCCTCCGGGACATACTGAGCCGTCGTGCCGATCACCACCGCGAGCTCGACCTCCCAGTCCGTCTTGACCGAATTCTTGGGCAACATGATGTCATCGTCGGGCCCGACGATGCAGCTCGTCGCCTTGAAGAAAATCACGGGCTCCGTCGGCACGGGCAATCCGGCCTCGGCGGCGTGGTCGCTATAGTTCAGACCGACCGCCACGAACTTGCCGATGCCGCGGTAAGGGGTTCCTAGACGCGGCGACCCGCTCACCACAGGCAACTCGTCGGGGTTCAGCCCCCGAATGCCCTGCAGCTTCTGTGGCGACAAATGCTCCGGCCCGAGATCCCCGAGCTTCGAGCTTAGGTCGCGGATTTGACCGTTCTGATCGAGCAAGCCGGGCTTCTCGAAACCGGCGCGCCCATGGCGGAGCAGTTTCATGCATGTTCCTCGAAATACGACGTGAGCTCGCCTGCCCTCAGCAGCCTGCCGCGATCGCGGGCAGTTTAATACGTAACGAGGGATGCCCGATACAAGCCGTCAATGATCCGGTCGTGGCTAGCGCGCGGGCCACTTCCACGCCGGTCGATCCAAATTCCCTTGGCCGACAATCTGCGTTTCGCCGAGCTCCTTGTTCAACTGCACGGACGCACATTCAGGATTCTCCTTCAGCGCCGCGATCAACCGTGACGCATGAGAAACCACGCAAATCTGCGTGTCCTTGGCGGCAACTCCGATGAGCCGCGCGAGCGCCGGCAGCAGATCCGGATGCAAGCTCGCTTCCGGCTCGTTCAAGATCATCAGACGTGGCGGGCGCGGTGTGAGGAGTGCCGCCGCCCACAAGAGATACCGCAGGGTCCCATCGGACAACTCCGCTGCCGACAATGGCCTCAATAGTCCCTCTTGATGCAATTGAACCGACATGCGCCCATCCGAAGAACTGATCTCGAGCGTGGAGCCGGGAAAGGCGTCTTCCACCGCATGGGCAAGCGCGGGCGCATCGCCGATCTCCTTGATCGTCTGAATTGCCGCCCCCAGATCATGGCCGTCGTGGGCCAGTACCGGTGTATAGGTTCCAATCTGCAGCTGGCGGGCGGGCGCCTCCGCATCGGTTCTGAAATGATCATAGAACCGCCAAGTCCGCATCTGATCCCGCAGCGACAGCACTTCGGCCGCACGTCGCGGGTCCGCGATGCTCTCCAGCATCGACTCGAAAGGCTGCAAGTGAGTGGACACGACATCCCATTCGCCGCTTTCCCGGCGGACCCGCACGACCGGCCCCCGGCGCTCCCCCAGCATCGAGGCAGGGCGAAGTTGTGCCCCGTGCCAAATACACTCCGTCTTGATCACGGGATCCCGATCGAAAGCCGACTGGTTGGGCACTGGCAGCCCCAGATCCATCGCATAACTGAAATCATCGGATTGAAAACCGAGGCGCAGCGCGACCGGCTCGTTGCGCATGGTGCGTTCGACCGCCCGGTCGCCGCGCTTGACCGCTGTGGAGAACGACTCAGGACCCGCCCACAGCGTCGAGCTGATACCGCCTTCACGCGCCAACGAGGCGGCGACTCCGCCGCGCGCAGCTTCGGCCAGCAAACGCAAGCCGCGATAGACGCTCGATTTGCCGCTGCCATTCGGTCCCGTGATCAAATTGAGGGGCCCCAACGGCATGACAAAATCGCGCAATGACCGATAATTCGAGATGGCGAGCGTGGTCAGCATCGTTTCGAATTCCATCCGCTCTCAAACTTATTTCCGGGTTTTCTTATCTTCAGCACGCACCTTGGCGATGAGCTCATCGGACACGGCGAGCATGGCCTCATGATTACCGGTTACGACGTACTTGCCCCCGATCGCAAGCGTGGGTATGGATGCGACTTGATAGGAAATCGCTGTCGCTTCCGCCTGCCCCAGACTCGTGTTCACGCTGAACGAGTGATGAAATTTGCCACGTTCACGCCGTGCTTTCCCACCCATGTCGAGATGCGCCGCTCGTCGAATAGCGGCAGATGATCCTTGTGAATCGCCTCGAAGATCGGCAAGTCCAGCCTGGCCAGATCACCGGTCGACTGCAGCGCAAAGTACGCTCCCGCCAGATTGTCCCATTCCGGATGTCCCATACCGACCGGGACACGTCGAAAGGTGGCGTCTTTCGGCAGCGTCTGATCATAGGAACTCCTTCTGCACACGTAGCTTATCCGGCGTCTCGATGGCGAGGCACTCGATTCTAATGAGGAACCAGCGATATTCCCACCAATGGGCCTCCCTGCTTATCATTCGTTCAATAGCACGCCGCTTGCGATAACATTACGCCCACTCTCGCGCCCAGGAAGCCGCTCATGTTCGACAGATCAGCCCTTATCTGCGCCCTCCTCCTCACGTCAGCTGCCGCCCTCGTGCGCGTGCCCGCCCGCGCCCAGACCGCCGCCCCCGACACTCCCGACGAGGCCGCCACCCGGGAGATCGCCGCCGCCACCACCGAGCCCCGCTTCCTGTCCCCCTGGGTTTCCTATCTTCCCGAATCCGCCACCGTGCCCTCGCCGCGTACCTTTCTGCATCGAATCCCCGGCGCTCCGGGGGAACTCGCGGATTCGGCCACCGCCTATGCCTACAGCCGCGCATTGGCGGCGGCGTCGCCGCGTGTTCGCCTCTTCACCATCGGGCGCTCCGAGGAAGGGCGCGACATCGTGCTCCTCGCCATTGCCGACGAGAAGGGCATCCAGCAGCTTGATCGTCTGAAAGCGGCGACCGCCGCGCTCGCGGACCCTCGCACCACCGATCCGGCGGCCGCGGCCAAAATCGTGCAGGACGCCCGGCCGATCTATTACTTCAACGCCGCCCTGCATTCCGACGAAACCGGCTCGACCGAAACCATGCTCGAGCTCGCCTATCGCCTCGCCGTGTCCGAGCAGCCGATGATCCGGCGAATCCGCGAAAACATGGTGGTGCTCATCAACCCGGTCTGCAATCCGGACGGGCGCGACAAGCAGGTCGAGTGGTTCTACAAGTACCTCAAGGGCAAGACGGATCTTGCGACGCTCCCGAGACAGTCGCCGCCGTACTGGTCGCGCTACGCCTTCGTCGACATCAACCGTGACGCCATCCAACTCGCCCACGAGACCACCAAGGCGGTGCAGCGGATGTTCTTCGAATGGCATCCGACCGTCGTGCACGACCTGCACGAAAGCGTGGCGCTGCTCATCACCTGGAACGGCACGGGTCCCACCAACGAGGACGTGGATCCCGTGACTTACGATGAGCGGCTCGAGATGAGCTTTCACGAGGTGACGACCCTGACCGGCTTCGGCATGCCGGGCGTGTGGAGCTGGAACTTCGGCGACGATTTCGCCCATTTGTTCATGGATTCCATCGGCCTCAACCACAACGCCTTGGGCCGCGGCTATGAGACCTTCGGCAACGGCACGGCCGAGACCTTGGTGCAAACATCGCCGCCGGACGAGGTAAGCCGGGACTGGTACCGTCCCTCGCCGCCGCCGAGCGAGCCGTTTCGCTGGTCGGCCCGGGACAATGTCAACTACATGGAGACGGCGGCGCTCGCCGCGCTCGACTTCTCGGCGCAGCAGTCGAAGACCCTGCTCCAGAATTTCTATCGGACCGGCTTCGACTCGTGGCGCAAGGGGGTCGAGCAGGCTCCGTTCGCGTTCCTGATTCCGGGCGATCAGGGCGATCCGACGCGCGTCGCGCAGATGGTGTCGCGCCTTCTCGCGCAGGGCATCGAAGTCGGCCGCTCGACCGCGGACATCACTCTCAAGGAAGGAGCCTTTCCGGCCGGAACCTACGTGGTGCGGCTCGATCAGCCGTATCGAAATTACGCGGTCGATCTTCTGTCGCCGAAGTTCTACCCCAAGGATGCGGCCGAGCCCTATGACGACATTTCCTGGGAGCTGCCTGCCAACTTCCACCTGACCGCGGTGTCGACGGCGGATCCCCACATTCGCGACGCCGCGCTCACGCCGGTCACCTCGCCTCCTCGTCCGGCCGGCCGGGTTCGGGGCTCCGGGCCGGCCTTCGTGCTCAAAGACTCGGGCCAGGAGGGCCTGCTCGAGGCGCGCTTCCGGCTCGCGCGGTTCAAGCTCGAGATCGCCGAGCAGCCATTCACCATCGACGGCACGGAGTATCCCCGCGGCTCGTGGATTTTCCGGGCTCAGCCGGGCCTCGCGGCCGCGCTCGCGGAGACTTCCGCAAGCTTGGGTCTCGATTTTGCGACCCTCGCGTCGCCGCCTTCCGCGCCGACCCATCCCGCGCCCGTGCCGCGGCTCGGCATCTGGGTGCCGTGGGCGGACACGGACACCATCGGCTGGGAACGTTATGCGCTCGACCAGCGCCACATCCCTTATACGTACGTGCGTGACGAGGACATCCGCAAGGGCAACTTGAGCAGGAGATTCGACGTGATCGTCTATGGGCACGTCGACCTCGAACTGGCCGAGCAGATCGAGGGAATTCCCAAAGCCTGGGGTCCGATGCCCTTCAAGAAAACCGCCGCGACACCGAGCTTCGGCACCCCGGCCGCGTCGGACGACATCACCGGCGGCATCGGCTACGAAGGGCTCGCGCAGCTGCAGCGCTTCGTCGATGACGGGCGTCTCTTGGTGACGCTCGGTAACGGCACGATGTTGGCTCTGGAAGGCGGGATCGTGCGCGGTGTACGCCGGGAATCCGGCGGCGTGCCGCGCAGTTCGACCGGCGGTGGCGCCGCCGCCGCCGCCGCATCGCAGGTTGCCGAGACCCGCACGCCCGGCTCGCATCTGCGCGTGTCGTTCGACCGGCCCGACAGTCCCATCTTGTACGGCTATGCCGACCACACCCATGTATTCCGTCAGAACTACGCGATCTATGCGACCCCACGCCGCTGGCTGCGCATGGCGTACTGCACCACCTGCCTCGACGGGCCCTTCGATCCGAGCGGCGTGATCATGGAATGGGGCGACCGCGACGGTGCGCCATTGGTCGTCAGCGGACAGGCCTGGGGGGAGGAAAATCTGATCGGCCATCCCGCCCTGCTCGACATGCCCGTCGGCAAAGGCCGGGTGGTCGCGTTCAATTTCAATCCGCTGCACCGGGATATGAACCGCGGGGACCAGCGCTTCCTCTGGAACACGCTGATCAACTGGCAGGCGATCCTCGGGGAGCCAACGCACTGACGGCGTTACCGCCTCGCGCGAATCACTTGCGCCTCAGTACACCTCGCGTTGATGGACGCGGCTTGCGGGTGCCGGAAAAACGCCGAATGTGGCCATCGCGGAGGGGCTCGAAACGCTGCCCGTCGAGGAATTCCAAAGATACTGCAGCCAGGTCGGGGCTCCCGCGGTCACCGTGACCGCGCCGCTTTTGCCGCTCCCCGGCGCTTGCAGATGCATGTTGAAATTTCCCGCGGCAGCGTTCGCAGTTATCGCGAGCGAACCGGGCGCAGCGGCCGCACAGCCAACGCCTGATTGTCCCGGACTCCCGGCATCACGCACGCAGGTTCCCCCGGCCGCGAGGTTCTGCTGATAGGCGGAAAACGTGAGTGCCGGGGTTGCCGTGCAGGTATCTTTGAGGTTGGTGGTGAAGCCCTGGGTCACGCTCAGATAGTACTCGGTCTCCAGCGGCATCGGCAGATCGAGCAACTCCGAGCCGAGCGCATTGTGCAGCGCCACGCGTCCATACAGCTGCGTCGCGCCGGTGCTGAAGGCGATGCCGCTCGCGGCACCGAAGGTGACCGGATTGGAGGCCGCCGCCCCGTCGAGATCGATCACATGGATGGACAGCGCAACGTTGGCGTTGAACGGCGCGATGGCGCCGCCGCGCGCGAACAAGAGGCCCGTCCCGCTGCTGAAAGTCATCGTGGCCTGGCCCGTACCCAGATCGACGATCACCGGATCGACGCTGGTTGCCGGCAGACCGCCCAGGCTCAACGCGGGAGTTGCGGGCGTCGGCGTGTACGCGCGTCCGGTGAGGGAGCTATTGGTCAGCTTGAATAACGTGCCGGTGTAGTTCAGCGTGGTCGTGCCGCCGAGCGCCTGCGCGGTGGCCGTGATCATCGGCGCGATGGTGTAGACCAGGGGCTGCCCGACATACGTGAAGCCGCCGGCGTTGCAACCCGTGGCAAACACCGGTGTATTGAGCGCCACCGCGAAAGTGTACGGAATGAAGCGGCCCACGTTGCCGGTGGCATTTCCGACCACATCGCCCGACCCGAGGTAGTCCCCGTCGCTCACGCGTGGGACGAGATTCACGATGCCGACCTCGGGCCACCCGAAGGCGGTGCCGGTGGCCGAGCCGCCCGCGAAGGCGGGGAAGGTGCCCGTGACGGAGGGAGCGTCGCCGCTGGCCGGAAGCACGAGGACCGTGCTGAATTTCACCGATTCGGCCGGCGATTCCCGGCCGAAATTGGGTGTCGCCGCGCCGCCCGATTCGACCGCTGTCACCGTCGCCGTGAACGGCTGCCCCGCGCCGATGAACACCGCGCCCGTGGCGCTGGTGGCTGCGGGATTTGCAACGCCGCTCGCGGTGTTCTTGATGTTCGACACCACGAAATTCGCGGGCCGGGACACGAGGGTCCCGGTGCTGCCGCGGATGCCGGTGGTCAGATTCGGATTCCCCGTCGTCGCATCCTTCATCGACAGACTGAGGCTTCCAGCGTCCTTGTAGCTGGCCGTCACCGCGGCCTGACCGCTCGTGAAGGCAACGCTTTGCGCTGTGGAACTCGTTTCGGCGGTCGCCGCGGAGTTACCGTTCACGGTCGCCTTGACCGTGCCGGTGGCCGGGTTCACGTACGTGGACCAGAAATTGATGCTCTTCGTACCGGCATAACTCGTGATGATCCCGCAGGTGTTGTCCGTGGGATTGACCCCATACGCCGTGAGGTAAACGCTGAACGCGCTGCCGGCGATCTGCGGCGACGCGAACGCCGCGACGCCGCCCGCCGGGTTGGTGAATGGCGATGACGTCACCGTGAACCCGCTTGGCGCAAACGTGATGGCGCCCTGCGTACCATCATCGTTGATCACCGTGGGGCTCGATTGGGTTGCGTCGACGGTCACCACGGGCGCGCCCGATGAATAGCTCAGTGCAAAAATCGCCGAGTTCTGATAGCCCGGGAACGTGTAGGTCGCCAATCCATCGTTCGGCACCGCGTCCGTGAATGTCCCGCCGCCGCTGGTCAACGACCACGTCCCTTTGCCGGTCGTGGTGGAAAGGGTGACCGTGCCCCCGTAGCCGGAGAATGCATTTCCCGAGGCATCTCGCACCGCCACCGTCACCGTCTGCGGCAGGCAGTAGATCCCATAGTTCGAGGTCGTGATGTGAAATGACGCGGCATAGACCGTCGAGGGGCAGGCGTGGGTCAGGGTTGCAGCCGCCTTCACCTGCGCCGCCGTCAAGGCGTTGGGATACAAAGTCACCTCATCGATATTGCCCGGGAAGCGGTAGATCGCACCCTCGACGGCCGCGTCGGCATCTCCGCCGATCGTGGTGTTGGCGCCGGTGCCCGCCGAGAACGATGTGCGCGCAACGGTCTCGGTATCGAGCAGGGTGCCGCTCGAGTTGTACAGGTAGAGCGTCATGGTGTGGGCGGTGGCCGCATCCATCACGGCCGCGACGAAATACCACTGATTCACGGCGAGCGAGACCGTGGAATCGAGGTTCACCAGTGTCGGCGACCGGCTGTAGAACCGCAGCTTGGTGCCTCCCGGATCGCCGAAGCTCAATGCGTAGCCATTGAGGTTCTCGTCGTCCGACCAGATCCGCCCCTGCGTGCTCGCGGTGGGCCGAATCCACGCGGTCACGGTGAAGGTACTGCCGGAGTGCGGCAGGGTGCTCGGCATCTGCACATATTGGGTCGTGCCGTTGAACGTCCCATACCCGCAGGTGCCGGTGGTGCCCGTGACTGCAGGAGTGAGGCTCGTCGTGGTCGCGCCGTGCTCGGCGGTGCCCCCGTAGCCGTTGCCGCTCGAATCGACGACCTCTCCGGCCGTGCCGGTCCAGGAGCTTTCATCGAGATGCCAGAGGCCCGAGGGGGTTCCGACCGCGGGCAGCAGCGCAATGGTCGTCCCGATGCTCACCGCCGAAATGCCACCGCTCGAATTTGAAACCAATGTCCCGGTGGCCGTCGATGCGCCCAATAATTTGTAGAACGCGCCGATCAAGAGACCGCTCGACCCAAACTGGGTGCTCACGTCCACATCCTGGGTCATACCGGACGGGTTCGACAAGGTGTCCGTCGTTCCGTTGGCGACCGTGTAAAGCGCCAACAACATGGTGCTCGGCGTGCCCGGCGTGACGGATGGGGCGGTGCGGGTGGTGCTGCTCGCGTTCAGCTGATTGTTGCTGGTGACCACCGGATTGGTGGTCGAGACTCCCCTGAACGCCAGGATCGTACCCGCCCCACGTCCCGCCGCCGTGAACGAAAAGGTCACGCTCGGTGGGGTACCCACATCCGCCGTCGTAGCGATTTTGTAGATGACTGCTTCGCCGAGGGAACCCGAAATGTCGTAGGTCACGAGGTTCCACCCCGACGGAACCGAGCCGCTGAGACCCGACGTGGGGTACGCGTTCTCGGTGATGAGCGCCAGCATCACGTCCCCCACCGCCATGCCGGTGGGTTCGGTCATCGTGAGGGACGTGACCGTATTCGAGCTGAGCACCGACACGGAGGTCGACACGTAGGTGATTTGAGCGTGGGCCGGCGCGGCCCAGCCGAGCAGCATCAGAAGAAGGCAACCCAGCGATGTCGGGGATCGACTCGTGCGGGAGATGGTGAGGCCCGCTATTCGAGGGCGGTCCATTACAAACATACGTTCCGGGATGCGTGAGCAGTGGCCGCGCACCATAGGGCCTTCTGCGTCCGGGAGAAGTGATGCGGAACGCGAATTGGGCAACGCGCAGTGCAGATACGGGAATCCCCGTAGTCCGATCCCTGAGCGCTACCTTGGATCCGCCAGGCTCTCCAGGGTCGCGCCCTCCGGCAGCTGATCCCCGAGCGTCAACGGGCGCTGCACGGCATCCTCGAGATCGCCGAGGGCTCGCTGCGCGCGAGCCACGGTCTCGAGCTCGCTCCGGGCGGCGGTTAGATGCTCGATGTCCGCATCATCGAGCTCGAGTCGCCCCTCCTCGCCCGCGCGCACCGCCTCGCGAACCGAGCGCTGACGATTCGCGGTGAGTTCGTTCAGGTGCGCAGCTTCGGCCAGTTGCTCGAGCGCCACGCGGTAGACGGCGAGCGAGCGCTCGCTTTTCGAGATCACGTCGGCCTGAGTGGACAGAAAAGCCGCGGCCGCCTTGAGCCTCTCCGCCTCCGCCTCCGCGATCGGTCCGCGATTTCGGTCGAACATCGGAATGACGGCCGAGAACCCGAGGGTGAAATAGCTGCGCTTCTCTTCGTAGGTGTAACCCGGTCCGATGTCGATATCCGGATATTGCCGGGCGATCTGCAGGCGCAGGTCGGCCTCCGCGGCGGCATATTTCTCGAGTGCGCTGCGCACGTCCAGGCGATTGATGACGGCCGCACGACGCACCGCGGCAACAGGCAGCGATCCCTCGGGCGGAGGCCTGTCCATGTCGGGCCAGGACAGCCGCACCTCCTGAAGCGCGGCCGAAGGAACACCGATCGCGGCAGCCAGCGCCGCCTTGGCCTCGGCCGCCTGGCTCTCGGCCGCGCCCAGCGCGGCGCGCGCCTTCGACAGCTCGATGCGAGCGGCGTCCGCCTGAACCCGGGTTATCTCACCGACAGCAGCCATCCGATCGCTCAACTCGACTTGGTTCTGCCGGGACTCAGCCTCCGACTTGAGCAATTCCACGGTGCGGCCGGCGACGATATCGTCGAGCATCGTGGCGCGGACGGCGCCGCGGACGGCCCACGCGGCCTGCGCGAGATCCAACTGCGATGCTTGGAGCGAGCTCTGGGCGGATTCGATCCGGTAGCGCCGCTTGCCCGCGGTCTCGAGGGGAAAGGAAAGGTCCAACGTCAGCAAGTAGGGGCTCGGAATCCCCGGCGTGAGGCCGAGAGTGGGGTTGGGCCGTGCGCCCGCCGTGGTGAGCGCGGCCCGCGATGCCGCCACGCCGGCGCGCGCCGCGTCCAGCTCCGTGCTGAAATACAAGGCGGCCAGCGCCACCGATTGAAAGTCCCAAGTGCTCGGCGGCCACTCGCCGGCCGTGCGCCCCAGATGCCGTTGCGCAAAGGCGCGCAGCCCCGGGTCGGCCATGGAGCGCGATTCGAGCGCCGCCGCCGAGGCTTCGGCGGAAAGGGGCGCCGGCTGGTAGCGTTGCGCGGCGCATCCCAACACGAGCGCACCCGCAGCCAGCAGCGCACTCCCCGCCGATAGCGCAGGCATGACGAGCGCCCGTCGCGCAGGTCGCGCCTTCGTCCCTCGAGCCGTTGACCGCCCGACCGATGCGTAACTGCCCCCCATGGGCGGAGTATAGGATGCGGGCGCGGTCAAGCGAACCGACCGATCGCACAACTCGGCTATTGCTGACGCGCTTCCGTCATTCTGTCCTGAACGGCGAGCATCAGGTCATGGCGGGCGATTTCCCCCAACAGGGTGGTGCGCCAGGACCCCGAGATCACCGGCAAAACGGTCTCGTTGTCGCGCAAGAACAGCTCGAGCGCCGATGTGAGGCTCATGTCCGGGGTCAAAGTCGTGTGCATCGGCGTCGACACCGTACGAATCTGGGCGTTCGGATCGACGAGACCTGCGTTCATGTCGGCGAATGCCTTGCGCGGATCGATCGAAGCGGTGAGCTCACCGTCGCCGTTGACGACGTACACCGCGCGCACCGGACGGCCCGGAAGGTTTCGCAGCATATCGCTCACAGTCGTGGTTTCCTTGACCACGGCCGCAGCCGGCCGGATCAGATCCGCGACGGTACGCAGCTGCCAGATCGATCCACCCGCGGCGCTCGGCATCAGCGATTCCCGGTAGATGGACGCACCGCCTCGATACACCTTGGCCACGTAATGCGCAGTCACGCAGGCGAGAATCAGGGGAAGCACGACCTGGTGATCGAGGGTCATCTCGAAGATCATCAGCACGGAGGTGAGCGGCGCATGGGTGGTGGCCGCAAGGAACCCGCCCATCCCGACCACCGCGAACGCGCTGCTTCCGGAGGTCATATGCGGCAATGCCAGGCGCAAGGTAGATCCGGTGAGTGCCCCCACTGCGGCGCCGATGAACAGGGTAGGCGTGAACACGCCGCCGATCGCACCGGATCCGACCGTGGACGCGGTGCTCGCGACCTTCGCGAGGAGCACCGCGAGCAGCAACCAACCGAACAGCCGTTGATGCAGGATGGCATCCACCACGCTGTAGCCGTTGCCCCACACTTGCGGAAAGGCGATGGAAATCAGGCCGACGATCAGGCCGCCCACCGAAAACTTGAGGTACAACGGCCCCGGGAGCGCGGCGAAACGCCGCTTGCTCCACGCCAGCAAGGCAAGAAACGGCGGAGCGAGGTGCCCGAGCAGCACACCAAACAGCGCGTACAGGATGAGCTCCCAGTTCTCACCGAAATGCACCGGAGGCATCTCGAAAACGGGTCCGTATCCGAGCAATCGATGGATGGTGGCATCGGCGCTCACCGCAGACACCAGCAGCGGACCGAAGCTCTCCATCGCAATCGAGCCCATGACGATCTCGGCGACGAACAACGCGCCCGCGATCGGGGCGTTGTAGGCAGAGGCGATGCCGGCGGCGGCTCCGCAGGCCACCAGCAGCCGACGCCTGGGCACGGGCGCCCTGCCGAGAATCGCGACTTTGGAGCCGATCAGCGCGGACAGCTGCACCATGGGTCCCTCGCGGCCGATCGATCCGCCCGACGCGATCGTGAGGAGCGAAGAGACGCTGCGAATCAACGTGGGACGGGCGGAGATCACGCCGTCGCCCACGGCCACTGCCTCCATGTAGTCGACCGAGCGCCGCGAGGCCACCCAGACCGCACCGTATTGAATCACCAACCCCGCGGCAAGCCCGCCGACGACCGGTACGATGGCGCGGCGCACGCCGTGCAATTCCATTGCCGCCTCGACCAGACCGCCGGTGCGGCCGGTGATCATCCATTCGAATAGGTGGATCCCTTCGCGAAACGCGACGCTCGCGAGCGCCCCGGCGATGCCGATCAGCGCGGCCCAGAACACGATGGCGGTCAGCTCCTCGTGCCGCAGCACGAGAAGTCTCAATTGGGTGAGCCATTGAACCGTCTTCGCGTACGATGCGCTGATGCGCATGCGCCCGCTCGCGACATAGCCCCAAAGGGCCTTCTGAGCCATGGAGGCCTAGGGGCCGTCCTGTTCCGAGGCGGGTTTGTCGATCGCCCGCGGGGCGATCACCCGCAACAGATCGATCCGGCGCCGATCGGCCCGCACCACGCGAAACTCCAGCTCGCCGATCTGGGTGGTTTCTCCACGCCTCGGCAGGCGGCCGAACTCCTGCATGAGGAGTCCTCCGATGGTGTCGTACTCCTCGTCCGAGAATGCGGTGCCGAAGTATTCGTTGAATTCGGATATCGGGGTGAGGGCGCGCACGGAAAATTCGCGCTCGCTCTCCCGCCTGATCGACTGGTCATCCTCGACGTCGTGCTCGTCGTCGATTTCGCCGACGATCTGCTCGATCACATCCTCGATGGTCACCAGCCCGCATACGCCGCCGTACTCATCCACCACCATGGCCAGATGATTGTGGCTCACGCGAAATTCCTTGAGCAGCACGTTGAGCCGCTTGCTTTCGGGCACGAACACGACGGGGCGCATGAACTCGCGGATCTCGAACGGCTCGCCGTCCGCGATCTGCAGGCGCAATAGATCCTTGGCGAGCAGGATGCCGAGAATCTGATCGCGGTCCTCGCCGATGACCGGAAAGCGGGAATGACCCGACTCGACCACGAGCTCGATCAATTTATCGGGCGGCTCGTCGCGCTCGACGAAAACCATCTGGGCGCGCGGCACCATGATGTCCCGCACCTGCATGTCGGCCACCGCGAGGACGCCCTCGAGCATGACCAGCGCATCGCCGTTGAACAGCCCGCGCTCGCTCGCCTCGCGCAGATCCTCGATCAGCTCGGGGAGGTCGCGCGGCTCGCCCGACATCGATTGCGTGATCCGCTTTAACCAGCGGCCGGTGTTCCCAGTGGGCTGTTCGGACATGTGGCCTCAAGCATACTCGATCAGGCCTCCGGCCAGACATAGGGGTTTGAAAACCCAAGCCGATCAAGGATTTGAATCTCCAGGACCTCCATTTTCCGGGCCTCACGGCGGCCTTCGTGGTCGAAACCCAGGAGGTGCAGCACGCCGTGGACCGTGAGATGAGCCCAATGGGCCGGCCCGCTCTTGCCCTGTGAGGATGCCTCCCGGGCGACGACCGGTGCGCAAATGACCAGCTCCCCGAGATCCGTCGAGCCGTCCGGCATCCTCCCCGCGCCGCCGAACGACAGCACATTGGTCGGGCGGTCCTTGTTCCGATAGCGGGCATTGAGCGTGCGGCTTCGGGCCGCGCCGACGACTCGAATCGAGATCGCCGCGGACCGGGCGTCGCCGCGCGGCACGCGCGTTCGCAGGGCCCTATCGGCCAGCGTCGCGGCCGCCCATCGCTCGAAATCGGCGCGGCGTGGCGCCCACGGGCGCCTCGCCGCGAAGCTCACGTCCAGCTCGAGACGCGGCGGCACCGCTCAGGAACCCTTGGAACCGTCGTCGGGTGCCTTGGCCTCGTAGGCCTGAACGATTCTCTGCACCAGAGGATGGCGCACGACGTCGCGGGAGGTGAACATCGTGAATGCGATGCCGTGCACGCCGCGCAGGATGTCGATCACGGTGCGCAGGCCGGACTGCTTGGAGATCGGCAGGTCGACCTGCGTGATGTCGCCCGTGACGACCGCCTTGGAGCCGAAGCCGATCCGGGTCAGGAACATCTTCATCTGCTCGTTGGTGGTGTTCTGCGCCTCGTCCAGGATCACGAAGGAGTCGTTCAGCGAGCGTCCGCGCATGAAGGCGAGCGGCGCGACCTCGATGATGTTGCGCTCGATCGACTTGGCGACCCGCTCGAAGCCGAGCATCTCGTACAACGCGTCGTACATCGGGCGCAGGTACGGGTCGACTTTCTGGCTGAGATCGCCGGGCAGGAAGCCGAGCCGCTCCCCCGCTTCGACCGCGGGTCGCACCAGCACGATGCGGCGAACCTTTTCCGACTGCAGCGCCTCGACCGCGCACGCGACCGCGAGATAGGTCTTGCCCGTGCCGGCGGGGCCGATGCCGAAGGTCAGATCGTGCGTGCGGATATTGGTCAGATACTCGGTCTGATTCGCGCCTCGCGCGCGCAGCGCGCCGCGCGCGGTGCGCACCTTGATCTCATCTGCCGGCTCGCCGTTATTGAGGGGAGGGCCGCGTTCGGCGGGCCGTTGCGCCGGCTCTGCTGCGGGATCGCCGCCGTTCATGTCGAGCTCTTGGAGCGCGATGTGCACGCGCTCGGAATCGACCGGCTCGCGTTGGGCGCGCGCGTACAAATCCTGCAGGACGGCCTCCGCGCGTTTGGCCGCGGCCGGCGGTCCGACGATCTGGAATCGATTGCCGCGCCGGCGGATGTCCACGCCCAGCCTCGCTTCGATCTGATGCAGATGCTCGTCGAGCGGTCCGCAGAGCTCGACCAGGCGCACGTTGTCGAGCGGTGCGAGAACCACATCGCGCGGCGTCGGAACGGAATTCACGCGGGGCTTTCCATGCCGGCGGTTTCGCTCACCAGCCGTCCCCGCAAGGAATTGGGCCGCGCCTCGGTGATGATCACGTCGGTGAATCGATTGATGAGCTCCGCGGGACCGTCGAAATTCACCCAACGGTTGTTGTCGGTGCGCCCGGCGAGCTCGCTCCTGTTGCGTTTGGCGGGTCGTTCGACCAGCACCCGCTGCCGGCTGCCGACCATGCGCTGCGAAATGTCGCGGGATTGGACGTTCAAACGTTGCTGTACGAGCTCGAGCCTCTGCTGCTTCACGTCGGAGGGCACCTCGCCCGGAAAGGACGCAGCGGGCGTGCCGGGACGGCGGCTGTAGATGAAGCTGAAGGATTGATCGAAGCCCACATCCGCGATCAGGTTCATGGTGGCCAAAAAGTCCTCATCGGTCTCCCCGGGAAAGCCCACGATGATGTCCGTGGTGATCGAGATGCCCGGCCGGACGGCGCGGAGCTTGCGCAGCTTCTGCTTGTATTCGAGCGCGGTATGACCGCGCTTCATGGCCGCCAGCACCCGGTCCGAGCCGCTCTGCACCGGCAGGTGCAGCAGGTTGTTGAGCTTCGGCACGCTCGCATACGCCTCGATCAAACTGTCATTGAACTCCAGCGGGTGGGACGTGGTGAAGCGGATGCGTTCCACGCCCGGAACCGCGGCGACGAAATGAATCAAGGTCGCCAGGTCCGCAACGCTCCCGTCCTGCATCCCACCCGCGTAGGCATTGACGTTCTGCCCAAGCAGCGTCACTTCGCGGACGCCCTGCGCCGCCAGGGTCTCGACTTCGCCGAGCACCTGTTCGAAAGGCCGGCTGATCTCCTCGCCGCGGGTATACGGGACGACGCAGAAGGTGCAGTACTTGCTGCATCCCTCCATGATGGAGACATAGGCCGTCGCACCGTGGGCGCGGGCCTCGGGCAGGCGGTCGAATTTTTCGATCTCGGGGAAGCTCACGTCGATCTGCGGTCGGCCGGTTCGCTTCAGCCCCTCGATCAACTCGGGCAGCCGGTGCAGGGTTTGCGGACCGAACACCAGGTCCACGTAGGGAGCTCGCGCGGTGATGCCCTCCCCCTCCTGGCTGGCCACACAACCGCCGACGCCGATGACGACGTGCGGCCGCAACTCCTTGAATGCGCGCCACTCGCCCAGCAGCGAGAACACCTTTTCCTGGGCCTTCTCGCGGACGGAGCAGGTGTTGACCAGGAGCAGGTCGGCCTGCGCCGGATCGTCCGTGCGGGTCATGCCATGGGCCTCTCCGAGTACGTCCTGCATCTTGCTGGAATCGTACTCGTTCATCTGGCAGCCGAACGTTTTGATGTAGACAAGGCCTGACATAGCTCGCCGTAGGCTCACGCTGAAAAGGCCGCTAAGATACTCGTAACCATGGCAATACGTGAAGTTTTGAGAATGGGGGATCCGCGGCTGCTCGAGGTCGCCAAGCCGGTGGCCGCATTCGGCACGCCGGAGCTCGAAGGCCTGCTGCGCGATATGCGGGACACGATGCAAGATCTCAATGGGGCGGGTCTTGCAGCGCCGCAAATCGGTGTGGGGCTCAGGGTTGTCATATTCGGGATCGAGGCGAACCCGCGCTATCCCGACGCCGACCCGGTGCCCTTCACGGTGCTGATCAACCCGCAGCTCACTCCGATCGGCGATGAGATCGAGGAGGGCTGGGAGGGCTGTCTGTCGGTGCCCGGCATGCGCGGCCTCGTGCCCCGCTATCGGCAACTGCGCTATACCGGAGTCGATGCCCGAGGCCAGCCGATCGATCGCACCGTGGACGACTTTCACGCGCGCGTCGTGCAGCACGAGGTCGATCATCTGGACGGGATCCTTTACCCCCGCAGAATCCGGGATTTGACCCAATTCGGCTTCACCGAGGCGCTCTTCCCCGGTGAGGACCTGGTAGACGATTGACCGCGATCTCCGCAATGGCCTTAACCGAGCAGTGCCTTGCCGCGGTCCGCGATCCCGGCGGCGAGGGCGCGCGCGTCTACACGGAATTGTTCGAGCAGGCCGCGCTCGATCACGCCCAGGAGAGCGACCGCCGCCTGGCAGTCGGTCACCCGGCGCGACCGCTCGAGGGGCTGCCCCTGTCGGTGAAGGATTTGTTCGATGTCGCCGGCCGGGTGACACGAGCCGCATCGGTTGCGCTCCCCGATGCTCCGCCCGCCCCGGTCGACGCGCCGGTCATTGCCCGCCTGCGGGCCGCGGGTGCGGTCATCCTGGGCAAGACCAACATGACCGAATTCGCCTATTCCGGCCTCGGACTGAACCCTCATTTTGGGACGCCGCTGAACCCCTTCGACCGGCGTGCGCGCCGCATTCCGGGCGGATCCTCCTCGGGCGCCGCGGTATCGGTGAGTGATGGCATGGCGTTCGCGGCCATTGGCTCCGACACCGGGGGCTCGATTCGCATTCCGGCCGCCCTGTGCGGACTGGTGGGATGGAAGCCCACCGCATCGAGGGTGTCGCGCGTGGGCGTCTATCCGCTGTCGAGCTCGTTCGATTCCATAGGACCGATCGCGGCCGATGTCGCCTCGTGTACTCGGCTCGACCAGGTGCTCAGCGGGGAATCC
>Ga0182012_10000366_pt1 | contig 51339 bp, 56 predicted proteins | sample 612S2SmetaG_FD_120486 | JGI IMG/M metagenome (GOLD analysis project Ga0182012, IMG submission 120486) | Permafrost microbial communities from Stordalen Mire, Sweden - 612S2S metaG | ecosystem: Environmental > Terrestrial > Soil > Wetlands > Permafrost | place: Sweden: Stordalen | collected... | reverse complement strand
TTTTGCTCTCCGGAAACACCCGCATTCAATGAGTTACGCGCGGACGGAAGTCAAAAACGCCTTCGGATCCGGCCAAAGTGACAGAATTGCTTTGCAAAAGTGACAAAATCGCTTTGCTTCACGCCATGGACTCCCTTTTACTGGCCACCGGTGGCTGCGATCTACAATCGGTTGACGCAGCCCGGCGTAACGCAAGGAACATTATCCATTGCGCCCTTCGATCTTGCGGCGAAGGGTACCTACGACGTGCAGGGCTATCTGTCGACGCGGCAGGGGCCGGGGTGGATTGGATTTTCGTCGATGTTGGAGCACGACATCAATACGAAGGACGATCTGGATTCCGTCAACCTTGCGATCACGTACGACTGGCGATGGGGGGACAACAAGAAATTCTGGGCTTCGACCCAGCCGTCGCGCCCACTGGAGATGCCAGCCGCGATGGGGCTTCGTGTGCCAGAGTTCAATGTCAAGCTCAGCTTGGAGGGTGCGCCCGGTGCGCCGGCGGCGGCGGATGCGCAGAGGAGGCTGAATGTGGTTTCCGGGGCGACCGGGAGGTTGCCGGTGATCTTCAGCTTCTGGAAGCAGCCCTCGATTCTATCCGTGCTGCCGGTGGTGGGCTTCGAGGCAGGGGAACGAACGGGCTCTGCGGACAGCAATCTCTCGACGCAACCAGGGCATATCGATCGGCTGATCGGAGGCGTCGATGCGAGTCTGCGTTTGCCGGAGGTGATGCACAACTTCCTCGGGGACAAGCCGATCACGATCGACTATTCCTACCGACTGCGCCACCTGTTCTCTGCGGAGCCGTATATCGATGTGACACAGCCAAAGCCGGTGCAGATTTTTCGGGCGGGGTCGCGCGAATACAACCGAGTCACTTTGATCATACCCATATCGGCTTACTTCCAGATACGGGCTTCGCGACAGCAGGGCACTTTGCCCCCAGAATTTCAGTACGTAGGCAATTTGTTCACGCTGGGAGTCACGTTCTCGAATCCGGGATCGATCGAACACTGAGCGCCAACCGGGGGAAATGCATCATCGGGCCGGCCGGCGGGTCAACTGCGGTAGAGAAAAGAATCGGGTCTATTCACGCCGAAACTGGGGTGATATCGGTTCTGCTGTACGGTCTGGTTGCTGCGGCTGGCTGCGGGTGTGGACGGGTGATGATGTCTGCCCATCCCGACCAGGCAGCTAAGCTAAACGCAACGATCCGCTTTTTTAATAGCTGACTTTGAACGTCGGCGAATCCTCCGGCCGCGAGCGCCGGCGATCATAAATCCGCGTCGTCGCAATATTGGCATGCCCGAGCCACTCCTGCACCTTGGCAATATCCGCATCGTGATCAAGCGCATTGGTCGCGGCCGTGGCGCGAAGGGCGTGAGCGCCGATCTTGAGTCCTAGCCCCAACGCATACCGTCTCACGAGCTTGTAGACCCCGTCCGGCGTGATGGCGTTATCCAACCGCCCCGTGCGGTTATTGCTGACGGGTCGGAAGAGGGCGCCCTCGGTGTCGGCGGCGTGATGGGCTTCATCGAGATAGTCGTTCAATAGCTCGTGCGCGCCGGCATTCAGCGGCAAGTACCGGGTCTTACTCCCTTTGCCATGAACGCGAAGATGCGCTACACCGCGCCGCGAATGAATGTCCTTGACCTTCAAGCGGCAGAGCTCCTCACGCCGGAGCCCATGATAGAGGAGTGTCGCGAGCATTGCCCGGTCCCGAAGGCCTTTGAGGCTCTTCTCGTTGGGCAGGCTCATGAGCTGCCGGGCCTCCTTGTCGGCGATCGCCGGCGTCTTCCCCTCGTAGCTATCGACCTTGGGGCGCTTCACACCCTTGACCGGGTTCGTCGCGACCGCGTTCTTATCGGTCAGGAATTCATACAGCGAGGACAGCGCCGACATCTTGCGCCGGATGGATCCCGGAGCGAGCTTCCGCGCGTCCAGATCCTTCCGCCAGGCGATCACGTGAGCTCGAGTGATGAGCCGCAGTTCTTCAGGGCTCCGGATGCCGGCGAAGGCCATGAACTCTTTCAGGTCGTTCCGGTACGCCCGGCGGGTATGCGGATTGTCGATGTTCGCAAACCATTCGGTTTCGGGCGGCACATCGGAAAGCTCCGAGAACTCGGCGCTGGTGAGCGCTCGCCGCGGCAGCGTCGGGCGTCTGGGAGTGAGCTGTTTTAAGGTCGCCATAGGCGCCTTATTTTATCTTGATGAAATATATTACCAAGATAGGTCATCTAGAGGTGTCGGAGCCCTGCAGCAGGCTTAAGGCTCACCTCCCTTATCTGCCAAGATCTAGCGAATGGGGACTTTCGATCGGTTACTCGATTGAATCCGGCGATCAGTTTTGCGCAACAATTGCTTGCGCGCAGCCCGGCTACGGCGCTTGAACTCCGCGATGAGGGGTTTCGGTGCCACCAGGGTGATTTCGGACCAGCCGGCGGGCAAATGCAGTTCCTGCCACGCGGCGATTACCTGAGTCTCGATGGTATAGATGCGCTGCAAATTCACTCCATAGGCAGCGGCGAGCGCCGTGGCCGGCTCCCGCCGCAAGATTCGCCGCTTGGCGATTTCCAGAGTTTGGGCCTTAAACCGGCGTTTGCGCTCCAAGAGCTTGAACGCCGTCGCATCCATCTTCACCGAAGCAGTCTCTGAACACCCTGCATCAAGAAGCGGTACAGCACGTACAGCAACAAGAACACCACGGACGCGCCTAGAACATGCCAACGGTGGTGGAACGGCGCGTGGAAGATGAAGCCGAATACCACGGCAACAAAAAAGCATCCCAGTGCCAGGGCACTCAACACAACGGCGAGAAAGGGCTCGGCCAGCGACATCACCGTGAAGAGAACGAGGGCGCAGGCGCGAATCATCAAGACGAGCGCACCCGTGGCCGCGCTACCGGTGAAGTGCGCGCTCCTCGAGAGTCCGCTGTCGGCGATGTCGTTTCTCACAGGGCCATCCAAGTCTTCAGCCGGATCTTACTGAGTGCCACAGCTTCTTGCGAGCCGTCGGCAAATCGGACGGTAGCCTGGGTCGGCCCGTGGCCCGGTTTGAGCACCATGGTGCCCTCCCGACCGGCAACCTGCACCGCGAGGCTGTTCCAGTCCTCCACGGCGCGTTGCGGCGTCGCCTCCACCGTCGTTCTCGGCGTGTTGCTACGGGCTGGATCGGACTTGCCGAGGGTCCGAGTCACAATTCGCCGGGTAATCGGCGAATCACCGTTCAGCCAGGTCGTCACGCCGGCCGGATCTTCATCATATCGGCGCGCCAAGAGGTACGCGGAGCGGATGTCGGGAATGCGGCGGCTCCTGAAGGCCTCGCGGATGGCGGGAGGCGCCTTGATCAGCAGCGCTATTTCAGAGATGTAGGATTTAGGCTTCCCGAGACGCTTGGCGATCGTGGTGCGAGAGTCACCGGCTTCTTCACGCCTTTGCACCCAATCCGCGATGTCCAGGGGATCGAGCTCTTCCCGTTGTAGATTCTCGATCGCTTGACGGTAAGGATCGAAGTTATCGTCGATGACGGCAGCGATGGTGGGATGCCCCAGCAGGCATACGGCGCGAAATCGACGCTCGCCATAGCTGATGAGAAAATAATCCCTCTTGTGGACGTTTCGCCGAACGGTGATCGCTTGTAGCAACCCATCCGCCTTGATGGTCTCGGCCAGCTGAATGACCGCGGCCTCATCGAAAGACTTCCGAATGTTGTCCGGATCCCGTTCAATCCGGGCGACCGGCAATTCTCGTGGCTTACCGGTGGTCGCGGCCACGTTTCGTCCCAGTGAGGCAACATCAAAGTCCTTCAAGCCTTCAAATTGTCCCATGACTAACCTACGGCCACATCTTCATGGACCGCCTCCATTTTCGTCATCAACGTATCGAATGCCTGTAGCACTTCGGTGCTGGCGTCGCGTGCGGCGGCCGTCGTCAACTGCCAAACGCCTCGGCCTTCTTCGAGCGCGCGGGGGATGGCTGCGCGAGTCGAGATCTTGAGGGGCAACACGTAGTCCTGATAGTTCTCGAAAAGATCCTGCAGCGCCGCCTTCTGGCGGGTCGAGTTATGCATGAAGCGGTTCGCCAAAATACCTAAAAACTTAAGCTTGGGATTCCATTGCTGGCGGACGCCGAATACGGTTTGCAGCATGTCTTTGACGGCTTGGGTCGAATATTCCTCGAGCTCGATCGGCACCGTGACAAAGTCCGCGCTAGCGAGCGCAGCGACCATCCGAACGCCCAAGGTGGGCGGCGGATCCAGGAGGCAATAATCAAAGTCGTGCTGCATCGCCTCTAAGTGCGCCGCGAACGTCTGTACCCGACGATTCGCCTCCTCGGGGCTCGCCCGTTCGAGGTTCGCGAGTTGCGGCGTCGCATGAATCAAGACAATGTTCTTGCGCACCACCGGTAATGCAATCGGCGTGTCAGCAAACAAGGCAGTCGTAGGGATGTCCATGGCGCACTGACGGAGCGTATGCGACAGATTCCGTTGGCTGTCCAGATCGACCACCAGCACGCGAGCGTCCCGACGGTCTGCTAGAAAATACGCGAACAGACCCGACAGGGTACTTTTGCCGACGCCGCCTTTCTGATTGGCGATGGTAATGACTTGCATGGATATGTCGATGCCGCGAAGCGTGAATCACCTTTGAAACGCTTATGTGCCTAACGGACCTTTCGAGCCCGCGGCTTTGGAGCGGACACGAGATTCGGCCCAACTGTATAAAACTGTAGAAGAGAGTACTCCCGCGCAGTTGACCCGACAAGTGACTCGGGTGTTATATGGCAGGCGCCATGGATCAGGATGACATTGCGCGAATTCGTGCTGTGCCGCTCGAGACGGTCCTGCAACGCTTGGGAGCGGAACGGGATCCAAAAGATCCTACGCACAATTGGCGCCTGGGGGCGAGCCGAATCACGGTGACGGACGCACGGTTCTACGACCATAACGGGGCGGGCGCTCTGCACCGAATGCGGGACGGCCGGGCGGGTGGCGGCGGAGCCATCGACCTCATCCAGTATGTCAAAGATGTCGGCTTCCGAGAGGCGGTGCGCGAGCTCGCGGGACTGGCTGCATCGGGCGAGCGGGTCGTTTCGGTGACTCCCAAGACAGCCGACGCTACGAGATCGGCAGACCTGCGGCCGCGGCCCACGCCGGCGCCGGATCGAGCCGTGCGCGCGCTTTGGTATTTGACCGTCGCGAGGATGATTCCCGCATCGATTGTCGAGCAGGAAATGAGAAGTGGACGGGTGTTTGCCGATGCCCGCGGGAATGTGGTCTTCCGGTTGCGGGACGAGGCCGGGCGGGAGGTGGGGTACGAAGTCCGCGGCACCTACGAGAAGCCCTACCACTCCGTCCACGGCGAGAAGGGCCTATTCGTCACCAAAGGGGACGGCAGCCGGCGTGCCGCGTTTGTCGAATCGGGAATCGAGGCCTTAAGTTACCGCGCGCTTCGCGGCAGTGGGCTGGTTCTGTCGACGACGGGGAGCGCGATCGAGAGGCCGGCGACCATGGCCCGCCTGCTCAAGGCACGGGGCTATGAGATCGTCACGGCGTTCAATGCCGACAGGAGCGGAGATCGCATGGCGGCGAGACTCCACGAGCTCCTCGGGGGCGACGCTCGGCGCGATCGACCATCGCCCGAGCACGGGAAGGACTGGAACGAGCAACTCAAGTCTTTGGGAGCCGAGGAGCGCGTCGGGAGCGACCTTAGGTCCGCCCCGCGTTCTATCCCTGATGCGCCGTCCGCGGGAGAGCCGGATCGCGTGCGCTAATCTTGAGCCGAAGCCAATCGCCGCTCGATCGCGCCGACCACGCGGCTCCTTGGGTCCCAACCGGAGGCGCTGGCTGGCGTACCCAAGTCCCAGCGGGATTTGTCGTGCCGCGATTCGAGCAACACGCAAAATTGCTCGTTCAGGAACCCGGCATCTACGCCGCTACTTCTTGCGCCAGGTATAAACGCTCACGCCGATCGTCTTGGTCGGCGCTTTGCTCTTCCGCGATTTACTCGCCCCGCGACCGAACTCAATCTCGATGCCCTGAATAAAGGAGGCGATGCGCGCGAGCATGGCGGGCTGACTCAAATCGAGGGCATCGCTTGCCACCTTGATCGGTTCGCTCGCGACATAGGCCGCAAACTCCCGCGGGCTCGTATCGGCCGGATCTCGCATGGATTGCACCAGCGTATTGCCCAATAGGCGCATTTGCTCCGCTGCATAGGCGAGCGCCGCCGTGCTCAATTCCGTCGGCAGCGCCGTCGTTTTGCGGTATCGCACGATTTCGTCGGGTAGCAATTGCACCAATCCGCGACGCCTAAGCTCCTTCAAGACTGTTTTGGGGAGCTTCCCGGGGAGTGCCTTATCGACGAGCTCCGAGAAGCTCGGGCCCTCGGGCTGCAAGTCCAAGGGAAGATCGAGCGGCAGGCCGCTGGTCGACAAATACCGGGTGTTTTTGCTCCACAGAGTCAAGATGCGCTCGCTCTTGGAGTGCTGCCGCGCCTTCTTTTGCATGCGGAGTTCCGCGCTCTTGGTGCCCGAAGCTAGGATGTTCTGCACTTCCCCGCGATTTAAGCCCGCCGCGAGGGCAATTTCTTCATGGCTGGGTCCCCGTCCTGTTCGTAAGTTTCCGGGGAGCGTTTCAGCGAGACGGCGGACAAACTCAACCCGCACCAGAGATTCGAGCTCCGACGAGTTGATGCCAATGCGGACACAAATATCGATGATCGGATCGAGCGCGACCGCTAGGCCTTCGGCGCGCTCGAAGCGATCTTTAGACTGTGCCAAACGACGGCTCCCAAAGCGCGCCCACGTGCCATGGAAGACCCCCAAGGCGGCGCGCTGCTACCTGGATGACATATTGCAAAATACACTGTCTCCACACATTTTTGGCACTTTTCTAGTGCTCACATCCTGTGTCGAAAATATGCTACACAAACCCTGTTGGTTTAGGAGACACTTTGTCTCGGGCGGTACGGTACCAATCACGCGCTGCCAAGTCTATATAGTAGTATTTGCAGTGAGCGGGCGGTCGCGAAATGGGCCGTTTTAGGGACAAATAGGGGTGCGCAGGCAGGGCATTTTCCAGGATGATGGACCTCCATGGCTAAAGGAAGACCAACCTCTCAGGGGCGATCCCGTGCGTCCTCTGTCATGGGACCTCCCGTGGATCGGGAGCTCCTCCTGAAGCTCGTCGTCGAGATGAACCACATTGCGGAGGACGTTCTCTCCAAATTGGGGGTATCGGCCGAGGAACAGCGCCTAGCAGCCCTCCGCGCCCGAAAGACCAAAACGCGATCACGGCCGAGTGCCCGATTGATGGCGGCCATCCATGGCGCCGGGGATGTCCTGTCCACGTGGCGCCGCGATAAGCGATATTGCGGGAGTGATGGGACCCCACGGGTGCTTCCCATTCGCGGGCGTGGCGCCACCTTGGAGACGTTAGCGCGTAAATGTGTGCCTGAACTACCGCTCGAGGAGGTGCTCGCCTACATTTGCAGTCACGGCGAGGCGACCCGGTATAAGGGCGATCGCGTGGCACTCTTGGGGACCGCCGCGGTTCTCACCCAAAGGACGCCGGAGATCACTCTCGCCTGGATGCTGACGCAGGTGCGGCATGTGGTCGACACGACCCTGCACAATGCGGCGATTCCGGCCGATCAGGTCAAAGGGGTGGGGCTTTTCCAACGACAAGTCGCCGGTTGGTTATCCGACAAAGACTTCCGACTTTACTCGAAGGCCGTATTTCCGCAGCTGCAGGAACTCTGCGCCCAGTTGGAAGCCGGCCTCTCGCTCGATCGTCCCGCGAAACCCAAGGCCAATCGCAAGGAATGCGGGGTAGGCATCTTTGTGTATCAGGACTCGGGAAGTATCGGGTAGCCATGCACGCGAGGAGACGGCATGGCAAAGGCTAAGCGAAAGGGTCCGCGATCGGCGGCGAGGCGCCGCACCGGAGCGGCGCTCGGCCCACCCCCGGACCGCGCCACCAAGAGACCCATTCGGTTCCGCAACCGAGGCGACTCCCCGCTCACCCCCGCCACGCAAGACAAGCGCGAGCTGTTGCTCAAGCTCGCGCAGGAATTGCAGCAGATGATGATCGAGTCAATGGAAGGACTTGGACTTTCGCGCCAGGAGCAAATGGTCACCTACCGCCGGGCCTCGAAAGGGGTGGGGCGCAAGGAACGTCCGAGTACGCGGTTGATGGAGAGAACGTCTGCCATCGCGGACCTGCTCAGCAGTTGGCGGCGCGACCGGCGCTATCTCGCTCCGAACGGCTCCCCTCGCGTATTGTCCATCAAGGGAAAGGGCGCGAGCTTGGAGACCTTGGCGAGGAAATTTGTCCCCGAGATGTCGGTGAGTGACGTCGTGACGGCGATTACCCGTCACGGCGAGGCGACGACCTATCAAGGAGACAAAGTCGCTCTGGTCGGAGGCAGTGTCGTCCTCACCCCGAAGACGGCGGAGATGATGTTGGCGCTGTTGGTGACGAGGATTCGGCGGGTCTCCAAGACGCTGTTGCACAACGCCTCCCTTCCCGAGGGCAGCAAGGGCCTCGGCCGCTTCGAACGGCACGTTTTCGGCGTGCTCTCGGAGCGCGAATTCAACGAGTACAAGCGGGTCATGCGGAGCCAATTACAGGATCTCTGCGATCGCGCCGAAGCGGGCTTAGAGCTCGCAGCGGATAAGAAGGGACGCAATCGGAAAGCCTGCGGGATTGGCATTTTCGTCTTCCGCGACGATTAGTGATTCTTAGCTAACTCGCGCAGCGCCGAAGATCGCCCGGTGAGTGGGGCGCCACTTCGCAAAGCGCGGAGCGTCACGGCGATACGCCGCGGCGCCTGAGCAGCTCCATTCCTCAAGCGACGTAACCGCGCCCGACCGCCGGCGGAAGCCTCGCTACGTAAGGCCTGACTTCCCGCCTCCGCATACGCGCATACGTGCCGTGCCGTGCCCTCAACGCCGGCGTCGCCCTCCGGTTGCCGCCAAGCGCCAACCGGTGGTGTAATATTTTCTTGCAATTCGCGTGTGTGTTTAATAATCTCTGTCTCTGTATATTATTTTATACAGATATGACGCCTAAGGATGCTGCGGATGCGGCATCAAAGGCACTACCGCCAAAAGCGGCGCAGCAGCGCCCAATAGGGGTAAGGCAATGGGCAGAGGGATGGTTCAACAATGCTGCTTAACCGCTCTCGTCACGGTTACTGTCTGCGTGGATGCGGCGGCGGCCAATGCCCCGACGCCTCCGGGGTCAGCGCTCGAGAGCCAAGCGCAGTCGGAGTTTGCGAAAGTGGGCGCTGCGGTTCGGGAACGCTTCGAACGGGAGGCCGCCGGCGACCTCATTGGCGCGCGCGTTGCCGCGCAGAATGCCGATGCTCACCGTTTCCGTTACCTCGATATCAAACGCGAGGTCAGCCGCCTGCCCTCCTCCGTCGCTTCACCTTCCGTAGAAGCCCTCCGGAATCCCTTTTCGCCGGACGCCTCCTTCCGGGCGCCATCCGCATCTTCCCCCACCCGCGTGGCCCCGGCCCTTGCCGGCATGCAAGACGTGGGTACGGGCGTTGAGTATCGCGTCTGGGACATGTATCGGCCTCACGAATCACGGGACCTCGCGGGCACCGACGGGTCGGAGCCCCACCGAGCCTCTCGGGCGACGCCCACCGCGGCCCGAGTGGGAGGGGCCCGTGACATGTACGCCAACGGACTCGCGAAGCCAGCGTCCGGCGACCCGGGCGAGGTGGGCACAGAGGCAACCGTGTCCCCCGCGGAGCCGCCGCGCACACCGTTTTTTGTCTATCGAGAGCGCCCCGTGGGTCGCGACGTCCGGGAGTAGGTGAAGTACTTGGGAAAAGGCGCGCGGGATTGAGCGCCTGTGTTGGAGCTGGGTTTTCAGGGGTAAGGGGTCTTAAGGCCAATGGAGGTACGCAAATGAATCAGCGGATCGGAATTGATGCGGGCTCGACTCGCAAGCAGGACAGGCGGCAAGCCCTCGTGGGTTACGCCCTCTGGATGATGGCGGGATGCCTAGTCACTGCCCTCGCACCCGAATGGGCATTCGCCGGCACGAGTCCCTTCACGACCGGTGCGACCGCGGCGAGCACGAACCTCTTGGCCATCCTCACGCCGATCGCGGTCGTCGCCGTGATGGCGCTCGGGGCGGCGGCGTGGTTCAACAAGATCTCGTGGGGATGGGCGGTGGCGGGCATCGTCGGGATCTGCCTCGTGTTCGGCGCGCAGCAGATCGTCACCTGGGTCCGCGGCATGTTTGGCGTCTGACGACATGAGTGGGGGGCAAGACATGGGGATCCAGGAGGATCCCCTCTTTGCCGGGGTGACGCGTCCCGCCATGGCGATGGGCGTCACGTATTCGGCGCTCCTCATCAACGGGATGACGACGGTCGAACTCTTCCTCCTGACCAAGAACTTGCTCTGGATGCTGGTGTGCATCCCGATCCACGGCATCTTCTGGCTGGTGTGCAAGAACGATGCGCGGTTCTTCGATCTGTTGTTTCTCTGGGGGCGGACCCGTGGGCCGGGACTTCTGGGGAACGTCCGGTTTTGGAAGGCCAACACCTACAGCCCACTGCGATTTGATCTACCCAACAAGGCGGGTCGGCGGCGCTGGCTCTGGGGGGAGACGTTGAAGCGGCAGTAAAGGCGAGGGAGTAGGGCCTCGCGCCGGTGGCGGCCAGAGACCCGAGGCAATGATGAGGAGCGGGGCGATGTTGTCGAACGAGCACTTTCAGTCTGTTCTTTTGGGGGTGACCGGCCTCACGTTGCTCGCGGCCGCGCTCTTTGCCCTACTCGCGCTATTGAGTCTGCGGCGCGCGATCGATCGCAAAGCGATGCTCCGCCGTTCTGCGATGAACCGGGAAATCTTCGGCGCGATGAACATTCCCTATACCGCGCACGTGCACGAGAACGTCGTCAAAACCAAAGCGGGCGACTATGTGCAGGGGCTGCGCCTGGCCGGCGCGAGCTTTCAGAGCGCAGATGATTCGGATATCAACAACTGGCACGAGCGGCTGAATATTCTCCTCCGCAACATCGCGAGCGATCAGGTCGCTCTCTGGACCCACATCGTGCGTCGCCGGGAGAACGTCTACCCGGGCGGGGAATGCCCTCCCGGATTCTCGCGCGAGGTCGATGAGCATTATCGCGAACGGGTAACAGGCGAGACCTTGATGGTCAACGAATTGTACCTCTCCGTGGTATTTCGGCCCCAGGCAGGCGCGGTGCAAGGGGCGGCGCTCAAGCTTTTGTCCCGAAGTAACAAAGAGAGCGAGGCGCAGGAGTTTCGCGATTCGCTCGATAGTTGCGCTAAATTGCGCGCCCAGCTCTTAGCCTCGCTCGATCGCTACGAGCCGGAACTCTTAGGCATCTACGAGAAACGCGGACGGCAGTTCTCCTCGCTCCTCGAGTACTTCGGCGTGCTCTTAAACGGCGAATGGCGTCCGGTGCCCTTGCCGCGCGCCTCGGTGAGCGAGGTGCTCCTGACCACGCGGCCCTTCTTCGGCTCCGAAGCCCTGGAATACCGCACCCCCACGCACACGCGCTTGGGCGCCTTCTTGGGAATCAAAGAGTACCCGACGCCCACGAGCGCTGGCATGTTCAACCTCTTATTGACGGCCCCTTACTCGTTCGTCCTCACTCAAAGTTTCACCTTCTTGCCGAAATCCACCGCTCAGCGGGTCTTGTCGGCGCAGTACAGCCGCATGCGTAATGCCCAAGATCTCGCGGTGTCGCAAGCCGAAAGCTTAAAAGACGCGCTCGACCAACTGACGAGCAATGAATTCGTGATGGGCGACCATCACTTCACGCTCCAGGTCCTGGCCGATCCCTTTGTCGGGATGAAGGAAGCGGAGACGCGCGGGCGATTTAAGCACCTCCTCGATCATCTCTCGAACGCACGATCGATACTCGCCGAGACCGGCATGGTGGTCGCCCGTGAGGACTTGGCCTTGGAAGCCGCCTACTGGGCGCAGTTGCCGGCGAACTTCTCGTTTCGGAGCCGCAAAGCGCCAATCACGAGCCGCAATCTCGTCGGCATGTCGCCGTTTCACAATTTCCCGATCGGCCGGGCAACCGGTAATCATTGGGGCGATGCGCTCACGATGCTCATTACCAATGCGCGCTCCCCGTTTTATTTCTCGTTGCACGCGAGTGACCCGCGGGCCGAGGACGGCGGCAGCCGCAAAGACATCGGCCATACGAGCGTGATCGGCCCCACGGGCTCCGGTAAGACGGTGCTCATCGGCTTTCTCGTGTGCATGTTGACCAAGGCGCAGACGACGCAGGTGCTCTTTGACAAGGACCGGGGGCTCGAAATCCTGGTGAGGGCGTTGGGCGGCCGATATCTGCCGCTCAAGAACGGGGTTCCGACCGGGATGAACCCCCTGCAGTTGGAGCCCAGCCCAAGCAACGTCGAATTCTTGAAAGTGTGGCTTCGCAGGCTGGTCGAGCGGCGCGATCGGCCCTTCACGGTGCGCGAGGAGAGCGATCTGGACTTGGCTCTTCACGGCACGTTGAAATTGCCGTCCCACGCACGGCGGCTCTCACGCCTGCTCGAGTTCTTGGACCCCACGGACCCCGAGGGCATGCATGCGCGCCTGCGGAATTGGTGCGCGTCAGAGAAGGGTGACTACGGCTGGGTATTCGACAATCGGGAGGACTCGGTCGCGGCGCTCTTGGAGACGAGCGCGCTCATGGGATTTGATGTCACGGATTTTCTCGACAATCCCGTCACCGGTGGCCCCGTGACGATGTACCTCTTTCAGATCGTCAAGCGCCTCCTCGATGGCCGGCGGTTGGTCGTCTGGATGGATGAATTCTCGAAGCTCCTCTCGGACCCCTCCTTCGAGAGCTTCGCCAAAGATGGTCTCAAGACGTGGCGCAAACTCGAAGGGGTCGCCGCGTTTGCGACCCAGAGTCCGAGCGATGTCCTCGCAAGTCCCATTGCACGCACGCTCATCGAGCAAACACCCACCAAGATCTTCTTTCCGAACGATAAAGCGACCGAAGAGGATTACGTGCGGGGCTTTGGATTGAGCCTGCAGGAGTATTTGCTCCTCAAAGAGGGCCTGGAGCCGGGCTCCCGGATGTTCTTGGTGAAGCAGGGCCACCACAGTGTCGTGTGCGAGCTCAATTTGCGCGGGTTCGACTACGAATTAAACGTGATCTCGGGCCGCATCGCCAATATCGAGGTGATGAATCGGGTGATCGCGGACTGGGGTCATGACCCTGCGATCTGGTTACCTCGGTTTCGCGAGGCAACCGCAAAAGGCGCCTCGCGTGTGCCCACCTTGAAATTGAGTGAGAAGCAGGTCGCGGTGGTTTAACCCATCAGGAGAGTAAGTCCATGTTGAGTCAATTACGTCAATGGATCTTCGTCGGGGTGTTGGGCCTGGCTAGTATCGGGGCAGCGGCGCCCGTGAGTGCCGGGATGCCGGTCATTGATTCCGCGAACCTCGCCCAAGCGATCCAGGAGGTGCTCTCGTGGGGGCAGCAGTTGGAGGGCATGGCCCGAAGTTACCAGGAGCTTCAGAGCACCTACGCCTCGTTGACGGGGCCGCGTGGGATGCAGAATTTGCTCTACGTCCCGCTGGTGACCCGCAACTACCTGCCGGCCAACTCGTCCCAGATGTCGGGCGTGATCAACGGGACGAGCACCACGTATCCCGTGTTATCGAGTCAGGTGCAGTCGAACATTCAAACCAATGCGATCTTGACCCCTCAGGGCATGAGCAGCCTCTCGCCCCAGGCGCAGCAGTACGTGCGGCAATCACGTCAGGCGGCCGCCACCTTGAGCATGCTCTCGCAGCAAAACCAGGCGAACGCCAGCAACAACTTTTCGAACGCTCAGACCCTGATCACTGCCCTCGGGACCACGGCGGATACCAAAGCGAGCGCCGACTTGAGCGGTCGAATCCAGGCGGAGCAGGTGATGACGCAGACCAACCAGATCAAAACGGATGCGCTCTACCAAAGCGTCCAAGCGCAACAATTGCAGAATGCGCAACTCGCGCGCGAGGCCGCGGTGAAGCAGCAGGGCGCGCAATCCGCATTAGCCCCGATTGCCTGGTAGAAACCGATGACTCGGCAGACGCTCATGGTGGTGTTGATCTTCGCGGCCGCCGGCTGCGGCAAGAACGCAGCCGCGGAACATTCCGTCTCGTGGTACCTGCAGCACTGGGGCGACATGCAGGCGAAGGTGGCGTGGTGCATGGACGATGCCGAGCGGCAGCGGTCGCCCGATTGCCTGAATGCCACGGAGGCCAAGCGCCGGTCGCTCCTGGGGTCGCAGAAGAGTTTGGCACCGATCGATTGGGGCGCGGCGAAAACCACACCTTAAGGCACGAGACCACCCCTATGTGGACCAATTTTTTCACGTGGTTGACCGGGCAGGTGAATAACTTCATCGCCACCCAAGTCGGGACCGTGTCAACGCTCTTGGAGCCCGCGGTGATCACGCTCGCCTCGGTGTACGTGATGATGTGGGGATACCTGCAGCTCACGGGCAAGATCGAGGAGCCGGTCTTGGAAGGTGGCCGGCGCCTCCTCATCTTGGGCGTCATTTTGGTCCTGACCTTCAAGATCTCTCAGAACATCGCCCCGCTCCTCGATGTCTTTGTGCAAAGCCCGCAAGCCGTCGCCGCGGGGATGCTGGGCGCGACGCCCATGGCGACCGTCGACACCATTTGGACTCAAGGGTCGGAGGTCGGGGATTCGCTCCTCTCGCAAGGGAGTCTTTTCAGTGAGAGCGGTCTGTCGTTGGTCGCCTGCGGGCTCATCTGCTATCTCTCGATCGGCCTCACCACGCTCTATGTGGCGTTCCTGATGGCCTTGGCTCTGGTCGCGCTCGCGATTTTGCTGGCCCTCGCGCCCTTATTCATCGCGATGCTGCTCTTCGACAGCACCAAGCGGTTCTTCGAAGCCTGGATCGCACAACTCGCCAACTATGCCTTGGTCATCATCTTGGTGGCCTCGGTCGCGAACTTGATGCTGCATGCCGTGAGCCAGCCGTTGCTGATTGCCTACAACGAGGGGAGCTCCGTCACCGGCGCCGATGCCTTGCGCGTCGCGGTGTTCTGCGGATTTGTCCTGTTGATCCTGACCCAAATCCTTCCGATGGCCTCCGGGCTCGCGAGCGGCATCGCCTTATCGGGCGGCAACATCGTGAGCGGCCTGGTGAGACGGGGCTTGGGAACCTCCGGCCGTTTCGGCCGCGGCGTATTCGATGCGGCCTCCGGCGCCTACAGCCCGGCGACCGCGAGCCGTTTGGATCCGCTGTCCCGCAAGGCCGGGCAGCAGCTCGGCTTCCAAAGTGGCCGCGCTGCGAAAGCGGTGTGGCGAACCATCTATCCCGATCGGATCAAGCGGAGTTGAACCATGACCCTCTCGTGCCCGTTGCCCGAGTCTCGACCCAACCCGAAGGAAAGCGCAAAGGAGGGTCGCATGCGGGTGCCCCGGTGGGTGTTGATGATCGCGATCGCGGGCCTCGCTGCCTGTGCGAGCCATCGTAATGACCCGCCGAAGTGCCAGGGGCCGTTCACGCCGATCAATCCATCCTCCTCGGCGGTGACCCATGGCTCGCAGCGCTGACATCGAGAGTTATTTGGCCGACGCGCAGCGGTGGGATCAGGATCTCGTGGCGCGGGCGGAAGCCTCGCGGCGCCGAGCGTATTGGGTGGCGAGCGCGTTCGGGGGCCTCGCGGTGCTCACGATGGTCGCCTTTAACGTGATGTTGCCGCTCAAATCCGTGGAACCCTTCGTCATCCGCGTCGATAACACCACGGGGGTGACCGACGTCGTCCCCGTCTATGTGGGCAAAGGCGAGGTGTCTGAGGCCGTCACGCGCTATCTCTTGCACAACTATGTCGTGACCCGCGAGCGCTATTTCTACGCCATGGCCGAGCAGGATTACAACGTGGTGGGGGCCTACAACAGCCCCGTGCTCAACACCCTTTGGATGCAAAGCTGGGACCGCGCGAATCCGGAGAGCCCCTTGGTTAAGTACCGCGACGGATCGACGCTGCGCTCACAAGTCCAGGCGATCAGCTTCATCAAGCGCGCCGATGGAAGCCAAGATTTGGCGCAGGTCCGCTTCTTGACGGCGCTCAAGCAGGGCGGTTCGGGCGCCGAGACGATTCAGCACTGGATCGCGACGATTCAATATGGATACGTCGCGCCCTCGAAGGACGAGCAGCTTCGCGCATTGAACCCCTTAGGGTTTCGAATTCTGGAATATCGACGGGAGCCGGAGATCCTGACCGATCCGACAGCGCCGGCGACCGCGGCATCCACGACGACCCAGGGAGGCGGCTCATGAAAAGCACGCTGTGGGCGATCTTCATCGCGGGCGCGTTGTGCGCCCTTCATTCTCCTCGCGTCTATGCCGAACTCACGCCAGCCCGAGGGTTGGTCGATCCCCGCGTGCGGGTCGTGGCCTATGACCCGGAGCAGGTCATCAAGCTGCACGGGTTCGTGGGCTATCAGATCCACTTTCAATTTGCCGAGGGCGAAACCTTCGTCAATTTGGCCGCCGGCGACAACAAGGCACTCGATGTCGGTTACGAAGCGAATCACCTCGTCTTAAAGCCGCTCGCCGAGAAGGTGGCGACCAACATCACGGTCATCACCAATCGGCGCGTGTACCAATTTGACTATAGCGCCTCGGCCGAGCGTCCCGATCCGGACCGTCAGGATGTGATTTATTCCCTGCGGTTCATTTATCCGCAGGATGAGGAGCGTAAGGCCGCGGAGGAGCTCGAGCGGCAGCACACGAACTCAAAGTTGGCGAGCGCGGATCAGGATCCCAACCGTCCTCGGAACACGAATTACTGGGGCTGCGGCGCGACCGCGATCCGGCCCGAGAGGGCCTATGACGATGGGGTACAGACGCGATTGCGATTCGCGGCGCACGCGGAGTTTCCGACGATGTACGTCAAGAACGATGACGACTCGGAGAGTCTGGTGAATTTCACGGTGGACAACGACGGCGTCGTGATCCACCGCGTGGCGCGAAGTTTCGTCCTGCGCCGAGGGAAGCTGGTCGCGTGCCTCCAGAACCGATCGTTCGATGGCGGGGGAGAGCGGCTTAAATCCGAGACGCTGGTGCCGGGCGTCGAGCGGGTCACCAAAGGGGTCCAGAATCCATGAGCATCGATCACATCGAGGCCTCGGCCGCCGAGGGGCCCGCGGAGACCGTGCGCTCGGCGGGCGGTGCCTCGGTCCCCGGCGAGCGCGACATTCCGTCCGTCAATCAGCAGCGCTCGCTTCAGAACCGGGTCAACAATCTGCTGGCCCTCATCGTCGTGACCCTGGTGGGTGGGGGATTTCTCTACTTCTACTACTCGAACCTGTCGCACAAGCAGGCGGACGCCAAAGCCAAGGTCGTCCAGGAAAGAACGGCAAAAAGTACCGGCGAGATGAAACTACCGCCCTTAGGGGCGGTGGAGGGGCCGCAGGCCGCCTCGACCGATTCGACGGTGCCCCCCGATCGAGGTCCCACCGCGTTGGCCGATGTCTTGGGCCCCGCACCCCCGCTGGGCGCCACCGGCGAGGCCGCTGTGGCGCCCGGACCGACCGGACCCGCCGGGTCTGTGGCATCGAATGACCCCCCGGTGAAGAGCGCGGCGCAGCTCGCCCTGGAACGTGAACTCACCCCCTCGGTGTTCTTGCGGTCGAGCGAGGCCGTCACCGCGACTGGCGCCGGGAACGGGGTGCCGCCGGCGGCGGATAGTGTCGGCGGTACGGGCGGCGAGCGCGGCCAACTCGCGAGCTATTTGAGCCCAAGCGTCGCCACGGCGACCCGCGCCCAAGTACTCGCGACCCGGCGTTTCATCATCCCCAAGGGCAATTTCTTGGACTGTACGCTCGAAACCGCCATTAATTCGGAGCTCCCGGGTATGACCACCTGCGTCACCGCCTTCGATATCTTCGGCGCGGACGGCAAAGTCGTGCTCTTGGAGCGGGGCAGCAAATTGGTCGGCGAAACGCGCGGCCAGGTCGCGCAGGGCATGAGTCGCCTCTTTATCTTATGGAGCGAAGCGCGCACCCCCACAGGCGTCGTGGTTCAGCTCGATTCCCCGGGGACCGATGAATTGGGACGCGCCGGCGTCACGGGCACGGTCAACAATCATTTCTGGGCGCGCTTCGGCGCGGCGTTGCTGGTCACGGTGATCGATGGCGCCCTCGAGGGCGTCGCGCAACGGCAGGCGAGTTCCGGATCGACGGTGGTATTGAACCCCCAGGGTGGCCAGCAAGTCATCGATGACATTCTTCGCACCACGGTGAACATTCCGCCGACCATCACCGTCAATCAAGGCGCTCGAATCCAGGTGATCGTCGCGCGGGACGTCGATTTTCGCTCCGTCTATGAGCTGCGTACCGCGGCGGCGCACTAGCGTGGAGACCACGATCGCCGCAGACAACATCTCCTCGTTGACGCATACGCTCGCACCCTTGCGCCCGATTTTGGATGACCCGCGCGTGACCGAGGTGTGCATCAACCGCCCGCAGGAGGGGTTCATCCAGCGCTATGACGGGTGGATCACGCAAGCGTTGCCCTTCGCCGATTTTTATTGGTGCCGGGACTTCGCGAAGCTCGTGGGGAGTGCCACCAAGCAGCGGATCGATGAGGTGACCCCGATTCTGTCCGCGACCCTGCCGACGGCAGAGCGCGTGCAGTTTGTCTTGCCCCCCGCCACCTTGGCGCAGCACGTCTCGATCACGATCCGCCGCCCAAGCACGAACGTACGCACGCTCGAGGAGCTCGCGGCCGGCGGGTTGTTTGCGCAATGCCTGGAGGCGACGGAGGATTTGGACCCGGGCGAGAAGGAGCTGCTCGCCCTCAAGGCACGCCGCGACTATGCGGAGTTCATTCGGTTGGCGGTGCAACTTAAGAAGAACATCGTCGTCTCCGGGAGCACGGGTACCGGCAAGACGACCACCTCGAACGCGTTGATCCTCGAGGTGCCCGCCGGCGAGCGGCTGATCACGATCGAGGATGCGGAGGAGCTGGTCCTTAAGCGCCATCCGAACAGCGTGCGGCTCCTCTACTCCAAAGGCGCGCAGGGGCTCGCGAAAGTCACCCCGAAGACCCTCCTCGAGTCCTGCCTTCGCATGAGGCCGGACCGCGTGTTTTTGAGCGAGTTGCGCGGGGAGGAGGCTTTTGACTACCTCCGCGTCATCGCCGCGCACCCGGGCTCGATCACGAGCGTTCATGGCGCCACGGCGCGTTTGGCGCTCGTGCAGATCATGTTGCTCGTGAAACAGTCCGACGCCGGGCAGTCGCTGCAGACGGAGGACGTGTGGAGTCTCTTGTACTCCCTCATCGATGTGGTCATGCAGTTTGGTTTCGACGGCAAGAATCGATATGTCAAGGAGGTCTGGTATGACCCCAGCGTCAAACGTCGCGACCGGGCTTAAGCCCCACAAGCTGATCCTGGCATCGATCCTAAGCCTGGTCGCGGTGTCCTATCTCGGCGCGTATTTCTTTCTGCTGTTCTTGAAGCTCGCACCGACGGAGGCGTCCCCGTTGACGCTGCCACGCTACGCGTACTACTACTGGGACAAACCGCAGGTCCGCTCGCGGTTGATCGGCGCGGCCGCCCTCGCGCTTTTATTGGTGGGCGGCATGGCGCTCATCGTCGCGTTGCCCAAGCGGCGCAAACTTCACGGCGATGCGCGTTGGGCGACTGCGCGCGATATTCGTCGGGTCGGGCTCTTTTCCGACCACGGCATCATTCTCGGACGCTACAAGAATCACTTTTTGATGCTGCCGGGGCAAACCGGGGTCATTTTGGCGGCACCCCCCCGGTCAGGCAAAGGGGTTTCGTGCGTCATTCCGAATCTCTTGAACTGGCCCGGGTCCGTCTTGGTCCTCGACATCAAGAAGGAAAATTGGGCGCATACGGCAGGCTACCGATCACTCTTCAGCGAAGTGTACCTCTTCGACCCGTTCTCTGCGGACGGGCGCACGGCGCGCTGGAATCCCTTCACCTATGTTGCGGAGCATCCGTATTTGCGCATTGATGATGTGCAGCGCATCGCGACGATGCTGTATCAAGAGTCCCCGGGCACGGACCCGTTTTGGATCAAGTCCGCCCGCGCCTTGTTCGTAGGCATCGCCCTTTACCTCTTCGAGCGGCGCGACTATGAGCGCGCTTACAACGCCGACCCCACCCACCAAGATCCGATGCCGGAGATCCCCGTCACGATTGGCGAAGTCCTCCGGCAAGCGATGGCCTCGGATGAGGAGGGTTTCTCCAAGCATTGGAAGCGCATCATTGAGGGGTGGGCTGCGATCGGCAAGCCTCTCTCCCCCCAATGTGTCTCGCTCATCATGGATGTGGTCGATTTGGCGACTCAGACCGCCTCGAGCGTCCGCAAGACCTTCACCAGTCAATTGGACCTGTGGCTGAATCCCCTATTGGATCTCGCCACGTCGGCGAGCGATTTTGATTTGCGTGATTTGCGCAAGAAGAAAATGGCCGTGTACTTGGGGATCAAGCCGCGTGACTTCGAGCGTCTGCAAGTGGTGATGAATGTCTTTTTTCAACAGGCGATCGGGGAACAGACCGCCGAGCTCCCGGAAATGAATCCCCTCTTGAAGCACCAGCTGCTGGTCGTCTTGGATGAGTTCACGGCGGTCGGGCGCATCCCCATCATGTTGAACTCCATTGCCTTCGTACCGGGCTACAACGTGCGCACCCTGACGGTGATCCAGACGCCGTCGCAATTGGACGAATGCTATGGCCAGAATGGTCGCAAGATCATGCTGAAGACCTTGGCGGCGCGCATCGTGTTTCCTCCCAATGACATGGAGGATGCCCGAAACATCAGCGAGGAACTGGGCTATACGACGGTGAAATCTCGCTCCCGGAGCGTACCGGGTGTTATGGGCGGCGGCAAACGGAGTCCCAGTACCAATGTCACGGATCAACGCCGCGCTCTGATGTTGCCGCAGGAAATCAAGGAGATGCCGGCGGGTGAGCAATTGCTATTCGTCGAACACCTACTGCCCGTCAAGTGTCACAAAATCACATATTTCGACGATCCTATTTTCAAGAAGCGCCTATTGCCGCCACCCGGCGTGAAAAAGCACGACGTCTCCAAGTACAGCGGGGGAAGAACGGATGACCACTTCGCCATGTGGCAAGAGCGACTCAACCGCCACGATCGGGGCGCTGAGCCGGACGCCCCAGTGACCCCGAGTGTGCGGCCCAACGCGCCGAGGAGCGGGCCGCCGGCGGCCGCGGCGGAATTCTCACTGGACTTCAGCGACGTGAAGATACCGCCGGGCCGGTATCTCACGGGCTCCGAATTGGACGCCGCCGTGCATTCGTTTTTGGACGAACTTGAGACGGCCTGAAGTGATTGCAAGAGATGGGCACGATGCTTAAGAACCTCGATCAAACCGGCGTGATCCAAGTGGACGGTGCGTGGGCCACGAGCGTGAAATACGCGGTCGAGGCCTTGGGTCCGAACGCCGACACCGTGGACTTGAGGTTCATGCAGGGGCGCGCCGAAGTAGGGCGCGCGGCGGTCTCGCGCGAAGACTTAAGCAAAATCTTGGGTGAACAGAACCGGAGCGCGATCGAGCGGCACATCGCGAATGACGCCGACAAATATCTCCCCGTCGTGAACGGGGAGCTCCGCGGCCGGCGCCTGCACTACCAGGAAGTGACGCTCGCAACCTCCGCACCGCGAGCGGTCGAGAATTCTATTGCTGCCACCCCGACGCCTGTTCGGGTCGCCGGCTCGGAGACGGACCTCCGGCGTGAACCGGCTAGCGACTCGGCACAGCACCGCGGCCCACAGCCGAGTCCGGATATTACTGACGAACGCGACCGTGAGCCGCAGAAGCGGCGTCGTGCCAACCAGGCTCGAGCGTCCGAGTCGAGCGCCCCCAAGGTGGCGACTGTGCCCGCGCACATCGCCGCGAAGTATCTCGTGAAGGGCGACACGTATCATTTCGATGATCAAACGGTGGCGTTTATCGACAAGGGCACGGCCCTGACCGTCAAAACCCACAACAAGGCGATCATCCAAGACCTGGTGGCGATTGCCCAAGCACGTGAGTGGCAGGCCGTCACGGTATCGGGCACCCAAGCGTTTCGTCGCGAGGCATGGAAGGCCGCAGCCTCCGCGGGTCTCACCGTCACCGGCTATACGCCCTCCGAGATCGAACGGGTGGCCCTCGAACGCGAGCGTAGCCGACGCGATGCACCGGATGCCCCTGAGACCGTCAAAGGAGGGACCGCCTCGGGAAGCGCTGCGCCTGAATCCGCCACGGAGCGCGCATCGAGCGCCGAATCCCCCGATACCCGGAAGGGAAAGGGCGTGCGCTACGGCACCTTAGTCGCGTACGGCGAAGCACCTTATCGACACGATCCCAATCAGTCGGCGAGCTATTTCGTCACCCTCAAGGACGCGGCCGGCCACGAGCGCACCTCCTGGGGCGTGGGGCTGAAAGAGGCGCTCCTTAAGTCGCAGACGGCTCCCGCGGTGAACGATTGGGTCGGCATACGGCGGGTGGGCTCGACCCCGGTCACCGTGGTGGAGCGCCTCGTCGATGGGGACGGCGAGGTCATCACTCAGGCGATCGGCGCGAAGCGGCACCACTGGGAAGTCGAAAAGGCGGAGTACTTCACGCAGCGCGCCGGTGTGCCGCCACAGGATCAGCGTCCACTGACCACCCCCTCGGAGAGAACGTCTGTGACCACAACGAAAGAAGGACCCGCCCACGCGTTCGGCACCCAGGCGCTCACGCGCGATGAGGAGGCCGCCGCGGCCATCCGGAGCGCGGCGACCACGCGCGAGGAATTGCAGCTGAAGTATCCGGAGCTCAACAAAGCCGTGTTTCAGCGCCTCGCCTCGCACGACCAGTTCGCTCAAGCCTACGTCAAGAGTGGTCTCATCCGCGAGTCCGATCGCGCTCAGGTCATCGCGCAGATGCGCGAGCGCCTCGCGAGCCAGCTCGAGCGGGGCGCTGTGATTCGCGAGCCCGACAACAAGGAGGTCAATACCTTGATTCGCCGCTCCGTCAATCGTGTGGCGGCCGACATCGGACGGCCCCCGATTGAGATTCAACCCCGCACATCCGAGCGGGCGCCCACGCCCGCGACGATCACTCGGGAAGACGTGCAGGTGCGGGGATGACGCGCACCTTGCGAAACCAATCAGGCGCCGCTTGGACGGTCGCGGTCTTGGCTCTTAAGGTATGGCCCGTCCTCGCTGCAGAGCCCGTCAGATCCGTGGACATCGTCGAAGCGAGTGCATTTCTGGACGGTTATCGGGCTGCCAGCGAGGCCCAAAATCCGGACTTTTACGATCTCTACAGCGACCGCGCCGTCATTCATGCTCGCGTTCAGGATCACCACTCAGGAATCGCCTTTCAGGGCCGGGCGTTCAAAGCCTGGGGCCGGCAGCTGCTCGATGAACGCCGCGCCGGCCTCGACGGTTCGATTTTCCGTGATGTGACCGTCGAGCAGCGCGGGAGGCGCCTCCTCATACGAGCGAAACGGTATTCGACGACTCTATGCTATTGGGATTCGACCTACCAAGTAGGCATTGAGCGCGAGGGAGCCTCGTATCGTATTGTGGAGGAACGGCTGACCACCCACCCTGACGCGCACTGCCCGCCAGAGCGCACCAAGACCGAACCGGCCCTGAGCCTGCCACCGCCCGACTTAAGCGTTCCGTCGACGTTGGCCAGCCGACGACTTCTGGATCCCGAAGGTGCGATGGGCTGGCATCCGTTGTCTCAGCAGGAACTCGCTGACCAGGCGAGGCAGCTCGCGGAACAAATTGCTGCCGCCCGCGCCGCCGCGGCTTCCTTGTCTCCGACCCCGGTGGCGCCGCGCCTCATGGTTTCTCCCGGACTCGGCGCATCCGTGGCGTCAAGGGGTCGTGGGGATAGCTTGGGTGACGTGCGTGTCACGCCGCAGGAATAGACCATGAAGGGCAGGGCGTCGATGATGAAAGTGGGCGAGAGCGCCCATGCGCTCTGGAGCCAAGCGCCTGCGGCAGATAGGGTCGTCACCCGCGCCGGAGCGACCCACTTGAAATCCGGAGGTCACGAGATCGTCGCGCCAGAAGGGCACGTGCATCACCCCTGGGTCATGGCGGAGGGGTCTCTCGAGGCTATCAAGTGGGCGGCGCTCACCCTGATGGTGTTCGATCACGTTAATAAATATCTCTACGCCGAGAAATTGCCCGTCATCTTCCAATGTGGACGTATCGTCATGCCCATGTTTGGGTTTGTGTTGGCGTACAACCTCGCTCGACCCAATGCCTTAAGCCGGGGCGTGCATCGCCGGATGATGTATCGCCTGACTCTCGCGGGGTTGACCGCCTCCCCGATGTTCATCATCTTGAATGGCCTGTATGTGACCGCGAACGCGTGGTGGCCCTTGAACATTTTGTTCATGCTACTGCTTGTGGTCACCCTGACCTACCTGATCGATCGCGGTGGTGCTACCTGTTGTGGTCTCGCGGTCGTGCTATTTCTGTTCGGCGGTGCGTTCGTGGAATACCTCTGGATGGGCGTGCTCAGTTGCCTTGGAGCCTGGCTTTTTTGTCGAGACGCCAGCCCGAGTCGTCTCCTGCTGTGGTTCTTAGGAACACTATCCCTGACGGTCGTCAACGGGAACGCCTGGGCCTTGGCTGCCATTCCGATCGTGCTCGGGGCGGGGCGTACAGCCTTTCGCCTGCCTCGCCTGACGTGGGTCTTCTACGCGTTCTATCCCGCGCATTTGCTGGCGCTCCTTGGGATTCGATTGGAGTGGTTTTGATCTCCCTTCCTATGGCTGCTGCGTCGCTTGAACGTGCCAACTCACGCCCGTGCAAAGACCGCCGATCGACGAAGCACCATCGCTGGGTCGCTGAAGGGATCTCCATTGGCCCGTAAGAAACGCAAATCCGCGCGCCAATCGCCGGCGCCGAGTCCGCAACTCGCCGAGATCCGCGGCGACTTGAGAGCGGTCATTACGAAGCTGAAGACACTGGGCTGCGAGGATTCAATGATCTTGGTCGAATTTTGGCATGCGCTCGACTGTGTGAACGGCGAGGACTCTTGCGAGGTGTAGTCGCGAACTCACGGCCTGGTCTCAGACACTCGCGATGTTGTATACGAGGACTGCGTGCCACGCGCGACCACAGGGATCGCACAGATAGAGGCCATGGTAAATCCCGCGCCCAATGATCGTGCCATCGGCGAGTGCGGCCCAATTTCCCCAACCCCTAACCCCCGCATCCCCGGAGCGGACGTGCAGAATGCAATCCGGATTGCTGCAAAACGGCTCGTCCTGCTCGCGCCCGTTCATGAGGTCTCACACGCGCCCTCGTAGAGAAAAGGCCGAGAAAATGCTGGTTTGCCTGGCCTGGTCTTATATACAGTATCTCGAATGGAACGAGATTTCAACGTTATTCGGCTCTCTGATGAGTTCGGGCAATACCTGCTCTGCTTGAAATGCTCCGCGTGTGCCCATGAGCGACAGACCTACCCAAAACTCCTGGCCCATCTTTGCGGATGGGACGCCACGCTTCCGATGGTCGAGAAGCGCCTGAGATGCTCGAAGTGCGGCAAGAAAGCGTGCCGCATCCGGGCGGTTCCTCTGCAAAAGCCGCGGGGAATTCCGCCGGCCCACTAACCGTGGGGCATTTTGAATTGAACGTTCCGCACGTTGACACGGGTAGAATTGCAGGCGCTGGAGATGCCCAGCAGCGGACGGTAACCTTCAGTAATGTGCTATTCCGCTCAGGTCGTCCAAGTTGTTCGCAAATTGCACCGACAGCTCGGCATCCGGCTCGACTTGGATGAGGCGGAAAAGCTCTTCTTCCGTCGACTGGACGATCCGACTCTCAACATCTCCCGGGGCTTCGAAGCGAACTTCGACGATCCCAGCACCGATCAGGGACGGCGGATAAAGTCAGCGATTGACGAACATCGTTCCCGAATGGCGAGTAAGTTCGAGAAGGATCTCTTTTCTCAAAAGACAAGGCTAGTAACCGCGGAGCGCTCGCTCCAGACCAAAGAGACCAAGAAATCTCGCGAAGACGTGCGTATCGCGACGAATAAGATTGCTTCGCTTACCGAGAAACTCTCGGATCTGCGCCGAAGCGAGCTCAAGCCCCGTGACAATCGGGTTTTCCCCATGGTCTATGCGGGAGTCATCGTCAAGCAACAAGGTGAGAACGTACTTCGGCCGATGCGCTACGCCTGTCGTCCCGCCGGAAAGCCAGTGTTCTACGACAAGAAATTTCCGGGCCTCTATAACGCCCGCCGCGATAACCTCGAGCGGTTTTGGAACGAGCAGTTTGGGTCCCATCACACCATCATGGTGGTCGAGAGTTTTTACGAAAACGTGCAGTTGCACGTGAAGGAACGTCGCGAGCTCAAGGCCGGCGAGACTGAGCAAAACATTGTCTTGAAATTTACGCCGAATCCGCCGCAGCCGATGTTGATCGCGTGTCTCTGGTCGCACTGGACCGATCCGCGTGAGCCGGATCTTGACGGCTTCGCGGCAATCACCGATGAGCCACCGCCGGATGTGGCTTCAGCGGGTCACGACCGATGCATCATCAATCTGCGCCCCGAGCACGTCGAGGCTTGGTTGACTCCGGAGAAACGGTCGCGGGGAGAGCTACAGGCAATATTGTCGGATCGTGCCGTCTCAACATTTGAACATGCAACTTTAAAGGTCGCTTAGCCGACCCCCCCCTGGTTCTGGAGGTGGGGATTGCGCCAGCGGAGATGACTTGCACTTGTCGCGGAACCTCTACGGTAAAGGAGGTCAATGTAGGTTTCTTCCGAAAAGGAGACTCCAACCGCCTAAAAACCATCCCCTTAAGCCGGAAAGTAGTCGATTGTCCGTCGTTAGCAGGGCGGTTTGGCTTACGCAGGAATGGCTGGGCCATGCCAGTTTTATGACAAATGCCGAGGGGATAATTGCGTAGGCGATGAGGATCGAAATCGTGGAAAAACATGCGCCGCACCGGGACAGACAGTGGGTCGAACGAGCCACGCTTATCGTTACTAGCATTACTTGCGCTGCTACTTTGTGGACGCTTTGGTTTTTTGCTGGACAGCTGCGTGCAATGAAGGATCAGCTGGGTGTCATGCGGCAAGAGGAGCGGGGTCATGTGCAAGAGAGTGCAGCTAGACTCAAAGCAGTTGGTGGGATGGTGCCTGGGGTCATTCCCGGGACATTGCTCGTTGGGCTCGTGCATGAAGGTCCCATCCCCGCGACGAGAATCGCCGCAACAGCCGAGGTCACACTCGTCGAGTGGCCTTCAGGACACCCAATTCAACTTCTACACAAGCTCCACCGAGTTTGGGATTCCATGGATTCCGATCCGAAGGGGGGTGATGATCAACGTGTGCTCGTCGACGAACTGGTGGCGGCCGCACCACTAACCTTTCAGGACCTCGAAAAAAGTAGGAAGACCGTAGTTATCGCGATCCACTTAGAATATTTCAATGGATTCGAGACAGTCACGAATTCCAAATGCTTGGAGTGGTTTCCAAAGTACGCCTACAAGGGCAGCGACCCGGGGGCAAAAGGCTTCGAGGACTACGGCAGCGACGCCGGATTGGTACCCTGCGACCAATTTGATCAATATGTACACGACGCTGAGATCCACAAGGCCGATCGCAATGCATCCTAGGTCTACCGACGATGCTCAAAGAAGTTACGAGCGCGAAAAGCGAATAAAAACTTCGTTACTGAACGGTCGTTTAGCAATTGACCATATTGCGTATTATGCGAAGGCATGGCGACGTTACACTTTACATTCCTACGCCCCTAAAGTTGCGGCTGCCCAAAGCCGATAGCGATCGAACTGCATGGCGGACATAAACACTCTTTGGCCGTACATAGATTTAGTTACTGGTAGGGATTATTTCGGCGTCCGATGCCGGCAATGCGGATGCCCAATCGTAATCGGAGCCGCCTGCGGTTTTACTACCGATGAAATTGTGATGACGCAAGGCACTTGTTTCCGTATCTGGTGTGTAAATGAGGGCTGTCAACATCATGACACTTATGAACGAGCTGATATTTGCTTGTTCCTTTGGCCCGCAAAGGCATCAAGCTAACGACTTCTCCGGGTTTGGCATTTGCGAGCAGTTCACCGGTTGTTTTGGTGCCGATCTCCTCCCACCGAGCGATTGCTTGTTTTAATTGATGCGGAAAGAGTTTGAAGGTCTTGAGTCCTTCAAGCATCAATCTGGTCAAAAAGGTTTGGAGGTCTTTGAGATCGACACGTCCCTGCAACGCAGGTGTTTCATTAAGCAATATTCTTAATGTCGCGGTATCAAATGCAGGGTCAATGAATTGCAAGCGAATATGTCCTGCGTACATGTCCGCTGCCTGTAAAGCAGGCGTTTCCTTATCATCCATAAATGTCGGTCGATTCCATTTGCTCTTAAACTCGTCAGGGGCAAGCGCCATGAACTCGTCATGTCTGGATAGAATGAAATCGCTCTCTCCCTCCTGTTCGTCGAATACAAAGTCCATTTTTTCGTCTAGCCCGCTGTTCGCTTGCCACTGGATGCACAGATAAAGTGTTTGGTGGTACATCCAGAAAAACGGCTGATCCAGTCGGTCAGCGATCTGGCCTTTGAACACCTGAGCATAATGCTTATGCCTCATAACGACAGAGAGGCCGCAGAGAACGTGATCTTTAATGATCTGAGCAAGCATCAGCATCTTTTGATTCCGCGCCTCGACGGTCCAACCGTCGAATTGTCCGGTACGCGAGTTTGCTTCGTACATCTTGAAGTATTCAATTCGGGGCGCCTGGTGCAACGCACTGTTCCATGCGTCGCTGAATCGCGCCCAGGCTTCCGAGCGGGCGACGAATCCAGCCAGCACGAAGACAGGTTCCTGGCTGCGTCCACTATCGTCAAAAAAGGCCCGAAGCATCGGCAGGATTAATCTCCGAAGTCGTATCTCGGATGGATACCCGCATAGGTACGGAAATACCTCCCAAACCTGGCCCAGGCTAGCATGCTCCCACGGCGAAGGTATGTAACGTGTAACATCGCCAGTTCGCTCCGGTGCCGCACGCGTACCACTGCCCGACGACGACTTCAAGAACATCCACGCCATCTTCGATACGACGCGCGGTCAAATCACCATCGATGAAATCCCGCCCATCAGACGTGGCTGCGCTCGCCGCCCATCGGCAAAAGAGGACGCGTGGGCCTCGGTCTGCGGGGGACACGAAAACGTGGCTTACCAGCTCCACCGACTGAATCACGCGCTCAGCAAAGTCGCTGCGGAAAACATCGTGATCGACGAGGTCCTACCCGAGATTGTGCGTCGCAGGTGACAATTGCGGCGCGGCAAAACGGCACGCGGTGGCATTCAGGACGGTCTGATCGACGAAATGGTCGGGGACATTCAGCGGATGCAGGCATACCCAGCGCTCGGGTTTCAAATACCGCAGGAGGTCCCTGCGAATATATTTGAAGCTTACGAAAGATTGGTAAGCGCAAAGACAACTACGTACTTGAATGGGACGCGCGATAATGCGAGGCCAACAGGATGCTAGGATGATGTATGCGATACAGAGGAATCAATGCTGAAGTTTTATGACTGCCTCACGGCCCCCAGCCCGCGGCGTGTGCGAATGCTTATCGCCGAGAAGGGCATCACGCTGCAGACGGTTCAGGTCGATCTCGCCAAGGGTGAGCATTTGAGCGATCCCTTCCGGGCGATAAACCCCCACCGAACGGTTCCAGTGCTAGAGCTCGAAGACGGAACTAGACTGCTCGACTCAAATTCGATCAGCTTGTACCTCGATGAGGTCTTCCCCGAGCCATACTTTACCGGCACGAATCCGCAGGAACGCGCGGTCATCGCCATGTGGCAGCGTGATATGGATATCAACGGTCTGCTGGCTGTTGCGGAATGCTTCCGCAACAGTTCCAAGGGATTTCGGAACCGGGCGCTAACGGGTGCGGAAGACTACGAGCAGATCCCGGCGCTCGCCGAACGCGGTCGTCTACGTGTGCGTAAGTTCTTCGCTAATCTCGAAAGCCGCTTGGCTGACAGTGAATATTTGGCAGGCGGGCGCTTCACCGTTGCCGATATCACCGCTTTTGTCTCCGTTGAGTTCGCGCGCGCAATAAGAGAGAACGTGCCGGATGGCGCCATCAACCTCAAACGTTGGCGCGATGCAGTGGCTGCTCGCCCAAGTGCGCGGGCCTAATTGAGAGAAGGGCTCCGATGAGCAACACCGGTGCCGAGGCCGCTGTACCCTATATCTTGTACACGGCGGCGACGCCGAACGGCTTCAAGATCTCGATCATGCTCGAGGAACTCGGCGCCACTTACGAAACACGCGTCGTCGATCTCGTTAAAGGCGGACAAAAGGATCCCACCTATTCCAGGCTCAATCCCAATGGGCAAGATCCCAACCCTGGTCGACCGCAGTGAGGACGATTTCGTCATATTCGAGTCTGACGCCATCCTTCTATGAGTCGCGGCGCGCGCGCCAAAGACGGCGTCATGCTCAAGTGCGAGAAGATAGAGAATCGGCCCGCGACGACAGGAAAGCCAGCGACGACAGGAAAGCCAGCGACGACAGGAAAGCCAGCGACGACAGGAAGGCCAGCGAGCCATCCCGCGACGGCCCCCCCATTTGCTGGACATCGAGACGATCAGCAAAAATGTCGGCACCAGCGTCAGCTCAAGGGCAAGCATGGTTATCCGCGCGCAGAGGTGAACCGGTATAATACACGAACGCGCCATCGCGCCGGCGGTGATTTCTCCCGCCGATTAAAGCGACGGCAGCCGCACTTCCCAGAAGAGAGCGGCCGGGGATGTCAGCGTAGGATTCATATGGAGTGCGAGTCTTCATGATCATCGCGTTTGAATCACCCGATCAGCCCGAAGTGATCGCCCTCATTGCCGAACTGGATGCTTACCACGACGCTTTGTATCCGCCGGAGAGTCGACACTACTTGGACTTGGCCGCCCTGAAGCAGTCTAATGTCGTGTTTGCCGTTGCGCGGGATGAGATGGGCCGCCCGATCGGTTGTGGCGCGGTTGTCCTTCATCCGGAGGTTGGCGAACTGAAACGCATGTACGTAAGCCCTCGCGGACGAGGGCAAGGCGTCGCCAAGCGCCTTCTGGCTCTGCTCGAGTCGCAAGCAATCGGCGCCGGCTGCAAATGGCTTAGGCTCGAAACTGGGCCGTACCAGCCTGAGGCGCTTGCTCTATATGCCGCAGCCGGCTATCAGCGCCGAGGACCGTTTGGCGAGTACACGGATGACCCACTGAGTGTATTCCTGCAGAAGGCCGCCACCGGGCCACCAGATGCACCGAACGGCTAAGCTGATCGTCGGATACGGCAGATGCGAAACTTTCTGACCACTTCATCGAAACAATCCACAATTATCGAGCCTGGCCACGGTGCTAGTGGCACACTGTTGGCCGGCGAGCAGCTGCGGATCATTGACGTAGGCGGCCAACAGGTCTTCGATATCGCGTTCTTCGTGCGCGATGATCCGTTCGAATATTGCGACCTCATCTATTCGCTTTTCGCGGTCGGGCGCTGGCATCTTCGCATCGGCGATATCGTGTACTCAAAGCGTATGCGACCACTCCTCACCGTCATCGCGGACACTTGCGGTGTTCACGACTGGATCGGCGGCTACTGCTCACGCGATCTTAACCGCTTTCTCGGCACCGATCAGTCGGGTTGCCGCGAAGTACTTGAGTCGGAGATGCAAAAGCTTGGCCTCGATCCGCGTAGTCTGACTCCATCATCGTGCCTGAATCCGTTTATGAACCTCCCGCATCGTGCTGACGGCAGCTGGCCAACGCTCTTGCCGGTGTCGAAGCCCGGTGACTACCTAGAGCTACGCGCGGAAGCGCCCGTCGTTTGGGTAGGCTCCGTGTGCACGATGCCGCCTCCCGTAAATGGGTTGCCATTGACGCCGATTAGAGTGGATATGGTAGAACCGCTCTCGGACGATCACGGCATCACTACTCGCTGAAGGACTAGGCGTTGGCAAACACGTCGTAGCGGCCGATGGGGATGAAGGCCGGAAGGCGGGTCGAAGACGGGGGAATTTCAAGATGGAAGACACCAGCAGTACCACAAGACGCCACGTCTTGGCGAGCGGCTTGTTTCTTCTCGCGCGCCACGCCTTGGGGGCCAGCACCGATCCGGTACCGACTTCGCATGACAACAGGAGTGTCGACTACGGCAGATCTACCCTTCCGAGCGGTATTCGCTCTCGCAGGATCGACACCAATAATCAGGTGGTCCTGCATATTCTTGAGGCTGGCTTCGAATCTGCGGACAGGCCTTGCGTGGTCCTGCTGCATGGCTTTCCAGAGCTGGCGTATACCTGGCGCAACCAGATGCTCCCGCTCGCCCGTGCCGGGTATCACGTTATCGCACCGGACGCCCGGGGCTACGGCCTTAGTGCTGCGCAGCCCGTGGCGTATAGCGATAGTCTCGTACCGTACTCCATGTTCAATCGTGTAAGCGACGTGCTCGGTCTCGTCCGCGCTGTGGGACACGAAAAGGTTGCCATGATCGTTGGACATGACTGGGGTGGTCCCACCGCACAATGGTGTGCGCGGTTACGCCCCGATGTCTTCCGATCCGTCGTTTCCGTAAGCACCCCTTTCCTCCATGAGCCGAAACTGCCTCTTAATACGGCGTCGCATCCCGGTGCCACCGCACCCGAAGTCGACATCGATAAGGAGCTCGCAGAGTTGCCGCGGCCGCGGAAACACTACGCCACTTATTGCGCTTCGCGTGAGGCCAACGAGAACATGTGGCGCGCGCCTCAGGGTGTTCACGCCCTGCTGCGCGAGCAATTCTATTTCAAAAGCGCCGACTGGGAAGGGAACGAGCCATTTCCCCTAAAATCGGAGACGGCCTCTGAGTTTTCGAAAATGCCAACCTATTACATCATGGATCTCAACAAGGGAATGGCGGAGACCATGGCGGAACACCAGCCTTCGCCAGAGTACATAGCGTCATGCCAGTGGATGACCGAGGCCGATCTCGACGTTTACGCAGCACAGTTCACGAGGACCGGCTTCCAAGGGGGCCTCAACTACTATCGAGTCGACGCTGACGATGCACTTTGGAACGAGCAGCACATCTTTGCGGGCAAAACGATCGACGTGCCTGCCTGCTACATCGGCGGCGCGAGAGAATGGGGTGTCTATCAGAGACCGGGTGCGTTCCAAGCAATGAGTAAGGCATGCACGCGGCTTCAGGGCACGCATCTGGCCCCCGACGCGGGTCATTCAGTCGTTGAAGAGAAACCTAACGCAGTTAATCAGATTCTCATCGAGTTTCTAACCAAGGCCGCCAATGGCTAGAACGCCTTGATCGGCGTTCTCGATCTTTCCCAATTAATGGTCCGACCATGGGGGTGCTCAGCGCTGCTGGCCGCAGCCCGCGACTTCGGTCAGGCGAGATTCCGGAATGACCTACGAGGAAGTTGTCGAGTTCGATACGCGACTGGCGTATTCGGCGACCAGCCCAGGGTAGTCTGTCATCGCCGGAAATCTCTCGAAGCTATGACGGGCAGGGGTGGTCGCCCAGGGAAGCTTTTCGCACGTGTAGCTTTCGATAAATGGCACAAACCAAGAGACATGGTCGAACATCGTTGGCCGAACATTGACGAACTGATCGACGCCGTGGGGTCTGGTGAACACCCAACTTTTGCAATGCGAACAAAAGAAATGACGGTGCTCCCCGTGTAGTCCACCGATGGTGGGCTCGCCTTCCGTAACTGCGAAGCCACTATTCGGGAAGATAGCAGTCAAGGAGAATGCACTTGCGCTCATTCGCTGACAGCCCCGACAGTGGCAAGCCATCGTCAAAATAGGGTGCGCAGTTACCCTGATCCGCAGTCGATCGCATCGACAGCCCCCGTTCCAAGGCAACGACAATTCGGTAGTCACCGGTGGGCTCCAAGTCTTCAGTACAGCCTTCCGCGATTATACCTGGTGGGAAGGCCGACGCTCGTGATGGGTGAAAGGCATGGATTGCTCTGCACGAGATCCTCGCGCACCTCTCCTTGCGCGGCATTGTCCATCACATCCGGAGGGATCCGGTGACGAGAATCAGTGGGTGCAACCGCGCGCGGGCGGTCATCGACGCCGTGGTGGACGACGTGCTCCGCCAGCTTCACACCGGGACGAAGCCTTGAGACGCCCCCCGGGCAGCCCAGCTCGTGGAAGTCAGCGAAGTCTATGTTCGGCATCCCGACCCTTTCCTGAAGGCTGCTGAGCGATTAGAGCATCGGCGATGAGCTGCTTCTCCGAACGCACCGGCGGCAGGTTACGACGCATCAGCTCAAAGCGCCGCGCCTCTTCATCCCTCCCCTGCCCTCGCAGCCAAAGGATCGCCTCCCCATAGCGTTCGTTGACTTGCGTCCGCACATTCAGGAGTGACCGATAGGCATCTCGATCCGCAATCTTGCCGGTCGCACGCAGCTCCCGTTTGACGGCCTCGAGTTTCTTTCGCATGAAGACAGAATCCCCCGCCTCGGTTTTCAAGATCTCGGGCTGCCCCGGTCCCGGTATCTTCGGCTTGCGGTGGATGGCGCGATAAATCGGCGCTTTCTTGTTCGTCTTGACGAAGCCCCGGTCCTCCCGGCGGGTGGCGGTCGCCGCCACACCGAGTTCGTTGAGGTACTCCGCAAACCGCTCGCGCCAGCGCTGCAGATCCGCCTTGCGGGGGTTGAGCCTGGCGCCGCCATATTCATGCTCCGCCTTCACCACCAAGTGCACGTGCGGATGCAGGCCGTGCTTCCTCTTCTCCTCGGCGTGCAGGGCCATCGCATAGCGATGCTGGTGCGCGAACTCCTCCCGGGCGAATCTCTTCACCGCCTTGAGCACCTTTTGCGGGGGAGTGCCCGCCGGCATCGAGAGCACGATATTGAAGGCCTGCCGGGGCTGGCGTCGCTTCCCGTCGGGACCGACCTTGCTCCGCGAGTGAGGGGACCCCGGGACCGCCCCGTAGTCGAGCGCCCAGTCGTTCACGAGCTCGGTCGCCGCCGTGTTCCCATGGAGCACTTCTCCGTGATCCGTCTCGATATCGAGCGTTCCATGCCGGTCGATGTACTCGAGGTGCGCCTGCACGCCATCGGCATCGCGCCCGCCGCCGGAGATCTTGACGAGCACCTCCTTGGCACCCCTGCCCGAGGCGCCCACGCGTGCGGCCCATCCCGCTGGCGATGCCCCTAACCCGGCCTTGCGCCCGAAGCTGCCCGGATTGATGCCACCGGGCACGTCCCGCGACACCTGGAACGGCCGCTTGCTAGGCATTGGGCGCTTCCCACGACTTTGAATTCGCGATGAGCGTGTCCTGGACCTTGTCGCGGATTTGCTTCAAGGCCGGCAGAAGCTTCAGCACGTTCTCTCTGAGCGACGGCTCGAGCCCCTCTAAAGGCCCCTCCCGCGAGGCGAGCTGCGCCATCGCGGCCCGCACCCCGGCGAGCTCGTTCACCACGCGCTTCAACTCCTGGAACTCCCCGTAGGGCATCGGCGGATCAGCACGCAGGTGCGCGCGCAGCAGGTGGGCGACATACCCTGATGCCGTGACCCCACGCGCCTGGGCGCGGGATTCGAGACGCGCGGCATCGAGCCCCATCAAGCGCACGGTGTACTTCTCCGCCGGCGCCTTGCCGGCGGCCGCTTCCTCGAGCAGCCGCTTCACTTTGGCCTCGGGGTTTTCGATGAGCGCGCGGTGCACGAGTCGCGCCAGGAGCTTGGACGAGGACACGCCTTGTGCGGTGGCGAGTTCGGAGAAGCGCTCGCGTTGTTCAGGTTCAACGGAGGTGAGGAGTCTCGCGGAAGCGACCATAGCGACCGATCCTTGTGCGCTGATTCAAGTGCGTGTTGATACACACTGATTCATTTTGCTGGCGCTAGCCTATCCTGCCCTCAAAAATCCAACAACCCAAAACGCCAGCACACACGCATCGAAAAGCGCATTCAAAACGGAAAAGTTCGGCAGCCGAACTCTTGCTCACCCCGACATCGGGATTTTTTTTGTTGGGACCGCGAGCAACGAACGTGTCACGTACACCAAAAGGAAGGCCGGACACCCCCTGTGCCCGGCCTCCCGCATCGCCTAGAACGGTAAGTCGCTCGCCTCCTCTTCTTGTTCGTTCATCTGCGAGGGCGAGACGCTGCCGCTGATGTACTTCGTTTTCTGATCATGGCTCACCGCTGACTTTGCACTCACGCGCAATTGCCAGTGGGTGACGTAGGTTCCCTGCCCGTTCTCATCTTCCCCGGTCTTTTCGGCCTCCTCGATGAATCCGAAATACCGGGTGCGGTTCCCGTCCACCTGCCGAAACAATCGGCCGTAGAAGGGGCCGACGGTGTAGGTCTCGGGATCCTCCGGATCGTTGTTGCCGACCTTGAGACTCAGGTACTCGGTGCCGCTGCCGCGTCCGATTTTGAGCCACGCCGCCACCTGCACCTTCACGGGCGCGCTCTGCGGATCGGCCTTTACCTCGACGAGACCCCGCATCACCGGGCCGCCCTGGACCTGCTCCGTTCGCGGGATGCCGAAGAGAACGAATTTCCCGACCGTGGCGCGATTCAAAATGTCCGATCCTGAGGGTTGCGTATGCATCGTACTGACTCCCTGGGTTTCCGTTGTTGCCGACTCGGCGACCCGATTCGGGCCGCTCGTTCCCGTATCACCTGCCGCCGTTGCGGCCCTGACCGCCCGCCGCCCCCGCCGCGATTTCGTTTCCGTAGTAGCGGATTGAAGTTCGGTGCGGGTCGATTCGTTGATGTGCCTCACTGTGCGTTCTCCTGTGTGTCTTCAAAGCGTGGATGGATTCTCACAACAAGGAATAGAGAAACGTGCGGAGAAGCAGGCAATGCAAGGGTCTGCCCGAAGGGACACGAGCGCCTTGGCGAGTGCCCTTGCATTGCCTGCGCGCACGTTTATCGTCCGCCCCCGTTGTGAGAATCGAGGCACGCGCTCTTCGGCACGCAGGAGAAGGCCCGGGGAGGCGGCACCGGAGAAGGCCCGCTCCTTCAATCCGCTTCCGAAGGAGTTCTCCCCTGCTCTTAGCTCAGCGTCTCCTCTGAGTTGCCGGCCGGTCTCTCAAGCGCGTGGAACGCGCCAGGTCGAGGGATGTGTAGGGCGGCGCAGCCGGCCCGCGCAGCGGGCGGAAGCGAAGCGGACCCCGGAGCAGCCCGGTCGCGGTCGCCGCGACGACCCCGGAGCATTCAGTCGCGAATCCATCTGCTCGGCATTGGCATAGCGCTGAAGCGACGCCCGCCCCCGCGCCGATCCCCGCGGCCTCAGTTCGTCGAGTTTTGGGTTCGGCCCCGCCCCTGAGTCAGGCCCTCCGACCGCGCACGCTCCACGGGGAGAACTTCGTCCATCGTCATCGCACGCCGCTCAATGATTCGGCGCCCGGCATCGGACCCGGCTTGCTCTGCGCCACCGGTGTCGCCTCCTCCTCGGAGCGGTTGGCGAACACCACATCAACCCGGCGATTGAGCGCACGTCCCGAGACCGTCGCGTTCGTTGCGATGTACGCGCCTTGCGAGGGGCTCGTGTGCAGCTTCTCGGCAGCGATACCCCCCTCGAGCAGCACCCGGCGCATGCTCTCGGCCCGTGCGCGCGCGAGACGCTCATTGACCGCCGCCGGCCCTACGTTGTCCGTCCCGCCCCGAATCCGAATCTCCTCGGCGCGCGCCGCCGCCGCGAGGATCGCCGTCTTCGCCTCGGCCGAGAGCGCGAGCAGCGCGCTCCCGGAGGCGAAGTGAGCCCGTACCAGGGTCGCGGTGACCCCATTGATCGCGGTTTGGATTGCCTCGATCTCCGATCGCAGCTGCTGGAACGTCGCCGAGGGCTCACCGCGCGAGGCCTTGTCGAGTTCGGCGGCCACGCCCCTCAAGCGTTGCTCCGCGCGCAAGATCTCGGCTCGCGCGGCGGCGAGCTCCGCTGGGAGCCACGGCGCCCCCTCCTCCTCTCCCCGCTCGACGGACGGTGCGCCGCCGAGCGCCGCACGGCTGGGTGCCTGCGCGTAGCTCATCTGGGTCGGCGTGCGCAGGAGAAGACCCGCCCGCACCCCCTCGACGATCACCGTACGATCGCCCACCGTGAAGGACACCGGCCGTCCGCCCTCATCGAAGATCAGGAGTCCCAAGGGCACCGGCGCGCTAAACGTGAGATAGGTGCGGTGCCCATCGTCAAAGACCAGCAGGAGCTTCGTCTCCGCTGGCGTCAGCAGTTCGTAGGTGTACGCCGAGGGCCCATCCAGAAGCACCGCGGTAGGTCTCTCGACCGGGACGAGTACCTGCGAAACAGCCGGTTTGATCTGCGGCTGGGAGACCGTACAACCCGCCAAGACGGTCCCGATGCCGATCGCGATTTGCCGCATCCTCATAACCCCTCCCTTCCTTAGAGTCGACCCGTGGGGGCTGACCGTTTTTTGTACAGAGGGGAACATGATTGCCGCCGCCCGTGAGCCGCGCAAGGTCGATGGGTCGCCCGGGCACGTGGCCCGTGAGCTCCCGCCAATCACACAGCAGCGGCGCTGTTCTCGACCAAGATTCCCGCTATGCTTTTCTGGTCTACCGCCCAAGTCAGCCAAGCCCCCTCGTTCTTTCATAGGCGACCATGACATGACCCTGCCTGAGCAATGCATGCGCGAAACGTCTTCACCGATCCGGGTACTCGTGGCGAGCAGCTGCCCCGCGATGCTCGAGGGATTGGCATTGATCCTGGAACGCCGAAGCACCATCCAGGTGCTCGCTCGGGAACGGGATGCGAGCGGCGCCCTGCGGGGTGCCGTGACCTTAAAGCCCGACGTGACGGTACTCGACTGGCAACTGAGTGGATCGCATGCGGCCATCCTGGTGCATGCGATTCGCACTTATGAGCACGAGGCCCGGATGGTGATTCTCTCGGAGCTTCATTCAGACCAGGACATCGTCCCCGGGTTGCGCTCGGGTGCGGTGGGCTATATCGACCGCAATTCGAGCGCGGAGGCGATCCTCACCTGCGTTGAGCGCGTTCACGCCGGGCACCGGCATCTCGCGCCGCTCGCCACGATGCGGCTCGCATCGTCCGTGCATTTCGACGGACTGACCTCGCGCGAGCGCGAGCTCATCGAACTCCTCGGCAAGAATAGAACGAACCGGGAGATCGCCACGGCTCTGAAGCTTTCACCGAGCACGGTGCGAAGCCACTTGGCAGGCCTCCTCGTCAAGCTCAACGCCCGAAACCGCACCGAGGCGATCGAGGTGGCCATTGAATGCGGCTTGATGGCTCCCGCCGTCGAGTTAGGCAGGGCGAGCGGTTCTACAAGCGCCTCGATCAATTGAGGCGCCGGCGGATTCGACAGAATTCGCCAGGATATAAGAATCAAAGAAGAAAACCCGAGCGCGAGCGCCGCGCCCGGGCCCCCATTCGCAGTCAGTCGATGGCCGCCAGAATCGCGCTCGCTTCGGCATGATCCAGTGCGAAGTCGCGAAGGTGATGGAAGTGAGTCGCGATGCACTCATCGTGCACCCGAAAGGATAGGTGACTCAACGCGAATAGGCAGGCGGTGATGCCCGCCGCATCGGCGCTTAAGGAACCCTCAAAGCCGTTCGTCTCGACGCAGAGGTTGAAAGGCCCAGGGACTGAGGGTGCCATGTAAAAGCCGCCGTTGGAAAGCTCGAGATACGCCCAGTGGCCGCCGGTGTAGTCGCTCGAGAGCTCGCGCATGAAGGTATAGACGGCCTGCTCGACGGTGAGCATATGGCGGCCGAAGTGCCGCGGCAGTATGTGAAGCCGCTCGCCCCGTGGGATCTCTCGCGCCTCGATTTTCAGCGCTGGCGCTTCGATGGATGAGTTCATGATCGGTGTCCTTGTGGTGCCTCGGGCGTGATTGCCCGCCCCCGAGGTCCACGCCGCAGCGCAGCGGTCAATGGGCGAAGCCGGCCCGACAGGGACGCAAGCGCGCCTCGCGCGCCGCCATTGACAGCGAGAACGGCGTGGTACGCTACCCTTTACCGCAATCACGCCCCTCCGATATCTTCTCTCTGACCCCGGCTTACCCCCACCATGATCGCGAGCAACCCAAAAGACGCCATTGGGGTCCGTCCGTATCGAGCAGAGGATCTTTCAAGCCTCACCGCGCTCTTTCAAGCCTCGGTGCGGCGCATCGCGCGAGCCGACTACACTGAGGCGCAAGTGAAGGTCTGGGCGCCGGAGCTCATCGAGCCCGAGCCTTTTGGCGAGCGTCGTGCCCAACAATTGACCTGGGTCACCGAGGTAGACGCGCGTACCGCTGGATTCTCCGCCGTGGACGCCGACGGCCATATCGATATGCTCTACGTCCATCCGGACTTCGCGCGGCGCGGCGTTGCGCATGCCCTCCTCGCCCGCATCGAGGAGCTCGCCCGGGAGCGAGGCCTCGGGCACTTATATACGCAGGCGAGTATCACGGCCCGCCCGGTCTTCGAGCGACGGGGCTTTCAGGTGCTGGCCGAGCAATCGGTTTCGCTTCGCGGCGAGACCTTCACCAATTTTCGGATGGAGAAAGCGCTTGATGGTCCTGGCGCACGGTGATGACCGCCGATCGCGCCGATCGGCATCCAACCGGCTTCCGGGAGTCCCGGGCCCTCCGGCTGCGGCCGCGCAAGGGCGCTCGCCCCCGCGCGGCCGATGGTGCCCTTAGCGGTCGAGCAGCGTCATCGCGTGGTTCCAAAGACCCACATTGATCCGGATGTCCTCGCGGATCGCACGAATCGCCCGGGTACGGCTGCTGCGACCGGACGCGGCCCGCCCCTCAAGGCCCCCCGCCATTAGATTTTCCTGAATTTATGTGCAGCGCACCCTTATGTGGCGAAAGTTCTATTCGCAAGCATCAAACAGCCTAGCTTGGGGCGAAAACTCCACATAACAATTCGGCGATTGGAGCACGCTAGTCTAGAATGAGAATCGCCAGACCGACGGACCAGCTGGCGTTAGGGATGTGAATTTGTCTGCCAGTTATGCATGAGCAGGGCTGCAGAGAACATTAATCAGGGTGTACGCTGTGACTCCAGCGTTCACAGGTTGGTGGGCACCGTGGGGATTTCCTGTCGCCGGTTTTTGCTCGACCCACACGATGGGCTATCGCCTGGCGGAATCGCGCTTTGAGCGAATGCTGCGCGACCGTGGGGTCGACCGTTTGCCTCGTTTCGCTGGCACGCGCGTACGAATGGCCGATGCGCAGGTGGAATTGATTCAACGCGAACCCGTCCGGGCTGTCCGACTAACGTTCAGCATGTTGACGTTTGATAGCCGCGGCCAATTGTTGCCCGACGCCTTTCTTCAACAACAAATGGCTGTCGCGGAAGGGGCGACGCGCCGGCGCTGGCACCGACTACCGAGACCCCGTCGTACTAGATGAGAGTCAGTGGTGATATCGGGCGAAATTCTGGCGGCGCTGGGGTTCTACATTGTTTTCCTTGTTTATAAGGACGACAGCTTCACCTTGGTAATTATCGAAGTCGCTGGATATCAAAAGTGATCTCGACTGGACCGTACGCCGTGGTACAGCATTCGATGTACGCCGGCAGCTTTGTTCTTCTCCTAGGCACGCCTCTGGCGCTCGGTTCGTATTGGGTGAATCACATTATGCCGGGCGTGAATGCCAAAGAGCCGTTCTGGCGCGGTGAGATCTTCTCCAAGACGCATGCCGAGAAGATCTGCCGTGTCGTCGGATGGATTGTCCAAAAACACTTCGCCGCTAATCGTCCGGCGAGCGCGCGGACTGGCGCACGCTTCCGTCGGTCGAGACGGAAGACTGAAAGGAGTGAGGGGGGGCCGTGCCAAACGACCGCATGCTAGCGCGGCCTATTAGTCTTCCGCCAGCAGATCAGTGATTCGGTGATTCATATGTTCATATCAAGCAAGTCCCATGGCGGAGCACGCGCGGAGCGAGGTGTCGTACCCGGCCACGCGTGGTCCGAGGTCCCCGCAATTTCTCAGCCAGACCATCCGAGAATCGCCATACAACTCTTGTACACCTTCTTGCGATCCATGTTAGCTCGAAGCGTCGAGCCGATATTCTCTCCCGAGGCAAAGCCAGACGCAAAAGCGGCTGCAGGCGAGGCGGCTTGCGGCGAAACAGTCGACTGCGAATTATAGGTTCCGTACGCCCCCGTGCTCTGGTTATAGGTAGTTCCGGTAGTGCTCACCGTGTACGCCTGCGGGGCCGTTGGTGCATTGGGTATGACCGGCATCGCAACAGCGTGGTTCGATGCGGCAACGCAGTAGCCATCATCGACGGAGTACTGGCGTTTCGCCACGAGTGCGTCGGGATAACGGGCGTTGTAATGCGACGCGCAGCCGCAAACGACCAGCAATAGTGAAAGCGGTAGGGTCCTGATCATTTTTCTTGCTCCCGTTACGATAGACTAGAAAAATCGTACCCGTTGTAACCGGTTGCCGTTGTGAGCGGAATCACAACGGACTAATTGCTGAAAGCGTAGTGCGTCTAGATTATTGTACTTCGAAGGGCCCCGCGCTCTCCACCTTGTCGCGGCCTCTGCGACGAAATCACTCGTTCATCCGTCGCACGCGCAGCCCGGACCCACATGGCAAATATCGGCGCGGGAAATACAAGTGTTGCCGCAGGCTTTCCCGACCGTGCAGTTTTTGCAACAAGCCGCCGAATATGCGGTTGACTGAGACGACTTTCTCAGCCCCAGAGACTGCAAAAGATGACTCTCAACGTGTGGGCTTCTATGTATGAACCAGAGCGTCGAATCTGAAGCTGGCGATGTCGAATCGGCGACTGTAACGGTAGCCGTCAGCAAAACGATACCCATTAAGAATAAACGCAGCATTTCTCACCTCCTTGAGACCCGTGAATCCAAATCCGTCTGGCTCTAAATCGTGCTCTTCTAATGCCACGGCAGCAAGCGACTGGGATCACACTATCGCGCACACGACACTTGCCATTCGGCCTGATCCGACTGCCCCAAGGGCGGTGTGGAAATTAGTTACTGGATGAAACAGTAGTATCGCATGTGGCCCGATAATGGATCCTTTCCTTGAAGCACTTGAATGCGGCGTCATACGCCCTTTGCGCCGTGTCGGGCGAAAGGCGGCATTCACGACTCTTTTCGCGGAGCGTCCGCTTTGTGGAGAATTGGACGCCGGGAGGGAATGGCTGTTTGTGTTAAGGGTTGCCCGATATCTGCCCGTCAAGGCCGAGGACGCCATACCCGGTGAGGTTTGAGGGCAGATGTCGGGCAAGCCCCAAGGGAGGAAACCGCGGAGCCGTACTTAGGCGGTCAGCGGTTGCGATGAACTATGGGGATTTGAACGGAGGCAGTGGGCCCGGCGAGCTTGATGGCGGAACCGATGCGGGAGCCACGGCGCTGCGGGGGGTAAAGGCGGTGCGGTCGGAGCCGTGTATTGGCGACGCTCGTGTGCAAGAGCGATGGATGGCGAGGCGATGACCATGGGTGTTCGCGTCAGCCAAGCGCGATGATGTGCCGACGGACTGCGGGGCTGAGCATGGCGTGCTCATGGCAACCTCGAAGGGATCGGAGGTCCGCGGATGTGCTGAGCCCGCGCGAAGGTCTCGATGACGAGCATCGGGGCGCCGCAGTGTCGGCAGACGAAGGTAGGCCTGTGGGAAACGTGATCGGCATTGCCGTCGCCGGGCTGAGTGGGCGGCGTGGGCGGCGTGGGTGGCGGTTGATGCAGGAGCTCGCGAACGGCAGGGATATCGTGTTTGCGGCGGGCGTTGGCGAGGAAGCCGTAGTGTCGGATCCGATGAAAACCTGAGGGCAGCACGTGCAGCAGGAAGCGGCGCATGAACTCCTCGTGCTGCAGGGACATCGTTTTGTAGCGGGTACGGCCCTTGGCGCGGTAGTCCTTCCAGCGGAAGGTGACGCCGCGGTCGTCGTTGGCGATGAGCCGGGAGTTGGAGATGGCGACTCGGTGCGTGTAGCGTGACAGATACGCGAGCACCGCTTCGGGTCCAGCAAAGGGGCGCTTGGCGTAGACGACCCACTCGCACTGGCGCAGCGGCATGAGCCAGTCGGCAAAGGCCTGCGCGTCGGCCAGATCGACGTGCTCGCCAAAGAACTGCAGCTGCCCGTTCCGATGCAGGTTCTGCAGCTCTTCGAGGAAGCGGCGCCGGAACAGGCGCGAGAGCACCCGGACCGAGAGGAAGAACCCTGGCTTGCAGGGTACCCAGCGGTCGGCATCGGTATCGAGGCCGCCACCGGGCACGATGCCGTGCACATGCGGGTGATGGGTCAGGGCCGAGCCCCAGGTGTGCAGCACGAGGGTCGTGCCGATCCGGGCCCCCAAGTGCTTCGGATCGGCGGCGATCGTGCGCAGGGTCTCGGCCGCGACGTCGAACAGTAGCCCATAGAGAGTCTCCTTGTTGGTGTAGGCGATGGCGCTGATGGGGGCCGGCAGCGTGAACACGACGTGGTAGTACGGCACGGGCAAGAGGTCGGCCTGCCGTGCTTCAAGCCAGCGCTGGGCGGCGCTCGACTGGCACTTCGGGCAGTGCCGGTTGCGGCATGAGTTGTAGGCGATCTGCGGCTCGGCGCACGACGAACAGCGCAGCGCGTGGCCGCCGAGCGCGACGCTGCGGCACTGCTCGATGGCCGACATGACCTTCAGCTGACCGAGGCTCAAGTGACGGCGTTCATGCTGCCGCCACGTCGGCCCGTGGGCGCGGAAGATATCCGCCACCTCCAGGGCGGGGCGATCCACGCGCAGCTACGGGGTCGGGGCCGGGCCAGGCTCCAGTGGACCGATCACCTGGCGCAGGATCTCGGTGGCGACGTGGGTGTAGAGCGATGTCGTCTCGAGCTTCTTGTGGCCGAGCAGTACCTGGATCACTCGGATATCCACCTTCTGTTCGAGTAGGTGGGTGGCAAAGCTGTGCCGCAGCGTGTGCATCGAGACTTGCTTGTCGATGCGGGCCGCGAGCCTGGCCTCGTGCACGGCGCGGTTCAACTGGCGAGTGCTCAAGGGCTCGACCGGGTTCAATCCCGGGAAGAGCCATCCGCCATCGAGCATCTTGCCCTGGGCACGGGCCACGCGCCACCATGTGCGCAGCCGCTCGAGCATCACCGGCGAGAGCATGGCGTAACGATCTTTCCCGCCCTTGCCCTGCTGGATGCGCAGCGTCATGCGCGTGCTATCGACGTCCCCGACCTTCAATGCCGAGACCTCGCTCGCACGCAACCCGGCGCCGTAGGCAATCGAGAGGGCTGTCTGATGCTTGAGGTTCTTGGTCGCGGCGATCAGCGAACCGACCTCCTCCCGGCTTAACACGACCGGCAATGTTCGTGGCACAAAGACCGGCTTCATCTTCGACATCAGCTCGGCGCGGTCGAGCGTCACATCGAAGAAGAACTTGAGCCCCGTGATCGTGGCGTTGAGCGTGATGGGTGAAGCGCCCTGATCGACCAAGTGCAGTTGGAAGTTACGCAGGTCCTCGACCGTGGCGGTATCGGGTGGACGGCGCAGGTAACCTGCCAGCTTCCGCACCGCACGCACGTAACCGGCCTGCGTATGGGGTGCGAGCTTACGCAGCCGCATGTCCTCCAACATCCGTTGACGCAGCGGGGAAATCTCTCGAGTGGAATCCTTCATGGCTCTGCTCCGGTTGCGAAACGAGGCGAAATGCCTCACTTCGCAACTTACGAAACAGAACCTCGGTGGTCAGCCTCTCCGGCGCCAGATAGAAACCACCCTACCGCGCGAATACGAAGGGACTTTCCACAACCTGCGACGGTGTTGAGGCGCCACAATGGGTGGTGTCGAGTCATCAATCGGAATTGGGAAAGGGGAAACTCATGGAGCAGATTACGCGCGGTGAAATCGTTCGAGTAGGGATCGATCTGGCTAAGCACGTGATTCAGGTGCATGCAGTTGACAGCGCCGGCCGCGTGGTGGCGGCCAAGGCATTGGCTCGAGATCGGTTCACGGCCTGGTGTGTGCAGCTGCCACCGGGTTGCGTGGTGGCGATGGAATCCTGTGGTGGCGCACACCACTGGGCGCGAAGACTCATAACGATGGGCCTAGAGCCCCGCCTGATCGCCGGCCACTTCGTCGGTCCATACCGCATGCAAGGCAAGGCTGGCAAGAACGACGCCAACGATGCGGCAGCGGTGTGTGAGGCGGCATCGCGTCCGAGCATGCGGTTCGTGCCCGTGAAAACAGCCATGCAGCAGGGGCAACTTGCCGTGCATCGGCTCCGCGAGGGCTACAAGGAGGAGCGAACGGCATGCCTCAATCGCATCCGGGGTCTGCTCACTGAGTTCGGCATAGTGATTGCGCAAAGTCCCGAGGCTCTGCGCCGGGTGCTGCCTGAGGTGCTGGAGGACGCCAGCAACGAACTGCCTTCGCTCGCGCGTATGGCGCTCCAGCGAGCGCAACTGCAGTGGGCCGAGCTGGACTGCCATATTGCCTGGTGCGACGAGCGCATCCTGGCTCATGTTCGCGACGACGAACAGGCCAAAACCGCGACGCAACTGTGCGGGATCGGCCCGGTCACCGCGTCCGCGTTGGTGGCTAGCGTCGGCGACTTCAAGCAGTTCAAAACTGGCGCACAGTTCAGCTCCTGGCTCGGCGTTGTACCGAGCCAGAACTCCAGCGGCGGAAGGTCCAGACTTGGCGGCATCACCAAGCGCGGGGACGATTACCTGCGCACGTTGCTGATCCAGGGCGCGAAATCGGCTGTGATGACGGCGCACAAGCGTCGAGATCGGATCTCACAGTGGTTGGTGCAGTTGGTGGCCAGAGTCGGTTGGCAGAAAGCCGTGGTGGCGCTCGCGAACAAGAACGCCCGAATCTTGTGGGCCGTGCTGGTCAAGGGGCGACGCTTTGACGCCAACCATGTCTCAGTCAAGTCCGACGTGCATTCCCTGGCGGCCATACCGACCATAGCACGGTGACAAAACCGCCAAGGCCAAGATTTTTGCCGAATATGTGCTCACGAAGATGCATTACACAGGTCAGACCGGCAGCAGGCGAACTCGGTAAACCGCATGTTGAGCCCTTCGGGGTAAAGACGACGCGCGAATGGAGTCCTGCTGAGCGGTTCGTATCTGGGCCCGCACCGACAGCGGTGCAACAAGGCCGTCTGTAGATGTGCAGTCTGTTCTCTGTGGCGTTGCATCTGCTTCGAGCACCAAGACCTGGAAGGACGAGATGAAAACCAACAATAGTGGTTGACTTGCGGGAAAGTCCCTGTAGAGCGGTTTAGTCCTTTGGCCGACTGCCGCCGATTCTACCCTAACAGGGCTCGGTGGCCGTTTGGAACGGCCGCCGACCGTACTGCTCGTTATACCTCCGTCTGTTCGGTCACATTCAGGGGTCCTCGACCTCAACACCCCTCAAGCGAGACACGCCGCTGCTGAGCGCCTTCACAGGCGCCGTAGCCAACGTGTCAACTCCGTGCCGTGAAGCGTCATACCGCCGGCCTTGGGCGCGCCAAGCGCGTCAGGAAACACCTGTGCCAAGGCTTGTCGTTTGAGGTCGAGGTCGGCGCGTGCGTACCTCATTGTCGTCTGCAGCCCGGCGTGGCCCAGCCATTGACTGATGGTTCCAAAATCGACCCCCGACTTTAGTAGATGAACGGCTGTAGTGTGCCTCAGCGAATGGGGGTGAATGCGGCGTCTCAGGGCGGGCGATAAGTAGTCCGGCAGGTACTTGCGCAGCAGATACCGAACACCAAAGCGGGTGAGAGAATCACCGGAGCGATTCACAAACACGAAGGCGTCGGCTCGGCCGCCGCTTGCCTCGGACTGGCTTTCCATCAGACCACGTAGCAGGGTTGCGGTCTTGGGCCACAGTGGACACAGCCGAATTTTGTTTCCCTTGCCGTGCAGCCGGACTTGTTCCGGCGGATCCACTCGCACATCGGAGACTCGGAGATTCAGGACTTCTTGAACCCTGGCGCCAGTGTTGAACATCAGCGCGAACAACGCGTAGTCTCGTTGGCCGGCTACAGTACGTTGGTCAATGCGGCCAAGGAGAGCCTCGATATCCGCGCTTTCCAAATATTCGATGGGTGCCTGGCGCGCGCCCCGCTTAAACGGGATCCCCAGAATGCCCTGAAACTCCCCGAGACGTTCCGGATACTGCGTGGACAGATATCGGGCAAAGGTATGAAGTGCCGCGAGCCGTGCATTGCGCGTTGCGATTCCATTTCGGCGCTTTACTTCCAGATATTCCAGGAAGCGCTCTGCCCGCTCCACCGTGAGGTCGGACAGATTTAGCTTTTCGATGCCGCGCTGGCCGTCGTCCGCGACAAATTGCAGCCACAGCACGACCGCGTCCCGGTAACTCTTGATCGAATGGGTACTCAATCCGCGCTGCTGTGGTAGATGATCCTGAAAGAACGAAACAACGGCACGCCCGAGGTCAGTGGGGCCCTTGCGTCTCATGACACACCTCCCTGGACCCAGTGCCCGAAGTGACGCTCGAAGCGACGACTAGCGAGCGCCGCCAGTTGCGGCACCAATCGCACGTAGTGCAGCGTCGACTCGATCGACACGTGTCCCATGTACAGGGCAATTTTCGGCAGCGCCGACTGGACATCGCCTTCTGCCCGATACAGGCGAATCACGGATTGAATCGCAAATGAATGGCGCATGTCATGAATGCGTGGACGACGGCCTTCGCAATCGTGTACATCTGCAAGGCGAAAAAGCGCTTTCATGAGAGCTGAAAAGCCGCATGGGCTGTAGCCGTGCATTTTGCCTCCCTTCCCATGGCAAAGTAGCGAACCGCGAGATTGTTGGGTGGGGAAGGCGGCGGCGCGGGCTTGAAGATAGGCGCGAAGTTCGTGTTGCGCAGAGCGGGAAAGCGGTAGGAGCCTCGATCTGTGAAACTTCGAGTCTCGAATGCGCAAGACGCGACCGCTGTCCTCAATGTCGGGAACCGCAAGGCGTAGCAACTCGCCGAGGCGAAGACCCGTCGTGTAAAGCAACACGACAGCAATCCGGTTGGCGGCTGCGCGCAGCGGGGGGCTATTTCGATCCGGCAGGGTGTCAGCCACGGCAAGCATCCGGACGACCTGGTCCGGCTCTACAATAACCGGCCGAACATACGGCTGAAGCTTCGTCTGTGAATAGACGCTGGGGACAAAGAATCCAGGCTCTGTCCTGGCTCGAAATATGCAGAACCGCCGTACGAATTGCTGCGCCTTGCGCCGCGAATTGGGGTGATTCTTGGCGATCGATCGGCACCAGGCTTCGTAGCTGTCGGCATTGATGTCTGCCGCGCCAATTTCGCCGAGAAACCTCCCGAGACGAGACAGAATGCAATCCGATCCTCGATAACGATACCCCAACGCTCGGTAGTGCCGCAGATACTCGTTGACGTGTGCTTGGTATGTCTTGGGTGTTGCACAGAGTTTCATACGGCACCTCCCATGTTCCGAGCGACCCTTGGCACCGGTAGGGCAACGTCCCGAAGAACGTCGGTCTGAAGCCGCAAGTAAACCCCAGTGCTGACGAGGTTGCTGTGCCCCATCAAATCGCCGATCGCCTTGATCCCCACTCCACGCCCGAAAAGCCGCATCGCGAAGGAATGTCGAAGTGCATAAGCCGAGCAATGGGTAATCGGAAGGCCACTCCGCGCGGCGCGCGTTCTGAATACTTGACTGAGAGCGAATTTTGTCATCGGCCCTTCGGGTGCATTCGCTTTCAGGAATATCCAAGGAAGCCCGGTCTTCGGCCTGTCGTTCTCAAGGTAAGAATGAAATAGCCGCACCGTTCGGTCATCGATGGGCAGCAGCAGAGTCGACGAAGTTTTCACTTGATTGACCGTGAGGGTCTTCCGCTTCCAATCTACGGAGTCCACCTTCAGGAAGCCGGCTTCGCCTGTTCGCAGTCCGTAGTGCGCCATCAGGTGCATAATCAGGTAGTCGCGACGCCCGACCCAGTCACTCTGGTCGATTGAGCGCAGGAACTGTTGAATCAGTGGCCATGGTAGCGCCCTTGGTGGCCGATCCTCGCCAATACTCGCCGGTCGGTCGACGACGTCCGCGCGAGAGGAAATAAGCCCGGCCTCGAAGGAATATTTTAAAAACGCTCGTATACAGTTAAACGCCGTGTGTAAGGTGCTCGAAGCGAGCTCCGGCAGCCTGTCCTTGATGTAGTGCTCGAACGAGGCCGCCGTTAGCGAACTTAGCGGCCTGTCTGCCGGCAAGGATCGTCGAAGGAAATCACCGATCCAATGGTCATAGTCAGCCACCGTGGCGGGTCGCAAACCGCGGTGGCGCGTCAATTGGTTGCCAAACTCGCGCCGTACAAGCTCGAATCGATCAACCGGTTTGGGCTTTCGTTCAAGTATTCTGTCGTGCACCAGCAGAAATGTCGTGAATGTCGACAAAGTGTGTTGCCAATGGCATCTGGCCGACGTGGCTACCCGGAGCGCCGCTCGTAGATCCTCCGCGATGAACTTCGAGCCTACTGGCGCGCGCATCCGACGCAACGCCTGCTGGACGTTGTACAGATGTGTCCGTGCCGATTTATTGCAGTTACGTCTGGCACATAGCCATTCGGCGAATTGTTCCAAGTCCTGGGCGTAGGGATCTTTTTGGTAGCGAAAGTGAACGCGCGGAAAAACCTTTTTGAGCGCTGACATTTGGATCTCCGATTGGTTGTGAGACTCGGCGAATTGCTATACGCCTGTCTTAGTTATGTGGACAACCTCTACGGTGGGGACAGGCGAAAACGTCGCATAAAGAGCCGTATTCACATAAGTTGCGTCGCCACATAAACGCAGTAATGTTGATCGCAACATTACTGCAGGACGTTATAGGTCAGCCACAAGGAGCTCCCAAAATCGGCGTCGCGCCGCTCGCTCAACAGCTGATCGGGAAGCACCGGCACATGCTGCTCGACATGCGCATAACGTAGGCGGAGCGCCGCGGCGGCGAAGTCCCGCCGTTCCCGATCACTTAAGGTCCGCGCCGCCATGTGCTCGACGATGCGCGTGATGTCACTAAATCCCCACGCAATCTTAAGCGCCCCATCGACGACGTTGTGAATCACATTGCCCCGATGCGGCACGTGCAGTAACCCGAAGTCGCCGATTTGCGAGCACAAACCGTTGGTGCAGACCGGCCGAAACAATCCGGCGCGTAACGTGTAGGTTAGGTTGGATTCCGGAGTGTCAACATCATTCCCTCCGGCTTTGCCCCCATCTAGACTCCCCTCCTTGAAGTAGTCCAGCCTCGGTCAGAGGCCGGCCTTGTTATGGAGCAAGATCCATCATGGTCGAGATCGTCCGCAAGGGAAGACTGCCGACGCCAGAGGAAGTGCCAGAAGCATTGCGAGACGCTGCGAGTCTC
>Ga0182012_10000365_pt1 | contig 51361 bp, 46 predicted proteins | sample 612S2SmetaG_FD_120486 | JGI IMG/M metagenome (GOLD analysis project Ga0182012, IMG submission 120486) | Permafrost microbial communities from Stordalen Mire, Sweden - 612S2S metaG | ecosystem: Environmental > Terrestrial > Soil > Wetlands > Permafrost | place: Sweden: Stordalen | collected... | reverse complement strand
TATGGCAAGGGTGCGCGCACCAGCGGCGCCGTTAAGCTGATCAAGGACCTCGATCAGCCGATCGAAGGCAAGAACGTCATTATTGTCGAGGACATTCTGGATACGGGGCTGACCCTCGGTTTTCTGCGCAGCCTTTTTGAACAGCACCAGCCGAAGACGCTGCGTATCGCAGCGCTGCTTGACAAACCATCGCGGCGCGTGGAAAAAATCGAAGCCGACTACGTGGGATTCACCATCCCCAATCAATTTGTGATTGGGTATGGGATGGATTTCGCAGAGCGCTACCGGAACCTGCCGGACATTTGTCTGATGCCTTCCGATTCACCGGAATTGACGGCGGGCTGAGAGGAGTTTGCCCGATGAGCACACATGTTCACCTCGTCGATGAGGATGAAGAACAGGAAATACCAGGCTTCGACGCGGAAGCCTTTGCGAAGCAGGCTCTGTCGTCAGCGGAGAATCTTGCGGCGGCGATCGACCACACGCTGCTGAAACCGGAAGCGACGCAGGAACAGGTGATTCGGCTTTGCCGTGAGGCGGCGGAGCACCGGTTTGCGTGCGCGATGGTGAATCCGACGTGGGCGGCGCTGGCTTACGCGGAACTTGCAGGCACGGGAGTTCCTGTCGGAGTGGTCGTGGGGTTTCCGCTGGGGGCGTCGCTGGGAACGACGAAGCGCGACGAGGCCGCGATGCTGGTGAAGATTGGCGCGCACGATGTGGACATGGTCATCAACGTGGGGCTGCTGAAGTCGGGCGAAAACCAGGCGGTGCAGCAGGAGATTGAGGGTGTGGTCGAGGTCGTTCACGAAGCAGGGGCGATTGTGAAGGTGATTCTGGAGACCTGCCTGCTGACGGTCGAGGAGAAGCTGCGCGGTTCTGAGCTGGCGATTGCCGCCGGTGCAGATTTCATAAAGACGAGCACGGGATTCTCGACGGCCGGAGCGACTGTGGAAGATGTGGCCATGATGCGCGGCGTGGCGGGCGGGCGCTGCGGAGTGAAGGCATCAGGTGGGATTCGCACGCTGGCCGAGGCGCGTCGGATGCTGGAGGCGGGGGCGAACCGGATCGGTGCGAGCGCCAGCGTTGCGATTTTAGGTGAGCTGAAACCCTCCTGATGGGTAGTTGAAATCGGCAAGAAAAGGTCAGAAGACTCTGGGCGGGGTGCCGCGCTTTCATTGCAAGGCTGGTACCTCCGCGGATCCGCATACGACGCACATACCCCAGCAAAACACCGTATGATGACATTCGTTCGGCCCTCGCGGGCCGTTCGCCAGCAGGAGAATTGTGAGCGACGACCCCCAGCAGAAAACGGCGGAAACCTCAATAGAGCATGCGTGGGAGGGAGACTACCGGCCGGTTTCTCCGGAGACAGCGCAGCGGCCGGTACAGGTGCATGTTGATCCGCTGCAAACGGAGTTCCTTGTTCGCCTGGCCGATACGCTGAACACCACTCTGGATCTGAAGACGCTGCTGGAACGTACGGCGGCGATGGTGCGTGCGGTGATCGATTATCGGATTTTCGCCATTCTGCTTGTGAACGACCGGACCCACGATTTGCGCATGCGATTTCAGATCGGGCATAAACCGGAGATCGAGCGGATGCGCATCCGGATGGGCCAGGGCATTGTGGGCGAGGCGGCGCAGACGCGGCAGCCAAAGCTGGTGAACGACGTGAGCGGGGCTGAAAACTATATCAACGCGAACCCCGATGTGCGTTCCGAGCTGGCGGTGCCGCTGATCACGAAGAACCGGATGATCGGGGTTATCGACATCCAGGCGGAACAGCCGAATTACTTCACGCCGGAGCATCTGCGTCTGCTGACGCTGACGGCTTCGCGTATTGCGGGGGCGATTGAAAATGCGCGGCTGTACACGCGGGTGGCGCGGCAGGCGCAAACGCTGCAGGTTCTGAACGAAATCAGCCGGGAGATTACGTCCATTCTCGATCCTGACGAGTTGCTGGAGCGCGTTGGACAACTGGTGAGGCGAATCATCGACTATCAGATGTTTTCGGTGTGGCTGGTGAACGAGCGCGACCAGGTTCTTGAAAATCGGTTGTCGATTCGGTTCACGCACCGGTCCGATCTGAAGCACAAGGCGGAAGAGCCACGGCGGAGCATCTGGGATTCATCGCCGCCCGAGCCGCCCCCTTCTGCCGTGCCGGAGCCAACTCTGGGAGAGGCAAGAAACGATGCTCTTGTGGGAACGACGATTCCGCTGGATCGGGGGCTGGTGGGCGCGGCGATGCGGGAAAAGCGCGCGATTCACGTGCCTGATGTGCGAAAGGATTCGCGGTACCACATGGTGAATCCCGAGACGCGTTCGGAGATGACGGTGCCGCTAATTTATAAGGGGACGGCGATCGGGGTTCTGGATATCGAGCACTCGCGGCTTCAGTACTTCACCGAGGACCACGAGCGGGCGATGACCACGCTGGCCGCGCAGATTGCGATCGCGCTTGAGAACGCGCGGCTTTACCAGCGGGTGACGCAGCAGGAGCAGCGTCTGGAGCGCGACCTGGCGATGGCGCGCGAGGTGCAGCTGCGATTGCTGCCTCCCACAAAGCCACAGCATAAGAGGGCGGAGTTTGCGGCGCGGTTCCTCCCCGCACGGACGATCGGGGGCGACCTATACGACTTTTTGCCGTACGACGCGAACCGCAGCGCGATTGCGCTGGGAGACGTAAGCGGGAAGGCGGCGGCGGCGGCGCTGTACGCGGCGCTGGTAAGCGGCATTATGCGCTCGGTGGCGAGCCAGCATTTGTCGCCGTCGGAAATGCTGAAGACGCTGAACGACGCGCTGCAGGAGCGGAAGCTCGACTCGCAATATGTGACGATGCTGTTTGGCGTCTGGAACGACGAGAACATGACGATCCAGATTGCCAATGGCGGATCGGTACAGCCGTTGTTTTGCCACGGTGAGGAGGTTGAAACGATTCGGGCCGAGGGATTTCCGTTGGGCATGTTTCCCAACGCCACGTGGGAGGAATTCAGCATCGCGACGCAGCCTGGCGATTCGGTGATTTTCTTCAGCGACGGCATTGTGGATGCACAGAACGGGGCGGGGGAGATGTTCGGCAACGACCGGCTGGTCGCAACGGTAAAGAAATATCAGCATAAGCCGGCGTCGAAGCTGGCCGAGTGCATTCTGAGCGATGTGGGGAAGTTTCAGGGTAAGCAGGACCGGTTCGACGATGAGACGGTGGTGGTGTTGCGGGCGATCTGAAGAAGAACCCGTGCAGCAACACTGGGTCCCTTCGAAGCCTTATTTCATGGCCTGCCGCAGGCCATTTCTTCGATGGCGGGCGGGTTCTGGTCGAAGTCGCTGTAGCGGATCCATCTGGGCCGCACGACGAACCACGTGATGCCCGGCCAGGACATGCGCGCCGGGCCGTCGGGCCAGGCGGCAAAGTAAATCTCCTGAAAGCGCTTCAGTTCGGAGCCCTGGGACTCCTCGGCGACGCCTTCGAACTGAACTGTTTGCTCCCCGCCCCATCCGACGACAAAGGAGCAGGCGGGATTCGCGATGAGGTTGCGATACTTGCGCGACGATTTCACCGTGTCGAAGATGATTTCGAGTTCAGGACTGACAGCGATTCCGACGAGTGCCGACTGCGGAGTGCCGGCGGAGGAAAGGCTGGAGACAACGCCGTAACGGTGCCGCGACAGAAACGAGTGCAGGAAGAGGCGATCCATTGTTGGCCCTCGATGTTCGTGCCAATTGAAAACCGGCAACGGGTCAGTTTGCGGAACGGACCTCTTCGCGCACGATGCGCCGAAGCGTGTCCTCGAACTTTGGCGCCGTACCCTGCACATAGTGGCGCAGTGCTTCATTGATCAGCGTTTGATAGCCCACGGCCCCGCCCGCGGCGTCCGCCTCTTTGAGGAAGTGATCCATCAGATCGTCGTCGATGCGAATGGTGATGCGCTTCTTTCCTCGCGCCTCGCGTTGCGCAGGGAGGATTCGCCCGCGATTTCCCCCCCTGAAGTCGTAGCGTTTCTTCATCAATGCTCCTGATATTCAGCTCGTTCGTGCCCTTCCGCTCTTCGGAACGAGATGATTCGGATGTTGGTTCGCCGCCAGGTGTATACCACCACCAGCAAATCGCCCTTAACCCCGGTTCCTATGGAAATGAATCGCCGTTCATTGGGGTCGGATTCGTCATCCGGAACTGTTATAAGTCGTCGTCGAACACCGTGAGAGCCTCGGCGAAGCGCACTCGGTGTTTTGCGAAATTTGCCTCCGCCTTCGCAGGGTCCCATTCGAAGCCCACCTGTCGATTGTATGCACATAATGTACATCATGCAACGTTCCGCGATCGAAGAGGGGTGAGCTGTTGCTCAAGGGACGTTTTTCGCGTCAGCTCGGTAGCTTGAGTCCTCTCCCGGGCTGGCCCTGGTCTGATATTCTCAAGGGTTTTATTCCGTCTCTGGGTTTACACCTTTGAGGGCGGTAAAGGAGTGGCGATGCCGGAGCAGAGAGGGCGGAAATATCACCAGGAACGGGTGGCGGAGACCCTGCGCGACGAGATCGGCGCCATGATCGAGGGCGAGCTGTCGGACCCGAGGATCAGCTTCGCCTACGTAAGCCAGGTAGTGATCAATCCGGGCGGAAAGTCTGCGCTGATCTATGTGGCTGTGGATGGCGGGTTGCAGGAGGAAGCCGACACCCTGGACGGGCTCATGGCGGCGCGGGGATACATCCGGCATGAGTTGCTGGAACGGACGGGCAAGCGCTACGTGCCCGAGCTGACTTTCCATATCGACCGTTCGGAGAAGATGAAGGCTCGGATCGACGAGCTGCTGGGAAGGAAGCGGAGAAAGCAGGCAACAGGCAATAGGGAACAGGGAACAGAAAACAGGCGGTAGGGAACAGGTAGCAGGTAAAAGGCAGCCCATGGCAGCAGGACACGACATCCCGTTGCAAGAGAGTCAGGAGAGCGGTGCGGGCCGCGGCCGAGAGGACCTGGCAGCGGTGCTGGAAGTGGTGCGGCGCGGGCAGCGGTTCGCGATCGGCTCGCACGCGCGGCCCGACGGAGATGCGGTCGGATCGATGCTGGCCTGCGGGATGATGTTGCGGCAGCTCGGCAAAGACGCGGATATGGTTTCGGCGGATCCGGTGCCGCTGATCTATCGCGGGCTCCCCTGTGCGTCGATGATCCGGCAGACCACGCATCTGGATGGCGATTACGACGCAGTGATTCTGCTGGAATGCGACGGCATTCAGCGATCGCGGCTGAATGGCCTGGAGGGTCGATTCCTGGTGAATATGGATCATCATGCCAGTGGACGAGCATTCGCCGATGTGAACTGGATCGACCTCGATGCGTGCGCTGTGGGGGAGATGGTGTACAGGCTGGCGATTGCCGCGGGCGCGGAAGTGACGCCGCATATTGCAGCGTGCCTGTACGCGGCGGTACTGACGGATACCGGCTCGTTTTGCTACGAAGGAACCGACGCTCACGCCTTTGGGCTGGCGCGGGAACTGGTTGGACGCGGAGCGGACCCGGCTGGGATAGCTCGAGAAGTTTACTTCTCGAATCCGCTGTCGAAGATGCGTTTGTTAGGCGCGGCTCTCTCGAACCTGCGGCGCGAGGGACGGCTGGCCTGGCTGTGGGTGACGCATGAAGATATGACCCGCATGGGAGCGGCCGAGGAGGATTGCGAGGGCATTGTGAACTACGCGATCGCCATCGATGGCGTGGAAGCGGCGGTTTTACTGCGCGAGCTTCCCGACCACCGCGTTCGGCTGTCACTGCGCAGCAAGGGGGAGCTGGATGTATCAAAAATAGCGGCAAGCCTGGGTGGGGGCGGTCATCGGCACGCGGGGGGATGTACGGTGGCGGGTCCGCTGCGGGTGGCTGCGGAAGCAATTCTGGAAAGGCTGCGGCGCGAGCTCATGACCATGGTTTCCGGGCGATCCGGGACGGCGGGAGAACCGGGCGGGAATCTGGTAGGCTGACTCGGACGAGTGACCGAAACTTCGCACCATCCGCAGGAGAGCGCGACGAATTCCGGGAATCACGCCGGAACAGGGAATTCTGTGCGTTCCGCGGAACAACGCAAGAGAGATGCGGAGGCGAATCACTCAACCTCGGGCGAGGGTGGGAGGTTGCTACCGCCCGGCATCCTGGCTCACGTGCGGGCTCGATTCCCGGCCCTCGGAGAAATTGCAGAAGCGGGAACGCTGTTTGTTCTGACAGCGTTCTTTCTGTTTTACGGACTGGTGCCGATTTTCGGCGGCGATGGATTAGGCCTGGTCGGCGCCGATGAGCCTCGCTACGCCCAGGTGGCGCGCGAGATGCTGGCCCGCCACGACTATGTCACTCCGATGCTGTGGGGATATCCGTGGCTGGAAAAGCCGGCTCTCTACTACTGGCGGGCGATGTTCGCGTTTCGCGAGTTTGGTGTGCACGACTGGTCGGCGCGGCTGCCTTCAGCGAGCTTCGCCTTCATGCTGGTGGTGCTGATCTACCTCCACATCCGGCGCTTTCGCAATGGCGGACAGCTGGATGCCGCGCTGATCACGGCATCCTGTGCGGCCATTTTGGGTTTTGCGCGGGGTGCTTCGACCGACATGCAGCTGGCGGCGCCGTTTTGTATCGGCATGCTGGGGTGGTACGCGTGGTACGAGACCAACAGCAAGTTCTGGCTGTTCGACATTTACTTCTTTGTAGGCGCGGCGACATTGGCGAAAGGACCGATCGCGCCTGTAATGGCTCTGGTGATCATTGGAATCTTTGCGATTCTGCGGCGCGAGTGGTCGCTGTTCCGGCGGAGCCTTTGGTGGCCTGGCATCCTGCTCTATTTTGCGATGGTGCTGCCGTGGTTTATTGCGGTGCAGAGGCGCAATCCGACCTTTCTCAGGGTCTTTTTCCTGGAACATAACATCGAGCGCTTTGCCACCGATCGTTTCGAGCACTACCATCCCTTCTGGTACTACGTGCCCGTGATGCTGCTCGGGCTGACTCCGTGGGCGGTGATCGCCGTGACCGCTTTTGTGGATGCGGTGAAGGGATCCGTCGACGAGTGGCGGGTACGGCGGGCCAAGTTTCTTTATGTGGGGCACGGGCGTGCCGGGGACGCCTTTCCGGAGTTTCTGGTGCTGTGGGCGCTGGTGCCCATCGTATTTTTTTCCTTTTCCGAGTCGAAGTTGCCGGGCTACATTTTGCCCGCAGTCCCTCCGCTGACGATTCTGTGCGGCGATTACCTGAACCGTATACGCAGCCGCGGACTAAAACCCTGGCTGCTGATCCTTCACGCGTTGCTGACCGGAATCCTGACCATGTTTGTGCTGCTGATGCCTCTGCATCTGCATGATCCGGAGGCAGTTCCACCCCGGGTGGCGATCGTCGCGGCCAGTATGGTTGGCGTGGCGGCTGCCGTGTTCATTTTGATTACGGTTGCCCGCTTTGGCCTGAAGCGTCTCCGCATTGCCACCATGACGCCGATTGTGATTTTGCTGCTCTACATGTTCGGTTTAGGTCCTGTGTTCGGAATCGGGCCGATCAAGGGCACCAAACGGAATATCAATTTGCTGGATATGACTTACTCGGCACGTGCGCTGGCTCAGATACTCAATGAGATCAGTCCACCGCCAGGCGCGGTGGCGGTTTGGCATGTGCGCAGAGACGTGCAATACGGCCTTTCTTTCTACCGAAACAACCGTGTCGTGAATTACGATGTTGGCATTCGTGTTAGTGACCCCCCGCGGACCGCCGGTTCCGGGCCGCATGGGGTGGTCATCGACGCGGTGAAAGAGGGATCGTCGGCGGAGCAAATGGGCCTGCGCAGACTCGAGGGCGACGATCTGGTGGCAGTGAACGGCCAGCCGGTTCTGAGCGCGGCGGATTTCGACGCGATGAGGGCGGCGTGGAAGCCAGGAGTCAGGCTGGAATTCGAGGTGCTCGATCCCAGGATTCCGGATAAAGCGCCGCAGTTCGCGAGCGGCACCATGCAGGACGGCATTCCGGAGAGGCAGCATCTGCTGGTCATTCCGGAATCCTCAACAACAGAGCTTCGGCAAACGCTCGAGGGCAGGCAATACGAGCCGCTTTTCACCTACCCCGCGCAAAACCTGGTCGTGTACGAGGTCCGGGCCGACGACCGAGGCACAGCAGTTCATAGCCGGTGAGCAGTTTGTTGCAAAGGGGGCGTGAGGGAATTCCAGGGCGCATGGAAATGCGTGCTGGCATATCTGTATCGATGAGTTCCGCGCTTCAATTCGAGTTGTTGGATCTGCGCCATTTCTCGGCAGGCAGCCTGCGCCCGCTGCTGGAGGAGGAGAGCCGCGTCTGGAGCGAGCGGCTCCACTGGGATTATCGAGGATCGGCGGATCTGCTCTTGCAGTATCTGGATTCGCGCGTGTTGCCGGGCTACGTGGCTGTTGAGAGCGGACGCATCGTCGGCTACGTGTTCTGTGTGTACGAGGGCTATAAGGCGGTCATCGGCGATGTTTTTGCCGTGGACGGGAAAGAATCGGCCGCGGAGGTGCGTAACGAACTTCTGTTGCGGCTCTTCGAAATGCTGAAGAGCACCCCTGGAGTGACGCGGATCGAATCGCAGCTGTTGCTCCATCCCCATGGGGCGCACCGGCGGGTTTTCGAAGAAGCCGGATTCGAGACGCACGAGCGCATCTTTATGGAATGGGCGCTCGAACCTCGTACAAATGCCGGGCGGCGCAGCGCGCCAGGCTTCGGCGCGGCCGCCGATTTCGCCTTACCGAATGGCATGGAGATGAGGCGGTGGGCGGAGAGCGACCTGGGAGCGGCGGCGCGCCTGATCGCCACGTCGTATCATGGGCATCTCGACAGCCACATCAATGAGCAGTACCGGACTGCGGCCGGGTCGCAGAGATTCCTGCACAACATCGTACGGTTCCCGGGTTGCGGTTACTTCGATGTGGAGTCGTCTCGCGCTCTGGTGGAGTGGGGTAAGGCCGACCTCGCCGGACTGCTGCTCTGCTCGCGGGTACGGGAGGATGTCGGCCATGTGACGCAAATCTGCGTTGGCCCTGAATACCGCGGCCTGGGACTGGGCAGACTCCTGATGACCGAATGCGCGCGGGCGCTGGCGAAGCGAAACTTCTGCCTGCTGACGCTTACAGTGACAGCGTCAAATCAAAAGGCGGTGTCGCTTTACGAGCGGCTTGGCTTCAGGGCAACGCACCGATTCGACGCGATGGTCTGGGACAAATCCGCCGAGGGCTGGGCGACGCGGAATTTAGTCCAGCTTTAGGCTGATTATGTCTCCTTCTACCAGGCAGAAGTACCCCCTGATCACCTGTTACGACCGCCCGGAAATGCTTCCTCGCCCCTCTCCTCCGTCGACGTCTCAACATCGTGTTCCTGCAGAATGTGCAACGTGTATCGATGCTGGTGCTTCATGCCGACCGCACCCAACAGCACCCTGATCGATTGCGCCAGCCGCCCCTGCTTCCCAATAACTTTGCCTACTTCCTCGGGCGCAACCCGCAGGCTCAACGTCGTTGTCTCCCCGGCTACCCTGGCATCCACGACAACGGCGTCGGGAATGTCGACGAGTGCCCGGGCAATCGCCAGCACAAGTTGCTGCATGTCCTCAAGCTTTTCTGGCCGCTGTTTCATTGCGTCACCACTCAGGCAAATGTGAAAGGCCGCTCGGGCGTCGCGGCCAAATTGCCGGCAACTCCCGCAACTCCGTTATTGCTCCTGAACTGGTACGCGAGAGCCGCAAGCACCTTGGCGGCATTCAGGTGGATCAGAGAGGGGCCGATCAAGTGATCCTGAGACTAGACCAGCATGCATCCCTGGTCAAGCCGTAAAGCGTCATCTTGCGCCAGGAGTTTGACGCCACAAAAACCTGTCCAGTGCGGCCCACCCCGATTACTCAAGGCCACCGAAAATCCCCGAAACGATCACTGATTGCAGGTGCCTTCCCTGCTATTGAATCCAGTCGTTCCCATTTTGTCCGTGCCAACCGGCTGCCAAGGAAAACCCCGGCATATAGACCCGCGTGAGAATCACTTCCTTGTCCGATCAGATCAGCCTTTCCATGCGCCAGGCTGATCCTCCCGGATGACGAGTCCCGTCAGCCCGGACAGCCAACCCTGAGCAAGTTGACGTAAGGCAACGAATTTCGAATCGCGCCAGCCGTCAGGCCGTCACCGGCTGCTCCGCAGTAACCCGCACCGGCGTTAGCCACCCAAACCGATCTGGCTTCAGCCCTGTCGCGATCCCCAGAAATTCATCCTTCAGCTGGTTCGTGATCGTCCCCGGGTTCCCGTCGGCAATCTGGATCCGATCCACCGACCGGATCGGCGTAACTTCCGCCGCCGTCCCCGTGAAGAACGCCTCATCCGCGATATAAATCATCTCCCGCGGTATCGCCTGCTCCACAACCGGTATCCCGAAGTGCCGCGCCAGCGTCAGCACTGAGTCCCGCGTGATCCCCGACAGCACCGAACTCGACAGCGGTGATGTATAGATCACACCATTCCGAACCAGAAAAACGTTTTCCCCCGACCCCTCGGACAAGTAGCCGTGGACATCGAGCGCAATCCCCTCCTGGTAGCCGTTGATGTCAGCCTCCATGCGAATCAGCTGCGAGTTCATATAGTTCGCGCCTGACTTCGCAAGCGACGGCATCGTGTTCGGCGCCAGCCGGTTCCACGACGAGATGCACACCTCCGCCGCATCCCCCGCCACGTACTTCCCCCATGGAAAATTCGCGATGTACACCTCGATCGGCGTTCCCTTCGGGTTCACGCCAATCTCCCCATACCCGCGCAGAGCGATCGGCCGGATGTAGCAAGGCGCAACGTTGTTCGCCTCCACCGTCTCCACCACCGCCGAGCAAAGCTGGTCGAGCGACCACGGCAGCGTCATCCGGTAAATCCGCGCCGAATCCAGCAGCCGCTGCATGTGCTCCGGCAGCCGAAACACTGCCGCGCCCTCTGGCTGCGCATAGCAGCGAATGCCTTCAAATACCGACGACCCGTAGTGGATCACGTGACTCATCACGTGAAGCTGGGCCTTCTCCCACGGAATCAGATTGCCGTTGTGCCAGATTTTGGCCGTTGGCTGGATGGGCATGCCGATGCCTCCCCTTTCAGCTCCAAAAATTCGATTATATCCGCCGCCCTCCACATTGCTGCCGCGGGTATCGCCCCCGCAAATGACGCCAAAGTGCCACCGCACACCTCGCCTCAATCTTCAGGCTCCGCCCAACAGCTCAAACGGATTGAAGTCCGTTCCCCGTCTGAACGAGTCCACGCCCTCCCCCCAATTCAAATAGCTTTCCGTCAGGAAATACCTCGAAAAGTTGGCGGTTTTCCCATTTACTCCCACTCCCCCGTTAAACTTTCCTCCTCAAAGTGCCGTTAGTACCCACGCATCTCGTCTCCGCACGTGGGCCCCATCGCGAAAAAAAATAGGAAGAGGAAACGCAAGGTGATTTCCCTCAAGAAGTACCTCGATCTCGATCATCGGCCGTCCACGACCCCACCGGACGCCGCCGCCGATCCGCTGTTGGCCGCCACCATGGAATCCTATCGCGCTGCCCTGCTCGCCATGGGTCGCAACGCTGTTCTCGGCTCCCCCTCCCTCGGTCTCGACCTGCAAACCGGCCTCCAGGGTCTGGAACGCCGCATCTCTTTCAATCCCACCCCCGAATCCATCCGATGGGCTCAGTCGCAAGTGGAAATTCAGCTCCAGGAATGGGGCACCCGCACTGCCGAACACCTCAAAGCGAAATCCGACGAGGTCAAGGAACTGCTCATCGCCCTGGCGCACACCGCCGAAGCCGTCGGCGATCGCAATCAAAGCTACACCGGCCAGTTCAAAGACCTCACCGCGCGCCTTGAAAAAATCGGCAACCTCGACGACCTCACGCAGATTCGCTCCTCCCTCGTCCAGCGCGTGACCGAACTGAAGTCCAACGTCGATCAGATGACCCGCGACAGCCAGGAACTCGTCGCTCACCTCCAGGCCGAAGTCTCCACCTTTCAGAGCCGCCTCAAAGCCGTCGAAAGCCTTGTCCTCAAAGATGAGCTGACCGGCGTCGCCAACCGCCGCAGCCTCGAAGAGCGCATCCACTGGAATATCCAGCAAAGCAGCACCTTCTGTGTCGTCATGCTCGACCTCAACGAGTTCAAGCAGGTCAACGACAAGCACGGCCACCTGGCAGGCGACGACCTGCTCCGCCAGTTTGCCAAAGAGCTCCAGATGAACACCCGCTCCGGCGACCTCGTCGGGCGCTGGGGCGGCGATGAGTTCATCGTGCTCCTGCTCTGCGACGCGGCCAACGCCTCGTTTCACATTGGTCGAATTCGCGAGTGGGTCTTCGGCAAATACACCGTCACCACCGGCGCCCACCGCAAGTCCGTCGAGGTTGTCATGGACGCCTCGGTCGGAGTGGCCGAGTGGCATCCCGGCATCACCGTCGACCAGCTCATCGCAGAAGCCGACGCCGCCATGTACAGGGACAAGAAGCAGGCCCGTTTGGTGCACAACTAGGGCCCTGGGCTGCCCGGCGTTCGGCGGTTCTACTCCAGATCGTCGTCCGCCGCGGCAACCACCGGAACGCCGCCCTGCCGCTTCATCAGCAGATAACCGCGGATGAACGGCTCTAAATAACCGTCCAGCACCTTGTCCACATCGCCCACTTCCACCTTCGTCCGGTGGTCCTTGGCGATGCGGTAAGGCTGCAGCACGTACGACCGGATCTGCGACCCGAAATTGATGTCGAGCTTTGAGTCCTCGATCTTCCGCGTCGCCGCCTGTTTCTTCTCCAGCTCGTACTCGTAAAGCCGCGAGCGCAGCATCTTCATCGCCTTCTCGCGATTTTTGTGCTGCGACCGCTCATTCTGGCACTGCACGACGATGTTCGTCGGAATGTGCGTGATGCGCACGGCGGAATCGGTCGTGTTCACATGCTGCCCGCCCTTGCCGCCCGACCGGTACGTATCCGTGCGAATCTCATCCGGCTTGATGTCGATCTCGATCGAATCGTCAATCTCCGGCGACACAAATACCGACGCGAACGAAGTATGCCTGCGCTTCGCCTGGTCGAAGGGCGAGATGCGGACCAGCCGATGCACGCCCGTCTCGCCACCGAGCAGGCCGAACGCATACTCGCCGGTGATGGTGAACGTGGCGGATTTGATGCCGGCCTCTTCGCCATCCTGGTAGTCGTTCATCTCGGTGCGGAAACCCTGTTGCTCCGCCCAACGCAGATACATGCGCATCAGCATCTCGGCCCAGTCCTGCGACTCCGTCCCGCCCGCCCCAGGATGCACCGTAACGATGGCGTTGAGCGGGTCGGTCTCACCCGACAGCATCGTCCGGAACTCCAGCTTGTCAACGTGGTCGCGAAGCGACTGGATATCTTTATCCAGATCGACGAGGATCGCGACGACTTCCTGTTCAGATTCGGATTTGGCATCGCGCGCCAGCTCGAAATAAGCCTCGATGTCCCCCGTGCGGCGTTCGAGCTCCTGGTCGTCGGCGAGTTGCCCTTCAATGCGCTTCCGATCGCGCATGATGGGCTGCGACAGCGCGGGGTTCGACCACAGCGCCGGATCGGCCAGCCTGGTTTCAATAGCAGCTAATTGAGTGCGGAGACGCGGCGCGTCAAAGATACTCCCGCAGACCGCGCACTTTTTCGCGGACGGGAGCGTAAGCGAATTCAAGATCGGAAAGCATCACTCAAGTCTAGCGAAAAGAAGTCAGCGAAGAAACGGGCAGCTGAAAAAGCGGTCAGCGATAAAACGGTCAGCTGAAAGCTGCCAGCAAAAAAAGCTTAGCTGACCGGTACTTAGCTGACCGCTAACCGGCTCCTGGGTGACCGCTTTTTAGCTGACAGGCTTAAGCTGACGGCCTCTCAGCTCGCCCTTCACATTCCCAGATCCGTCAGTCCCGGATGATCCACCGGCCTTTTACCCAGCGGCCAGTGAAACTTCCGGTCGGCCTCGCGAATCGGTGCCTCATTAATGCTCGCCTCGCGCCGCCGCATCAGCCCATTCTCGTCGAACTCCCAGAGCTCATTGCCGTGGGCGCGAAACCAGTTTCCTGAGTCGTCGTGAAACTCGTACTTGAATCGAACCGCCATCCGGTTCTCGCGAAAACCCCACAGCTCCTTGATCAATCGATAGTCCAGCTCCCGCGCCCATTTCCGCCGCAGAAACTCGACAATGGCCGCCCGCCCGGAGAAAAACTCAGCCCGGTTCCGCCAGCGGCCGTCCTCTGTATAAGCCAGCGCAACCCGCTCCGGGTCGCGCGTGTTCCACGCATCCTCGGCCATGCGAACCTTCTGCGGGGCGGTTTCGAGATTAAACGGCGGAAGTGGAGGACGGGGCTCGCTCATCGGAATGTCTCCTGGACCACACCCCAAAGATGACCGCCAGCCCACAAACGACGCAGCAGAAATACGCAAAAATATCGCCGTACCGGGTATAGAAAGTCAGGTCCGACCGGTACCCATACCGAGCCACCAGCGAAGTCAGCGTATGCCGGGGCGCAGAGAGCGTCACGCGCCCCTTCGGATCGATCACCGTGGTCACACCGTTGTTGGTGTCGCGCAGAATCCATCGGTCGTTCTCAATCGCCCGCATCCGCGCCATGTTCAGATGCTGCCACGGTGCGCTCGTGTCCCCGTACCATCCGTCATCGGAGATGTTGACCAGCACGTCTGCGCCGTTCTGTGCGAACAGGCGCACTTCGTCCGCAAACACCGACTCGTAGCAGATAAAAACCCCGAAGGTATGCCCGCCGGTCCGGAAGACCGATCGGTTGCGGCCGCGTGTAAAATCGCCCACCTGGCGCGTGAGGTGGTTGGCGAAGAAGAAGAGATTGCGGTACGGAACGTACTCGCCAAAGGGGACAAGGTGAATCTTGTCGTATCGCCCCGCAACCGCGCCGTTCGCGTCGACAAAAATAGCGGAGTTGTAGATGCCGGCCGGATCCTCGCCGACCATTCCGGCGATAAACGGCGCCTTCGCGCTGGTCGCGACCGAGCGCAATAGGGCCAGCGTGCGGGGATCATCCGACCGCATCCATGACCCGACCTCGGGCCACAAAACCATGCCCGGCGGCGGCATGTTGCCCGCGCAGGTCTCAGCCGGTGGCGGCGTATCAGCCACGGGCATTCCCTCATAGGCCGCAGTGCACGTCTGCCGAGCAGCATCGGTCAGCCAGCTTGTATTTCCCTGCCATTCAGTTCCCTTCCAGTTGTCCGGAGGCTCGACATCGATGTTGGGCTGGAGGAGGACGGCATAATCGGAGCTGGCGGCTGGCGCGATTGCCGGCGAACCTCCGCTCATAAGAAATATAAGGGCCACCAGGAAAGCGATACCCCATGCGGATCTGCGAAGCGATGCGCCTTTGCGTTGGCGAATCGTCCAGAACCAATAGACATTTCCAGCGACGAGAATGAAAGAAATCCCGTAGACGCCAGTGACAGGTGCGAGCCCGGTCACCCAGGAGCTGTCCACCTGCGAGTACCCCAGCTGATCCCACGGCACGCTCGTGATCCGCGCAGCCGCAAGCTCCAGCGCGGTCCACAAAAACGGAGCCAGAATCAGCGCCCCATTCAGCCCAAAACGCCGCCGGAAAAACGCCAGCCCCAGTCCAAACAGTCCAAAATAAAGCCCAAGCACAAGGCTGAACAACACCAAAATCCCGGCTGCCCCAGGAGCTGGTACATGCCCGTAATAGAGCATCGTCTGGTAAATCCAGTAGCAGTTGAGGATGTACCAGAGAACTCCGCAAAGATAGCCGGTGAGCGCAGCGCGACGCAGATAATGCGGGTGACCAGCGGAGCTTTCATGGAGCAACGCGTAAAGCAGCGGGACCAGGGCGATCCAGGTTAGGAATCCGCGCCACCAGGGCATCGGTCCCCCAACCGGAAAGCAGAAATCAAGAAGCACGGCCGAGACCAGACCGAACAGGATCGACAGCGAAAGTGAAGATCGGGAGGTGCGAGCCGGACCGGCAACCGGAGTCTCGGCAGTGGAGGCCACGTCCAAAGCCACGCGACTACTCTTTGCCGACCAGTTCGTTCAGATCTTCAAAGAAACTAATGAAAATGACCAGAAGAGACCCGGCAATCCCAATAAAGAACAGCCAGGTGCAAAGTGCCATCACAGCGCGGGCCAGAGCGATCACAAAGGCATTGTAAATCAAGCCCCGGCGACCGCCCCTCGCCCCTTGCTTCTCCCTCTTCGACGCCTGACCTGCCTGCCTCAGGAACGTTGCAAAATCAGGTTCAAACTACTACTTAGGAGTCACATTCGACGCATCGGCAGCGTGCTAGGATGATGCAGCAGAAACGCCGAAAAGGGTATTTTGTCCGGGCAGACAGGTTACGTCCCCCTGATATTCAGGAGTCATTCAGAAGCATATGAGCAAGGGCATTTCTATCGCCGTCGTTGGTTCAGGATATGTGGGTCTGGTCGCCACCGCGTGTTTCGCGGAGATCGGTCACCGCGTGATTTGCGTCGATAACGATGAAGCCAAACTGCGCATTCTGCAGAATGGCGGAGTCCCGATTCACGAGGATTACCTGCCTGAGGTGCTCGAACGGCACCGTGGGCACTCGATCGAGTTCACCAGCGATCTGCGTGCGGCCACCCAGGCGGCGCAGGCCATCTTCATCGCCGTGGGGACGCCGCAGAGCAGCACCGGCAGCGCCGATCTCTCCTATGTCGACGCGGTCGCCAGCGAGATTGCCCGCTCTATTAATGAATACAAGGTTATTGTCGAAAAAAGCACTGTTCCCGTCTACACCAATGAGTGGATCCGCCGTGTGGTCGAACGCAACGGCGTGCCGCGCGACCTCTTCGACGTCGCCTCCAATCCCGAATTCCTCCGCGAAGGCACCGCCGTCGTCGATTTCCTCCACGCCGATCGTATCGTTGTCGGCGCCGACACCGAACGCGCCGGCGATTTGCTGAAGACGATTTACGCCCCGCTGACCTCGGGAACCTACTATCGGTCGGCACACGCCGTGCCAGGGCCCTGCGGCGAGCGGACCCCGCCGCCGGTACTGCTCACCTCGACCAAAGCAGCGGAGATTATCAAGCACGCCTCCAACGCCTTTCTCGCAACCAAGATTTCCTTCATCAACGTTGTCGCCAATATCTGCGAGGCAGCTGGAGCCGATGTCGAAGAGGTCGCGCGCGGCATGGGTATGGACAGCCGCATCGGCCCCAAGTTCCTCCGCGCGGGCGTCGGTTACGGCGGATCCTGCTTCCCCAAAGATGTCGCGGCCTTCCGCCACGTCGCCGAAACAATGGGGATCGATTTCTGCCTCTTGAAAGAAGTCGAGAAAATCAACGAAGAACAGAAACGGCGCTTCTTTCAGAAGGTACGCTCCGCCCTCTGGACCTTCCGCGGCAAGAAAATCGGTGTCCTCGGCCTCGCCTTTAAAGGCGGCACCGACGATATCCGCGAATCCCCAGCCCTCGACATCGTTAAGCAGATGCTCCATGAGGGATCAACCGTCACCGCCTACGATCCGGCGGCTGCCGAACGCGCCAAAGAGTCCATTCCGGCAGGCCCTCAGATGCGCTACGTCGACGATCCCTACGCCGCCGCGCAGGATGCGGATGCGCTCGTCATCCTCAACGAATGGCAGGAGTTCGCCGAGCTCGACCTGAAGCGCCTCCACTACACCCTGCGTTATCCCATCGTTATCGACGGGCGCAACCTGTATGACCCGGCTATGATGACGGAGAGTGGTTTCACCTATCTCAGTGTGGGCCGTCCGGGTTTGTCCCACACCCGGGATGCCGTCGCAGGCCAGCGGATGCCGTAAGGCTGGTTTCATCAACCCCCGGGCGTCGAAGTGCGGCGCATCTGAGATCCGCGCTTCGGGTGTTACGCGCGTAGTCCACCAAAGCCGCTGCACTTTATTTGAGACCAGTTCTCGAAGGCGACTCGTCCGCGGTTCCATCATTCCCCGTTCAAGGAAGTTGAAGAAACCAAATTCCAGTTGCGGCACGGTCGCCTGCTCGCTTGTTCGATCGGAGAGAGAAATTACCCCGCGGCTTCTCCTTCCTTCCACAGAGGCACGGTCATGCTGAATTTCGATCCGGCACGCGTCAAGCGAGTGCTGATCTATCGGCTCGGCAGCCTCGGCGATACCGTTGTGGCCCTCCCCGCCCTGCACCTCATCGAGCGCACCTTCCCACACGCCCGCCGCTTGATGCTCACCAATATCCCCATCCACGTAAAAGCGCCAGCCGCCGCCGCGGTGCTTGAGGGATCGGGCCTTGTGGAAGGCTACATCAACTATCCGGTGCATATGCGAAGCGTTCGCGAGATCGCTCGCGTATGGTGGCAGATTTTTCGCTTCCGCCCACAGGTCGTTATCTATCTGATGGGAAAACGTGGACCACGCTCCCTCGAACGGGATACCTGGTTCTTTCGGCTGGGCGGCGCGCGCCACGTCGTCGGCTTGCCGGTGGGGAATCTAGGGGAGCTTGCATTCGATCCGGGGAGTGGCATGTGGGAGCATGAGGCGTCGCGACTTTTACGCTGCCTGCGCGACCTGGGCGAGCCCGATGTCAACGATCCTGCCGGCTGGGATCTGCGGCTGACTCCGGAGGAAGACCGCAAGGCACAGCAGTTTCTGGCCCGCGTTGCCGGACAGCCATTCATCGCCTGTGGTCCTGGCACCAAGATGCAGGCTAAGGACTGGGGACAGCAGAACTGGCGCGCGCTGCTGGCGAATCTCACCGGCAAACTGCCCATGCGCGGCCTCGTGCTCGTGGGCGCTAATGAGGATGCCGAGGTAAGCGACTATGCAGCCGCACAATGGACGGGGCCGGTCGTGAATCTGTGCGGACTTCTGACTCCGCGCGAGACCGCCGCTGTCCTCAGAAACGCGGAGCTCTTTCTGGGCCCGGACAGCGGCCCGATGCACCTGGCCGCAGCGTGCGGTGTGCCCTGCGCCATTGTCTACGCTTCGCGGACCCGCCGCGGACACTGGTTCCCGATCGGCAAGGGCCACCAGGTCGTGTACCACACGCTGCCTTGCTCTCTCTGCAATCTTGAAATCTGTATCGAAAACAAGAGGGAATGCATCACGTCGATCTCCATCGATGAGATGGTGTCCGCTGCAATGAAAGCGTGGCAGTTTGGGCAAGCCAGGCTCGCGGACACGCCAGTACCCTAACCGGAAGCCCGATGTTTAAGGTGGCTTTCGACCGCATCCAGCAGGGATGCGCACACTGCGTCGGCAAGAGCAGCGGCCTTCCCTGCCCCAGCCTTTCGGGTATCCGGATCGCCAGCGATGAAGATCGACCGCATCCCGAGGTGGTGCGCCGCCTGGATATCGGAAAGTGAATCGCCTACGATCAGACTTGTCGCCGCCGATGACTCAGGGAAATCGCGGAAGGCCTGCTCGAAGAGGCCGGTCTTCGGTTTGCGGCATTCGCACTCGCTTTTGTCGTGCGGACAATAGTAGAACGCATCGATGGCCGCACCGTGGGCCGCGAGTTGTTGCAGCATCTGCGCATGCAGCGCCTCCACATCGGCGGCGGTATACCTGCCCAGCGCCACACCGCGTTGATTGGTGACCACAATCACGCGTTTGCCCGACCGGTTCAGCGCGCCGATGGCCTCCTCCGCCCCAGGCAGAAATTGAAAGTCGCGCCAGTGGGCAACGTATTCGCCTTCCGGCGCCTTGCGATTGATCACCCCGTCGCGATCGAGAAAAACGGTTTGAATGCCGGAAAACAAGGCCGTCGCAGACGAAGGGGGCATAAGCAGTGAATAATATGATAGCGAATGCCCGGCCGGCTTCCGCCGCCACACCGCGCTGGCCGTCGTAAGGTGTGGGCCGGAGGATTATGGCGGAAAGCTCCGTCTTCGGGCCGGCTTTTGAAAAGCCCGGAGCGGAGCAGGAACCGAAAGGATTAGCGACCTCGCGATGATTCACGATCTGCACCGCGTCATCCAGCTGATCGATGGCGATTGGCGCAACACCCGGGTCCTGGTGGCCGGGGACATTATGCTCGATCGCTACATCTGGGGGGAAGTGGAGCGCATTTCTCCAGAAGCGCCTGTTCCCGTGGTGCGAGCGGCCCATCGCTCTGTGCAGCCCGGAGGCGCGGCCAATGTGGCCATGAATATCGTTGGATTGGGCGCCAGGGCAACGCTGTTCGGCTTCTGCGGCGACGACGCAGACCGTCACGAGCTGGTTGCTTGTTTGCGCCACGCCGGGGTGGCCGACCAGATGACGCCGGTCCCCACCCATCCCACCACCTCCAAGCTCAGAATCCTCGGTGGCAGGCAACAGATGCTGCGCCTTGACATGGAGCTAACTCAGGGCTATCCGCCCGAAGCCTACGAAACGCTGCTCGCGAAAATCGAAGCCATGCTCGCTGAAGCGAATGCCGTCGTCCTCTCAGACTATGCCAAGGGCGTGCTCACAGAGGAAGTCTGCTCCCGCCTCATCTCCGCCTCCCGCGCCAGGAATATTCCTGTGCTGGTCGACCCCAAACAGCGAAGCTTCTCGCGCTATCGCGGGGCCACCACCATCTGCCCCAACCTGGCGGAACTCTCCGCAACCACCGGTCTCTCTCCTCGCGATATCGATGCCGTCCTGGCTGCCGGGCAAATGCTCATTCCAGAGCTGGAGCTCGAATCCATCATCGCAACCCTGAGCGAAAAAGGAATAGCTCTGCTCCGCAAAGATTCGAAAACCATCGCCCCAGCCGTTGCCCGTCAGGTCTTCGACGTTTCCGGTGCCGGGGATACGGTGATCGCGATCCTGGCTCTCGCAGTAGCGAGCGGCCTCGATATGGAAACCGCCATCCAGTTGGCCAATGTGGCCGCCGGAATCGTCGTGAGCAAGGTCGGCACCGTCCCCGTCACCCGCGACGAACTGCTTACCAGCCTCATGCCCGAGATTGAACTCCAGGCCCAGGAGAAAGTGCTTTCCCTCGATCAACTGAAAGTGCGGGCTTCAACCTGGCGCTCCGCGGGCCAGAGCATTGTCTTCACAAACGGGTGTTTCGATCTGCTGCATATCGGCCACATCACTCTCCTCGAAGATGCGCGCCGCGAAGGCGACCGCCTCGTCGTCGCCATCAACAGCGACGCTTCCGTTTGCGCACTCAAGGGACCGACCCGCCCGATTGTCGGCGAACGCGAACGCGGACGCATTCTTGCCGCGCTGGCGGCCGTCGACGCAGTTGTGGTCTTTGGCGAGCCCACTCCCCTGCGCGTCATCGAGGCTCTGCGCCCAAACGTGATCGTCAAAGGCGGCGATTACAACGAAGAAACCATCGTCGGCGCCAAGGAGGTCCGCTCCTGGGGCGGCCGCGTCAAAATAGTTCCCATCGTCGAAGGGTTCAGCACCACTAAACTGATTGCTCGCGCCCTCACCAATAACTCCGATGCTCCGAGCGGCGCGAACGAACTTCCCGCATCGCGCCTTCCTCAGTGAGCCGCCGCCGTTGCTGACACTCCTTCGCGCTGGAACATCTGCCGAATGCCGCGCAGCGCCTGGCGCGTCCTCTCTTCGTTCTCAATCAGTGCAAAGCGTACGTGCCCGTCGCCGTATTCGCCAAAGCCGATGCCGGGGCTAACCGCGACCTTCGCATCGCTCAGCAGCTTCGTGGAAAATTCCAGCGACCCCAGGTGCCGCCACGGCTCAGGGATCGGCGCCCACACAAACATTGTCGCCTTCGGCGAAGCGATTTCCCACCCGGCCTTGTTCAGACCGCTCACCAGGCAGTCGCGCCGACGATGATAGTTGTCTCGAATTTCCCCGACACACTCCTGAGGACCCTCAAGCGCGAGAATCGCCGCCACCTGGATCGGCGTAAACGTCCCGTAATCGAAATAGCTTTTCAGCCGAGCCAGCGCCGACACCAGTTCTGGATTGCCCACCATGAATCCCACCCGCCAGCCCGGCATGTTGTAGCTCTTCGAAAGTGTGAAAAATTCCACCGCGATATCTTTGGCTCCCGGAACCTCCAGCACCGATGGCGCCCGGTATCCGTCAAAAACGATATCCGCATAAGCAAGATCATGCACCAGCCAGATCTCATGCTGACGACAGAGCCCGACCACCCGCTCGAAAAACCGCAGGTCCACACATTGCGTCGTGGGATTCGCCGGAAAGTTCAGGATCAGCATCTTCGGCCGCGGATACATCGTCGGAATCGCCTGTTCCAGCTCGGCTAGAAACGCGTCCGCATTGTGAATCGCCACGCTCCGAATGTTCGCCCCCGCAATCACCGGCCCGTAGATATGAATCGGGTAGCTGGGATTCGGCACCATCACCACATCGCCCTGATCGAGGGTTGCCAGGCACAGGTGTGCGATCCCCTCTTTCGATCCGATCGTCACAATGGCTTCAGTCTCCGGATCGAGGGTGATCCCATATCGCGTTTCATACCACTTTGTAATCGCCCGGCGGAGGCGTGGTATCCCTTTCGAGAGCGAATAGCGGTGGGTCTCTGGCCTCCGTGCGGCCTCGATCATCTTGTCGACAATGTGCTGCGGTGTCGCGCCATCCGGATTGCCCATGCCGAAATCAATGATGTCTTCGCCCCGGCGGCGCGCCGCGGCCTTCAGTTCGCCGGTGATGTTGAAGACATACGCCGGCAGCCGGCGGATGCGGGGGAATTCGTGCATGGCAGCCTCGTTAAATCCTTCCAGCGGCTCCTGTGCCGCAGACGCCTCCAATATTGCTGGAACGTTACCTTCATCTTAATGAACGGCCGCCATTGATCGTGCTGCTCAGAAGAGATTGGAACCACTTTCGTCATCGACCGCGCACAGAAACGCCCGCAGAACAGCGATGCGTGGCTCGGCCAGACGCCGCGCGCTCTCCAGACGGATCCTGCCGGGGAGATCCTCAAGATTCCGGCGCAGCACCGACACCGCGTCCGTAAACCGGGGAAATCGCGTATCCCGGCCGACTTTGCTCACCGTTCGAAGGATGCCGATTGCCCCCAGTTGTTCCAGGATGTCCGCATCGCGAAGGATTGTGGCCTCCAGCGTCGTCGGTTCGTCCTGGGGCTGGTGCTCCCGGATGGCGTCCAGTACTGCAGTAACCTTCTCTTCGGGAAACCCCGCCGCGCGAAGGATCCCCGGGGCATAGTGGCAGGCGTATGCCACGTGATCCCATTGGGCCAATTGCCCGGGATCCTCGGGCCGATGCCCAACAAAAACCCCCAGGTCATGAACCCATGCCGCCGCCTGTACAACATCCCGGTCATAGGAAAGATCTTCCCCGATGGCCACGGTCAGCGCCTCAAGGCGCGGTTGATGCCCAAATTTGTCCACAGGGCGGCATTGCTCTTCGATGGCGTGCGCCAGAGTCCCCGCGTAATCAGAATTCATAGAACCTTTGTAACGCGAAAGTCACGCCTTCTGACCCGATATTGCCAATGCGGGATTGGCAAACACAATCGATCATGGATTACCAGAATTCATTCGACACAGTGGCTGCGACGTTTTCTAATATCGCAGTATCCCAGACCACAACAACCGCTGTTTCACACTGGGATTCGGATTCGCGTATTGGCGTTTGCCCTCAATGCAGGAGCGGTAGAATTCATGTATCGTGCTTGTATCGGGCAAGTGGCTTTATTTGCAGATTTTTCTGCGATAATTGCTGGATTCCGCCGGGTCCAGAACGGGCAATCAAACGATGCGCACCGTTGCATTGCAAAAGAAGCAACTGAAGCCTCGGTTTCGCATCTGAGCTTCGAGAATAGCGAATTTTCCGCTGGGCATCTTTCCGGTGCCTCAGAAAGAGTATTTCAGCCTGCCGAAGTCCGCTCCGGCCAGGATCGCAAGGATTATGGCGACTTCTGAATACCTGCGAAACCGCGATTCAGCAAACAGATCAAAGGCCCCGGTTTTACAACTTCCGGCTTCCACCCGCCACACCATCATCGGCCCGGCAACCGTAGCGTCGGTTGTCATGATGGCCAACGACGTGCTCATGATCCTGCTGGCTTTTGGCTTGGCATTGGCCCTTCGGGCATTCGCTGGAGCCAAAATTGTCTCGCTTGCGGGCTCCGGCTTCACCTTCTGGGCCACGCCCGTCGACCTGTTTTATCTCGGCTGGTTTGTTCTGGCCTACGTGCTCGTCAGCCGCCGCTACAGCCTGTATGCTCCTGCCCCCACTGGCACCGGTACCCACGAGCTGCGCCTTGTCCTTCAGGCCTGCCTCAACGCCGGTCTGCTCCTTTGCGGGGCGCTCTATATGTTTCACGCGGTCGCCATTTCCCGCATCCTGGTGATGCTGGCCGTCATAATGTCCTGCATCACCCTGGTCCTTCGCCGTGCAATTTGGCGTCTCTCCCGCTACAAGCAATTCGCGCAGGGTATCGACTTGCGCAATGTTGTCATTCTCGGCGCCAACCAGCTCAGCTACGCCCTCAGTCGCCACATCCGGGACTACAGCCGTCTGGGTTATCGCTTCGTCGGCTTCGTCACCACCCCCGGAGCCTCAATCAGTGCAGAAATCTCCTCCGATCAGATCCTCGGAGGCGCCGACAAAATCCGCCAACTCGCTCGCCAGCACTTCGTCGACGAACTCGTCATCGCCGAGTTTTACCCCACTGACGCCGCCATCCGTCTCGTCCAGGACGCCCGCGAGCTTGACATCGACGTCCGCGCCATCTCCGGCTACTACAGCGAGCTCACCACCAACGCTCCCGTTGAATATCTCGGGATCTTCCCGGTCGCACCGCTCCACCGCCGCGAACCTCGCGTTATCGGCTTCGTCTGCAAGCGTGTCGTGGACACGGTCCTTTCCCTCCTGGCTCTCATCTTCACCGCCCCCCTCATGCTCGCCATCGCCATTGCCGTCAAGCTCGAAAGCGAAGGTCCCGTCTTTTACATCTCCGAGCGCATCGGCAAGCGCGGCCGCGTCTTCCCCTGCTTCAAGTTCCGCACCATGGTCAACGATGCTGAAAAAATGAAGAAAGACCTCACGGCCCTCAATGAGCGAGACGGAATTCTTTTCAAGGTTTCCAACGATCCCCGCGTCACCCGCCTCGGCCGTATCCTCCGCAAATACTCCCTCGACGAACTCCCCCAGTTTCTCAACGTTCTCCGCGGCGAGATGAGCATCGTCGGCCCCAGGCCCCCCATCGCCTCCGAAGTCGAGAAGTACGAACTCGAGCATTTCCGCCGCCTCGAAGTCCTCCCCGGCCTCACCGGCCTCTGGCAGGTCCAGGCTCGCCACGACCCCTCCTTCGCCCGCTATATCGCCCTCGATACCGCCTACGTCGAAAACTGGAGCTTCTGGCTCGACCTTCGTATCCTCCTCCAGACCGCCCACGTGGTCGCCCGCGGCACCGGCACCTAGGGCAAATCCGATTGGCGGCCGCCGCGCCCACGGTAGGTCCAGCTCCACCGCTTGCGGAAAAACCAAAACCCCCGACAAGCTGAAAACCAGGTTCACCCAACAGCAAGAAGCTAACTCCTCTCCAACCCGAACATCAAACCGAACTCACTCCGGATTTACCCCAAAGTACCGCACGGCGCCATTTTGAAAGAACACAGCCTCACTCCGATCCACCCGTCCCTTGCGCAACCTATCCACTTTTCTCCGGCTCCCCAGTCCCGAGCTCTAACGAGCCATAGCTAAACCGAAGCTCCCCCGGTGCCGTGAAATCAGCGAGCAATGGGCGTCAGCCCCTGGGGATGGTTCTCGAACGCTTCACCAAAGACCCCTCAGCATCCGCCCGCTCCCCCGCTCCCCCAAACCGTCCGCCAACTTGCCTCATTCCCCCATCCCAGGTGAGACTCAATCCCAGCTTGATCCGTCAAGAAAAACATTCGTCCCCCGCCGTATCCCGTTCAGAACCACTCCGCCGTCCCTGGAGGACACCTTGAGCCAGCTGCCGCGCAGTTCCTGCGTCCCCTCTCCCCGCACCCTTCTTCGCATCGCCGCCCTGTTCCTCACCTGCACCCTGCCCGTCCTCCACGCCCAGGACCGTCCGCCCCGTCCCGATGAAGCCCACGCCGGCGATGCCAAGCCCGAACCCACCCCCGCCGTTCCCCCCGAAAAAACCTCCGTCACCCACCACGACCTCACCCTCGACGGCAAGCTCCTCCACTACACCGCCACCGCCAGCACCCTCCTCATCCGTGACGGCGAAGACGACCACCCCTACGGCACCATTTTCTCGGTCGCCTATACCCTCGACGGCGCCGACCCCAACACACGCCCGGTCACCTTTCTCTATAACGGCGGCCCCGGCTCAGCGACCCTCTGGCTCCACATGGGCTCCGTCGGCCCCGTGCGCGTCGTCACCGCCAGCCCCAAAGCCACCGGCCCCGCGCCCTACCAGATCGTCCCCAACCAGTACAGCCTCCTCGACAAGTCCGACCTCGTCTTCGTCGACGCCCCCCTCACCGGCTTCTCCAAAGCCGTCGGCAAAGGCACAGAAAAAGACTTCCGCGGCGTCGATCAGGACATCAAGGCCTTCGATAAATTCGTCATCCGCTGGGTCACCGTTAACGGGCGCTGGAACTCACCCAAGTACCTCTTCGGCGAGTCCTACGGCACACCCCGCTCCTGCGGCCTCGCTGACGCTCTCCAGGAAGACGGCATCTCCCTCAACGGCGTCGTCCTCCTCTCCTCCATCCTCAACTACTACGTCTCCGCCCCCGGCCTCGACGAAAGCTTCATCGGCAACCTGCCCTCTTTCGCCGCTATCGCCTGGTATCACGACAAGATTCCCAACAAGCCCTCCGACGTGAAAGCCTTCCTCGCCGACGTCCGCACCTTCGCCCGCGGCGACTACTCTGAAGCGCTCCGTGAGGGCGACCAGCTCTCGCCTGAGCACCTCAACGCCATCGCTACAAAACTCGCCGGCTATACCGGCCTCCGCGTCCAGTACGTCAAGGATGCCAACCTCCGCATCAGCCCCACACGCTTCCGCAAAGAGTTGCTGCGCGACGAGGGCGACATCCTCGGCCGCTACGACGCCCGCTTCGAAGGCACAGACACCGACAACGCCGGCGAGTTCCCCGGCTACGATCCCTCCGATACCGGCATCACCGGCGCCTTCGTCTCCGCCTTCCACGACTACCTCTCCCACGAACTCAAGTGGGATACAACCGACTCTTATCGCGTCCACTCCGAATCCGAGGTCCCCTGGGATATGCACCACGTCACGCCCGGGCAGCGCGGCTTCGGCGGCGGTGGTGGAGGCAACCGCGCCGGCCTTCCCTACCTTGGTGGCGACCTCGCCGACGCCATGCGCAAAAATCCGAAGCTGAAGGTGCTCTCGGCGAACGGCTACTTCGACCTCGCCACGCCCTTCTTCATCACCGAGTACGATATCGCCCACATGATGCTCACCCCCGAGCTGGCAAAGAATGTGAGCTTCACGTACTACCCCTCCGGCCACATGGTCTATCTGAACGTAGACGCGCTGAAGGACTTCAAACACGACCTGGCGGGTTTCTACGGCCAGTAAGGGTCACCACTAACCAAGGGCAGGCCCAAACCCTGCCCGCTCCTTTGCCCGGACCGGTGCGTCCCCGAATCAACGGTCCAACCGCCCCGAGCCGTTTTTCGATAGAACGGAAGCGCGTTATCGATCATCCGTTCACGAGCCAACTCCACAAGCCGCCTCTCGCTTTTTGCTATCCATCGGGGGATGACGCATCGAACGATGCTGCCTCCAGAAGTTCGCGAATCAGTCTTCGCGCGGGCTTGAGTGGCGGAGATCCCGAGAAGCGCATAAGAGTCACGACCACACTCAGGGATTTCTCGAACAGAATGCGCGTGCGATGCTGGTCCTGGGAACCGTCACAGGTCCAGTAGAGGATGAGGCCCATCTGGTAGAGCCATAGAAGCCCGGGCATATGCCCGGCCAGATCGGGGTGCGTTTTCTGCCGTGCACCCCCTATCGCTTTACCGAACATCTCGATGTCTCGCGCGCGTATAGCCTTTGTCTCGAGGCTGAAGGGGGACAGCTGCCGCGTCTGCCCCGGCGTCCCCGTGTACGTCCAGCCGTAAGCCGTGTCCAGAACCAACCATGGACGCACCGCCCACGTCGCGCCCAGCGGCCCGATCGCAAGCCGGTCCGGCGTCGCCGACTGCGAACCTCCAAAGCCTTCCAGAACCACCGCCATCGTGGGGCCGACAGGCTCCCAGTTCTGCCTCCAACACTCAGCTGCCAGCCCAAAATGGCGCCGTGGCTCAACCTATTCCCTATTGCCTACTGCCTTGCCTTTAATACCCAGCCGCCAGCCCGAAATGGTGCCGGTGATCCTGACCGCCGCTCAGCTCGCCCGTCACCGGATCGACCGCGATGCATTCCCCATCGCTCCAGTGCCCAAGCACCTTCAGGTTGTAGCCCATCGCCTTCAGCCCTTCGATCGTCGCCGACGAGAAGCCCGGCTCCATGAACACCACGTCGGGCATGTACTGGTGGTGGAACCGCGGCGCGTTCACCGCCTGCTGGATGTTCAGCCCCTCGTCCGCCACGCTCAGAAAGATATTCGCCACCACCGTGATAATCCGCCCGCCACCCGGCGACCCCAGCACCATGCTCACCTTGCCGTCCTTGAGCACAATGGTTGGAGTCATGCTGGAGAGCGGCCGCTTGCCCGGAGCAATCGCATTCGCCGGTCCCTGGATCAGCCCAAACATATTCGGAACGCCCTGCTTCGATGCAAAGTCGTCCATCTCATCGTTCAGCAGAAAGCCCAGCCCCGGCACCGTGACGCCGGAGCCGTACCATCCATTGAGCGTGGTAGTCACCGAGACAGCATCGCCCTCCGCATCCATCACCGAGTAATGCGTGGTATCGGCCGCCTCCTGCCGCACGTCGGCCATCGTCGGCGCGGCAGGCAGAAATCCCTCGGGCCGCTCCAGCTTCGCCGAAGCGCTCGCCTTGTCCGCATCGATCGAGGCGCGCCACGCCTCACCGTACTTCTTGCTGATCAGTTGCTCGATCGGGATCTTCACATAATCCGGATCGCCCAGGTAATTCGACCGGTCCATATAAGCGCGCCGAAACGCCTCCACCACCAGATGCATCTCCGGAGCGGTGCGATCACCCAGCGGCCGCAGGTTGTAGCCGTCAAGAATGTTCAGCATCTCGATCAGCGCTACTCCGCCCGACGACGGCGGTGGCGCGCTCACAATGGTGTATCCGCGATACGTGCCGGTGATCGGCTCGCGTTCCTTCACCGTATATCGAGCCATGTCTTCGGCCGTGATCAGGCCGCCACCCTTCTCGACCGCGTCGGCGATCTGCCGCGCCATCGCACCGCGATAAAAGTCGTCCGGATTCTTCGCGATCCGCCGCAGTGTCTCGGCAAGCTCGGGCTGCCGAAATGACTCGCCGGTCTTATAGAAATCGCCGTCCCGCTGAAAGATGTGCTTCGAAAATGGGAAGCCGGTCAGAACCTGGTCGTGCATGCTGGCGGATTCTTCGTCGGTGAGGACAAAACCGTCAGCGGCCAGGTGAATTGCCGGCGCCATCACCTGCGCAAGGGTGAGACGCCCATACTTTTTCTCCGCATGAACCAGTCCCGCCACCGAACCCGGTACTCCAATGGCGCGATACCCGACGATGCTCGCGTTCGGGATAATATTGCCGCTCGCGTCGAGATACATGTTCGCGGTTGCAGCCAGCGGAGCCTTCTCACGGTAGTCAATGAAAACGTCTTTGCCGGTGTGCTCATGAACGAGCATGAAACCGCCGCCGCCGATGTTGCCAGCGGGCGGATGAACGACAGCGAGCGCAAATCCCACTGCGACTCCGGCGTCGACCGCATTGCCGCCGGCCTTCAGAATGCTAACGCCGGCATCCGTCGCCAGATGATGAACCGTCACCACCATCGCGTGCGGCGCGCGCACCGGCTGATCGTTTTTGAGCATCAGCGCGGTCTGGCTCGCATCGTCCGGCGCGACGTCCTGCGTGGGCGGGGCAGTTTGCGCACCGGATGGAAGAAGCGCCAATGCAGCGAGGAATGACAAAGTCACACTGCTGACGATTGCATGAGCGAACTTGATTTTCATTGGCTGGAGATACCACACTTCGATCTCAGAATTGTACGGCAGCCCGCGCGCTGCCGTGGCTCCGCTAATGTTTGACCCCCTCCGAACCCGCGCATAGACTGAAGAACAGCAGAAAGTGAATATGCCGTCGTTTTCCCGCTGTTCTTCGCTGTCTTTGCTGCTCGCCGGTGTCCTGGCCGTAGTACCGTGTCGGGCGCAGCAGAATCAGAATCCGCCGAATCCAGCTCCCGCGCCATCCTCACCCGCGCAGAGTTCGTCGTCTCAGGCCCCGTCTCAGCTTCCCGGCCAGAGTTCTCAAAACCCTGCGCGCAACCTGCGCCAGATCCCTGCGCAGACTGAGCAGACCGGCTCGCCCAAACCACCTGCGTTGATGGATCCCGCCGGACCCACCGTGAGCCTCGAAACCAGCGAAGCGATGTTCGACATCGGCGTGGCACTGAACGCCTGTGGCTACGATCAGGGTCTCGACGAATCCGACCCCGTACGAAAGAAGGTTCGTGACGAAGTCAATCAGGCGACGCAGGCCTCCGCAGAGGCGCGCGACGATCGCGACAAGCTCTGCCTGTTCGTCGACCAGCATCGCCTTGGCGATCCCGCGCACAACCTCGCCCAATATGTTTCCCTTGCGCTCTATCTGACTCCGCCGCCGGAGATGACGCCCAGCGTCGAGGAACAGGACATGCCTCCGGACGCGATCGGTGTCGAGCCGATGCTGCCTCTGCTGCGCCGCTTTGCCGACGCCATTAACCTGCACGCTATCTGGGTTGAGAACCGCCCCGCGTACGAAGCAGCGACCAGCCGCCTGCACAATCCGCTCACGCAGATGATCGTCAGCACGAATTACTACATCAAGACGCCCGCCTCAACCTACAGCGGCCGCCGCTTCCTGGTCGTGCTGGAACCGATGCTGTCGCCGGAAGAGACCAATGCCCGTGTTTACGGGCCAGACTACGTCGTGGTTGCCTCTCCGAAGAACGGCCAGATTTCCATGGATCTGGTGCGCCATGCCTACCTGCACTACCAGATTGAGCCGTTGCTGTATGCCCGCGAGAACACGGTAGACGAGCGGATGATGCCCATCCTCAAAGCGGTTCAGGACGCTCCTCTCGACTACGAGTTCAAGAACGACATTGTGGCGCTGGTGATCGAATGCATGATCAAGGCGATTGAGACGCGCACCATGGACACGGGCATTGCGGAGGTCAAGGTGCCCGCGAACTTGCCGCACAGCGAAGCCGAACAATACGAACACACGCGCAGTATCGCCCAGCAGAAGATGGAGGCCATACGGCAGCAGGCCGTCAATAAGGCCATGACTCAGGGATACGTGCTCACCCAATACTTCTATAGCCAGCTCAGGAACTTCGAAAAGAGCCCTGAGAGCCTGAACGAGGCGATCGGACCAATGGTTTATGGCATGGACGTGGGTGTCGAGACCCATCGAGCACGCGAGATCACGTTCGATCAGCACGGCGAAGGCGACCTGATGAGCCACTCGCCGCAGCGTCCGCCCCAGCCAAAAGAACTCGACGTCGCGGAAATGAAGCTGATGAAGGGCGATGTAGCCGGCGCCGCCGAACTCGCCCGGAAGGCCATCGACAACCATACCGGCGACCCTGGCCAGGCGGACTTCATCCTGGCGCGGGTCGACTTGATGAGCGGCAAGATCGACGATGCGCAGAGTGCCTTCCATAACACGCTCACCAGCTCGAAAGATCCGCGCATGCTTGCCTGGTCGCACATCTACCTCGGGCGAATCCTCGATGTTGAAGAGCAGCGAGACGAGGCGGTCGCCGAATACAAGGCCGCATTGACGGTACGCGATGGCCAGCCCGATACGAAGCTGGCCGCCGAAGCCGGCTTAAAGCAGCCCTTTGCCCTGCCCCATCGCGCACCGCCGGATAACGACGACGGGCCGGATGCTCCCAAGCCCCCAGCCTCCTCGGGCCAGTCTCATCCCCAGTAGAGCCCTCTGCAATAATCAGGGAAGCAGCCCGCGCATGGAGCCCTCGGCACATCCCCCCGGCACGTCCATCGAGATGCCTTCCTCAGGCCCGTCAGCCGCGGTAGATGCGACAGCGATCGAGGAGCTCGAAACAACTCTGCAACATCGCTTTGCGAGCCCGGGGCTGCTGCAGCGGGCGCTGACCCACCGATCCCTTGCCCACGAGCGCGGGGCCGCCGAGCCGCAGCGCGAGGACAACGAGACCGTTGAATTCCTGGGGGATGCGGTTGTGGGCATGATCGCGGCCGAGTTTGTCTTTCGGCATTATCCCGAGCTGTCTGAAGGTGCCCTGACCCGGCTGCGCGGCGCCCTGGTGAGCCGCAAACATCTTGCGGAGGTCGCCGAAGGCCTGAGCCTTGGCCGGTATCTGCTCCTCGGCCGCGGCGAGGAGCGCAGCGGCGGCCGCATGAAATCCGCTCTGCTGGCCAATGCCATGGAAGCGGTGATCGGCGCTGTTTATCTGGACGGGGGCCTCGATGCCGCGCGGCGGCTGATCGAGACACGCGTGATTGCGCCCACGATTCTTTCGCTGCGGGAGCAACTGACGGCGGATGCCGGCATGGGCGATTTCAAATCCGCGCTGCAGGAATTGCTGCAGGCCAGCAGGCAGGGTCCCCCGGAGTATCGCATCACTGCGGAGACCGGCCCCGATCATCAGAAGCGATTTGTGGTCGAAGTCGGTACCGGCGGTGGCTCCCTGGCCGAGGGTGAAGGCCGCACCAGAAAGCACGCCGAACAGGATGCCGCCCGCCGTGCCATGGATAAGCTGCGAACAGCGGAGGGAACCGAATGAGCGCGCCTCCGCAAATTCCTCCACCCGTAGTCCACCCATCGACGGAAAGCGGTTTCGGCAGTGCTTTTTCGCGCGACCGTTTCGGCCAGGTCACTGTCGGCCGCTCCCGGATCATCCTGTTTCCTGGCGTCCTGGAGATGATGCGATCTCTGCTCGTCGTCCTGGTGATCGCGCTCTTCATCCTGACCTTCATCGTGCAGCCATTCCGCATTCCATCCGAGTCGATGGAGCGCACTCTGCTCGTCGGCGATTTCCTGCTGGTGAACAAAATTACATTTGCCCCGCCGGGACGATGGTCGTGGCTGCTTCCCTATCGCGGTGTCGAGCGCGGCGACGTTTTGGTCTTTCACTTCCCCCCTGATCCCCCGGAGCATGTGGTTAAGCGCGTGATCGGTCTGCCCGGCGATCACATCCATCTCGAAAACGGCCTCGCCTGGGTGAATGGCCACCAGCTCCATGAGCCGTGGGCGGTCTTCGAATCCGCTGACCACGACGATTTTCGCGATAGCTTTCCCACCCAGCTGTATACCGATCCCGGTGTCGATCCCCGCTGGTGGATGGAGATGCGCCGCGAGGTGCGCGGCGGCGACCTGGTAGTGCCCCCCGGCGAATACTTTGTGCTGGGCGACAATCGCAATTTCAGCCGCGACAGTCGCTACTGGGGATTTGTTCCCCGCGATCACATCGTCGGCCGCCCGCTCGTCATCTATTTTTCCCTGCGCGAGTCCTCCGCCACCGATGGCGCGGAGCTTCCGGATGATAGACTCGGACAGAAAAACGATCTGCTGGACAAAATCGAAAACTTTGCGCGCTGGGATCGCTTTCTGCGCGTGATTCGCTGAGGAATATCCGGAAAGCCGATGGCAGAAGTCCAGGAAAAGCAGCCAAAGCACAAGCATGAGGAGACCCCCCTGGAGGCCTTCGCCTCCATCTGTGGCGTACTGGCAGTGGGCCTGTTTGTCCTCACCTTTATCTTCCAGAATTTCGCGATTCCCTCCTCCTCCATGGTCAAGGCGTTGCTGGTCGGCGATCACGTCCTGGTCGATCGCATCACCCTGGCGCCCCCCGCGCACTATGCTCCGTTCGTTTATTACCGCAATGTCCGCCACGGCGACATCGTCGTTTTCTATAAGCCCACTCTCGAGCCAAACGGAGAGCATCTGTTTCTGGTCAAGCGCGTCATCGGCCTGCCCGGCGATCGCATTCACCTTCGTGCCGGTGTCGTTTATCGCAACGGCGTCGCCCTCGATGAACCCTACGCCGGCATGCCCACCGATGCCGACTATCAGCCCTATCGCGACGATTTCCCGTCAGTCCCTCCGGCCACCAGCCCCGACGTCACCGCGGAGTGGGCTGAAGCTCTGCCCTCCTTCATTCAGGGTCAGGATCTGGTCGTCCCCGCCGGCCTCTATTTCTGCATGGGCGACAATCGCACCGTCAGTCTCGACAGCCGTTTCTGGGGCTTCGTGCCGCGAGCAAACATCGTTGGCCGGCCCCTGTTCGTGTACTGGTCTTTCGATACGCCGGAAACGCAGGAGTTCAGAACTTCCCTGGCCGACCGCATCGGCTGGATCCTGCACGAGACCATTCACTTCTTCGATGAGACCCGCTGGCGCCGTACGCTGCACCGAGTGCAATAACCATGAGCCGAATGGAGGAGTTGCTGACCTCCGAGGATTCGGGACATCGGGGCGGCGGCTCCGCATGGTGGAAGCTGGGGATCGCCGGAGCCCTCGTCCTTCTGGTGGCGCTCGCCATCTTCCTGCCGCCACTCATCCACCTCGGAAGGTATCGCCGCACCCTCATTGCCAATATGTCGGAGGCTCTCGGACGCCCCGTCTATGTCGGCGCAATCCAGCTGCGGCTGTTGCCGATCCCCGGCATTGTGATGAGCGACTTCACCGTCGATGAAGACCCCGCCTTTGGCTATGAGCCCGCCCTCCATGCTGCGTCGGTTGTCGCTACCCTCCGGCTAAGCTCGCTGTGGCGCGGGCGTCTGGAGGTTAGCCGCATCAGCCTTGATGAGGCCAATCTGAACCTGGTGGGAAACGGCGTCGGCGAGTGGAGCATCGACTCTATCCTGTTGCGAGCCTCGCAGATTCCCAATGCGCCGACCGGTGAACGGCGCCTTGGCGCTCACCCGGATTTCCCTTACATCGAAGCGACGAACGCGCGCATCGACTTCAAGGACAGTATTGAAAAGAAGCCGTTCTCGCTCATGAACGCCGAATTTTCGATGTGGCAGGCCGGTGGCGGCGAATGGCGCCTGCGTTTGCGGGCACAACCGGTCCGCACAGACTTGCAGCTCCACCTTTCCGAGGCCGGGGAACTCAATGTGGAGGGCTCGTTGCGCCGCGCTGCCGATCTGAACGCAATGCCTGTCGATCTTCGCGTGGAATGGAGCGCCGCGCAACTGGGCCAGGTCAGCCGCCTGATCGCCGGCATGGACAGCGGATGGCGGGGTGATCTGAATGTGACCGCCTCGATTCGGGGCAACGCTGGTGAACTGCGCCTGCAGTCCCGCATACAAATCCGAGATCTGCGGCGGCAGGAATTCCAGCCGGCGAAGACTATGGACGTCGACGCCACCTGTCGCGGTGCTTACGCCCGCACCTCGCGCCTGCTGGACAATATCACCTGCTTTTGGCCTGTCGCTGCCGGCCATCTGCTCCTCACCGGTCGCGCGCAATTGTCGGCGTCACGCGTTGCCGCCCTCGATCTCGATATCAACCGGATTCCCGCCGCCTTCCCCTTGTCGGTTCTCGGCCTGATGCGCCCCAACGCCCAAAATGTAACCGCCACCGGCACACTTAACGGCAATTTTCGGTTACTCATGAGCCCGCGGCCCCTGATCTCCGGAGACGCGACCGCTACAGGCGTGTCGCTTGCCTACCCCGGTTGCGTGTTGCCGCTGCAGTCGATGCATTTCGTCGTGCCCTCCTTGCCATCCCCGAAACACAGGACAAGACAGGCGAAACCGTCCCCTCTGCCGGCGTTTGTGCAGAATGTGCTGCTCCTGCAACCGGTGCCCATAGCCATGGGTGCGCCCCAACCGCTGGTCGCCGACGCCCGTTTCACCTCCGGCGGCTTCGAACTCCACCTGACAGGACAGGCTGCGCTGGCACGGCTGATTCCCGCGGGGGGGAACTTTGGCCTGCTGGAGAATGGCCTTGCCCTTGTTCCGGCAAAGGGCCTCGCCACTCTAAATACCACCACCACCGGCAACTGGATGCGGCCGCTTTCCAGCCCGACTTCGGGAATTGGAACCACCGGCGCCCTGAAAATTGAAGCGGCCGAGCTGCGGCCAGCTTTTCTGCCTGCCCCGGTTGAAGTCGAATCCGCCGAGATCTCCCTCACGCCCGAGGAAATCTCCTGGCAAAAGGTTGCGCTGCAATACCAGACCATGACGATGCGCGGATCGATCCAGTATCCCGCCATATGCAACCAGACGGTTGCGTGTCCGGCGACCTTCACCCTTGCCGCCGCATCCCTCGATGCGGCTGCCATTGAGACAGCGCTGGGCGCCAATGCGAACGGCAGTCTGTTGGGCCAGTTACTGACCAGCGCTCTTGGCGAAACCAGGTTAGCGCTATGGCCGCCTCTTCGCGGACGCATCCAGTGCGACGCTCTCCATCTCGGCCCACTAACCCTGAGCAATCTGTTGGCGTCCGTAAGCGCCGAAGGAACCAGGCTCAGCATTTCCTCGCTCGAAGCCGCCGCGCTGGGCGGATCCATGCGGGCCAGCGCTGAAATGACATTGACGGAATCCCTACCGCGCTGGAAACTGTCGATCCGCGCATCAGACGCAAAAGCCAGTGAAATCGCCGCGCTTTTCGGCGAGCAATGGGGCGCCGGCACTCTCAATGCGCAAACCGACCTGACTATGTCCGGTTATCAAACCGCCGAACTGGCCTCCTCAGCAGCGGGAGACTTCAAATTCGATTGGCAGAACGGTGGCCTGCCCATTGACTCCAACGCAAACGACACTTCGCTCGAGCATTTCGATCGCTGGACGGCCAAAGGCGCCATCGCCAAACGCGCGTTAACTCTTACCAGCGGCGGATTGGTGCGCGGGGCGAATACCAGTGCGATCCGCGGCAGCATTTCTTTCGACCGCGATCTGGACCTCAACATCAAAACTCGCGGCGGCGATGTGAAAATCACCGGAACCCTGGCGCAACCGGTCATTCAATAGCCGTTTTCACTGCGCGCCGATAATCTTACGATGGATGCTGGCCTGCACCTCGGGCACGGTCCCGTCATTCACATCCACCTCTACAGGGTCTTCATGGAAGGTGATGCGATGCGTGATCCGCCCGTGCGCGGGGATGAGCACCCGCTCCGTCAACGCGCCGTCGACGCCTTTCACAGTGACCGGAACCTCGGCCTGGGCGTAACCGTCGTTGACGATCTCGATGGCAACCAGCACCTGCTGGTGCGCCTCGCGGCTCGGATATACCCCCGCAATCGAGAGATCCGGCAGTCCGCGATCGCGGTAGACCCAGTCGTCGAAGAACCACCGCAAATCCTTCCCGCTGGAATGCTCGATGAGGTGCTCGAAATATTCCGGCGTCGAATCCTGCGCGGGATCGTAAGCCTGGAGGGCGCTCTGGAGAGCCCGGTCGCCAGCAATCTCCCGGAGCATCCACAGCACGTAAGTCGCCTTGGTGCGGTAGTAAATGGCGCTGACCGCCTGCAGCAGTCCTTCGCCTGTCCCCTCGCCAGGCGTTCCAGGCTCGGCGAGCGCCAGAGCTGTCCGGTCCGCGTTTAGATTCTCCAGCGCCGCCGTCCTCCCCTGATTCGCCTCGATCCACAGCGTCCCCATAAAGCTGGCAACCCCTTCGTTCAGCCACGCCCGCGGAGAATCGAAAGCGCCATGAGCGAGCCCTTGCACCACGATCCCAGCCAGATGGGCCGGACCGTCGTTTCCCAGCGGCGTAGCTAGCAGACCTCCCGTCTCCGCGGCCGCATCATCCGCCTCAGGCAGATCAAGGATGGTGAACGGATGGTTGTGCTTATCCCCAAGCCAGCTGAGAACCAGAGGCCCCACCATCTTCGCGGACGCAAGGTATTGCGCGGCCCCTCCCGCGTCATTCTCAGTAGCCAGCACCCGCAGGCCGTTCCCGCCGGTTTCAGTGCGCCCAGCCAGAAACAGCGACGGCGTATCGAAGCCGAGGCGTGTGGCGGGACGAGAACACGTGACCACCCCAGGGAATGAAGCGCTCGGCATCGCTACTGGCTTTTCGAGGTTCACGAAATGTCCGTCCAGAACCGCCGCTGTCGGCGCAGCGAAGAAAAACTCGTCGTTGACCCGAATCCTCACCGTCGCATCCTGATCCAAAAGCTTCTGCCGTCCGATTTCGTTGAAAAGTTTCGCGCCCTCCCCAAGAGCCGCAGGCACCGAACTCACCGGATACCACACCACATTCCCGAATCCCCGCAGTCCGGTGAAGTCCTCCGAGATGCGATCCCAGTCCGAAGCTTTCGCCGTCGCATCGGGAGCGCCAATCGCGGTCAGCCGCTGCGCAGTCAAGGGAACCGTGCCGCCGTAATCGACATCCAGCGTCAGCTGGCCCTGTGCCGCCAGCGGCTCGGGCAGCGCAATCACCGCCTCATGCAACTGCCCGCTATGATCCGCATCGCTGGCAACCATACCCTGCGCGAAACCCAGCTTTTTCCCGTGGAGTCCGACCGTCTCGAAGTTCAGCGTCGACGATAATTGCAGCGCGATCTTATCCAGCGGAGAATCGCTGCCATTGCGAAGCGTGACCAGCCCGTGCGTCTCCATCGACTGCTCGCCTGGACTGAGATGCACTTCCAAATCCCACGCTGTAATCACCACAGCTGCGCGCACCGCATCCGTTACAGCCGCCGCGTTCTCCCGGTCAGCCCCCGGCTTCTGAGCCGTCGTCTGCGGCTGCCCTGAGAACAGAACTTGCGGCTTCTCTGTCGGCGTGCCGGTCTGCTGCGCAAAAGCGACGAAACCGCTGAATAAAGCAGCCGCGAGGCACCAAAACTTCACGAGCCCAGCCCCTTTTGAAGCCGTCCCTTTTCTCCCTTTGCAGGCCGGCTCGCGACAGGAGCCGCCCCAGTCCGCCGTTGCCGCGCCGCTTCAAACAGCACCACTGCTCCCGCCGCTGCAACGTTGAGCGACTCCACCCTCCCCCCCATCGGGATACGCAGCAGATGGTCGCAGGTTTTCCGCACCAGGTCGTGCAACCCCGCACCCTCCCGTCCCAGCACAATCAGCGTGTTGGACGTGAAGTCGTACTGGTCGTAATCCTGCGTACCGCGCTCGTCCAGGCCCACGCACCACAGGTTCCGCTCCTTCAGCATTTCCAGCGCCCGCACCAGATTCACCACCCGCGCCAGGCGAAGATGCTCCGCGGCCCCAGCAGACGCTTTCACAGCCACAGGACTGAGCGGCGCCGACCGGCGCTCTGTGAGCAATACCCCATCGACCCCAGCCCCTTCAGCCGTGCGCAGCAGCGCTCCCAGGTTCTGTGGGTCTTCCACGCCGTCCAGCGCCAGCACCAGACGTGGCTCCGCGCCTTCCAGTAGGTCCTCGACTCCCAGAAATTCCCGCTCCCGGACCACCGCCACCAACCCCTGGTGCGCCCCAGTCCCGGCCAGTCGTGTCAGAGCCTCCCGCGGCTCAGTCCGGACGTTCACGCCCGCGGCACGGCAAAGCTCCATGATCGCAGCCAGCCGCCGGGCATCCCCGTGGTTCAGCCGCTCCCGGGCGAAGCAGACGTGATCGAAGCGCCTGGTTCCCGAGCGCAGCGCTTCCTCCACCGGATGCAGGCCGTAAATCATTTCCATCACATCCAGTCTAACGTTTCAGGCCTGCCAAATCCGGCTGATAATGGAGGAGTTAGAAGCTGTTCCCTTCCGGCACCAGTTCGTGATCCGGTTCGAAAGGTTGGGCGCCCTTGTGGATCTGACCAAAAACCTTGAAAAACTTGTTGCCCGCAGCGTCTTCCGCGCCGATTCGCCCGTCTGTCAGATTGATATGAGTGCAGTGGCGCTCCAGCTTGCTGACCAGGTCCAGCGTGAGAACACCCGCATTGCCGAAGGACTCAAGCGCCACGATCCGCAGTTGCTCGACGAGCTCATCCTTGCCTATCAGCATCGCCTGCTCCGCTATCTGCTGTACCTCACTGGCAATCGCGACCTGGCCGAGGATATCTTTCAGGAAACCTGGATGCGCGTGTTGATGCGCGGCGCGCAGTTCAACGGCAATTCGCGCTTCGATACCTGGCTTTTTACCATCGCCCGAAATCTGGTCATCGACCTTCGTCGCCGCCGCTCCATGGCGAGCCTTGAAGAGATGTTCGAAGCGTCCGACGAAGAGCGGCCCTTCGAAGTGCCGAGCCACGAGAAGACCCCCTTTGATCATCTGGCGACGGTCGAATGCGGCCACCTCGTGGCTGAGGCTCTTTTAACGCTCGATCCGCTGCACCGTGAAGTTCTGCTCCTCCGCTTCCACGAGGAAATGTCACTCGAGGAAATATCCCGCTTGACCCGGGCTCCGCTCTCCACAGTCAAGTCGCGCTTGTATCGCGGGCTGGCCGCTTTGAAGCCTCACGTTAAGCCGGCAACCCGATCCATGGCTCCCGCCTCCCATCGCGTGGGTGCGCAATGAGCAGCGACCTGTTCTCTCCGCGCGGAAACGTGGGCCGTCACCCGATCCCCGAGGTTGTACTTCGCACCCGGCGCTCCGTCATGGAAGCCGCCAATCAGATGCAGGTTCAGCGGGTGCGCAGGCGCCGGCACGCCGGCATCGCCCTGCTGGCCATGGGCGCTCTGCTTGTGCTCTTCACGCCCGCCCTGTGGAGCGTGGCCAACGACCTCACCACTGGCGAGCACTTTTTCGATATGCCGGTGATGGTGTTGACACTCTCCCTGGTCCTTCTCTCCGCGATGTTCGCTATCCTGCTCATGACCTGGAGGGGCGGCAGAAACGCTGCCCGCGACGAGTAAACGAGGCCCCCGTATCGGGATTTCCCGGCATGAATATCAACAAGCCACAACGCGATCCCTCTCAGCCCAGCGGGTTCTCCGGAGAACTGCGGCTGATCCCTCTCTGGTCCGTCGCGGGAGCTGTCGTCGCGTTCACGCTCATGGAATACGTGATGTGGGTGGTCGTCCCCGCCCATCGGCATCACCCTCCTAACCTGCCCTTCGGGTTTCGCCTCTACTTCAACATCAGCATCGGCGCCCTCGCCGCCCTCTACGTGCTGATGGTGGGTTATATCAGCCGCGACTCACCCCGTCGCGGCATGGGAACCCCACTCTGGATGGCGGTTTGCGTCATCATCCCCAGCGGCATTGGCGCTGTCCTTTATTTCCTGTTGCGCGCGCCCGTGCTGTCGCGCTGTCCGGCATGCGGTGCGCGCATCGAAAGCGATTACCACTTCTGCCCCCAGTGTGCGTATCAGGTCGCACCCTGTTGCGGCAATTGCCATCGCACCGCGCGCATCACAGACCTCTACTGCGTCTACTGCGGCCATCACCTCGCCGCCGACCATCCCCCCGCGCGATTGCACGCATTTGCCGAGTAGATAACAGTTTCTCCTTTGCTGACCGCGGTTTGAGCGCTTCCTATATTCTTGACTTGCGCGCTCGCGCCCTATGTCCATCACTGCCCTCATCGTCGACGATGAAGAACTGGCGCGCGAAGAGCTGAAGTATCTCCTCGATACCACGGGGAGCGTCGACGTTCTCGCCGAGGGAAAGAATGGCGTCGAGGCTGTCGAACTCATCCGCACCCACCACCCCGACGTCGTCTTCCTCGACGTGCAGATGCCCGGCCTGGATGGCTTTGCCGTGCTCAAAAAGCTGCTCGATCTCGGAGAGCGAGAACATCTGCCCCAGATCATCTTTGCTACGGCTTTCGATCAGTACGCCGTCCGCGCCTTCGACGTCAATGCCATCGACTACCTCCTCAAGCCGTTTGATCGCGATCGCGTACTCCAGGCGGTCGAGCGTGCCCGTCTACGCCTGCAGGAGGCTTGGCAGGGCGGCGAACCGAAGTCCATCCCCTCCGGCCTGCGCGTGGATACGCTGCTCAAACTCATCGAGCAGCACCAGTCGGCCAAACCGCACAGCGGCAAAATCGTGCTCCAGGCCGCCAGCCGTCTTCTCCTCATCGATCAGAAAGACATCTGCTTCGCTTCGATCGACGATGGGGTCATCTCCGTCGTAACCCCCACCCTCGAAGGCCAGTCCAAATGCCGCACCCTCGAGGAGTTGTTCGACCTGCTCGACCCATCCGTCTTCTGGCGCGCCCACCGCTCCTACCTGGTCAACATCAACCACATCCGCGAAGTAGTTCCCTGGTTCAAGAGCAGCTATCAACTCCGCATGGCCGACAAAAAGCAGACCGAAATTCCGGTGAGCCGCGCCCAGACCCGCCGTCTAAGGGAGTTGTTCAATCTCTAGCGTCGGACCTTTCGACGCCGCGCTGCTGGCGCTTGCGGCAAAGCCAATCTGCCCCCTGCCTCCCGAAAAACTCGCCGAGGCCATCACTCTCAGCCACTGGCGCACCGCTCTCTATTTCGGAGGAACAGCATGGCTGATTGTCGCGCTCGCGATTCTGGTGCGCCTCCGAACCGGCTCCGCAATTGCGAAAATCGCGGACCGAGTTTCCCAGCGCATATGGGCACAGGGCCTCATCGCCACGCCGCTATGGCTCCTGATTCTCAGCACACTCGAATTGCCAGCCGCGCTGCTCGGCCATCACGTCAGCCTGCGTTACGGCCTCTCCATAGAGAATTGGTTGCCGTGGTGGATCGACTGGCTAAAATCCACCGGCCTCACTCTGCTGCTCGGCGTTCTCGTGCTGACCGTTCTCTACGCACTCATGCGGCATTCTCCCCGCCGCTGGTGGCTCTGGTTCTGGATCTTCACCGTACCAGTCGAAGTCCTGCTGACCTTCGCCGCCCCCCTCATCATCGACCCCCTCTTCAACCATTTCACCCCATTGGCGGACACGAATCCCGCGCTCGTCGATCAGCTTGAGCGCGTTGCCGCGCGCGGTGGCCTGAACATCCCTCCCAACCGCATTTTCTTAATGGACGCGAGCCGCAAAGTCACCGGCGCAAACGCCTATGTCACCGGCCTCGGAGCCTCAAAACGCATCGTGGTTTGGGATACCACCCTCCACATTGAATCCTCCGACGAAATTCTCTTCACATACGGCCACGAGCAAGGGCATTACGTTCTGCATCACATCCCGCAAGGCCTCGCCTTCTCCGCCGCTGTCTTTCTCTTCTTCTACTGGATCGCCTTCCACCTCATGCAGCGTCTCGTCCGCGCATGCGGTCAATCCTGGGGAATCGACTCCGTCGACAGCTGGTGCTCCCTCGGGCTTCTCCTCCTGCTCGCGGGTGTCCTCAGTTTTCTCGCCGAGCCCGTCGCAAATTCCTTCAGCCGCCGCATCGAGCATCAAGCCGACATCTACGGCCAGGAAGTCATTCACGGCCTCGTCCCCGACCCTGAGGCCGCGACCGTCAGCTCGTTCTGCAGCGACGCCATCGTCTGGCTCGACGATCCATATCCCAACCCGTTCGTCGAATTCTGGACCTACAACCATCCCTCGACCGAAGAGCGCGCCCAGTTCGCCCAGCACTACGATCCATGGCGGCCAAGCCATCAACCAAAATATCTCGCAAAGTAGTCCGGACGATCCGGCGGTGTCAACTCACTCAGTCCGCGAACCCGCCATCTAATCCTCACTGACTACTGACTACTGACTACTGACTACTGACTATTGACTACTGGCTACTGACTACCGGCTACTGGCGACTGGCGACCGGCGACCGGCGACCGCCTACTGGCTACCGGCTACTGACTACTGGCTACTGGCTACTGGCGACCGGCGACCGGCGACTGGCTACTGGCTACCGGCTACCGGCTACCGGCTGTAGTCGCTACGCCCCCCCATTCGCCACAGCCACCCGGTTGATGATCCGTTGGATAAAAACAACCTTGAAGTTAATATGGCTCGCCAGGTCCGGAACAAACTCCGTCACAAAGTTGCCGATCGGCGCGCTGGCCCAGCCGCTGGCTATGCGCTCGGCTCCCGGTCCCCACCCCACCCGCTGATAAGGCACATAAGTCACGTCGACTCCCTCGTCGATAATCGAGCCAACGATCGTCGAATAGTTCACCATCCCGTTGCCCGTATCGCTCGTTGTCCAGAATGGCTGATACGTGCAATGCAAAATGCGCCGCACCAGCGACGCATTCGGCATCCGGTGATAATGCGGGTCCTGATGATCGATCGACGGGATGAGAAACGTTCCCACAATTTCACCCGTCATGTCCTCCGTCAGCGTCACCCCGCTCACTTTCGCCCAACCCATCACGCCAGGCCCGTAAGGCGAATGCGCATCCGTTGCCACCGACAGAACCGAAGTACCGCCGATCGTGAGCAGGTTGAATGGGTCGATCACGCCTTTAAACGCAATTCGACCCAGTTCACGCGGCGAATAAATGTGAATGGCGTTCTGCCTGAGGTAACTGCCAAAGATGTCCCGCTCCGGCTCGCAGCAACTCCGCAACGGACCCGCCTCCGTGCATGCGTGCGCTTTGCAATATTGTGGGACAGGTACATAACTTGGCTGCAGCCCCGGCACGCTCGTGCCCGGCACCGCCCTCGCCGCGGGAGGAAACGTCTCCTGTCCGGCGCCTGGTTCCCCCGGCGGTAAAAACACAGAATCGACGGCTCCATCCGCGATCGTGGCATCGGCGACCAGCTGATCGTGTGGCGCGGGCGCATCGGGCAACTTCTCCTGGGCATGCCCAACAGTCGTCCAACCCCAGGCCAGAAGGAAGCAGCAACTCCATCCGAGAGCCACCAGACCAGGTCTCCCACCCCTTGGTCTCCGGCGAATCCGTTGTCCAGGGAATCCTCGCAACTGTCCTGACAGCATTCGCTCTGGTTTTACCTCCGGAGCGCGGCTCACGGAAACCCAACTCCAGCGTCCGCCGCTATCCCTCAGAGGTTACAGACGAAACTCACGACGTTCCACACGAATCTGTCTGTCTTAATGTCGGTGCAGGGCGTTGACCACATCCGGCCAGAATTCCAGAAAGAGATTGTTCCCCGCCGACCCCGCGATCGACGTGCCCCACGTCTGCATCACCACATGAGTATTCACGCTTTTCTGGGGGTAATAAGCAGCTGTGAGCGCCGAAGCCGTCAGGTGCCCAATGATATTCGAGAAGTTGAACCCGTGGCTGCCGCTGTCTCTCTGCGTCACAAAGGCGCGTTCCGCAGCCCAGCCTGCCCGGCCCCCATATCCGCCCGATGCCTTGCGGAAGTACCGCGGGTCTTCGCGATACACAACCGGGTAAAAGCTGCTGCAGAAGAACCGCATCGTGGCCTGCCGCAAAAATGCCGCACCCAGCCGGTCCCCGAATGCCTCGCTGTCGCTGCCATAATCTGGCGTGTCCGTCAGCTGACCGTATCCCGCCGAAAGGAGCGCCGGAAATACCGTAGAAATGCGCGCTTCTTCGTGCAGCCAGAACATCAGCTTGTCCCCAGGATAAAGCGCCGGAATCCGCTCCCCGGGATCCACATACTGCGACCATTTCCGCGTCTCATACGGAGCATGCTTCATCGGGCTCGCCGCCTGCGGGTCGGCCTGGGCCGGCGGGTTCTGATTTTGTAAACTCTCCTCCCGGTAGCCCGATGCCAGGCCCAAATCATCGCTTCCAGGGCCACCCGCCGGGCTCTCGAGGCCGTATGGCTCTGGCGCATCCGGCAGGACCTTCGACGTCTGCGAGCGGGCCGCTGCTGCAGAAAAGAGGAGTACCGGGATCAAAAGATAACCACAAAAACCTGGCAAAAATTTATTCAGAAGTCCCCCGTCATCTCATCAGCTTGGAAGAGAATTCCGCAATTTGGGATGCATCCGGATTCGTGCAGCGGCTTCGTTTCCGAACATGCGCCATGTCCTGAAGGGATGAGTTGACCGCCGCATCCTATCCCGCAATACTGAATGCATCGGCAAGGCCGGAGGTGAAGTTATGACAGAACCAGCCACAGGTCCATTCGAAAACTTCGGACGCAAAGTCGATGAACATTTCGGCGGATGCAGCGACCGCGTGGAAGACGATGTGAAGAAAGTCATCACTTACCTCAACGATCGCGTCGTCCCTGAAGTACGCCAGCACTCCTCGAAGGCGCTGCGCATCGCAGCCGATCAGCTCGCGCGCCTCGCCGATCACCTCGAACGCAGGCAAAGAGCCTGATTCCGCCAATGCGCGGAACCCTCCCCTCCTCTGCCCAACTATCTGCCGTGGCGCGGTCCTCGGCTCCAGGCCGGCTCGTCAGTGCCGCTTTGTTCCTCGCGCTCGGGTGCTCCCATAAACAGCCGGCGGATTACACTCCTCCTCCACCCGCGATACCAGCCGAGCCTGCGCCCGCTCCTGCGCCACTTGCGCCCGCGCCGGTTCCTTCCCTTACTGCGGACGAGCAGTTCGTCGATACCCACACACCCATCTACACGGAAACTGGAGTCGCGAGCTGGTATGGCCCGCCATATCACAATCGCATCGGCGCGAATGGCGCGGTCTTTGACGAGAACGGCGTCTCCGCCGCACACCGCACCCTGCCCATGGGATCCCTTATTCGCGTAACCAACGAAAAGACCGGCCAGTCCGCCGTCATGCGCGTCACCGATCGCGGCCCGTTTGTCGCAGGCCGCATTCTTGACCTCTCCATCGGCGCCGCCAAAGCCGTCGGTGTGTGGCGCGCCGGCACCGGCCAGGTCCGCATTGACGTCTTCAGCACACCCAGGCCGATCGACGAGGGTGGCCGCTGGTGCGTCCAGATCGGCGCATTCCTGCATCAGGCATCCGCCTTGCGACTGCAATCCGATCTGGAGCGCGAATACCGTACCGCCAACGTCATCGAGTTTCAGGGCCCCACCGGCTATTGGGTCCGCATCCGCCCCGCAAACGACGACCGCACGGCTGCGGTTGCCATCGCTCAAAGTCTCCAGCCCGCAGAAGGCCAGGCCTGGCTCGTACGGCTGGACTGAGAACAACGCACCGATTACAGAATTCGCGAGCATTCACCTCCGCCGTGCCCTGTACCCTGTGCCCTGTACCCTGTGCCCTGTACCCTGTACCCTGATTACCTATGCTTGACCTGGGTTTCGTACGCACGAATCTGGAATTAGTAGAGAAAAAACTCCGCGACCGCGGCCAGGATCCCGCCGCCCTCCTGGGAGATTTTAGCGGGCTCGATCACCGCCGCCGGGAACGCATCACCGAAGCCGAGCAACTGAAAGCGCAGCGCAATAAACTCACCGAGGAAGTCGCGCGGCTGAAGAAGTCCGGTCAGGACGCGGGCGCTGTGATGGAAGAAACCCGCGCCCTGAAAGCCCGCATGGACGAGCTCGAAGCCGCCGCCAACGAGTCGGAAGAACAGCTGCGCGCCATCCTCACCCGCATTCCCAATCTCACCCGCGACGAAGTCCCCGTCGGCCCCGACGAGCGCAGCAACGTCGAAGTCAAAAAGTGGGGAACCATCCCCACCCTCAGCTTCCAGCCCAAACCCCACTGGGAGCTCGGCGTGCAGCTCGGCATTCTCGACCTCGAACGCGCAGCGAAGATCTCCGGCGCCCGCTTCGCCGTCTACTGGGGCGATGGAGCAAAGCTCGAACGCGCCCTTATCGCCTTCATGCTTGATGTCCACACCCGCGAGCACGGCTACACCGAAGTCCTTCCGCCCTTCATGGTCAACAGCAAATCGCTCTTCGGCACAGGTCAGCTCCCCAAATTTGCCGAAGACCTCTTTCGCTGCAACGACGCCGAGGGTTTCACCCCGGGACAGTATCGTGACAACGACCACTGGCTCATCCCTACCGCCGAAGTCCCCGTCACCAACCTCTACCGCGACGAGACCCTCGACGACGCGAAGCTGCCCATTTCGCTCGCCGCCTACACGCCCTGCTTCCGCTCTGAAGCAGGCTCCTACGGTAAAGATGTTCGCGGCATCATTCGTCAGCACCAGTTTCAGAAAGTCGAGCTGGTCAAATTCTCCCGCCCCGAAGACAGCGACGCCGAGCACGAAAACCTCACGCGCCATGCGGAAACCATCCTCGAGCGCCTCGGCCTGCCCTACCGCCGCATGCTCCTCTGTACCGGCGACACCGGCTTCAGCTCCGCCAAAACCTTTGACCTCGAAGTCTGGCTTCCAGGCCAGAACCTCTACCGCGAGATTTCTTCCTGCTCCAACTTCGAAGGCTTCCAGGCGCGCCGCGCCAACATCCGCTATAAGCCGAAAGGCCAGAACAAGGCCGCCTTCGTTCACACCCTCAATGGCAGCGGCCTCGCCGTAGGCCGCACCTGGCTCGCTATCCTCGAAAATTATCAGCAGGCTGACGGAACCGTCCGCATCCCCGAAGCGCTGGTACCCTATATGGGCGGGCAGCGGATCATCGAGCCGCGCACGGGAGCTTAGGCCTTGAGCATTGGGCGCACATTAAACAGCTATCTCTGGTGGACGCACGAGCGGGGCAACGTCCACTACGACGTCATGGTCACGCTGATCCTCGCCTTCATCTTCCTCACCCCGCGATTCTTCGATTACGGCGACCGCCCCAAGCCCGACTGGCCGGCGAATGAAATTCGCGCCTCGGTCAACCCCGCGGGCGGCATGACTTACGAGGTTCCCATCGAATTGATTGAGGGCTTAAATCAGGCGCAGAACGTCCAACCCACCGACCAGCAACTCGCCGACGCCATTGCCCCCACCTCCGGCCCCATCGTCGTCGATCGCAAACAAGCAGTAAAGGAAATTGGCGGAAGCGTGGTCGCCTGGCGTGTTTGGGCCCACCGCTAAACGCGCCGGCTGCTTAGCGTCATGATGCGTCCCAACCCCCGCATCGCGAAACTTCGAGGCTCCGCATTTGCATCTTAATTTCGCAGGCCGGGTTAGCGAGATCAGGATGACCCAGCTCGAATAGATCCAGCTCGAATAGAGAAGTATCCGCAAAATCCATGAAAACCATGAAAGCTCTGAGTGCCCTGCTGATTCTCCTCGCCGTTCATACAGTCATTGCCCAGGAAGCCAACCTGCAGAAGATTTTGAGCCAGATGGACGCCTCCTCCGCGAAATTTCAGGACGTCCAGGCCGACATCGTCGACGACAACTATACCGCCGTCGTCCAGGATCACCAGACTGAAAAGGGCGCCATCGCCTTCCGCCGCGTCGGCGCTTCAACGGAGATGGCCATGGTCCTCGACAAAGGCCAGCAGGGCGAAAGAGACATCCTCTATAAGAATGGCGAACTCGATTTCTACCAGCCCGCCGCGAAGCAGGAAACCATCGTCTCCGCCGGCGCCAATCGGGCCCAATACGACAGCCTCCTCGCCACCGGCTTCGGCGCCAGTGGCAAAGACCTCACCGCCGCCTGGAACATCACTCCTCAGGGCATGGAAACCATCGATGGCGTGCCAACCGCCAAACTGGACCTCGTCTCAAAGCAGGCCAACGTCCGCAACAACTTTAGTCACATCACCATCTGGGTCGATCCCACCCGCGACATCTCGCTCAAGGTGGTCATGCTTCAACCCTCCGGCGATTCGCGCACCGCGACTTACTCCAACATCCGCTACAACGCCCACCTGCCCGCCAGCCTGTTTACTCTGAAAGTGGCCGCCGGAACCCAGGTCCAGCATCGCTAGCCGCCCTGCGTGACCGGTCACTACGAGCCGGTGGTCGAATGCAGAATGCTGAACTTCGTCGTGCCGTTGGCCTCCCCTTCCACCGTCACCATGATGCTGGTCTTCTTGTCCGCATCTGTTTCGGTCAGCACCGCGCTCTTCTCACTCTGGAACACCGACGCGCCCCCGCCCAGTTTCCCCTTGTAGAAATCCACCACCTTGTCCAGAGAGTCGCTCGTCGTATACGCCGCTGTGACCGCATTCCCGCCAGGCGTGCTCACGCGCACCGCACCCTTTTGCTGCGTTGCTCCAGGATAGATATCGACCCCCAGGTCTGAAGCGCTGACCTTGGCGTCGCTTCCGGCCGTCATCGTGCCCGAAGGCGTGCTCACCGACACCGAGCCACCGTTTCCGAGGGCGCTTACATGCACCCCTTTCGAGACTCGCCAAATCCCGAATATCACTCCGCACACCGACAGAATGCCCAATCCAACGAACACAGCCACAATGATCAGGACGATCTTGAGCGCGCTGCTTCCCCCGCCGGTTGGAGACGGCTGCGAGGGCGCGACTCCGCCCTGACCATACGCGGCCCCTGGCGTATAACCAGGCGCCGGCGCCGCCGTAGTTCCCATCGGAGCGCCACACTTCGTACAGAATTGCGAGCCGCCGGTGTTCGGTGTCCCGCATTGCGTGCAAAAACTTGCCATGAGCCTCTCTCTTTCTCACTCTCCATGCTGAAATGCCCTGAAAGCGGACCGCCCTGCCGGATCGCCTCGACGAAGGGGCAGTTCCCGCCGCAAAGTGCGTGACCGGCGCGCCGCCACGCCAAACCGGACAGCGCGCGGCCCTGTATTTCCTACTAAATATTCGGATTCCCGGCGATGCTCTTCGCGATTCCCGCCGCTATCGGCACTTCGAAACGCTTGCCCTGGTAGGCCATCAGCATCAGCACGATCCAGGCGACCAGTGTCACCAGGCTTACCAGCATCGAAATCAGCGACCAGATCGAGAAGAACCCCAGACTGTACGTTCCGAAAATCCCGAACGACAGAATGATCCGCAGCACGGTCAGCGCCCCGAACACCACAATCGACTGCGCCGCATGGAAGCGCACGAAGGGCCGCTTGTCGCTGATCAGGAAAATGATTCCGGTCAGCCAGCCAAGTACGTAGCACAGCAGTCCTGCCACGTTCTCTGTCAGGCCGTAGTTGCCCTGCGCAACCACCGGACTTACCACCGGGCCGGGTCCCGTACTCACCGCCACAGGTCCGGTCGGCGCTCCGCAACTGGGGCAGAAGGCTACGCCGTCCGCCACCGACGTTCCACATTTGCCACAAAATGCCATTTCTCACCCATCCTTTTCTTTTTTGTGGGGACTGCAAAACACCTTCGAAAACTGCGGGGAGTAGCCGCCCGGGACAACCCCGAACTGCACATCAGGCTTTTCGGCTGGTGACACTATACAGTCAGTTCGTCGCAGCTCGCCATCTTTTTATCCCGGCTATCCTGTGCAGCAGGATGAAGGTAAAAGCGCCGGGTTTGCGGGGTCCCCACCCAGCCGGCTTTTCTGGCCGGGGTGACTTTCAACCCGGCGGCCTGCACTTCCGATCCTGCCGCGGATAGAGCCTGCCCTGAGCGAAGGGCGCGGAGCGAAGTGCGCGTCGAATGGGTCCTGAACGAATCGCGCTAGCCGCGGCCCGCACGACCCTAACCTATCCATAAAAACACCTATCCATAAAAACAGAAATGTCATCCTGAGCGAAGCATCCGAATTCGTTGCGCCCGCCTTTGGGCGCAACAATCAATTCAGGCGCGAGTCGAATGGACCTGCATTTCTTCGCCAGTCTGGGCTTCCTGCGGCCTATTCCCGATTCC